>Ga0207667_10001777_pt1 | contig 27129 bp, 26 predicted proteins | sample KBSCornC52_FD_184301 | JGI IMG/M metagenome (GOLD analysis project Ga0207667, IMG submission 184301) | Corn rhizosphere microbial communities from Kellogg Biological Station, Michigan, USA - KBS Corn C5-2 (SPAdes) (version 2) | ecosystem: Host-associated > Plants > Roots > Rhizosphere > Soil ...
CCAATAGAGCTCTCGCAACACGAGAGAACCAAGGCAACTTGGCCCCCGTTAATAACGGGGGCCGTTTTTTTTCTGCCGACAGCTACAGCTCTGCACCCCAGATCCTGGACTCCCCTGGATTCCCCAAGACGGCACTCCCGCCAGCCCCCCCCGGGCCCCCCCATTTTTTGCATCATCCTCTCTCGCAAGAGATTATCTGCAGATTGGTTCCTATGACGTTTTGCAGGCTGCTGAAGTGCCACGAGTGTTGCAGGAGTTCATTGTCGCGCAAATCTATGCGACAGGATGCAAACGGGAGGAGAGTGGAAAGTAGTAGCCAGGCTGGGTTTGCAACAGAAGAAGCGGCTAGTCGCTTGACGCACGCCCTGGTGAGCCAAGCCGAATGTGTGGTCGTGCAGGAGACATTTTCCGGCTGACAACGAGACAGATGGCTGGTAATGTATCCCGCAACAGTCCCCGGATCAAATCATTCATCGAGAAACTCAAGAGACTCGAGAGCGACGGAGGAGGTCAGTTGTGTGGTCAGTACTCATTACCGGAACAAGCAAGGGAATCGGATATGAAACGGCGCTGATGTTCGGGCGCGCGGGTCATAAGGTGTTTGCCACGATGCGCAATCCCGCGCAGTCGGACTTAAGCGAGGTAGCAGCGAAGGAGAAGCTGCCGATTGCGGTCTCGGTGATGGATGTGGATTCAGACGAGTCGGTGCGGGCCGGGATCAGCAAGATCCTCGCGGAACACGGCCCGATTGATGTGCTGGTGAACAATGCGGGAGTTGAGGCCTTTGGGGCAGTGGAAGAGCTTCCGCTGGCAGTTTTCCGCTCGACGATGGAAACGAACTACTTCGGCTGCATCCGGACCATCCAGGCCGTAGTCGGACAAATGCGAGAGCGGCACAGGGGCTGCATCGTGAACATTTCGTCGGTAGCTGGACGACTGGCGAGCCCGCCGTTGACACCGTATATGGCCTCGAAGTGGGCGCTGGAAGCGCTGAGCGAGGGGCTGGCGGGCGAGTTAAAGAACTTCAACGTGCGTGTGGCGATCGTGGAGCCAGGCATCATCGATACGTCGATGGCGCGGCGGATTGGAGCACCACCCGAAGGCTCTCCCTATGCGCAGACGGAGCGTTTTGCCAACCTGTTCATGGCATCACTCGCAAATCCCGTGCCGCCGGCGATTGTTGCGCGGAAGGTGCTGGAGATTCTGGACAGCGGGACTTGGCAGCTTCGACATCCCGTTGGGCCGGATGCCGAGGCGTTCATTGGCTGGCGCAAGTCGATGACCGACGAGGAGTGGGCAGACCTGTATTCGGCTGATGCCGATACGTGGTACACGCGGATCCTGCATGACTTCGGGCTTGATACGCGCCCCAAGACTGTTGCGGCTGATTAGCGGTCCTGTGTGGGTCAGCCGTTTTCGACCCGAGTTTTTATATCAGCCCAGGCCGCTTCGATCAAACTGGTAAGGGCGGCACTGGATGCGGTCGTCTCCAGAGTTAGTTTCACGTGGCGCATTCGCTTGCCAGAGCCTTGCAGCAGGCGATCGGGGTCGGGCAGGGATGCGCCGTGGAAGAAACCGACGTTGACGTGCCCCGTGAAGACGTTGACGTAGGCAAAGGCGGCATCGCCGAGACACGCGGTCGGGCAGCCGTCGTGGATGAGCTCGCGAACTTCGTCGCCGCAATTGCGTATGATCTGAAACCAATTTTGGGCAATAGCTCTCAGCGGGCCTGGGTGTTGTCGAAACCAGGCATCGATTGCGGGGTCGCGGGGGACTGCACCGTGTCGGGTTGCATTTTGACTCCTGCTGACGTGCCGACGCGGACGGCAACATCGGTTCTGCAAGGTAGATATTACTGCTCGTGGAATGGAGGCAGGCGCAAGAAGCTTAACCTCGCTCTCCTGAGTGGCCAGCCCCCGCAATCGCAAGACACATGAGGTCAATCGTCCCAGCGGCCTTTGCGGCTGGAACAGGAACTACAACGAATAGGTACGAAGCCGATTCCACCGGAATCTTCGAACTGGAGCAGGATCAGGCGCATTCTGCGCGGGATATCGCGTTGAAGTGAGAAATGGGCCTGCAATGAGGTTTAGGAGAACGTGGAGCATGATCTTGAGAGGGTTTCAATTCTCCGGTCGTTTGCGACCTCATCGTGCGGCAAGATAGTATCTTCTTACCGCTGGCACGATCTCGCTGACGTATCTTGTCGCTATCCTGAACAAAATTCTTCGAGACATCAGCAGACCGGGCGGTCCCTACCAACATGAAAATTCACGAGTATCAGGCAAAAGAGATCCTGGCGAAGTATGGCGTGGCCGTGCCGAAGGGTGAAATGGCCAACACGCCTGAAGAGGCTGCTGCTGTGGCGCGCAAACTGTTCACAGAGGGCGCGAGCGGCGTGGTGGTCAAGGCACAGATCCACGCTGGCGGGCGTGGCAAGGGCGGCGGTGTCAAGGTGGCGCGCAGCCGCGAAGAAGCCGACGAGCATGTAAAGAACATTCTCGGTATGCAACTGATCACCCATCAGACCGGCCCCCAGGGACAAAAAGTTCAACGTCTGTTGATCGAAGAGACCGCCGCAATCGATCGCGAACTCTATCTCGGCATTGTGCTCGATCGCGCGGCGGGCAAGCTGGTGTTTATGGCGTCGCAGGCCGGCGGCATGGAGATCGAAGAAGTGGCGGCAAAGACGCCTGAAGCTATCTATAAAGAGGCGATCGATCCGGCGGTCGGCTTCAGCGCATGGCAGGCCCGTAAACTTGCGTTCGCGCTGGGATTGAAGCCGACGCAGATCAACCAGGCGGTTGTGTTTCTGCAGAGCCTCTACAAGGCGTTCATCGACACGGATGCCTCGCTGGTCGAAATTAATCCGTTCATCACCACGAAGGACGATAAGCTGTTCGCGTTGGATGCCAAGATCACCTTCGACGACAACGCCCTCTTTCGCCATCCCGACATCAAGGCATTGCGCGACGTCGCCGAAGAGGATCCGCTGGAAGTAGAGGCCAGTAAATACGCGCTGAACTACATCAAGCTCGATGGCACCATCGCGTGCATGGTGAACGGAGCCGGCCTGGCCATGGCAACGATGGACATCATCCAGTATGCCGGCGGCTCGCCCGCCAACTTCCTCGATGTGGGTGGCGGCGCAACCCAGGAACAGATCGAGCACGCTTTTGAGATTCTGCTTTCGGATGCGAATGTGAAGGCAATCTTCATCAATATCTTCGGCGGCATCCTCCGCGTCGATCGACTTGCAACCGGCGTTGTAGCCGCGGCGAAGAAGCTCAATGTCAAAGTGCCGATCGTGCTGCGGCTCGAAGGCACGAACGTGGAGGAAGGCCGGCGAATTCTTAAGGAATCCGGTCTGAACTTCCAGGTAGGCGCAACGATGAAAGAGGGCGCCGAGTTGGTGGTTTCTGCCGCGAAGGGGGTCAAGTAATGTCAGTGCTGGTCGATAATGATACGCGCCTCATCGTGCAAGGCATCACGGGCAAGGAAGGCACCTTTCATGCCCTTGGCTGCGCGGAGTATGGCACCAAGGTTGTGGGCGGGGTCACTCCAGGTAAAGGGGGAACCACGCATGAAGGCTGGCCGGTTTTTAATACCGTGGCTGATGCCGTAACGCAAACCGGCGCCAACGCGACCATGATTTTCGTTCCCCCGCCGTTTGCGGCTGATGCCATTCTCGAAGCTGAAGATGCGGGTATCCCCCTGATCGTATGCATTACCGAGGGTATTCCGACGCTCGATATGGTGAAAGTCTGGGCGAAGCTCAAGAGCTCCAGGTCGCGCCTCATCGGGCCCAACTGCCCGGGCGTGATCTCACCGGGTAAGGCGAAGATCGGCATCATGCCGGGACGCATTCACAAAGAAGGTAAAGTCGGCATCGTGTCGCGCTCGGGGACGTTGACTTACGAGGCCGTGCATCAGCTCACGCAGCGCGGCATCGGGCAGTCGACGGCAATCGGCATAGGCGGAGATCCGATCATCGGCACCACACACATTGACGCGTTGAAGCTGCTGAATGACGATCCGGACACCGAGGCGATCATCATGATCGGCGAGATCGGCGGCACCAACGAAGAGGCTGCGGCCGCATTCGTGAAAGAGCACGTGAAAAAGCCGGTAGTCGGATTCATCGCTGGACAGACAGCTCCTCCCGGACGCCGCATGGGTCACGCGGGTGCAATCATCTCCGGTGGGCAGGGAACTGCCGGGGACAAGATGAAAGCGATGCGCGAAGCAGGAATTCACGTAGTGGTTTCGCCGGCCGAGATTGGCGAGACGCTGGCGAAGGTGATCGGCAAGTGAAACAGCTCTTGAGTTCGCCCCGCTAGCTCAATTGGCAGAAACACACAAAAGCCCACCGCGAGGTGGGCTTGCCTGTTCACCAAGCCGCAAGACAACCTTGGCGGAGAATCAGCATGAAGAAAGCGAAGGATTCAGTCGAACGCGCCGAGCATTTCGCCGGCCGCCTCGGGATTCGTTTGCCCATCTTGCTGGCGCCGATGGCCGGAGCGTGTCCCGTCTCTTTATCGGCTGCAATCGCCAATGCTGGAGGAATGGGCGCATGTGGTGCGCTGCTGATGAAGCCGGAAGACATCGCGGCATGGTGCTCCGATTTTCGGTCGCAGAGTCAGGGTCAGTTTCAGATCAATCTCTGGATCCCCGGCCCTGAGCCAAAGCGTGATCCGGAGTTGGAAGGGCGGCAGCGAGCGTTTCTCGCTCAGTGGGGGCCAGAGGTTCCGGTGAGCGCCGCTGAAGGCGTACTGCCTGACTTCGACGCGCAGTGCGAGGCGATGCTCGAAGTGCGACCGAGAGCAATCTCCTCCATCATGGGCCTCTACGCGGCAGACTTCGTTCGAGAGATGAACGCGCGCGGAATTCTCTGGTTTGCCACTGCAACTACGGTCGCCGAAGCCAAAGCGGCCGAAGCCGCTGGAGCCGACGCAATCGTCGCGCAGGGTGGGGAAGCCGGCGGGCATCGTGGCGCATTCGATGTAGACGGCGCTGTACAGAGGATGGTCGGCCTCTTCTCTTTGCTGCCGCAGATCGCAGACGCGGTGACCATCCCGGTGATCGCCACAGGAGGAATCGCAGATGCGCGGGGCGTGGCGGCAGCGCTCATTCTGGGTGCGAGCGCCGCGATGATCGGAACAGGTTTCCTACGCTGCCCGGAGGCAAAAATCAATGCTGCCTGGGCAGATGCGCTCGCCAAAACCGAAGCCGACGACACAATGATCACCAGCGCATTCACCGGTCGTCCCGGTCGGGCTGTCGCGAATGCATATGCGCGTTCGTCGGCTTGCATTGACGCGCCGCAACCGGCGCCGTATCCCCTGCAACGCGGACTCACGCGGGCAATGCGCGAGGCTGCTTCAAGAGAGGGCAAAGCCGATCGTATGCAGATGTGGGCAGGGCAATCGGCCCGGTTGGCGCAGGCCGAACCGGCCGAAAGATTTGCGACGCGGCTTGGGAAGAAACGCTTGGGCATACTCCGCCCATAAAAAACTTCGGCCGGGCAGTATCGAAGTACTTACTCGACGAGTGCGAATGAGGCCGGTATGAGGCTAATCCCAGGCGGGCGCCAGCCCCCGCCCCGCCCGATGGACGGCCACTCCTCACCAGATCCGGCACGGCTTGGCGCTCACCATCTTGTCACCTGCCTTGCAGTTGAAACTCTTCGCAAACTCCGGCAGATCCTGCAGCACCGAATTTGTTCGATATTCATCCGGCGCGTGCGGATCTGTTTGCGCCTGGCTCCGAAGCTGCTCAGGACGCGTCTGCGTGCACCACTGCTGGGCGTAGGCAATCCAGAAGCGCTGCTCGGGCGTGTAGCCGTCCATCATCGCGTTCATGTCGAGATGTTCAGCCTGAGCCTTGTCCTGCCAGGCAAGCCACGCCAGCCACAAGCCGCCTAGATCAGCGAGGTTCTCTCCCAGAGTGAGCTTGCCGTTCAAATGCACACCGGGGACAGCTTCGATCGCGTCATATTGATCCACCATGCATTGTGCCTTCTCTTTGAACTTGGCCTCGTCGTCCTTGGTCCACCAGTCCTTCAGGTTGCCATCCTCATCAAACTGACGGCCCTCATCGTCGAAGCCGTGCGTCAGCTCGTGCCCGATGGTGGAGCCCATATCACCGTAATTGGCCGCATCGTCTTCCTTGCCGCTGAAAAAGGGCGGCTGGAAGTATCCGGCTGGGAAATTCACGTTGTTCTGCTGCGGCTCGTAGTAGGCGTTCACCGTTGGCGGAGACATCGTCCACTCGCCCTTATCAACTGGCTTGCCGATCTTGGCCAGTTCGCGATTGAAATTAAACTGACGCACGCGCTCCAGGTTCCCTAGCGCATCTCCTCGCACAATCACCAGTTTCGAGTAATCCCGCCATTTTTCGGGATACCCGATCTTGTTCATCACCGTCTTCAGCTTCTCCTTTGCCTGCATCTTCGTAGCAGGGCTCATCCAGTCGAGTGAATCGACGTCCTTGCTCATCGCCTGTTCGATGGCTAACGTCATATCGAGTGCGTGCTGTTTCTCCTCCGGCGGAAAGTACTTCGCAACGTATACCTGCCCGAGCGCCTCGCCCATCTCACGATCGACTCGGCTCGTGCAGCGCTTCCAGCGGTCCTGCTGTTTTTCTGCGCCATTGAGGATATGCGCGTAGAAGTTCCACGATTCCGTCTCAAACGCTTCGGGCATACTGGTGCCCGCAAAGGCGTGCAGAAGGTGCCAGCGCAGATATATGCGAATCTGATCGATGGGAGTGGTAGCGATCAGATTATCGAATTCAGCCATATACTTCGGTTCGCTCTCGTTCGCCTTGCCTGATGACGGCGCATGAGCTGCTGCAACGTAATCGGCAAGCTTGAAATGCGTCAATCCTTTTGACAGCGCCGCTACATTCGTCGGATGGTTCAGATTCTGCGGATCTCGTTGTTCCGTAATGGTCAAAGATGCTTTCGCCAGACGAGTTTCGATTGCCATCACGGTGTCCGCGTCTTTGGAGGCCTGTGCTTCGGGCTCGCCGGCGAGGACGAACATCTTGCGGACGTGCTCCACGTACTGCTTGCGCTGTTCGGCGGATTTCGGGTCTGTGCGGAAGTAGTAGTCGCGCTCGGGGAGTCCCAGACCGCCTGAGTTGTAGAACGAGATGACCTGGTTAGCGTCGCTGTAGTCCTGGTTGGCGCTGAAGTCGAAGAAGGCATCTGCGCCGATGGTGTGCAAATGAGCCAGCAGTACAGGCAACTCATCGGACCGGCGAAGGGCTGCGATGCGGTCCAGCTCTGGCTGGATGGGTATAAGACCAAGCTTGTTGATCGCCGCTGTGTCCATGCAACTGGCGTACTCATCGCCAATCTTCTGCTCATCGGGGGTGCGATCTGCATCCTGCTTCGAGGCTTGTTCAAGAATCTCCTTCAGATGCAGCCGATTCAGCTCGAACAGCTCGGTGAACCGGCCGTAAGCTGCCTGATCTGCGGGAAGCGGGTTGCGCTTGAACCAGTTGTTGCAGCTAAATCGATAAAAGTTTTCACACGGATTCACGGAGGCATCGACCAGCGAGGAGTCGAATACTCGAAGCTCATGCGCCGTCTGGGCTGATTCGTTGCGCGACTGACTTAGAGCAGTTGTTGCGGCGAGAACAAGAAAAACAACAAGCCGGAAAGGCTGGAGTACTGCGGGTAGGCGATGCATTCCGAAACTTTACCAGACCAGCGTAGGCGGCCGCCGTGAGAAGTGACAAGTACAATGGTGGATGGGACTAGTTCAATTTTGAGGAGTTATTGAGTGGCGCAACGCACTTTCAGCATCATCAAGCCGGACGCGGTGAAGAATGGTCACGCGGCGGCAATCCTGGCAGAAATTGAGAAAGCCGGATTCAAGATCATCACCATCCGTAAGCAATCCATTGCGAAGGAGCAGGCGCAGGGCTTCTACTATGTCCATAAGGAGCGGCCTTTCTTTGGCGATCTTTGCGATTTCATGTCTTCCGGACCGATCTTCCTCATGGTTCTCGAGAAGGATAACGCCATCGCCGATCTGCGCAAGTTGATGGGCGCCACCAATCCAGCCAATGCGGAAGAAGGCACGATTCGCAAAAAATACGCTGAGTCGATCCAGGCAAATGCTATTCACGGCTCGGATGGCGACGAGACCGCCAATTTCGAGATTGGCTACTGGTTCGCAGGCTATGAGCTGATCTAAGGTCAGCTCGCGTCTTTCCCCTCATTGTCCGAATAAACTGTCGATCTTCTCGCGTAAAGCCGTAACTTCCCGCTGCAGCTCCGCTACCGCGGATTCAAGCTGGGCGATGCGATCGTCATCTTGCTGCCGGGATCCTGCGTCTTGCGACTCCGCAGGCGTATTCGGAGCCATAATCGCCAGGTCCACTGGACCGCAGAGCAGGTGTGCGTAGCGCGATTCGCGTGCTCCGGGTTGTCGCGGCAACAGAGATACAAGCGGCGGTTCCCGTTCCATCAGCTTCTGGAGGCCGGTGGTGACATCGCTGATTTCGACGAATTCGTGTAAGCGCTCGGTGCGACCTCGCAACTCACCTGGAGTTTGCGGTCCGCGCAGCAATAGCACGCAAATCAGCGCAGTCTCCGCACGGCTGAAGTTAAACGCCTCGCCAAGCCAGTGTTCGTATTTTGTGACGCGACCATCGGCAGAACGCGCTCGCCCGGCAAGCTGCTTGTCTTCGAGGCTGTGAAGGGCCTGCCGCATGTCATCTTCATCGAGATTCATGACCGGCTCGCGGTTCGAGCGCTGGTTGCAGGCGTTCATCAACGCATTCATCGAGAGCGGATAATAGTCCGGAGTGGTGACTTCTTTTTCGATCAGGGCGCCAAGGATGCGGGCTTCGGCGGCGCTGAGCTTCACAGGCTCGGTAAGCATAGTTTCATTGTGCCACCCAGCCCGGTGGAGCGGAGCGGAACTGGCTTAAGAGGCGGGGTTCGTCATCCGGTTCTTTGTCAGCAGAAAATAGACAATGGGCGTTACCACCAGGCTGAGCACCATTGAGATGGTCAGTCCACCGATGACGGCGATTGCCAGCGGCTGAAGCATCTGCGAGCCCGCACCAAGTGCAAACGCCAGCGGAAGCATCCCGCAGACTGCGGCAATGGCCGTCATCACGATGGGGCGAAGCCGCCGTTGCGCCGCGTGGATCATCGCCTCGGCCGCTGGTACTCCTTCGGAGCGGAACTTCTCGTCTGCATCGAGCAGCAGAATTCCATTCTTTGCCACGATCCCGATTACCATGATCAATCCCATGAACGACGCCACATTGAACGTTGTGCGCGTAACGAGCAGCGCAAGAATAACGCCGGAGATGGAGAGCACCGAGGACGTCAGAATCGCGATCGGAGCAGGGAAGTTGCGGAACTCGACGAGCAGCACTCCGAACACCAGCGCCAGCGCCAGCATCAGCACCTTGAGCAGATCGCGGAATGATTTCTGCTGTTCCTCATATTGACCGCCGTATGTGACTCGCACTGACGATGGGAGATGGAGGTTCTGAACGGTCTCCCTGACCTTCGCCATTGCGGCGCCGAGATTCGAGCCGCGAAGTCGGCCAGTGACAACGACCATCCGCTGCAGGTTCTCCCGGCGAATTTCATTCTGGGGAGGTAACTGCTGGATTGCCGCAAGCGAACCGAGTGTCGCCGTATGGCCGGAGGCGCTGTTGAACACTGTATTCTCAATCGCATCGAGCGACTTGCGATGTTGATCACCGAGTCGTACGCGGATGGTGTAAGGACGGCCGTTCGCGATCACTGGATCGTTCGTCGGAAGGCCATCGAGAATCGAAGTTGCATCTTCGGCAACTTCTGTCGGCGTAAATCCTAGACGTGCCGCGAGGGTTGGATCGACCTGAAAGTTGGTTGCAGGACCACTAATGGTGTTTTCGATCCCGTTTTCTACATCGACCACGCCTGGGATCTTCTCTATCGCATCACCTACGCGGGGTCCGAGTTTGCTCAGGAGCGCTTCATTTTCAGAAAATATCTTGATCTGAACCGGCTCCGGAGAATTTGAAAGATCGCCGATCATGTCCTGCAGAACCTGAGGAAACTCGACGTCAAGCTCAGGCTCTGTCTTCTTGATTTCCTCATCGACGCTGGCGATCACCTCGTCGATGCCGCGGCTGCGTTTCGATTTCAGCTTGACTGTGAAGTCGCCGGTGTTTGCTTCCGTGACCGCCGCTAAGCCCATCTGCAGCCCAGTGCGCCGCGATGTGCTTTCTACCTCGGGTTGCTCCCGCAGGATGCGCTCCACATGTTGCAGCACACGGTTCGTCTCTGTCAGCGAACTACCGGCCGGCATGATGTAGTCGAGGATAAAGCCGCCTTCATCCATCTCCGGCAGCAGATCGGATCCGAGGAAACGATAACCCACATACGTTCCCGCGATGAGCAGTAAACAGGCCAGGCCGAGCCAAAGCGGCTTCGCGAGGGCCCAGTCAAGTACGCGGTGGTGGACGCGCAGCGCTCCCGAAAGCAGGCGTCCAGCTGCATGATCTTTTTGATCGTGATCTTCTTTTCGATTGCGCAACAGAACGAGACTCAGACCAGGCGTCCACGTCAGCGCCAGCATAAGCGACGTGAGCAGCGCGGCCGCCATAGTGATGGCTAATGCTCGGAAGAATGTCCCGGTGACTCCCGCAACTGAGATGAGCGGCAGGAATACGACGACAGGCGTGATTGTCGATCCGATCAGCGGAACAGTAATCTCGCTTAATGCCTTGCTTACTGCGCCGACCCGCTGCTCGCCATTGTCACGGTGCATCACGATGTTTTCGACGACCACAATGGCATCGTCAATCACCAGGCCGATTGCAGCGGCCAGGCCGCCAAGCGTCATCAAATTAAAGCTTTGCCCGATGGCCCAGAGAACAAGAATGGTGACTGCGATTGTAACTGGGATAACAAGCCCGGCGACGAGTGAAGAAGTCCAGTCGCGAAGGAACAGAAACAGGATGATGCATGCAAGAACGAGCCCGATGAGAATGGCATCGCGCACGCTCGAAATGCTGTCGCGCACCAGTTGCGACTGATCGTAGAAGGGCTCAAGTCTTGCGCCTGCCGGCAACCCTCGCCGAAGCTGCGCGATCGCCGCGCTTACCGCATCTGCCACAGCGACCGTGTTTGATGCGGGTTGGCGCGCGATCGTGAGGAGAACCGCATTCTTTCCGTTCGCCGTAACGGTGGTATAGACAGGCAGCGTGGAGGGGGCAACCGTTGCCACATCGGCAACGCGCACCGGAGCGCCACTCGGCGTAGTTTTTACAACAAGCTGTCGCAATCCCTCGGCATCGTGTACTTGCGCGCCTACCAGTCCAAGAATCAGCTGATGATTGGCTTCATACAAACCGGGTGAGTCGATGATGTTAGACGCCTGGATTGCATTGACAAGATCTGTGACTGTGACGCCGTTCGCCGCCAGCAACGGCAGGTTTGGAGTGACTCCATACTCAGGCACCTGGCCGCCTTGCACTACGACTGTACTTACGCCTTCCACTCGATTAAGAGGCGGTTTCAGCTCATATGTGGCGAGCTCCCAGAGTTGGGTTTGCGGAATCGTATCGGATGTGAGGCTGTAGCCCAGAATCGGAAAAGTGGCGAAGGTCAGGCGATTGGTGGTGATGCGTGCCGTCGCCGGAAGGTCCTTTTCCACCTTGCTTAAAGCAGCCTCAGTAAGCTGCAACTCCAGGTACATGTCCAGGTTCCACTCGAAGAACAGGCTCACTTCTGCGGAACCGCGGCTGGTGGTCGAGCGAACTGTCGCAAGCCCTGGAACGGAGTTCACCGCGTTTTCGATCGGCCGGGTGATGGTCACTTCCATCTGTTCCACCGGCATAACGCCGTTATCTATACCGATAACGATCCGCGGGAAGTTCGTCTCAGGAAATACAGAGATGGGCACCTGCAGAGCAGCGTAGAGCCCCGCAATGGTCAGTACGGCAGCGAAAAAGAAGATGGGCCGCGTAAACCGGGTCAGCCAGAATTTCTCCTCACGGGCTATCGGACGCTGGGCAGCGGTCGACATCAGTCCTTGTCGCCTCCTCTGTCCGCCCCCTGCTTATCTTCGTCCTCATCGCCTTTGCCGATCTTCACCTTCGTGCCTTTGTCGAGCCCATACGCGCCCGTGGCGATGACCATGTCACTCGCCGTGAGTCCCTGCGTGATCTGGATGTCATCTCCATCCTGGATTCCGGTCTGGACGGGTTTCTTCTGCGCTGTGCTGTCCGGTCCAACCACCATCACGGATTTCGTTCCGTCTTCTCCGGTCAGGATCGAAGAGACCGGCACCTTCAGCGCATTCTCGACAGTGCGACCGGTGATCGACACCTTCACGGGTGTGCCCACTTTCAGGTTGCCCTTCTTGTTGTCAGCCTTCAGCCAGATCTCAACTGTGGTGCTGCCCGCATCGAGCGCAGGGCTGATTAGCGCGACCTTTGCAGGGACCGGATCTGCAAGCCCTGGCACTGTGATCGTTGCTTCATCGCCAAGCTTTATCTGCTGCGCGAGGCTCTGCGCAATATGGGCTTTGGCGAGAAGTGACGAAGTATCCATCACGGTGATCAACGGCGATCCGCCCGCCGGCGTCTCGCCGGCATAGAGCGGACGATCCGTTACGACCCCATTGATTGGGCTGCGAATCTCGGTATAGCCCACCTGCGCGGCGGCCGCTTTGTATTTGCCTTCCGCTGACGTGAGCTGGCCCCGTGCCGTCTTCAGTTCGGCCTCGCGATTCACCTTCTGCATCGATTCAAGATGCTTCGATGCGGTGTCGTATGCGGCCTGCGCCTGCACCAGAGCGGCCTGCGCCGTATCGAGATCGCGGCCGGGAATCGCACCTTCGGCGAAGAGCTGCTTGCGATTGTTCACGATGCTGGTGTTCAGATCGAGATTCGCTTTAGCCTGAGCGAAGTCAGTTTCCGCTTTCTGCACATCTTCCGGAATTTGCGCCCTGGTTGCGGTTGCATAGGCTGCCTGTGCCGCTTCGTAAGCTCCCTTGTTGTCCTGCGCGCCCCCGACGAGATCCGCATTCTCGAGAACCGCGAGAAGCTGGCCCGCCTTCACCTTGGCTCCCCGCTGCACGAAGAACTTCTTCACGGGTGCGCTGATCTTCGGTTGAATGGCGGCCTGCGCAAGGGGTGCGAGAATCGCATCGCCGCTGATGTGCTCGGAAATCGCGCCCAGCTCCGGTTGTTCCGCCTGAACAGTTACCTCCGGTGCGGGAGGTTCTTCTTTCTTGCACCCGGCCAGCGTCAGCACAGCAGCCATCGCCCAGCCGAACAGAAGCTTTAAAACCAGCGGCTGGCCTGGTTTCACACGAGAGCGAGCGCATACGGAATCGTTCATTCGTTTACATCGTTCCTGTTAACGTTTGCAATTGTGCCAATGCGGTTTGATAGCGTACACGACCATCTTCGCGTGCATTCTGGGCGGAGACGTACGCTGCCTGCGCGTCGACAACTTCAAGAACGGTAGCCTCACCGCCTGTGTAGCGAAGTTTTGTTAGCCGCAGGCTCTCCGCGGCAGTAGCAACACTGGTATCGAGCGAAGCGAGTTGAGTCCGCGCAGTCTGTGCCTCCGCGTATGCCTCGTCAAGCTGAGCAATCACGCGACGCTGAGTTGCAGAGAGAGCAGTCTTCGCGGCATTTCGCGCAATAACGCTCTGCTTCACCTTATGCTCAGTGGCCAGCCAATCCCAAACCGGCAGATCCACGGTGACGCTCGCCGAGTACCCGACGTTGTTCACCCGATCAGGGCCATTGACTGCAAATTGCGGCGCATCGATTCCATAGGTGTAGTTGATCGCCAAACCCGGCAGGTATGCGCCGCGTGCGGCAAGCACGTCTGCGCTGCTCATATTGAGAGTGGCCAGTGCGCTCCTCAACTCCGCATTATTCTTTGCGGCAAGCTGGTTCACCTCTTCGCGCGAGGTAAGAGCGGCGGGTGCGGCGGAGATGTTGATCGTGTAGGGCGTGCGTGGATCAGCAAAGAGCAGCACGCCCAGTTCCAGCCGTGCCTTGTCCGCATTCAGCTTTGCATCCTCCAGTTCACGTTCGCGTTGCTGCTGTTGCAATTGAGCCTTGATGGTATCGGCATGCGCGGCTTCGCGAGCCTGCTCTCGCTGACTCGTCAGCTTTACAAACGCCGCCGCTTCATCCGCCGCCTGCTCAGCGATGCCCCGCTTCCGATCCGCGGACGAAAGCCCGTAATATATCCCCACCACGGCCGCCACAAGACCACGGCGCGCGATCTCCAGTTCAGCCGATGCAACCGCAGCTGCAGCATCTGCACGGCGAACTGCCGCGATCTGTCCCAGACCGATGTCTTCATTCACCATCGCCTGGCTGGCGTACTCGTGCACGGCATTATTGCCGATGAATTTGAACGTATTGGCGCCGATTCCTTGCCCCTGACCTCCCGGCTGCGTGTAAAGCGCCTGGTTGTGATATGTCACGGCAGGCAGCAGACCGGCGCGCGCGATGGACTTATCCAGCCCCGCGATCCGTGCATTCGCCAGCGACGCGGCGAAATTGGGCTCATTCGCCTGTGCGCGTTTCAGCGCCTCCTGCAGGCTAATGACAACAGGCGCTGCCGGCGTTCCCACTTTTTGGTCTCTCGGCGCGACGGTCTGCGCTCTCGACATCTGGCCGCCCAAAGCCAGAACCGATAGCCCGAGCAGAAGCCATGGCAGACTCGGGCCGCCGGCCGGCATAGCTCTCCATTCCTTCAGCACGGACAGAAGCATAGCGAGGGAACCTTAATTTCTCCTGAGTCTTAGATGCTACTGCACGTGGTGTGTCGAGCCGCATGAACAGGCATAAGATGTTTCTGCATGGAAACAACGCGAATTGCAGGTGTTGAAGTATCGAGAGTCGGCCTGGGTACGTGGGCCATCGGCGGGACCGAATGGGGTGCGGTCCCTGAGGACGCGGCCATCGCGACAATCCTGGGTGCGCTAGACCTCGGCATCAATCTCATCGACACAGCGCCCATTTATGGCCGAGGCCGAGCAGAGGAGCTGATCGGCGAAGCGATGCGGCAGCACGGCAGCCGCGAAGCCTTCTATATCGCCACCAAGGCCGGGCTCCAGTGGAACAGCCGCGGCGTTTACGCAAACTCGACACCGGAGCGACTGCGCCGCGAACTGGAGGAAAGCCTCCGCCGGCTAGGCACCACATACGTCGACCTCTATCAGATCCACTGGCCGGACACTGTGGCACCCATTGATGACACTGCCGCTGTGATGATGGATTTTGTGCGGGAGGGTAAGGTTCGTGCTCTTGGAGTCAGCAATTTCAGTGTTTCGCAAATGGAGGAATTCAGCGATATCGCCCCGCTGGCATCAAACCAGCCGCCATACAACATCTTCGAACGGGAGATTGATACCGACATTCTGCCGTGGTGCGCAGCCAACAATATTGCCGTCCTGACCTACAGTTCGCTCTGCCGCAGCCTGCTCGGAGGTCGTGTGCATCGTGGCATGAAGTTCGAGGACGGCGATATCCGCGCTGTCGATCCCAAGTTCCAGGAACCCCGTTTCAGTCAGTACATGACGGCCGTCGAACGGCTCACAGAGTTCGCTCGTGAACGCTTCGGCAAATCCATCATCGCACTCGCCGCGCGCTGGGTTCTCGACCGGCCCGGCGTCTCTGTCGCTTTATGGGGAGCCAAGCGCCCCGATCAACTGGATGCGGTCGCCGGTGTCATGGGCTGGAAACTCGATGTGCATGCTATTGCTGAGATTGACCGGATTGTTGCTGATTCGGTAAAGGATCCCATCGGACCGGAGTATCTCACCCCACTCGTACGCGAAGCCTGAGCCCCGCAGTTATCGGGATGAATGGGAGCGCAACCCCGGCCATCTCTGCGATACTGTTCCGTTATGCCCATTGACGACCTGCAACAGGCTGCACAGAAGATTGCGAGTTTCCTGGCCTCCCTCAACAAGCTCGGCGGGATGCGACTGAAGTATCGCATTACCGCAGGAGACGGAGCGCGCGACCCCCAGGGCCTTGAAGCTCGGGTGATCTATGTGGAACTGGGCGGACCTGATACGCCGATGCTGACGCAGCACAACGGCGAACTACTGCGGGCTCTGGAAACAATTGCGGCCCAGATGCTGCGGCTCGAGTCGCGCGAACACGACCTGATCAGCTTCGATGCCGGCAACTACAAGGCCCTTCGCGCACAGGAACTCCGCATGTCCGCCGAAGTGGCTGCGGAGAAAGTCCGCAAGAGCGGTGTACCCTACGCTTTCCCTCCGCAGAACAGCCGGGAGAGGCGGCTGTTGCACCTGGCATTCAAAGACCTGCAGGGCGTAGAGACGGCCAGCTCGGGCGAGGGGCAGGACCGTTTCCTTGTCGTATATCCGGAGGGCAAAACGCATTTGCCCGTAACGCCGCCGACTCGGCCCCGGGGCTTCGGTCGCGATCGGCGCTAATCAGGCTCGTCCGCCGGAAAGCTTTGAACAATGACTCCAGACCCATGGCAATCCGAGTTCAAGCGTTTTTGGAATGAACTCGTTCCGCCCTATGGACAGGCCAAGACTGTGCAGGGGGAAATGATTCGCGCCATTGGCAGATTGAGCGAAGAAGCCTATCGAAACGGCAACGCCAATTTCGATCACGACCACGTCATTATGTGCCAGTTTCTGCTCGAGAACCTGAACGATCCAAGGGTCTTCAGCGCAAAGGAAATTGAGGACATGCGCCGTTGGATCGGTCAGATCCTTGATTCTAAGCAAACCCATCCAAAGGGGCCGGATACCTGTTTTTCTCATATTGCGGAACAGGTTGTGCGATGGTGCGATGCCACTAAGAAACTCATACCGCATGAGTTGAATAGCGAACTCAATCGCTAAGCAGGCCTCGTTCGTCTTTCCCATGCCACAAGCTCGAATTTGTGCCTGATTGCACAGAAATCTGGCACCGCCTCTCTCTTCGGTACTCTTGCGAAATCTCAGCATCTTCCCTCTACTGAAGCTAAGCAAATACTTGTAAAGCTGCAGCCTTCTCGCCCTGATTGCCTTGGGGTTTCACACCAGATCAAACGAAATGAGGACACCCATGCTCTCTTGCGATTTTTTGCGCCACGGGCGCACACCGATGCTGGCGCTCGCATTCACGGTGGCACTCACCGCATGCGATTCGAAGATGGATAAGGCGATTGACCAAGCCAAGCAGCAGGCGGCCTCGACGGGTCAGCCGCAGCAGGTTGTCGCGGTGGATAAAACGGGCACCACCACAACAACTGTCGTGCAGCCTCCAGCAAAAGGCCAGGCCGCAGGTGCCATTGCGACCACGACGACCCCTCCGCCTCCCAGCGGCCCGGTGCCTCCGCCGCAGGATCCGAAGGTGATGCCCTTAGGTGGAGACCCCAATCAATCGCAATCAGACGATCAGGCTGCAACTCAGCCGGCAGGGCCTGCGAAGGCGTCACCGGCAGGCCCGGTGAAGGTCACCATCCAGGCTGGGACGAACATCGCAGTTCGTATCGATCAGCGTATCAGTGTGAAGACGAGCCACGCAGGCGACACCTTCACGGGCGAGGTGGTTAATCCGGTGGTCGATCCCAATGGAGTGGCCGTCGTCCCCAAGGGAACACGGGTGAGCGGGCTGATTGATGCTTCGCATGCCCGCGGACGGGTCAAGGGCGCATCCGTGCTGGAACTGCGCCTGACCACCATGACCCTCAGTGGTACGGAGTATCAACTCAGGACAGCCGACCTGACGCAGACCAAAAAGGGGAAGGGCAAGCGCTCAGCCGCCATGATCGGCGGTGGTGCCGGCCTTGGTATGCTGATCGGCGGACTGGCTGGCGGCGGCAAGGGCATGCTGATCGGCGGGCTGGCCGGTGGCGGCGCAGGCACCGCAGGAGCAGCAATGACCGGCAACAAGGACCTGGAGATTCCGGCGGAGTCGATTGTGAACTTCAAGCTCGCGCAGGACCTGGTCGTTCAGGGCGCGTAACGGCGCAAGCCGTCAACAATTCTCTTGCTTTCGTGGCTATCGCACAGGAAGAATGCGGTCAGAGGCAAGTCATGGCAAGGGAATCCATTCTCGGTGGGAGCGAAGTGATCGCGTTCGCTCCCACTGTCGATTCTGAAAAAGCGCGCGCGTTTTATGAAGGTGTTCTGGGGCTGCACCTGGTCGCCGATGAGAAGCCGTTTGCGCTGGTCTTCGACGCGAATGGGATCATGCTACGCGTGACGACCGTACACGAGCTTAAACCCCAGCCATTCACGATTCTGGGCTGGCGGGTCGCTGACATCGAGGCAACCACGGACAGGCTGACCGCGACGGGCGTGGAATTTCTCCGCTTCACAGGTATGAACGATGCCGATCCACGCGGCATCTGGAACTCGCCCAGCGGCGCCCGCATCGCCTGGTTCAAAGATCCGGATGAAAATGTGCTGAGTTTGACGGAGTTTGCAAACTAGCCCCCGGGGGATTTTTTCACAGGCGAACTCTCCATCCCTCAAAAGATAACTTGAACCCTATGCAGCCATCAGGCCGCTGCCGAATGGGTCGAGCTCCAGTCTCTCAAAGAATATCTGCCAGAGAATTGAACCAAAAGCGGTTCAGGCCCGACATATTAAACAAATGGCAAAGGAAGGTAACGATCGGGCCCCATTTGAGTGGCTTGCGCTTCGCTGTCAGACGGGCGATCCCGGAGCATTCGCGGACTTGATCGGAGTGATGGAAAGACCGCTGCTCTATTACGCAGCCAGCCTTACCGGTAACCAGGATGCTGCACTCGACGTTCTTCAGGATGTCTGGTTCAAGGTGGTTCGTGGCATCCGCGGGCTGAAGGAACCTGGCTCTCTGAAGCCCTGGCTATACGCAATCACCCACGGCGTCGCTGTTGATCGCATTCGCCATGACTACAAACGTGACAAGGCTGAACAAGCTCAACTCGACGAAGCTTTCAACATCGACGAGCCATCGTTCGGACAAGAAGATGCGACTGCCATTCACGATGCGTTAAGCCGCCTCGGCGTTAAGCATCGTGAAGTTCTTGTTCTGCATTTTCTCCAGGACCTATCCATCATCGAAATCGCCAATGTCGTCAGCTGCTCCGAGGGCACCGTTAAGTCGCGAATCCATTACGCGAAGCGGCAACTGAAACAGATTCTCAAAGGAGTGAATTATGGCACAACAATCAAATGACATCCGCGAACGCCTGCTCGCAACTTTGCCGACGCCGGAGAACCTCGCCGCGTATCGAGAAGAGACCGCTTCCTTGCTGGCAAAGCATTCAAGAGCGCTGCGCTGGGACAAAGTCATGGCGTACTTGATCGTTTCCGTGGCTACCGGCTTGTGGTTTCTTTGGACACCAAACCAGCCCTGGCATCTAAGCGCAGGCGTGATTCACGGGTTTCAAGTCGCGAGCGCCCTCATGTTTTTCTACGGGGTGATCTACGTGGCGCGCTATGAAATTTACGCCAGCCAAGTCGCAACCCTCAAGGAAATTAAACAAGTCCAACTTCAGATCCTTGAACTTCAGGCATCACTGCGAGGGGAGCAATAATATAAAACCGATGCGATGTGCGACGAAGAGATCGCACTATCGCACTTCGGCTGTAGGCAATTTGTTGCTTGAGACGGGGCAATCTTCCTGGCTAAGATTAAAGGCCGCGCAGTCGCGCGGCCTTTGCAATCCCTGATCCCTGCTCCTACGCGTTAAGCATTTCCTGTAGCTTATTGAGTGTCCGGTGCAGGTCCTTGTCGGTGCGGCGCTGCTCGTCGATTTTGCCGATGGAGTGCATCACGGTGGTGTGGTGCTTGTTGCCGAACTGCCGTCCGATTTCCGGCAAGCTCGCTTCGGTCATCTGCTTGGCCAGATACATCGCGATCTGCCGCGGGACAACCACATTGCGTGAGTTGTTCTTCTGCTTCAGATCGGCCACCTTCATGCCGAACTGCTCCGCAACAGCGCGCTGAATCGACTCGATTGTGATCTTGCGTACCTGCATGTCGATGTACTGCTTCAGGCACTGTTGCGTGGTGGCGAGGGTGATCTCGGTGTGGTTCAGGTTGCACCATGCGATGAGCCGCGTCATTGCTCCTTCGAGTTCGCGGACGTTGGTGCGGACGTTCGATGCGATGAACAGCGCAACGTCGGTCGGAAGTTGAACCTGTTCGCTTTCCGCCTTCTTCTGCAGAATCGCAACTTTGGTTTCGAGATCGGGCGGCTGGATGTCGGCGATGAGTCCCCACTCGAAGCGCGAGCGAAGCCGGTCTTCAATCTCGGCCAGTTCCTTCGGCGGACGGTCCGACGCGATCACGATCTGCTTCATGCTTTCATGCAGGGCATTGAACGTATGGAAGAACTCTTCCTGCGTTCTTTCTTTCTGCGCGATGAACTGGATGTCGTCGATCAGCAGCACGTCCACGGTACGGAAGCGATCACGGAAGCTGGTCATGCGATCGTTGCGCAGAGATGTGATCATCTCGTTGGTGAACTTTTCGGCTGAGACGTAACAGATGCTGGAAGAGGGTTGACGCCGCTTTACTTCATGGCCAATGGCGTGCATCAGGTGGGTTTTGCCCATTCCTACGCCGCCATACAGAAACAGCGGATTGTACGCACGCGATGGGCGCTCCGCGACCGCAAGGGAAGCAGCGCGGGCAAACTGGTTCCCATTGCCGATAACGAAGGCGTCGAAGGTGTAGCGCGGGTTGAGCTGGGCCGCGGTGGACCAGTCGAAGCGGGTCTGCTCAGGCGCACGCGATGTGGGTGCAATCGGAGAATGCGCGGGCAGAGGCCCGAAGCCGCCATCCTTGCGTGGCGGCGGAGCGGTCGGATCTTCTTCCGGAGTGACGAACTGCACATCGTCGAACTCAAGCGACTGCGAATCGATCGCTTCCTGAATCAGATCGCTGTACTTGTCTCCGATGTGTTGAAACTCTTTCGAAGGAACGCGGACGAAAAGAATGCGTCCATTGGCATGGCTGAAACGAGTCGGCTTCAACCAGGTCTCAAACGACTGGCGAATCACCTTTTTCTCGAGAGCCGCAAGAATCTGCAGCCATGGATTGAGAGCCGAAGCCGGCGAAATAGCGAATGACATCGAGCGGATCCTTATCGGCGCCACCTGTCTACTGCCGGGTGAGTTCAACCATTCGGCTAAGGCAATAGCTCACGCTGCGAATGGATTTGAATCCACCCACACTCGCTTGCTGGGAACTGCCTGATGGCCGTTGATCTGCCTCGCTGGAAACACTGCGAGACACGGGTTGAAATTCACTCCGTGGGACGCTCGGAAACTTTCTTGAACGGTCCCGATGGTAGCACATTTGGGGTGTCTTGCAATCACTCTTTCACATAAGTTTTGGGAGTGAAATGGGACTTGCACCAAGCACGGTGAAAGCCGTCACACATCAGTGAGATTTCGCACACTGAAATCGATTCTCACTCACTTCTTTGCTGTCATCGAACCTGAAACTTTGGATGCTGATCATCGTGCGCGAGTCGTTCCCATCTCGTCTCTTTCTCACCGGCAATCGTTTCGTCGATTTGTGGGCTGCTTCTGCCCAACCGGTCTGATTACGAGCGAGTAGGACGGCCGCTGGCTTCGAAGCCCAACCTTCGATATACTTAATACTTGCCGTCAAGGCCACGATTTCAGACAGGAAACAGGAGCGCATTCTCATGCCTAAGCGCACATTTCAACCCAACCGGCGTAGCCGCTCAAAGACGCACGGCTTCCGTTCGCGGATGAAGACCAAATCGGGAGCGGCCGTGCTGAGCCGCCGTCGCGCCGCGGGTCGCAAGCGCGTCTCCGTCAGCGCCGGATATCGCGACTAAGCCTTTCTGCCGCTTTGTTTCGGCTGGAGCAGTCAAATCAGCACGAATCCTTCGGCCGGAATCCTTCCCGCTTTGCCATGAACGCACCGTCCAAAGCTGATCCACGCACCGCGACATCCGCTGTGCGCGAGTGCGTGCGTGCGTCTCTGACCCCGTACCGCCTTCGCAAGCATGCCGATTACCAGCGCGTTTATGAGGCTTGCCGGAAACGACGTTCCCCCTCGATGAGCTGGTTCCTGGCGGCGCAAGCCGCGCCGTCTGTTTCGCGCATCGGGCTCACCGCCGGCAAAGTGCTCGGCAAAGCGCACGAACGCAACCGAATCAAACGCAGGATGCGCGACGTGCTCCGCCGGCACATAGATCTGCTGCCCCCCGGATGCGACCTGATTCTGCATCCGCAAAGGGTTGTGCTCACGATGGAATTCACGAAACTGGAAGCCGAGGTTGTACGTATCCTTCAGCAGGCCAATGTCGAAAGCGCACGTACCAGCACAACCAACGCTCCGACACTCGCCAGGGCAGAGCTCGCCCCATGACACGCACTCTTCTGGCCATCCTTGCGTTCTATCGCCGCTGGATCTCGCCTGCACTGCACGCACTTGGCGGAGGTGGGGGCTGCCGCTTCGTGCCGACGTGCTCCGAATACGCAACTATCGCTATTGCAACCCATGGCCCATTCCGCGGAACCGGGCTCGCACTCTGGAGACTGCTACGCTGCCAACCATTCTGTCGCGGAGGGTTCGATCCAGTTCCTCCCTCCAGAAATCAAAACGGAACCCCTGGTTCGTCCGGCTTTGCGGCGCACAAGCCGTTACCATAGAAAGAGCGGTGTGCCCAACCAGCCTGAAGATTGAAGGCCGCCCTTCAGAGACACTGGTACCGCGCGCCACTCCTCAAAGACAGGAATAACCCTTTGCCCGAACTTCGCAATCCTAACCTCGACTCGCAGGGGCCCGGCGGCAACGCACCGGGGGGCGACTCGCGGAGCCTTATGCTCTTCATCGGGCTGGCACTCGCCGCCGTGATGGTATTCCAGTATTTCAAGAAACCAGATACGAGCCAACCGGCGCAGCAGCCCCAACAGACTCGGCAGGCGCAGCAGCCTTCTCCAAGCTCTTCTGCACCGGCCACAACCGGTACGGAATCCGCCAGGCACAACCCTCCAACTGCAACAGCTCAAATCAGCGCCTCGTCCGAAACAACCACAACGATTGAGAATGAGAAGTTCAGGATCACCTTCACGAACAAGGGCGCGCAGGTTCAGCACTGGATTCTAAAGGGCTTCACTGATTCGACAGGCAAGCCCCTCGACATGGTGCAGGAACAGGCCGCCGAAAGATTTGGCAGGCCGCTCTCCCTCTATACATACGACAGCGCTCTCACAAATCAGCTGAACACCGCGCTGTATCAGCCTTCGACCACCGGTCAAATTCTCGCTCCGAACTCAGTTAGCTTCCACTACGCCTCGGGCACACTCGATGTGGTCAAGACGTTCACCTTCAACACCAGCTATGTGATCGGTGCTCACGTTACCGTGAAGCGCGATGGGCAGCCCGTGCGCGCCCTCGTTGCGTGGCCGGCCGGCCTCGGCGACATGGAGGAGTTCATCGCGGCCAGCGGCAAGCGTACCACGTTCTCCGCGCACACAGATTCGCACTTTGCCTGGTCCGTTGACGGTAAGCAGGACACCGAGGCGGCGAAAAAGGTCAGCGGAAACGCGACGATTGATCAGCCTTATGAATATGCCGCTCTGATGGATCTCTACTTCGCCGCTGCTTTTTTGCCTGACGTGCCGCAGCGCGCAACGGTGGTTACGTTCCACGACACGATCGATCTGCCAACCGATCTGAGCGACCCGAATAGCGCCAAAAAGCCTGCAGACCTCATCGGACTTGCCGTTGGCGACCAGAGCGGCGACACCCATTTGCGCCTCTACGCCGGCCCGAAGGAAACCGAGATTCTCAACTCCATCCACGCGATGGGTTCAGACGGCAAGCCGACAGGCGAAGCGCTCAGTTCGCTCATCCAGTACGGTTGGTGGGGGATCATTGCCAAGCCGCTGTATGTCGCCCTGCGCTGGCTACACAACCTGATGGGTCCGGGCAAATACAACTGGGGCTGGGCCATCATCATCGTTACAGTCGTCTTCAACCTGATCCTGCTGCCTACCCGCATCTGGTCGATGAAGTCATCGCTCAAAATGATGCGGATCCAGCCACGCCTCGACGCCCTGAAGAAGAAGTACGCCAACCTCAAGATCAACGACCCCAAGCGCGCCGAGATGCAGAGCGAGCAGATGGCGATCATGCGCGAAGAAGGCGTAAACATGTACGGCGGCTGTCTCCCGCTGCTGCTGCAGATGCCGCTGTTCTTCGCCTATTATCGCGTGCTGCTCAACGCGGTAGAACTGCGTCATGCGCAATGGTTCTGGCTGCAGGATCTTGCCATGCCTGATCCCCATTACATTCTGCCGATTACCATCATTGGCACGATGTTTCTCGTGCAGTACATCACGCCTTCGCCCGGGATGGATCCCACGCAGCGGCGCATGATGGCCATCATGATGCCCGCAATCATGGGTTTCACCCTGTTGCACTTTGCTTCCGGACTTGCGCTCTACTGGATCACCGGCAACATCATCAGCCTCATCATGCAGGTGTCCATTAATAAGTCGAAGCTGGGCCAGGAAATGCACGAACTTGCAGTTCGTCGCGCCGCCAAAAAAAAGGGTAGCGTAGCTGCTTCCTCCGGCCGCATTGTCCAGGGGCGCCGCTAAGCTGATCCGGTATTTGTCAGGTAAGCCCCTTGCGGGTTGGTTCAACGCAAGGGGATGCCGGTTCAGCTTTTGAGTGCCGTCGCCAACGCCTGATCCACGGTTGAACATCCAAACTGAAATCCCGCTTCCATCAGTTTTCGCGGCATTACGCGAATACTCGCCAGCAGCGCTTCGTCCGCCATCTTTCCGAACATCAGCCGTAGAGCGAATGGCGGTATTGCCAGAGATGCCGGTTTTCTAAGCTGCAATCCCAGTGCGCGTGTGAACTCTGCATTCGTTACCGGATTCGGCGCCGTCACATTCAACGGACCCGAAATCTCCGGCAGCTCAAGTGCGAACAGCACAGCGGCAACAACGTCCTGCAATGCGATCCAGCTTATCCACTGGCAGCCTGTGCCGATCCGGGCACCCAGCCCCATACGAAACGGCGGAAGCATCTGCTTGAGTGCGCCCTCTCCGGGTCCCAGCACAACTCCAAATCGAAGATGCACAACGCGAATGCCGGCCTTTTCCGCCGCATCGGAGGCATGTTCCCATGCCCGACAGAGACTCGCAAGAAAACCCTTTCCGGCTGCGCAGTCTCATCAAGCACCTCATCTCCTCGATCCCCGTAGATGCCGATCGCCGAAGCCACTAGAAGTGTTTTTGGAGGATGGTGCAGGCCGGCCAGCATGGTCGCAAGCCGTTGCGTTGAATCGACCCGGCTAGCGATCATTTCGCGCTGATAGCTCTCCGTCCAGCGGTGCGCTGCGACATTTGCGCCGGACAGGTGGATCGCAGCTCGCGCCCCCTCTAGCCGGCTGGAATCCGCGACCGCCTGATCAGCCATTGGATCCCACTCAAGCTCTCCTGCATCGGCGGGTTTTCGCCTTACAAGTTGCAGGCTTGGGGTCTTCTTGCTGGAGAAGGCGCGCCTGACCGCACCGCCGAGCATTCCCGAAGCTCCGCTGAGGATCACCGTGGAAGTATCTGAGAAATCCATACTTACAGAATCTTCGTTCCTCCATTGGTGGGGAAATTTCACCGGATTGATAAAGGCCAGTTGAGTTTAGTAGGATGGGAATAGGTTTTGATTAGGGCAAAACAGCTCTCTTCATGCCTTGGAGGATGGATGACTGAGGCGGCCGCTCGTAACGAGGAAACGCAAAAGTCGCAGGTTGACACTGAGACGACAGAGAAGTTCATTGCTGAAAAGCACATCGGTGAACGCATCAAGCGTCTGCGCTTGAAGAAATCGATGGGGCTGGTGGAACTCGGCAAGCACACCGGCCTTTCCGCAAGCTTCCTGTCGCAACTTGAAACGGGTCGTGTTGTGCCCACTCTTCGCAACCTGGCGCGCATCGCCATGGTTTTCTCGAAAGATCTTTCCTATTTCTTCGAAACAGAACCACAGTCGATGTTCCGTGTTCATCGCCGCAAAGACCGCGTTCGCCTGCCGCAGACCGGCGTCGAGGAGCCGACGTACTACTTCGAAAGTCTCGGCTACATGGTTCCCGATCGCCACATGGACCCCTACTTCGCGCAGTTCATTCCGCTTGAAAAGTCAAAAGAGCCTCGCGCCCACATGCACCCAGGCTATGAATTCCTCTACATCCTCGATGGTGAGCTTGAACTGCATCACGGCGAACATCACTGCTCCCTTGGCCCCGGCGACGCGGTCTATTTCGACTCAAGCACACCCCACTCCTATATCTGTGCAAGCAAAAAACCGGCAGATGCGCTGATTGTGACCATGCATCAGCCGCCGGTCGCTCAACCTGTCACCTTGCTGCGTGGAGGCACTGGCGCCGCAGCGCTTCAGCGCACCGTGGCGGGACGCACAGTGCTCGGGCCCGCAGGCCGCGAAGCGAGTTAGTTCCATGATTTGCACCGGGCGCTCTCGCCAGCATAGAGCGCCTTTTCTCTTTTCGGACATGCTATCCATTCAATGGACGTGTGCCATCTGCGACGCATCTGTCTGCTGCTCAATAGCTTAGGTTGCCCTTTCGGTCTCATATTCAGTGCTGTGACCGGCCCCTTGCCAGCTCGCACTGATCACACGCGCCGTCGTCTTCCGTGTTCCAGCGCACAGAAGGTCGACGCCCAACTCGGTTCTCCTTCTCCATAGGAGAGCCTCACTCATGTCTGCTCAATACATCACAAGATTCAAATGGCTCGCTGTGTGTCTTTTGTGTTTTGGTTTGTTCTCTGGTTTTGCGACAGCGCAGAGCACGACACAGGGCGCAATTGCGGGTACCGTAGTCGATGCAAGCGGCGCACTCATTCCCGGGGCCGCGGTGACTCTGCACAACGACGCCACCAGCGCCGAATTCAAACTTGTTGCCGACGAGAACGGCTACTTCAAAGCGCCACTAGTCCCGCCCGGCACATACACCGTCACAATCTCGGCCACGGCCTTCGGGACCTACCAGGCGAAGCTTGTTCCTGTTACCGTCGGTTCGTTGACGGAATTGCATCCCGAACTCAAAGCGGGAGCAACCCAGGAATCCGTCGAAGTTACCGGCGTGCACCGGTCATTCAG
>Ga0207667_10001779_pt1 | contig 27124 bp, 26 predicted proteins | sample KBSCornC52_FD_184301 | JGI IMG/M metagenome (GOLD analysis project Ga0207667, IMG submission 184301) | Corn rhizosphere microbial communities from Kellogg Biological Station, Michigan, USA - KBS Corn C5-2 (SPAdes) (version 2) | ecosystem: Host-associated > Plants > Roots > Rhizosphere > Soil ...
TCGTCGACCAGGATATGCTGGAAGCGATGGCGGTAGTGCTCGCGCAGCGACTCGTTGTCGCGCATCAGCTCGAAGGCGCGCAGCATCAGCTCGGCGAAGTCGACCACGCCCTCGCGGTTGCACTGGTCCTCGTAGGCCTGGTAGACCTCGACCATCTTCTGCGTCTGGCCGTCGTGGATCTCGACGTCCTTCGGCCGCAGGCCATCCTCCTTGGCACCGGCGATGAACCAGGTCACCTGCTTGGGCACGAAGCGCTCCTCGTCGAGCTGCATCGCCTTGATGATGCGCTTGACGGCCGACAGCTGGTCGGACGAATCCAGGATCTGGAAGCCCTGCGGCAGCCCGGCCAGCTTCCAGTGCGCGCGCAGGAAGCGGTTGCACAGCCCGTGGAAGGTGCCGATCCACATGCCGCGCACGTTGATGGGCAGCATCGCCGACAGCCGGGCCAGCATCTCCTTGGACGCCTTGTTGGTGAACGTGACCGCCATCAGGCCCCCGGGCGATACCTGGCCCGTCTGCAGCAGCCAGGCGATGCGGGTGGTGAGCACGCGCGTCTTGCCCGATCCGGCGCCGGCCAGGATGAGCGCCGGGCGCGCGGGCAGGGTCACCGCGGCCAGTTGCTCGGCGTTCAGGCCACGGAGCAACCGATCGGGGCCCGGGGCTTCGTGTTCGGCGTCAGAATGCTGGATATGCATCCACCCATTTTAGGTTCTGCCGTGCATCGCGCCCGCCTTGCCCTGATATCCGCCGGGCTGCTGGCCGCCACGCTCGCCATGGCCGCGCCCCGGCCGGCGCCGGGCGTCGCGCAGAACTGCCCCGCCCGGGCCACCCTGCTGGTGGAGCACTTCATCGGCGCGGATTGCCTGGCCTGCTGGCAGGTGGCGCCACCGGGCCTGGGGGCGATGCCCGTCGCCGCCCGCGAATGGAGCCTGGACTGGATCGCGCCCGCCGCCGACGACGCGGCCATGGCCGCGGGCGCCCTGCCCGAGGCCGCCGAACGGCTGGCGCGGGTGAACGCGGACCTGCCGGCCCGGATGGCCAGCGCGCCGGCGGCGTTCGACAGCGTCACGGCCCTGGCGCGGCCGTCGTCCAGGCGGCGCTTCTACGTGCACTCCAGCCTGCCGCACAACGGCTACATGGGCGTGCAGATGCACGCGACGGGCGTGTGGCCCGCCGGCAGCACCGGCTGGCTCGCGCTCGTCGAACTGGTCGAGCCGGGCGTGCGCGGCACGCAGGTGCCGCGCCGCCTGGTGCGCGTGCTGGTCGGCCCGCTGAAGCTGCCGGCCGGTCCCGGCGCGAAGAATGCCGTGGCACCGCTGTACGGGCTGCGCTGGCCGGAGAACGCCCACGCCGAGAACCTCGTGGCCACCGCATGGGTGGAGGACGCCGGCGGCCGCATCACCCAGGTCGCCACCGATCGCTGCGCCGATCCGAAGTAACGAGAGAGCCTCATGGAAATCTTCGACTACGACAACATCCTGCTGCTGCCGCGCAAGTGCGTGGTCGACAGCCGCAGCGAGTGCGACACCGGCGTGGAGTTCGGCCCGCACCGCTTCAAGCTGCCGGTGGTGCCCGCCAACATGAAGACGGTGCTGGACGAGCCGATCGCGCAGTTCCTCGCGAGCAACGGCTATTTCTACGTGATGCACCGGTTCGACCTGGACACCGTCGCCTTCGCGAAGTCCATGCGCGACAAGGGCCTGGTGGTGTCGATCAGCGCCGGCGTCAAGCCCGAGGACCACGCGGTGATCGAGCGCCTCGCATCCACCGGCGTTGGCGCCGACTACATCACCATCGACATCGCGCACGGCCACGCCGAGAGCGTCAGGAAGATGATCGCCCACATCAGGAAGACGCTGCCGCAGGCCTTCGTCATCGCCGGCAACGTGGGCACGCCCGAGGCGGTGATCGATCTCGAGAACTGGGGCGCCGACGCCACCAAGATCGGCGTCGGGCCCGGCAAGGTCTGCATCACGCGGCTCAAGACGGGCTTCGGCACCGGCGGCTGGCAGCTGTCGGCATTGAAGTGGTGCGCGCGCGTGGCCACCAAGCCCATCATCGCGGACGGCGGCATCCGCCACAACGGCGACATCGCCAAGAGCCTGCGCTTCGGCGCGACGATGGTGATGATCGGTTCGCTGTTCGCCGGCCACGAGGAGAGCCCCGGCCAGACGGTGGAGGTCGACGGCAAGCTGTACAAGGAATACTACGGCAGCGCCTCGGACTTCAACAAGGGCGAGTACCGCCACGTGGAGGGCAAGCGCATCCTCGAGCCGATCAAGGGCCACCTGTCCGACACGCTGCGCGAGATGCAGGAAGACCTGCAGAGCTCGATCTCCTATGCCGGCGGCCGCTGCGCCGCCGACATCCGCAAGGTGAACTACGTCGTCCTGGGCGGCGAGAACGCCGGCGAGCACCTGTTCATGTGACGCGGCCGGGCCGGCACTGCGATCCGAGGGGGGCATCGGGCGAGACCCTGATGAGCGCGGGCCCGGCGCCGCACTAGCATCGACCACCCGCCACTCGACCCGGATCGTCCCCATGAGCGAGATCGCCGACACCAACCGCTTCGCACCGCCCCGGGCCGCGCTCGCCGACCCGGACATGGAAAACGGGCTCGTCCTTGCCGGGCGCGGCCTCCGGCTGGTGGCCGTCATCGTCGATGCCATCCTGATGTCGTTGATCCAGTGGCCGATCTTCTTCGCGCTCGGCGGCACCTTCATGTTCGGCATGGACCCGCAGACCATGCAGGATCCGTTCGCGCTGATGGGCCGCATGTTCGCGGCGATGGCGCCCGGCTGGGTGATCGCCGCCGGCATCCAGATGTGGTGCCTGCACGCCTATGGCGGCACGTTGGCCAAGAAGATCATGGGCCTGCGCATCGTGCGCACCGACGGCAGCCGCGCCGGCTTCTCGCGCCTGTTCTGGCTGCGCGGCGGCGCGGCCGTCATTCCGCTGATGATCCCGCTGGTCAACATCTTCTGGTGGCTGCTCGATCCGCTGCTGATCTTCCGCGATTCGCGCCAGTGCCTGCACGACCAGATCGCCGACACGATCGTCGTCACCGCCGCGTCGTCGACGGGCGCCAGCCTCGAGGCGTCGCGCCAGCGCTGACCTGCGCGGCCCTGGACGACCGTCCAGGTGCCCGGGCGCGTGATTTCGGTCACTCCCTCTTCGGGGGGAATCGCGGGCCGGTCCGCCTGGCCGCGCGGTACCATGCGCGCTGCACGCGAGCCGCGCGATGACGTGGCCGCGCCTCAAGGGATGGCAGAGAGGGAGGGCCGACGATGTCCGGCGCCAGGGAACAGAACCGCTTCGCGCCGCCGCGCGCCGAAGTCGACGATTCGCACGATGCGGAAGCCCGGATGGTCCCCGCCGACCGGGGCACGCGCTTTCTCGCGGCCCTGATCGACGGGCTGCCGACCTTCGTCGGCGTCATCGGCATCCTCGCGGCCGTGGCCATCCCCGCCTACGAGAACTACAAGCAGCGCCACGCGCCGGGCATCGAGCCGCCGCCGCTCGGCAGCTCGCACCATCTCCTGGGGTCGTTTGCCGTCGTCATCGGCCTGGCGCTGCTGGCCTACCTGGTCTACAGCACGATCCTCGTGTTCCTGTATGGCCAGACCTTGGGCAAGCGCATGATGGGCATCCGTGTCGTGCGCATGGACGGCAGCCGCGTCGCCTTCAGCCGCTTCATCTTCCTGCGCTGGCTGCCGACGTTCCTCATGCGACTGATCCCGATCGTCGGCTGGTTCGTGCCCTTGCTCGATCCCCTGCTGATCTTCCGCGATTCGCGCCGCTGCATGCACGACGAAATCGCGGACACGCGCGTCGTCACCGCGGCGTCGTCGACGGAAGCCACCCTGAATGGCGATGCGAAGTACGCCAGCGCGAACCTGCGCACGATCAGCTTCTGAAGACATGACCAAGGCCGAGGCTTCTTGAAGCTCGACACCAGGCTCCTGGCCGAGACGCCCGAGGGCATCGCCATCCTGCTGCGCCCGGCGGGCGCGGTGGTGCGTGGGCTCGCCTACTCGCTGGACTTCGCGATCCGCCTCGTCGTGATGATCGTGGCCGCGATGCTGCTGGCGCGGATCCAGGGCATGGGCACGGGCCTGTGGCTGGTGCTGATGTTCGCGATCGAATGGATCTACCCGATCGTGTTCGAGCTCCTGCCAGGCGCCGCGACGCCCGGCAAGCGCGCGATGGGGCTGCTCGTGATGATGGACACCGGGCTGCCGGTCACGCCCTCGGCTTCGGTCACCCGCAACCTGCTGCGCGGGGCCGACTTCATGCCGTTCCTGTTCGCGTTCGGCCTCCTGTCCATGCTGCTGCGCCGCGATTTCAAGCGCCTCGGCGACATCGTCGCCGGCACCGTCGTCGTGCACGCCGAGCAGGTGCGCCTGGCCGGCGCGCTGCCCGAGGCCGAGCCGCTGGCGCCGCGCATCCCGCTGACCCGGCCGCAGCAGGTCGCCGTGCTGCACCTGGCCGGACGCGCGCGCCGACTCACTTCCGAGCGCCTCGACGAGCTCGCCGCGCTGGCCGAGAACGCGCTGCCGCCGCCCGACTTCGCGCCAGGCGGCAAGTCTCCGGCGCCGATCCGCCCGGGCCCGCGCCTGGTCGCCGTCGCGCAGTGGCTGATGGGACAACGCTGAAGACATGTCGACCCCCACGCTCACTTCGTTCGCTGCCCCCCAAGAGGGCGGCCATGGCCTTCGGGCGGCCGGGCGGCCATGGCCATGACCCCGCGTCAATTCGAAGCGCGCTACGAACCCGCCTGGGTCGAGCTCGAGCGCGGCCTCAACGCGCTGGATGCCGGGCGCAAGGGGCGCCGCAAGGCCGGGCCGTTCCCGACCAGCGAGAACGAGGTGCCCGGCGCCGCGCGCGTCGCGCAGCTGTACCGCCAGTGCTGCGAGCACCTGGCGCTGGCGCGCGAGCGGGCCTACCCCGTGCACCTGGTGGCGCGCCTGGAGACGCTCACCGCGCGCGCCCACCAGCGCATCTACCGGCGCCACGACCTCGGCCTGGGCGCGTTCCACCAGCTGGTGCTGTACCGCGCGCCCGCCGCGGTGCGCGCGCTGCGCTGGCACCTGCTGGTGTCCGCGCTCGTGTTCGTGCTGCCGGTCATCGTGGTGGGCATCGCGACCTGGATCGACCCGCATTTCGTGCTGACCGTGGTCGACGCCAGGCAGGTGCACGAGTTCGACGGCATGTACGGCCAGCAGGCCGAGCACCTGGGACGCACGTCGGGCGACGACTGGAAGATGTTCGGCTTCTACATCATGAACAACGTGGGCATCTCCTTTCGCTGCTTCGCCGCCGGCCTGATCCTGGGCGTGGGCAGCCTGTTCATGGTGGGCTTCAACGGCCTGCTGCTGGGCGCGGTGGCCGGCTTCCTCGTCACCCGCGGCGACTCCGAGCGCTTCTTCTCGTTCGTCGTCACGCACTCGGCGTTCGAGCTCACCGCCATCGTGCTGTCCGGCGCCGCCGGCCTCAAGCTGGGCCACGCGATGCTGGCACCCGGACGCCTCACGCGCACGCAGGCGCTCATGCGCGCAGCACGCGAGACCTCCCCCGTGGTGTTCTGCTTCACCGTCATGCTGTTCGTGGCCGCGGCGATCGAGGCCTTCTGGTCCTCGGCGGCCTGGGTGGCCCCGGCCGTCAAGTACGCCGTCGGCGGCTGCTGCTGGGCGCTCGTCCTCGCCTACCTGGCGCTGCAGGGCAAGGGGCATGACGCCGCGCTGCTGGAGGCCCGCGCGCCATGAAGGCCGAACAGCTCCAGCTCGCGCTGCGGCCGCGGCCGGCCTACGAGGCGGTCGACCTGGGCGTGGGGATGACCCAGCGCAGCGGCCGCTCGCTGCTGCGGGCCTACCTGCCGTTCGCCCTGCTGCTGGTGGTGGCCTGCGGCGCGACGGTGGAGATCGCGCACTGGCTGCCGTCGCTGCTGCTGTGGTGGTGCCTGCCATGGCTGGATCGCACGCTGCTGGACATCTACGCACGCCAGGCGTTCGGCGATCCGACGACGTTCGCGGACGCCTGGGAGGCGCGCCGGCGCGCGCCATGGCTCCCGATGCTGGCATGGCTGACGCTCTGGCGGCTGTCGTGGTGGCGCGCCTACTCGATGCCCGTGGGCCAGCTCGAGGGGCAGACGGGTTCGGCGCGGCGCCTGCGCGTCAAGGCCATCCTGCGCGCCCACCGCGGCGCCGCCACGATGATGCAGGGCACTTTCAGCACGATCGTCCTGTGCCTGGCGGCGGGCCTGGTCGCGCTGATTCCGTGGATGACGCCCGGACTGCATCCGTTCGGCGACATCGAGTGGCTGGGCGACGAGCGCCTGGCCACCCAGCTGCTGCTGTACCTCGCCTACGCCAGCGCCCTGCTGTTCATCGAGCCGTTCTTCGTCGCCGCGGGTTTCGCGATGTACCTCAACCGCCGCGTCGAACTCGAGGCGTGGGATGTCGAACAGGACTTGCGCCATGCGTTCGAACGCTGAGCGGCTGCGCATCCTGGTGCTGGCCGCCGCGTGCGTGGCCGGCGGTGCGCGCGCGCAGGACGCCGCGGACACACCGTCATCGGCCCCGGCGGTCGCGGCCGCCGCGTCGGAGCCCGCGCCCGACGGCGACCTGCGCGCCGCCCGCATCGAGAAGGCCACGGACGAACTGCGCGCCGACCCCCTGCTGACGGGCAAGCACAAGGAATTGCGGCCGCGCTGGGACTTCGACAAGCCGCGGAACAAGCGCACGACACCGGACAGCGACCCGTCGTGGGTCGCCTGGCTGGCCGGCCTCGGGCGCTTCCTCAGCGACACCAGCCGTTTCCTGCTGTGGGGCGCCGTGGCGGTGCTCGTGGCGCTGGCGCTGGTCAGCGCGCGCCACCTGGTCAACCTGCGCACGTTCGAGCGTCGCGTGAAGGCCGCGGCTGCGGTGAGCCATGTGCGCGACCTCGACGTGCGCCCCGAGAGCCTGCCCGACGACGTCGGCGCCGCCGCCTGGGCCCTGTGGCAGGCCGGACGCGTGCCGGAGGCGATGTCGCTGCTGTACCGCGGCGCACTGTCGCGCCTGATCCACCAGTACCGCGTGCCGATCACGTCGTCGGCCACCGAGGGCGAGTGCCTCGACCTTGCGCGCGCGCGCCTCGAGCCACCCACGTTGCGCTATGTCACGCAGGTGGTGCGCGCTTGGGAGGCCAGCATCTACGGCGGCCGCGCCCTGTCGGCAGCGATGGGCGAGGCGCTGTGCACCGGCTTCGGCCAGCGCCTGGACGGCCGGCCGGCCGCCGGGGAGGTCGCATGATGTCCGTCTGGGCCCGCAGGCTGATCGTGGCGGCCATCGTTCTGGCCATCGGCGCGCTGCTGCACGAGATCCGCTGGGAGGAAGTGGAGGTCGTGGACGAGGCCCACGGCAAGGCCGCGACCGACCCGTACTACTCGCTGCGCCACGTGCTGCAGGGCGCGGGCGCCACGTTCGAGTCGCGCACGTCGCTCGAGCCGCTGCCGCCCGCGGGCGCGACGCTGCTGCTTGAGTCCGACCTGTGGAACATCTTCCCCGAACGCGAGGCGCGGCTGCGCGCATGGGTCGAGGCCGGCGGGCACCTGGTGCTGCGGTCGCCGCATTCGTACGGCGGCGACGCCGAACTGCACTGGGTGCCGCTGACGTCGGTCGAGCCGCGGCGCCGCGCCAAGCCCGACGCGCCGGCGGCGTCGGCGGCGTCGGCGGCGTCGGCGGACGACGACGCGGACGACGACGAGCAGGACGCGCCATCCGGCCACGAGCCGGGCCGGGCCGGGGAGCCCGGCCGCAGGCTGTCGCCGCGGCAAGTGGAACAGCAGCGGCAGCGCGCCGAGCGGATCGCGAGGATCATCGGGAAGGCGACACGGCACGACTGCGCGCTCTTCACGGAAACGGACGCGACCACGCAACCCGCGTACGAGCCCGGCCGCGCGTTGCGCGGCTGCACGCCGGCCGGCACGTTGCGCCCGCTGGACCATGTCGTGCCGACCTGGATGCTCAAGAGCGCGAGCGGCACGCTCGCGATGCGCGTGCCGGTGGGCCGCGGCGACGTCACGGGCGTCGCGCCGTGGCTGCCCACCGGCAATCGCCAGCTGCTCGAAGGCGACAACGCGCTGATCACGGCAGCGGTGCTGCAGGCCCGGCCGGGACGCGCCGTCTGGATCGTCGAGGAAGAATCGCGCGAGCCGCTGCTGGGCTGGCTGTGGCATGAGGCGCGCACGCCGTTCCTGCTGGCGCTCGCCGCGGTGGCGCTGTCGCTGTGGCGCCTGATGGCGCGCTTCGGCCCGCGCGAGGCGGTGCCGCCGCAGGCGCGCCGGTCGATGGGCGAGCAGCTGCGCGGCACCGGCCAGTTCATCGCCGGCACCGACGCAGCGGCACTGCACGCGGCCACGCGCAAGGCGTTCGAGGATGCGGCCCGGCCGCGCGTCGAGGCCTGGGCCGAACGCGACGACGCCGACCGCATCGCGGGGCTCGCGCAGTCCCTCGGGCCATCGCACAGCGTCGACGCGGCGGCGCTGCTGGCGGCACTGCACATCGGCATCGGCGCCACCCGGGCGCAGATCCTGGCGGCGACCGCCGTCCTCGAGCAGGCCCGGCGCGCGATCCTGCGCGCGTCCGCCGCCCGCTCCAATTCCTGAACTTCTTCCAACGGACATCACCATGGCCATCGATTCCCAGGAACTCCAATTCATCGGCACGGCGCTGGCGAAGCTGCGAGCCGAGGTCGGCCGCGCGGTCGTCGGCCAGCAGGAGGTCATCGACCAGACGCTGGTGGCCTTCGTCGCCTCCGGCCACATCCTCTACGAAGGCCTGCCGGGCCTGGGCAAGACGCTGCTGGCGCGCGCGCTGGCGCAAGCCATGTCGCTGCAGTTCTCGCGCGTGCAGTTCACGCCCGACCTGATGCCATCCGACCTCACCGGCCACGCCGTGCTGGAGCCGGGCACCGACGGCGGCATCGGCCGGCTGCGGCTGCGCAAGGGCCCGATCTTCACCAACCTGCTGCTGGGCGACGAGATCAACCGCGCGCCGGCCAAGACGCAGAGCGCGCTGCTGGAGGTGATGCAGGAGCGCCAGGTCACGCTCGAGGGCCAGACGGTGTCGCTGCCCCGGCCCTTCATGGTGCTGGCCACGCAGAACCCGATCGATTCCGAGGGCACGTACCCGCTGCCCGAGGCGCAGCGCGACCGCTTCCTGTTCAAGATCGACATCGGCTTCCCGACGCAGTCCGAGGAGGTCGACGTCGTCAAGGCCGCCACTGGCCACCAGGTGGGCGACGCGCTGCCGCTGGACAAGGTGCAGCGCTGCCTGACCGAGGCCGACGTCGCGCGCCTGCAGCAGATGGTCAGCTCGGTGATGATCGACGACCGCGTGGTCGACTACGCCGTGCGGCTGGCGCGCGCCACGCGCGGCGCCGTGGGCCTGGGCAACGGCGCGGGCTCGCGCGGCGCGATCGCGCTGGTGCGCGCGGCGCGCGCGGCAGCGCTGATCCAGGGCCGCGACTACGCCACGCCCGACGACGTCAAGCGCCAGGTGCTGCCGGCGTTGCGCCATCGCGTGGTGCTGTCGCCCGATGCGCAGTTGGAAGGCCGCGCCGTCGACGACGTGCTGCGCGAGATCGTCACCCGCGTCGACGCGCCGCGCCTGTAACCCTCGAAGGACACGCGTGGCCCGCCTGTTGATGCCCACCCGGCGCACCGTCCATGCGGTGGCCGCGATCGCCACCGGCACGGGGATCGCGCTGCTGGTGACCAAATGGCGCGACCTCCCGGAGCCGCACCTCGCGCTGGTGGGCGGCGGGCTGTTCGGCGCGCTCGCGCTGGCCTGCGTGGTCGACGCCGTCCTGACAGCACTGCGCCTGCGCCGCCACCCCATCGTCTTCGAGCGCCAGATGCCCAGCGCCTTCGCGCTCGGCCAGCCGCACGGGCTCACCGTGACACTGGCCCACGAGGGCCTGCACCCGTGGTCGCTCGAGCTGTTCGACCACGTGCCCGCCACGATGACGCAGCGCCTGCTGCCGGCTCGGGTCGTCCTGCCTGCCAAGAGCCAGCTGGACGTGCGCTACGAGATCACGCCGACGCAGCGCGGCAAGGTCGTCTTCGAGCCGGCCGCGATCCGCGTGTGCTCGCTCCTGGGCCTGGTCGACCTGCAACTGCGCGTGGGCGAGTCGCAGGGGGTGCACGTCTACCCGAACTTCGCGGCGCTGTCGCGCTACGCCTGGCTCGCCGGCGACCGCCGCCTGGCCGAGATCGGCATCAAGACCTACGCCGCCCGCGGTGCCGGCACCGACTTCAAGCAGCTGGGCGAGTACGTGCCCGGCATGCCCACGCGCCACATCGACTGGAACGCGTCGATGCGCCATCGCCGGCCGGTGGTGCGCGAGTTCCAGGACGACCGCGACCAGTCCGTCGTCTTCCTCCTGGACTGCGGCCGGCGCATGCGCGCCGACGAGCGCTCGGGCACCAGCGGCAGCCACTTCGACCAGGCCCTCAACGCCGCGATGCTGCTCGCCTACGTCGCCCTCAAGGACGGCGACGCCGTGGGCGCGCTGACCTTCGGCCACGACGCGTCCGAGCAGCGCCACTTCGCGCCCGCCAAGGGCATCGCCGCGCTCAACACGCTCGTGGCGCGCCTGCACGACATCGAGCCCAGCCCGACGCATTCGGACTACTTGGCCGCCGCGCGCGACCTGATGCTGCGCGTGCGGCGCCGCTCGCTGATCGTGGTGCTGACGAACTTCCGCGACGAGGACTGCGAGGAGCTCGAGGACGCGCTCAGGCTCATGCGCACGCGCCACCTGGTGCTGCTGGCGAGCCTGCGCGAGGGCGTCGTCGCCGAGATCGCCGCGCAGCCGCTGGATGCGCCCGGCGCCATCGTCGACGTCGCCGCCGCGCACTGGTTCCAGAACGCCCGGGCCGAGGCGTTCCGCCGCCTCGCCGGCAAGAACCAGCTGCTGGTCGACACCGAGCCCGACAAGCTGGCGGCTGCCCTCGTCAATCGCTACCACGCGGTCAAGCGCGCGCGCCTGCTCTGACCCGTCCGGCTGGTGCACACTGGGCATCATGCAACCCGCACTCACCCTCTTCGTCGACGCCCAATACGCCAGCCCGTATGCGATGTCGGCCTACGTGGCGCTGTCCGTCAAGCAGCTCGCCTTCGATGTCCGCACGGTCGACCTGTCGGCCGCCGCCCAGCATGCGCCGGCCTTCGCCGGGCTGTCGCTGACGCGCCGCGTGCCCACGCTGGTGCACGGCGACTTCGCGCTGTCGGAGTCCTCGGCCATCGCCGAGTACGTCGACGACGTCTTCCCCGGCGCGGCGCTGTACCCCGCCGACCCGCGCGCCCGGGCCCGCGCCCGCCAGGTGCAGGCCTGGCTGCGCAGCGACCTGATGCCGATCCGCATGGAGCGCTCCACCGAGGTCGTGTTCTACGGCGCGCCGGCGCCGGCGCTGTCGCCGGTGGCCGAGGCCGCTGCAAGCAAGTTGTTCGCGGTCGCAGAATCGCTGCTGCCCGCCGGCCAGGCGCACCTGTGCGACGAATGGTGCATCGCCGACGTCGACCTCGCGCTGATGCTCAACCGCCTCGTGCTGAACGGCGACACGGTGCCGCAGCGGCTGGCCGACTACGCGCGCCGGCAGTGGCGGCATCCGGCGGTGCAGCGCTGGGTGGCGTTCGAGAGGCCCGCGCTCTAGAACCGCCGGGCGGTCGCCGCCTACAATTGGGGCAACCCCCGGCATGGACGCGCGACGCGTCCGCTCCTTCGAGTCCGGGGTCCGCAAACCACTGCTGAGCCCTCCATGTCCGAACTCGCCAAGTCCTTCGAACCCGCCGCCATCGAAGCCCGCTGGGCACCGCTGTGGGAACAGTCGGGCGTCTACGAGCCGACGCTGGACCCGGCCAAGCCGTCGTTCTCGATCCAGCTGCCGCCGCCCAACGTGACGGGCACGCTGCACATGGGCCACGCGTTCAACCAGACCATCATGGACTCGTTGACGCGCTACCACCGCATGCGCGGCTTCAACACGCTGTGGGTGCCGGGCACCGACCACGCGGGCATCGCCACGCAGATCGTGGTGGAGCGCCAGCTGCAGGAGCAGGGCCAGTCGCGCCACGACCTGGGCCGCAAGAACTTCGTCGCACGGGTGTGGGAGTGGAAGGAGAAATCCGGTTCCACCATCACCCGCCAGATGCGCCGCATGGGCGACTCGGTGAGCTGGAAGCACGAGTACTTCACGATGGACGAGGGCCTGTCCAAGACGGTCACCGAGACGTTCGTGCGCCTGTACGACGAAGGCCTGATCTACCGCGGCCGCCGCCTCGTGCACTGGGATCCGGTGCTCAAGTCCGCCGTGTCCGACCTCGAGGTGGACAGCAAGGAAGAAGACGGCTTCCTGTGGCTGGTGCGCTATCCGCTGGCCGACGGCTCGGGCGACCTCACCGTGGCCACCACGCGACCCGAGACCATGCTGGGCGACACCGCGCTGATGGTGAACCCGGCCGACGAGCGCTACACCGCGCTGGTGGGCAAGGAAGTCGTGCTGCCGCTGGTGGGCCGCCGCATCCCCGTGATCGCCGACGACTACGTCGACCGCGAGTTCGGTACCGGCGTGGTGAAGGTCACGCCCGCGCACGACGCCAACGACTACGCCGTGGGCCAGCGCCACGACCTGCCCATCATCGGCGTGCTGGCGCTGGACGCCACCATCAACGACAACGCGCCCGAGCAGTACCGCGGGCTGGACCGCTTCGTCGCGCGCAAGCGCATCGTGGCCGACCTCGACGCGCAGGGCTTCCTCGTGGAGACGCGCAAGCACAAGCTGATGGTGCCGCGCTGCGAGCGCACGGGCCAGGTCATCGAGCCGATGCTCACGAACCAGTGGTACGTGGCCATGACCAAGGCCGGGGCGGACGGCACGTCCATCGCCGACAAGGCCATCCAGGCCGTGGCCGACGGCGCGGTGAAGTTCCATCCCGAGCAGTGGGTCAACACGTACAACCACTGGATGAACGACATCCAGGACTGGTGCATCTCGCGCCAGCTGTGGTGGGGCCACCAGATCCCGGCCTGGTACGCGGACGATGGGCGCATCTTCGTGGCACGCAGCGACGAGGAAGCCGCCACCAAGGCCGCCGCCGCCGGCTACACCGGCAAGCTGGTGCGCGACGAGGACGTGCTCGACACCTGGTACTCGTCGGCGCTGGTGCCGTTCTCCACGCTGGGCTGGCCGGAAAGGACAATCGAGCAGGAGCTGTTCCTGCCGTCGTCGGTGCTCGTGACCGGCTACGACATCATCTTCTTCTGGGTCGCCAGGATGATCATGATGACCACGCACTTCACCGGCAAGGTGCCGTTCCGGGACGTCTACATCCACGGCCTGGTGCGCGACGCGCAGGGCCAGAAGATGTCCAAGGCCGAGGGCAACGTGCTCGATCCGGTCGACCTGATCGACGGCATCGAGCTGGCGCCCCTGCTCGACAAGCGCGGCCAGGGCCTGCGGCGCCCCGAGACCGCGCCGAAGGTGCGCGAAGCGACGAAGAAGGAATTCCCCGAAGGCATCCCGTCCTACGGTGCCGACGCGCTGCGCTTCACGTTCGCGGCGCTGGCCACCCTCGGCCGCAACATCGCGTTCGACTCCAAGCGCTGCGAGGGCTACCGCAACTTCTGCAACAAGCTCTGGAACGCCACCAAGTTCGTGCTGATGAACTGCGAGGGCCAGGACTGCGGCCTGCTGGAAGGCGACAAGACCGAATGCCCCCCCGGGTACAACAGGTTCAGCCAGGCCGACCGCTGGATCACCAGCCTGCTGCAGCGCGCCGAGGCCGACGTGGCCAAGGCCTTCGCCGAATTCCGCCTCGACAACGTCGCCAACACGATCTACCAGTTCGTGTGGACGGAGTACTGCGACTGGTACCTGGAGATCGCCAAGGCGCAGCTGGCCGAAGCCAAGGCCGCCGGCGACGAGTCCGCCGCGCGCGGCACGCGCCGCACGCTGGTGCGCACGCTGGAGACGGTGCTGCGCCTGCTGCACCCGGTCACGCCGTTCGTGACCGCGGAGCTGTGGGAGACGGTGGCGCCGATCGCCGGCCGCGCACCGGCCGCCGTTCAGACGATCGCCACCGCGCCCTACCCCGTCGCGCAGCTGGAGCGCGTGGACGAGGCGGCGTGCGCGTGGGTCGAGCGACTGAAGACCGTCGTGGGCGCCTGCCGCAACCTGCGCAGCGAAATGAACCTGTCGCCGGCCGAGCGGCCGCCGCTGCTGGCCTTCGGCGACGCGGCGTTCGTCGCGGCCGCCGCGCCCTTGCTCAAGGCACTCGTCAAGGTCAGCGACGTCAAGGTCTTCGACGACGAGGCGGCCTTCGAGCAGGCCACGAAGATCCTGCCGGTCGCCGTCGCGGACGGCGGCCGCTTCGCCCTGCACGTCCAGATCGACCTGGGCGCCGAGCGCGATCGCCTGACCAAGGAGATCACGCGCCTGCGGGGCGAGATCGAGAAGGCCAACAAGCAGCTGGGCAACGAGAACTTCGTGTCCCGCGCCAAGCCGGAAGTCGTCGAGCAGATGCGCACGCGCCTGGCGGGTTTCGTCGAGACCGTGGCGCGCATGCAGGCGCAGCTGGAGCAGCTGGGCGCCTGAAAACCCGAGCCTCCAACGAAAAAGGCGCTGCAGCGGCAGCGCCTTTCTTCATGGTTCGGCAACGCTGGCTGACGCAAGACTTCACGCGATGAGGGTAGTCATCCTGCGCGCAGTCGCAGGATCCACCTTGCCCGAGCAGGACGCCGCCCGGCGCGCCCACGTGGATCCTGCGACTGCGCGCAGGCTGACGTCCTGGAGTGCCCGCCCGATCGCGACGACGGGTCGAGCGACCCGGCCTGCGTCCGATCGAGCCCGACCAGCGAGCCTCTCAGCGCCGCCGCAGGAAGTGGATGTACTCCATCGCCTGCTGCTGCTGCTCCAGCAGCTCGTTGCCCGTCTGGCGGGCGAACGCCTGGAAATCGCGGGTGGAACTCGGGTCGGTGGCGACGACCTTCAGGATCTCGCCCGTCTGCATCTCGGCCAGGGCCTTCTTGGCCTTCAGGATGGGCAGCGGGCAGTTCATGCCGCGCGTATCGATTTCCTTGTGGGCTTGCATGGTCGTGGAACCTGGTTGGATGCGGTCGATTATGACGCGTCAGGCTTGGGGGTCGCCAGCGCGGCGCGCTCCTCGGGCGTCATGAACCTCGGCGTGATCCCGCGCGATTCCAGCCACTTGGCCACCGCGTAGCCCGTGCCGGCCGGCCAGCAGACGATGTCGCCCGGCGCGAACAGCTTGTACTCCGCCAGCTCGGGCGACAGCCGGATCTGCCCGCGCGCCACCACGTGGTACGCGATGATGACCTGGTTCATGCGCTGGAAGTCCCACACGCCCACGAGGTCGACCTTCTCGACCGTGAGGGCCGTCTCCTCGAGCACCTCGCGCGCGATGCCCTCCTCGGGCGTCTCGCCGGCCTCCATGAAGCCGGTGATCAATGCGAACATGCGGCCCGCCCAGGCCGCGTTGCGGGCCAGCAGGACCTTGCCATCGCGGTCGGCGCATTCGACGATGGCCGCGAGCACCGGCGTCGGGTTGTTCCAGTGCGTGAAGCCGCACTGGGCGCAGCGCAGGCGCTCCTTCGGGCCGCCGTCCTCGTCCTGCGTGGCCAGAGCCAGCTCGTGTGCGCACTGCGGGCAGTGGCGCCAGTTCGTGCCCGTCATGCGGGGAACACGCCTGTCGACAGGTAGCGGTCGCCGCGGTCGCACACCAGGAACACGATCGTCGCGTTCTCCAGCCGCTGCGCCACCTGCAGCGCGACCCAGCACGCGCCCGCCGCCGAGATGCCCGCGAACAGGCCTTCCTCGCGCGCGAGCCGCCGCGCCATCTCCTCGGCGTCCTGCTGGCTCACCTGGATCGTCTCGTCGATGCGGGACGGATCGTAGATCTTGGGCTGGTATGCCTCGGGCCACTTGCGGATGCCCGGGATGCGCGAGCCTTCGGCCGGCTGCGCCCCGAGGATGCGCACCGCCGGGTTCTTCTCCTTGAGGAAGCGCGACACCCCCGTGATGGTGCCCGTCGTGCCCATCGCGCTCACGAAGTGCGTGACGCGGCCGTCGGTGTCGTGCCAGATCTCGGGGCCCGTCGTCTCGTAGTGCACCCGCGGGTTGTCGGGGTTGGCGAACTGATCCAGCACCAGGCCCTTGCCGTCGGACTGCATCTGCGTGGCGAGGTCGCGCGCGTATTCCATGCCGCCGGACTTGGGCGTGAGGATCAGCTCGGCGCCATAGGCCTTCATCGTCTGCACGCGCTCGACCGAGAGGTCCTCCGGCATGATCAGCACCATGCGGTAGCCCTTGATGGCCGCGGCCATCGCCAGCGCGATGCCGGTATTGCCCGACGTCGCCTCGATCAGCGTGTCGCCCGGCTTGATCTGGCCGCGCTCCTCGGCGCCGCGGATCATCGAGATGGCGGGCCGATCCTTCACCGAGCCGGCCGGGTTGTTGCCTTCCAGCTTGGCCAGCACCACGTTCCCGCGGGCGGCCATCTCCGTGCCGACCACGCGCTGCAGCCGCACCAGCGGCGTGTGGCCGATGGCCTCCTCGAGGGTCATGTAGTTCGGCATGGGCGCGTGGGTCCGGGTGCGGCTCGGCTGGACAGGAAGCGACCATTGTCGCAGCGCGACACAACCCTCGCCTTCGTCATGTGATAATCCGCCCCCTGCGCACGTGTACACGCGTCCACGCTGCTGCAACCCCTGCCTCGGTGGCGTAATCGGTAGCCGCGACGGACTCAAAATCCGTTCTCGAAAGGGGTGTCGGTTCGAGTCCGACCCGAGGCACCACACCCTCCGATCGCCCATTGCGCGCATGTCGCGTCTGCGCCAGAGGAATGTCCAGCAGCAGAACCAGGGCGTCGCCGAAGCGCTTGGCCGGACTTCGGCTTGCACAACCGCGGCATCGGCAAGGGGTTCGGGGCGATCGCACTCGACGTCCAGCGCGAACTGCGCCGCTCGATCGGACGACCTGATGGCGCCGTCGACTACGATGTAGGCGATTTCCGCTTCCTGACATCGCCGATGCCCGCACGACACGCTCTCACCCTCGCGCTCGCGACCTTCCTCGTCGCGTCCTCTGCCCACGCCGCCGGCAAGCCCGTGATCGGCATCAGCTTCTCCATCGAGACCGACGGCTTCTTCAGCACCACGTTGAAGAAGGTGACCGTCACCGCGGTGAAACCGGGCCTGCCCGCCGAGAAGGCCGGCGTGCTGGCGGGCGACGAGATCGTCGCGGCCAACGACATCCCCATCGCCGGCACGCCCGGCGGCAAGCTCAAGAGCGTGATGGAGGACGCCAAGCCGGGCGATCACCTGAAGCTGCGCGTGCATCGCGGCAGCGCCGAGCAGGTCTGCGACATCGTGGTCGGCGAGCGCTGAGACCGGACGGCGGCCCGCCCGACGGCCGCCGCCAGCGCGCGCGAGGCGCCCGCGCCGGCCCGGCGTGAATTCGGCCCGCTCCGCGCCAACCCTGCCGGCGTGCCGCCTTGCGCGCCCGTGGCACACTGAAAGTCCACTGCCCCGACTTGCCATGCCGCTGCAACTGCCGCCCCCCGTCACCCGCGCGCTGCTGATCGCGTGCACCGTCCTGCTGTTCCTGGGCGCCGCGATACGGCAGCTGGGATCGATCGAGCAGCAGTGGCTGACGCTGTTCCCGGTGTTCTCGGGCGGGTTCTGGCCGTGGCAGATCGTGACCTACCCGTTCATCCATCTGAACGGATTGCAGTGGTTCTTCAACATGTTGATGCTCTACTTCATGGGCTCGCGCCTCGAAGAGCTGTGGGGCGTCAAGCGTTACGTCCAGTTCCTGCTGGCCTCCGCGGTCATGGCCGCGTTCGTGTTCATGTTGATCACGCTGCTGTTCGGCGCGTTCATGCCGCTCAATGGCATGACCGGCGCCATCTTCGGCATGCTGGTGGCCTTCGGCATCCTGTTTCCGCATCAGCGCATCCTGCTGTACTTCGTCGCCGAGGTCACGATGCGCACCGCGGTATGGCTGTTCGTCGGGATCGAGGTCATCTTCATGATCGGCTCGATGCTGGACGGCAGCGGGGCGTGGCCCAGCATGGTCGCGACGCTGGGCGGCGCGCTCGGCGGCTACCTGATGCTGCTGTACTGGCGCTGGCGTCCGCCGTCGTTCAAGCGCAGGAAGTCGCCGCCGCACATCCGGCGCGTGCACTGAAGGCGCATCAATCGACGATCCCCTCGCGGATCGTCGGCCGCGCCAGCCGCAGCCGCAGCTCGCGCTTCATGCGCGCGTTGGAGAGCCGGCGCGATTCGTTCAGGAAGCTCCATTGCGCCGGCGTGAAGCGCTCGCCCGCCTGCGCGCGCGTCACGCGCTCGGGGCGCGCCAGGCCGCAGAGGTGGGCCACCAGGTCGTAGTAGTCGCCCGTCTTCATGTCCGTGTCGTCGCACACCTGCACGACGCGCTGCGGGCGGCCGCGCCACAGCGCGGCGATGCAGGCGCGTGCGAGGTCGTCGGCGTGGATGTGGTTGGTGTAGCCGTCGTCCCCGGCCGCCAGCACGGGCGTGCCGCGGCGCACGCGATCCTGCGGCCGGCCGCCCTCGCGGTTGCTCGCGTAGATGCCGGGGATGCGCAGGACGCTCGTGCGCACGCCCGTCGCGCGCCCCCACGCGCGCAGGCGCGACTCGGCGTCGACGCGGCGCACGGCGCGGTCGGTGGTCGCGTTCAGCGGACGCGTCTCGGCCACGAGCTCGCCGCGGCAGTCGCCGTAGACCCCGGTCGTGCTCGCATAGACCACGCAGGACGGCAACGACCGGCGGCTGAGCGCCGCGAGCAGCGCGGCCAGACGCGGATCGGTGCGGCCGGTGGGGGGCGGCGGCGCGAGGTACAGCACCGCATCGGCCAGGCCGGCCAGGCGCGCCAGCGAGGCGGGCTCGTCCAGGTTGCCGACGACCGGCCGCACGCCGGCGCCGCGCAGCGCCTCGCAGCGCGTGGGTGACGAGGTCAGCGCGAACACGCGCAGGCGGCCGCCGAGGGCGCGCACGACGCGCAGGCCGACATCGCCGCAGCCGATGATCAGGAGGGTGGGTTGACGCGCCATGAGCGGCGCATTGTCTCAACCCCGGCGTTCACCCGTGATGACCAGGGCCAGCCCGGCCAGGATCAGCGCGATCCCGGCCAGGCCACTGGCGCGCAGCGGCTCGCCCAGCAGCAGCACCGCCAGCGTGAACGCGGTCAGCGGCTCGCCCAGGGCCAGCGCCACGCCGGTCGCCCCCGAGATGAAGCGCAGTGCGGTGCTGAACAGCAGGTAGGACACCCCCGTCGCCACCACGCCCAGCCAGGCGACGACGAGCCAGGTGCGCGCGTCCGCCGCGGCCAGGTCCGCCGGCCCGGACGGCGCGACCGCCCACGCCGCGGGCAACGCGATGGCGGCGGCCGTGCCGAACACCCACAGGCTGGCACGCGCGGGCGAGGCGTGTCCGGACAGCGACTTGGCCGTCAACGTGTAGATCGCGTACGACAGGCCCGCAGCCAGGCACAACAGCAGGCCGCCCAGGCTCGCCGCCGCCGCGCCGCCGCTGCCCAGCGCGATGGTCGCGCCGCCCGAAATGGCCAGTGCCGTGCCCAGCCACCACAGCGGCACCGGCGCGCGCCGCGTGACCAGCGCCTGCAGCGCGCCGGCGAACAGGGGGCCGCTGCCAATGGCCACGGTGGTCCCCACCGCCACGCCTGCCTGCCGCACGCCGGCGAAGAACGCGAGGTTGTACGCGGCGATGGCCGCGCCGGCCAGCAGCTGCCGCTTCCACAGGTCGCCCGGACGCGGTCGCGGCGCCGCGGCGCGTTCGGTGACGGCCACCAGCCCTGCGAAGAACAGCGCGGCGATGAGCAGGCGCAGCGCGCCGATCCAATAGGACGACAGGTGCGCGCCGGCGAAATGCTGGGACGTGCCGGTGGTGCCCCACAGCACGGCCGCCGCCAGCGCCAGGACGATGCCCGGCCAGGATGCAGTCTTCATGCGCCGATGGTGGCGTGGTGCGGGGGGCGCATTTGTCGTGAGGCTCTCGACTTGGGGGTGCCTTCCCATCCGGCGCCAGGCACCGCCGGGCGACGTCGACCTGCTCTTGCCGACGATGCGCGGGCGATGCGAGGCACCTCGCCGCGCGACTTGGGGGAAATGACTTCCCATCCGGCGCCAGGCACCGCCGGGCGACGTCGACTTGCTCTTGCCGACGATGCGCGGGCGATGCCAGGCACCTCGCCGCGCGACTTGGGGGATGCCTTCCAATCCGGCGCCAGGCACCGCCGGGCGACGTCGACTTGCTCCCGGCGACGATGCGTCGGCGATGCCAGGCACCTCGCCGCGCGCCCTGGCCGGAGGTGCCTGGCATCGCCCAGGCGCGCCCGCCGGCGACGCTGGGGCGTCGCGGGGCGGTGCCTGGCGCCGATCCCGCCGCAGCGCCTTCAGTCGTCGCGCAGGCCGCGCGCGCCTACCGCGCGATCGCGCCGCAGCGCGTGCGCGAGCGCGCTGGCCGTGGCGTAGCCGACGCGTGCGGCGGCGGCCTCCAGCGTCAGGCCGCGCTTGAGCAGGCGCTGCGCCTCGTCCAGCCGCAGCGCGCGCAGCCAGGCCTGCGGCGACTGCCCCGTCAGCTCCAGCAGGCGCGCGTGGAAACGCTGCGGGCTCAGCAGGCAACGCCCGGCCATGCGGGCGGTGGTCCACGGCTCGTGCAGCGCACCGGCCAGCTCGGCCTGCAGGCGGTCCAGCGCGATGCCGCGCCGCACGCCCGCGCGCGGGGCGCCGAGGATCGCGGCCAGCAGGTCGGCGGCGTTCGACCGCCCCGCCAGCGCGCGTACGCTGGCCGTGACGGGGAAGCGCCGGGCCCGGTCGAGCCCGCGCCGCATCGGCACGTCCATCACCACCATGCGCAGGTCGGGCGACGCCGCGTACGCGTGCGTCACGCCGGCCGGGATGATCAGGCCGCAGGAGTTGTCGGAGAAATCGGCCGCCCCGCCGACCTCGATGTCCATGCGGCCCCGCCACGCGAACAGCACCTGGGCGTAGTCGTGCTGGTGCACGGTCTGCTCGCCGCTGTAGGAGCGGATGCTCAGCAGCGGCCCGGCGGTGACGGCAGGGGCGGACATGCGCGAAGTGTAGGGCGGGTCAGCCGCAGGCGTAACCGCCGTTCGGTGGCGCCCCGATCCAGCCGCCGCCCTCGATCCCGGAACGTCAATGCAGCGCGCCAACGAACGGCGGGTTACGGCTGCGCCTAACCCGCCCTGCGCGCCCCTCCGCGCGCCGCGGGATAATCCGCCATTCGGTGTCGCCACGGCACCCATCGTGCCCCTTTGCGAACATGACCTTCACCGTCACCCTCCACCCCGCCGAGCGGGCCTTCGACGTCGCCCGCGACGAGACCATCCTGTCGGCCGCCATCCGCGCCGGCGTGGGCCTGCCCTACGGTTGCCGCGACGGCGCGTGCGGCTCCTGCAAGAGCAAGCTCAAGGACGGCCGCGTGATCCACGGCGCGCACCAGCACAAGGCGCTGTCCGAGGCCGAGGAGGCCGCCGGGCTGATCCTGACCTGCTGCGCCACGCCGCAGACGGACTGCGTGGTCGAGGCACGCATGGTGGTGGGGGCCGGCGAGTACCCGATCAGCAAGATGCCCGGCCGCGTGCTGAGCCTGGAGCGACCGTCGGCCGACGTGGCCGTCGTGCGCGTGCAGCTGCCGGCGACACAGCCGTTCCGCTACCGCGCCGGCCAGTACGTCGAGTTCATCCTGCGCGACGGCTCGCGCCGCAGCTACTCGATGGCCAACGCGCCGCACAACCTCGGCACGCCCGCGGCCATCGAGCTGCACATCCGCCACATGCCCGGGGGCAAGTTCACCGACCATGTCTTCGGCGCGATGAAGGAGAAGGACATCCTGCGCATGGAAGGCCCGTTCGGCAGCTTCTTCCTGCGCGAGGAAAGCGACAAGCCGATCGTGCTGCTCGCCTCGGGCACCGGCTTTGCGCCGATCAAGGCGCTGGTCGAGCAGATGCACCACCTGGGCAGCATCCGCCCGGTGCGGCTGTACTGGGGCGCGCGTCGCAAGGCCGATCTCTACCTGCACGACTGGCTCGCCACGGCCAAGGCGCTCCTGCCGCAGTTGGAAGTGGTGCCCGTGCTGTCGGAGGCCGCGCCCGAAGACGCCTGGACGGGCCGCACGGGCTTCGTCCACCAGGCGGTGATGGCGGACCTGCCCGACCTGTCCGGCCACCAGGTCTACGCCTGCGGCGTGCCCGTCATGGTGGAGTCGGCGCAGCGCGATTTCGTTGCGCAATGCGGCCTGCCGGAGGACGAGTTCTACGCCGACAGCTTCACGTCGGAAGCCGACAAGCACGGCGACTGAAGGCCGCGGCCTTCCAGTCCGCGCAGTTGCCCTGCCGATGGCTTTCGACACGTTGCCCCATCAACTCGCATGGTCGCTGATGATCGGCGGCGAGATCTTCGTGCTCGCCGCGCTGTGGCCGTTGTCCGAATGGGCGACGACGGCCTGGCGCCATCGCGCCTTCCTCGTGGCGCTGCTCATGGCGATGGCCTGCTTCGGAGTCAGCCTGCGCGCGTTCGCGCACAGCCAGCTGTTCGGAGACCCGGCGCGCACGGGCCAGGTGCTGGCCTGGTTCGTCGTGCCGCTGTTCCTCGCGTTCCCCGGCGCGGTGTGCGTGGCCTCGGGGCAGTCGCTGCGCCATGCGGGCGTGCGGGCCCGGCCGGCGCGCGTGGTCGCCCTGGCCGTGGCAGCCCTCACGGCGCTGGTGGCGCCGCTGGCCGCGCTCTCGGCGGCCTGCATGCTGGGCGGGATGTGCCTGCGGGCTTGATGCGCGCTCAGCGCGCCGACGCGGCCGCCACGAGATCTGCCTGCGCCTTGGCCACCGGGTACGCGTCGTCGTCCCACAGCCTGGCCACGATGGCCTGCACCGCCGACACATGCGCCTCGGACTGCGCCATCTTGTGCGCGAACGAAGGCACCAGCGTGTTCGACAGCGAGGCCGCGACGAAGTACGCGCTCGATTCCTGCGCGCAGTGGTCGAAGCGCGTCATGTCGGAGCCCACGGCCGCCGGGATCGACCCCTTGTTGAGATTGAAGATCTCCTGGAACTGGCTGCTCATGATCGTCGACGCCAGCGTCTTCTGGCCCTGCACGGCCTGCGGGTCGCTGAGGCGGAACATCGCGAAGCTGTCGATGTTGTAGATGTACGCGTTCCAGGTGCCCGGCGCCGCGGTGCAGATGAAGTCGGTCTCGGGCTTCTTGCCTGCGGCCAGGAACTCGCCCTTGGCCCAGTCGCCCATGAACTGCATGCCCGCCTGGCCCTTGATCACCATCTCGGTGGCCTTGTTCCAGTCGCGGTTGGGTGCCTCCTTGTCCGTGTAGGGCTTGAGGCGGCGGAAGGTCTCGACGACGCGGGTCATCACCGGGCTGCGCCACGCGGCCGGATCCATCGTCACGAAGGCCTGGCGGTAGAAGTCGGCGCCGCCGATGCCCAGGCCCACGATCTCGAAGGTGGTCAGGTCCTGCCATGGCTGCCCGCCGTGCGCGAGCGGCACGATGCCGGCGGCCTTGAAGCGGTCGGCCAGGGCGAAGAAGGAGTCCCACGTGTCGGGCACGCGGCCGCCGACCTTGCGCAGCATGTCCTTGTTGATCCACAGCCAGTTCACGCGGTGCACGTTCACCGGCACCGCGGCCCAGTGGCCGTCCACCTTCATCTGCTGGGCCACCGTGCGCGGGAGCTTGACGTCCCAGTTGCCCGCAGCGGCGACGTCGTCGAGGTTGGCCAGCACGCCCTTGCGGCCCCAGTCCTGGATCGCCGGGCCCTTGATCTGCGCCGCGGTCGGCGGCTTGCCGGCATCGACGCGCTGCTTGAGCGCGTTCATCGCGGCGTCGCCGCCGCCGCCGGCCACGGCGAAGTCGCGCCAGGTGACGCCCTGGTTGGCGAGCAGGTGCTTGAGCTCCTCGACGGACCGCGCTTCCCCGCCGGAGGTCCACCAGTGCAGCACCTCGACGTCGGTGGCGCGCGCCGGGCCCGTGGCCGCCAGGCCCATCACGACGCTGCAGGCCCCCACGACGACCCAATGCCGTAATGATTTGTTCAGATTCACGTTTGTCTCCGCCCAAGAGATTTGTCCAACGCGACAATGTCGGAGCACCCTCTCGGAATAATTTATAAATTCAAGATAACGCCTCGTTAATTTTTTGAACAGGTGACGAACCCGGGTTTCGGCCGCCCCGACGCCATCGCGCAGAGGCATTCGTGACAGGTGTCACGTCCGTTCGCGCGTCGCGCACAATGGCCGCCGCGGCGGCGGCCCGGAGGCCTGGCGCGCATGAAAAAGGCGCCCCGCGGGCGCCTTCGTCGTGGTCGGGAGCGTGCGCCGGCGCGTCACTCGCCCAGGTACGCGGCCCGCACCTTCGGGTCGTTGAGCAGCATGTCGGCCTGGCCGTCCATCGAGATCTCGCCCGACTCCATCACGTAGCCGCGGTTGGCGATGCTGAGCGCCCGGCTGGCGTTCTGCTCCACCAGCAGCACCGTCGTGCCCTGCTTGTGGATGGATTCGATCACCTCGAAGATCTTGTCGACCATGATCGGCGACAGGCCCATCGACGGCTCGTCCAGCAGCAACACCTTGGGGCGCGCCATCAGGGCGCGGCCCATCGCCAGCATCTGCTGCTCGCCGCCCGACATCGTGCCGGCCAGCTGCGTGGCGCGTTCCTTCAGGCGCGGGAAGGTGGTGAACACCTTGTCGATGTCCGCCTCGATCTCATCGTCGCGGCGCACGTGCGCACCCATCAGCAGGTTCTCGGTGATGGTCATGCGCGTGAACGTGCCACGGCCTTCCGGCACCATCACCAGGCCCTGCTTGACGAGGTTCCACGCGCCCTGGCCGGCGATGGACTTGCCCAGGAACTTGACGTCCCCGCCCGCGCACGGCTGGATGCCGGTGACGGCCTTGAGCGTCGTCGTCTTGCCCGCGCCGTTGGCCCCGATCAGGCTCACCAGCTCGCCCTCGGTCACCTTGAAGTTGATGCCCTTGACCGCCTGGATGCCCCCGTAGGCGACGCGCAGGTTCTCGACTTCCAACAATACTTGTCCGCTCATTGGTCGTGCCCCCTCAATGCGGCTTGTGGCCGGCGCCGAGGTAAGCCTCGATCACCTTCTCGTTGTTCTGCACCTCGGCGGGCGTCCCTTCGGCGATCTGCTTGCCGTAGTCCAGCACGGTCACGCGGTCGCACAGGCCCATCACCAGCTTGACGTCGTGCTCGATCAGCAGGATGGTGCGGCCGTCCTTGCGGATGCGGTCGATCAGCTCGCGCAGCACCACCTTCTCGGTGGCGTTCATGCCGGCGGCCGGCTCGTCGAGCGCGATCAGCTTCGGATCGGTGGCCAGCGCGCGGGCGATCTCCAGGCGGCGCTGGTCGCCGTACGACAGCGTGCGGGCCTTGTAGTCGGTAAAGCGGCCGATGCCGACGTAGTCGAGCAGCTCCTGCGAGCGCGCGCGGATGGCAGCCTCCTCGGCCTTGAACTTGGGCGTGCGGAAGACGGCGCCGATCAGGCCCGAGTGCGTGCGCACGTGGCGCCCGACCATCACGTTCTCGATGGCCGTCATCTCGGCGAACAGCCGGATGTTCTGGAAGGTGCGCGCGATGCCCGTCTTGGCGACCTGGTGCACCGCGGTGGGCTGGTAGGGCGCGCCGCCCAGCATGAAGGTGCCGCCGTCGGGCGTGTACAGGCCGGTGATGACGTTGAAGAAGGTGGTCTTGCCGGCGCCGTTGGGGCCGATCAGGCCGTAGACCTGGCCCGCGTCGATGGTGATGCCGACGTCGGACAGGGCCTGCAGGCCGCCGAAGCGCTTGGACACGCCATTGACCTGGAGAACTGCGTTGCTCATGGTGTGGAGATCCCTCTCGTGCTCACTTGGCAGGAATGGCGTTCGGTGCGGCCTTGCCGTGCTCGGGCGACGGCCACAGGCCGCGCGGGCGCAGGAGCATGATGACGATCATCGCCAGCGCCACCAGCAGCTGGCGCAGGATGGCGGCGTCGATGCGGCCATCCGTCAGGTTGCGCAGCGGGTCGCCCACGTAGCGCAGCACCTCGGGCAGCGCCGACAGCAGCAGCGCGCCGACCAGCACGCCCGGGATGTGGCCGATGCCGCCCACCACCACCATCGCCACCACGATGATGGATTCCTGCAGGGAGAACGATTCGGGGGAGATGAAGCCCTGCAGCGTCGAGAACAGCACGCCCGACAGGCCGCCGAACGTGGCGCCCATGCCGAAGGCCAGCAGCTTGAGGTTGCGGGTGTTGATGCCCATGGCCTTGGCGGCGATCTCGTCCTCGCGGATGGCCATCCACGCGCGGCCGATGCGCGAGCGCTCGAGGCGGTAGCAGATCAGCACCGACGCGACGACGAGCAGCAGGAACAGGTAGTACGAGGGCATCACGACCCGGTGGAACTCGATGCCGGCAAGCGTGTGGTCCTTGCCGAAGTCGAAGCCCAGGATCTTGATCGAGTCGATCGTGTCGATGCCCTTGGGGCCGTTGGTGATGTTGACCGGCGCGTCCAGGTTGTTCAGGAACACCCGGATGATCTCGCCGAAGCCGAGCGTCACGATGGCCAGGTAGTCGCCGCGCAGCCGCAGCGTGGGGGCGCCCAGCAGCATGCCGAACGTGCCGGCCACCGCCGCGCCGATCGGCAGCACGAGCCAGATCGGCGCGTGCATCCCGTTCGGGAACGCGTTCTTGAACCAGTCGAACGTGTCGGTCATGTGCGGCGACGCCAGCAGGCCGAACGAGTAGGCGCCCACCGCGTAGAACGCGATGTAGCCGAGGTCCAGCAGGCCGGCGTAGCCGACGACGATGTTCAGGCCGAGCGCCAGCATCATGTACAGCAGCGCGTTGCACAGGATGCGCACCCAGGCGTCGCCGAAGTGCTGCGCGAAGTGCGGCAGCACCAGCAGCACGATCGCGCCGAGGACGTAGAGGACGAGCTTGTTGTTCATCGGTGTTTCCTTGTTCGCCACGGCCTCAGGCGCGATCCGCCACGCGTTCGCCGAGCAG
>Ga0207667_10001781_pt1 | contig 27113 bp, 22 predicted proteins | sample KBSCornC52_FD_184301 | JGI IMG/M metagenome (GOLD analysis project Ga0207667, IMG submission 184301) | Corn rhizosphere microbial communities from Kellogg Biological Station, Michigan, USA - KBS Corn C5-2 (SPAdes) (version 2) | ecosystem: Host-associated > Plants > Roots > Rhizosphere > Soil ...
CGTCGCGCACGGCCTTGTCGGGCGCGACGTTGAACAGCAGCACCTGCGCGCCGAGGTTGTCCCCGAGGTCGGAGATCGCGTTCTCGAAGGGCTCGACCACCGTCTTGAACGTGCGGGCCGAGCGCGCATGCACCAGCGCGTCGACGCGCTTGCCGGCCGCCGCGATCTCGGACTTGCAGCTGTCGTCGATCTGCGCCGCGGTCAGCGAGAAGTCGACCTTCAGCGGCACGCTGCGCAGCTTGGCGGCGGCGGCGTCGGCGGCGAACGGCGACAGCGCGAGCGAGGCGGCAGCCGCGGTCGCGCGCAGGAAATGGACACGGGTCAACATCGCAAGGGTTCCTTCGAACGAGCGGACGAAACGCGTAGCGTATCCGCCTTCGGTGCCCGCTTGGAGGCCGAGGCTTCGGGGTGAACCCTTTGGGTGCTTACGCGAGAAGGGTGCGCAGGCTCGCGGCCGACACCGGCTTGACCAGGTGGGCCGAGAACCCCTTGGCGCGCGAGCGCCGGACATCGTCGGGCGAGCCCGCGCCGGTGATCGCCACGATCGGAAGTTCCTCGCAACCGGGCTGGAAGCGCAGGTGCGCGGCAAGCTCGTAGCCGTCCATCGCCGGCATGTCGATGTCCAGCAGCGCGATGTCGGGCTGGGTGTCCTGCATCGCAGCCAGGGCGGCGGGGCCGTCGTGGGCCACCGTGACGTGGTAGCCCCACGCCGTGAGCATCGCGCCCAGCGAGTCGGCCGCGTCGACGTTGTCGTCGACGATCAGGACATGGCGGATGCGGGGGTGAGGATGGGTGGCGGCGGCCTGCGGCCGCGCGCGCTGTGCTTTCTTCTCGTGAAGGAGGGCCATGTCGTTCTTCGAATGGAATACCAGGCTCGGAGGGCCTTTGAATGCGGATCCGGTGGGACATGAGCAATCCGGGTGCCTGCATGGCGCTTCAGCGGGCAACCAGATCCGCGCACAGGCCGGGCGGGAAGGCGGCGGCGACCGCGGCGTAGCCGGCGTCGTTCGGGTGCAGGTGGTCGGGGCTGGCCAGGCGCGCCAGCAGCCGCGCCGGGTGATCGGGATCGCGCACGACGCGATCGGCGTCGATCACGCCGTCGAACGCGCCGCCGTCGCGGATCCAGGCGTTGACCTGCTGGCGCAGCACTTCCTTGGCGGGCGTGTCGTAGCCGGGCAGCAGCGTGGTGCCTGCCACCGGCGTGAGCGTCGACCCGATCGCGCGCAGCCCGGCGGCGTGCGCGCGCGCCACCAGTTCGCGGTACGCCGCCACGAGCGCCTGCAGCGACACCGTCTCGTCGGCCGGCGCGACGCCGCCGTCCAGGCCGATGTCGTTGTTGCCCAGGTGCACGACGACGGCGCGCACGCCGGGCTGGGCCAGCACGTCGCGGTCGAAGCGCGCGAGGCCGGATTCGCCGAGGGCCTGGCCGAAGTCCGGCGCCCCGGGCCGATGGCGCACCGGGCTGTCGTGCAGCAGGCGATTGCCGACCAGGCCCGCATTGACGACGCCGATGCGTGCGCAGGCGCCGCCCTCGTGCTGCAGGCGCGCGGCAAGCGCGTCGCCCCAGCGTGCGTTCGCGTCGGGCGTGCTGCCGTCGCCGTCGATCCACGAATCGCCGAACAGGACGATCGTCGCGCCGTCGGCGGGCGCCTCGACGTCCACGCCGGTAAGGAAAGGCCAGTCGTCGATGCGGCGCGGCGCGCGCCAGTGGGCAACGCCGGTGAAGTCGCCGCGCGCCGCGGCGACGAAACTCGTCTGCTGCGCGAGCGCATGCGTCGTGCCGGCGCGCGCGCGGCCGCTCGCGTGCAGGCTGACGGCGAGCTCCGACCGCGCCGGCACGGCCAGCGCCACCGGGTCGCTCGTCACCGTCGCACCCGGCGCGACGACGACGCCTGCCGCGCCGCCGAAGGTCAACACGCGGTCGGAGCCGGCGACGATGTCGGCGCCCTGCCCGCGCAGCGCCACGTGGGCGGCGGCGATGCGCAGCGGGCCCGGGCCATGGGTGTTGGACAGGCGCACGCGCATCCGCGTCCCGCCAACGCTGGCGTGCACCACGAGCCGCAGCGTGCGGTCGTCCAGGCGCGCCAGCGGGCCGGGAAACGCGGCCTGCGGCGCCGCGGCCCAAGTGCCCACCCAGTGGTCGTCCGGCGCCGCCCGCGCGCCGGCCCACGCCGGGGCCACGGCCATCGAGGCGGCCAGCGCGAGCCAGCGGAGGGGCGACGTCATCATGGCGGCACGCTATCAAAGGGCCCGGCAGGCGCCTGCGCGCCTGCGACGAATTGCGGTTCCGCGGGGCCGAACGGCCGCGCCGCGCGGGCCGCCGCCCCCCGGGGGGCCGGGGCGGCCTCATTTCGTCGCCATTTCGGGGTCGTTGGTCGATTCGCGCATGCCGGCCCGGGGCGCATCTGCGATGCTGTACCCATCGAGAACCGCCCCAGGATCGCCGCATGTTCCGCCACGCACGTCTCCATCCCCATGTCCACATCGTCCGGTGGCAGGCCTTGCGCGCCGTGCGCCGCATCACCTTCGGCGCCGCGCTGATCCTGCTGGGCATCGGCAGCCTGCTGCGCAGCCAGGGCATCATCACCCAGGACGAGCTGTGGCTGGTGCTGCCGGGCGTGATCACGCTGTCGGGCCTCGTGCGCATGATCGCGCGCCCGGGCCTGGCCAGCATCGTGGGCGCATTGGTGCGCTTTGCGATCGCCGCGTACCTGGTGGTCGTCATCGAGCACATCGGCGGCTGGACGCTGGCCGCCACCTGGCCGGTGCTGCTCATCGCGCTGGGCACCGGCACGGTGGCGCACGGCCTGCTGGGCCAGCGCTGGCACCAGGAGCCGAACTGGTGAACCCGGATCCCATGCACAACGACCCGACCGCCCGCGACCCGATGCGGCGCCAGCGCAGCCGCGTCGTCTTCGGCATCTTCATCATCGCCGTCGGCCTGTTCGCGCTGCTGGACAACCTGCACCTGTTCGACAGCCACCTCGTCCAGCCGTTCTGGCCGCTGGTGTTCGTGGTGTTGGGGGCGCTGCGGCTGGTGCAGCCGTTGCACGCCCGCCAATGGCTGTTCGGCTGCGCGCTGATCGGCGTGGGTTCGGCGATGACGCTGCAGAACCTGGGGGTGATCCACTTCCAGTGGCGCGACCTGTGGCCGCTGGCGCTGATCTGGGTGGGCCTGAGCGTGATCACCAAGGGCATCGTCTTCTCGAGCCGTGGCGGCGCCGATTGCGCCGGCCAGCGCATCGAGCTCCTGGAGCACGGCGCCCGCATCGACGCCTCGGCCACCATGAGCGGCATCGTGCTGAAGAACGACTCGCAGGAGTTCAGTGGCGGCGAGATCAACGCCGTCATGGGCGCCGTCGAGGTCGACCTGCGCCAGGCCGGCATCGCCACCGAGGCGGTGCTGCACCTGTCGGTCATCATGGGCGGCGTGGAGATCCGCGTGCCGCGCGAATGGTCGGTGGTGGTCAACGGCTCGCCCGTGCTGGGCGGCATCGAGGACAAGACCGTCCCGCCGATGATGCCCGGCAAGCGGCTGGTCATCGAGGGCTCGGTCATCATGGGCGGCGTCGAGATCACCAACTGACGCACCGCGCCTGATGCATCCCATCCTCGCCGACGCGCGCAAGCTGCTCTTCTACGAGCTCGCCTGGCTGGCCGCCGGCGTCGGCTTCGCCGCGCTGTTGCGGCTGGACGAGCAGGCCGACTGGGTGGGCGCGCTGTGCTTCACGCTGCCGCTGGCGCTCGTGTGGTCCTTCGACGTGCTCTCGGCCTACTACGTGTGCCGCAGCCAGCCCTATCGCCAGCGGCGCTGGCCGGTCACGCTCAGCCTGTTCGGCGGCGCGTCGCTGCTGTCGGGGCTGGTGTTCCTGGGCGCGGGCGAGGCCTTGAACTACCTGGGTGGCGACATCGTGCGTGGCAAGGCCTTCGTCGACATGCCGTCCGCAGCCTGGGTCATGTACTTCCTGGGCGGCTTCGCGCTGTACCTGCTGTCGCTCCTGGGGCACGACGTGCTGATCGCGTTCGAGACGGTGCAGGACGCGGCGCGCCGCGAGGCCGAATCGCGCGTGCTGGCGCGCGACGCCGAGCTGCAGATGCTGCGCACGCAGATCAACCCGCACTTCCTGTTCAACAGCCTCAACTCGATCAGCGCCCTCACCGGCTTCGATCCCGCCGCCGCGCGCGAGATGACGGTCGACCTCGCGCAGTTCTTCCGCCGCACGCTGGCGCTGGCCGAGCGCGAGCGCATCACGCTCGGCGAAGAGGTGACGCTCAGTGAGCACTTCCTGGCCATCGAGAAGCGCCGCTTCGGCAAGAAGCTCGCCGCGCAGCTGCGCGTGAGCCCCGAGGCCGCGCAATGCCTGCTGCCGCCGATGACGCTGCAGCCGTTGCTGGAGAATGCGATCAAGCACGGCATCCGCCAGGTGGACGGCGGCGGCACCATCGAGGTCGACGCCCTGGTGCGCGACGGCTGGCTGCACATCGCCGTGGTCAACCCGGTGGCACGCGACGACACGCCCGCCAGCGGCCACGGCGTCGGCCTGAAGAACATCCGCGAACGCCTGGCCGTGCTGTACGGCCAGCGCGCGCGCATCGCCTGGCAACGCAGCGAGACGCAGTTCGCCATCGAGATCAACCTGCCCGTCGACAAGGAGGCCGGCACATGACACTCCCTTCCCGCCTGCGCGCGCTCGTCGTCGACGACGAGGACCTCGCGCGCCACCTGATCCGCGAATACCTGCAGGCGCATGCGGACGTCGAGGTCGTCGGCGAATGCGAGAACGGGCTGGACGCCGTCAAGCAGATCGGCGTGCTGAACCCCGACCTCGTGTTCCTGGACATCCAGATGCCGCGCCTGACCGGCCTGGAGGTGCTCGAGGCCACCGGCCGGCGCAGCGGCGTCATCTTCACCACCGCCTACGACGAGCACGCGATCAAGGCCTTCGAGCTGCACGCGGTGGACTACCTGCTCAAGCCGTTCTCGCGGGCGCGCTTCGACGACGCCCTCGCCCGCGCGCGCACGCTGCACGCGGCCGCTGCCGCGCCGGGCGCCTCGCAGGCCCAGGGCGTCGAGGCGCTCGTCGCCCGCCGCGGCGCGACGCTGGAGCGCATCCTGATCCGCGACCGCGAGCAGGTGCACGTGATCCCGGTCGAACAGGTCGAGTGCATCGAGGCGCAGGGCGACTACCTGGCCATCGAGGTCGACGGCAAGTGCCACCTCAAGCCGCAGCGCATCTCCGAGATCGAGGAGCAGCTCGACCCGACGCGTTTCCTGCGCGTGCACCGCTCGTTCATCATCAACCTCGCGCACCTGCAGGCGATCGAGCGCCCCGGCCCCGACCGCCACGCCGCGCGCCTGCGCAGCGGCAAGCGCGTCCCCATCAGCCGCAGCGGCTACGAGAAGTTGCGCGAGCTCGTCTGAGAACCTGACACGGGAACATCGATTGCAGGACGAGCGCTCCGCTGCACGTGCAGCCTTCCAGGAGCCGCGATGTCCCGCCTGCCCGTCGTCCTCACGCTTGCCGGCGCCCTCGCGGCCGCGCTGAGCGCCTGTGCGGCCCCCGTCCAGAGCAATACCGGGCCGGTGGCTTCTCCGGCCGACACCGTCGGGCCGAACCCCGTCATCAAGCCGGTCGACAAGCACCTGCTGCCGACGCTGCAGATCGCGCCGGCCAAGGGCTGGGCCGCGGGCGCCAAGCCCAGCGCCGCGGCCGGCGTCGCGGTCAACGCGTTCGCCGTCGGGCTGAACCACCCGCGCTGGCTCCTCGTGCTGCCCAACGGCGACGTGCTGGTGGCCGAGACGAATGCGCCGCCCAAGCCCGAGGATTCCAAGGGACTCAAGGGCAAGGTGATGAAATCGGTGCAGAAGAAGGCCGGCGCGGGCGTTCCCACGGCCAACCGCATCGTGCTGCTGCGCGACGCCGACGGCGACGGCGTGGCCGAGACCCGGACCGTCTTCATCGACGCGCTGAACTCGCCCTTCGGCATGGCGCTGGTGGGCGACGACCTGTACGTGGCCGACAGCGACGCCGTCCTGAAGTTCACGTACAAGCCGGGCCAGACCAGCATCGCCGAGCCGGGCGTGAAGCTGACCGACCTGCCCGCCGGGCCGATCAACCATCACTGGACGAAGAACATCATCGCGTCGGCCGACGGCAGCAAGCTGTACGCGACGACCGGGTCGAACAGCAACGCGGGCGACAACGGCATCGAGGCCGAGCAGGGCCGCGCGTGCATCTGGGAGATCGATCGCGCCACCGGCGAGAAGCACCCGTTCGCGACCGGCATCCGCAACCCCAACGGCATGGCCTGGGAGGGCGACGTGCTGTGGACGGTGTCCAACGAGCGCGACGAGCTCGGCAACGACCTGCCCGCCGACTTCCTCACCTCCGTCAAGCCCGGCGGTTTCTACGGCTTCCCGTGGAGCTACTGGGGCCAGCACGTGGACGACCGCGTCAAGCCGCCGCGCCCCGATCTCGTGGCCAAGGCGATCGCCCCCGACTACGCGCTCGGCGCGCACGTGGCCGCGCTGGGGCTGGTGGCCGCACCGAAGACCAGCCTGCCCGCGCCCTTCGCGGGCGGCATGTTCATCGGCGAGCACGGCTCCTGGAACCGCAAGCCGCCCGTCGGCTACAAGGTGGTCTTCGTGCCCTTCGCCGACGGCCGGCCCTCGGGCATGCCCGTCGACGTGCTGACCGGATTCGTCGACGACCATGGCGATGCCCACGGTCGCCCGGTGGGCGTGGCGATCGACTCCCGGGGCGCGCTGCTGGTGGCCGACGATGTCGGCAACACGGTGTGGCGCGCGACGGGCGCGGCACGTTGAGGCCGCGCGCCACGGGCACTGCTCACCACTTGCAGCCCTTGCCCGTGACGGCGTCCTTGGCGAGCGGGATGACGGCCAGCAGGCCGCTGCTGGCGTAGGCGTCGGCGCAGTGGGCGCGGCTGGCCTTCTCGAGCTCGGTCTCGAGCGGGGTCTTCTTCTCGGCCGGGGCCGGCAGCGCGGGCACGAGGCCGCTGCGCGTGCGGCCGAGGCTGGGGCCGTTGCCGCCGCCGTGCAGGTCCAGGTTGAGCGGCGCCTGGCTGCCGGTGCCGGCAGGCGGCACCGAGCCGTTCCCACCGGTGCCGCTGACGGTGCCGTCCAGGTTCACCTTGCCGCTGCTGCCGCCGGGCGGCGCGGTGCCGCCGGCGCCGCCGCGGTCTGCCGGGTTGTCGACGGGTCGCACCGGTTGCGATGGCGGCGCAGCCGAGGGCGCGCTGGGCGACGTGCCGGCGGCCGGCGTGCGCGGCTCGACGGGTGACGGACGGCCGATGGGCGCGGCTGGCGCCGCGGGCGCGAGCGTCGGCGCGGGCGCCGGTGTCGCGGCCGGCACGGGCGCCGGAGCGGGAGCGGGAGCGGGAGCCGGCGTCGGCGTCGGCACGGGAGCGGGCGTGGGCACGGGCGCGGGTCGCGCCACCGGTACCGGCAGTGGGGTGAACGTCGGCGCCGGCACCGGCACCGCGTTGATCGGGGGCGCGCTCAAGGGGGCGGGACGCGGGGCAGGAGCGAGGACGGGCACCGGCGGCAGCGGTGCGGGCGTCGGAACGGGCAGTGGCGCGGGCGCGGGCGCGGGCGCGGGCGCGGGCGTGGGCACGGGCACGGGCACGGGCGCGGGCACCGGGGCCGGGCGCGCCACCGGCACCTGCATCGGCACGAAGTTGGGCTTGGGCAACGGCGCGGGCGAGACCTGCGGCGCGGACAGCGGCGCCGGGCGCGGCGTCGGCGCCAGCACCGGGACGGGGGGCGGCGGCGTCACGGGCACGTCCATCGGCGTGAACGACGGCCTGGGCAGCGGCGCGGGCGCCAGCGTCGGCGCCGCCAGCGGTGCGGGCCGGGGCGCCGGGGCCAGCACGGGCACCGGCGGTGCCGGCGCCACCGGCACGTCCATGGGCGTGAATGCGGGCTTGGGCAGCGGGGCCGGCGTGAGCGGGGGCGCCGCCAGCGGTGCGGGACGCGACTCCGCTGGCAGCGGCGCCGGCTCGGGCGCGGGCACCGGGGCGGGCACGGGTGTGGGCGCGGACGCCGGCAAGGGCGCCGGCACCGGAATGGGCGGCGCCGAGGCTGGCGCCGACGCCGGCTGGGCCGAGGGCTCCGGATGGGCCACCGGCGTGGGCAGCGTCGACGACGCCTGCCCTGCCGACACCGGCGCCTTGCGCGCGGTCAGCAGCGGCAGCGTGGCCGGCGTGGGGCCGGGCGAAGGCGCTGGCGCCGGCGCGGGCGCCGGATGGGCCGCGGCCGCAGGGGCCGGTGCGGGCTTGTCGTGGATGACGATGGACGGTTCGACGATCGCCGTGGATTCGGCCGCGTCGGCCACCGTCTGGTTGGCGGCCGCGGAGGCGCTCTCGACCGGCGCCGGCGCCGACGACGCGGTCTCCTGCGGCAGCGCGAGGCCCTGGGCATCGGCGGCCTGCGCGGTGCGTGCCTCGGCGGCCCGCGACTCGCGCGACTCGGGCAGGTAGACGACGAGCTCGCCGGCGGTGCGCCTGCTCGCGGGCGAATCGCCGCCCGGCGCGGTGCCCACCACGATGAACAGCAGGATGTGCAGCAGCAGCGCCAGCAACAGGCAACGGCCCAGGCCGGGCTGGCTCACGCCCGGCTGCGGCCACGGCAGCCCGGCGGCGCCGCTGAACGCCGAGCCCCGCAACGCCAGTCCCACGGGCGGCACCGACGGGCGCTTCCGGAGGAAAGTCGAGCGGAGGGCGTAGCGGACGGGGCGAAGCAAGCGGGGATCCGGCAGCGAGTGTCTGGCGGAAGCTCGGCCGTGGACGGCGCACGCTCCCGCACCGCATCGTAGTCGCAACAGGGGCATCGGCTGCACCCGGGCGTGGCATGGCCGCATCGGGCCGCCGCGCAGCCCGTCACGCTGCGCGCGGCCGGTGCCGGCCAGCGACGAGAATCTGCCCGATGGACACGCCGCACCTCCCTGTCGAGACCCTGTCGATCGCCGCCAACGGCCAGCGCTTCCACGCGCTGGCCGCGGGGCCCGCGCACGGCCCGCTGGTCGTGCTGCTGCACGGCTTTCCCGAGACCTCGCAGGGCTGGCGGCGCCAGATCGGGCCGCTGGCGGCCGCGGGCTTGCGTGTCGTCGCGCCGGACCAGCGCGGCATCGGCCTGAGCAGCAAGCCCGCGGGCATCGCCAGCTACCGCGTGCACGTGCTGGCGCAGGACATCGTGGCCATCGTGCACGCGCTCGGCCACGCCCGCGCGCAGGTGGTCGGGCACGACTGGGGCGGCGCCGTCGCCTGGACGCTGGCGATGCGCCACGCGGACGTCGTCGAGCGCGCCGCGATCCTCGATGCGCCGCACCCTGCGGCCTTCGTCGAGCGCCTGCGCCGCCATCCGTCGCAGCTGCTGCGCAGCTGGTACATGGCGTTCTTCCAGCTGCCGTGGCTGCCCGAGGCGGTGCTGCGCGCCGGCAACTTCGACCGCCTGGCGCGCGCGCTCGTGGCCACCAGCCGTCCGGGCACGTTCACGCCGGCCGACCTCGACCTCTACCGCGCCGCGTGGGCCCAGCCGGGCGCCCTCACCGGCATGCTCAACTGGTACCGCGCGCTGCGCCTGGGCGGCGGCTCCGGCCCGACACGCGGCGACGGTCGCGTCGCGGTGCCCGTGCGCATCCTGTGGGGCGACCGCGACCAGGCCCTGGAAGCCGCGCTGGCCGATGCCTCGCTCGCCTGGTGCGACGCCGGCGAGGTGTTCCACTTCCCCGACGCGACGCATTGGCTGCAGCACGAGGAGCCCGCCGCCGTCACCGCGCGCCTGCTGGAGTTCCTGCGTCGTTGACGCCGGTCGCGGCGCTCCGGCCGGCGGCCCGGCGTCAGGCGTGGACGAGCACGCCCCAAGCTGTCAGCAAGGACGCCACGACGAGCACGACCCCGTCGAAGATGGCCAGCGCCCCGTAGACGCCGCCCTCTTGCTCGTCGGCACCGAGACGGATCTCGAACGGCTCGCCCGCGCTGCCCGCGGCGATCACCGGCAGCGCGAGGCCGCGGCCGGCCAGCGGCGGGGCCGTCACGAACGGCGCGCCGGCCTGCGCCGCGGAGCGCAGGTCGCGAAAAGGGGGCGGGTCGCCGCCGCGCAGGGACGCCTGCGAGGCCTCGCTGCGCGCCACCAGCGTCGCGGCCTGCGCCTGCAGCAGCAGGGCCTGCGACGAGGCGGGCACGAAGCGCCCGATCACGTGGATGCTGTCGCCGGTGCGCAGCAGGCGTTCGCCGCTGCCATCGTCCGCCGGCTCGCCGGGTGCGCCGTCCTCGGTGCCCGGCAGGCGCGAACGCGCGGCGGCCGCGGACACCGGCCCGGTGCCGCGCACGTCGGCGCCGGCCGGCAACACGATGCACTGGCCCGTGGCGTCCTCCAGCAGGAAGGGCCGCACGCTGCCCGGCATGCCCACGCCGTCGCCGGCCGCGAACCACAGGCACAGCTCACCATCGGGCGAGATCAGCGGCACGGCATCGGGCAAGGCGACGGCGCGGCCCCGCAGCGCGACGCGCGTGCCGGCCGGTTCGGTCATGGCCCGCGCCGAGGCGCGCGAGACGGTGACGCTGGGCGTGGCGCGCAGCTGGCGCGCCGTCCACCAGGCGACGCCCGCACCGAGCGCCGCGACCAGCGCGAGGATGGCGCGTGCGGCGGGCGAGCGCGCGACGTCCGCCGGGCCCTGCGCCGCCGACCACACGAAGAACGCGACCCCGATGACCGGCGCTGCGCCGATCATCAATCGCCACTTCATGTCGTGCGTCGTCCCGGACATCGCGCCACTCCTGTGCTGGCGTACCCAGGATCCGTGCGGCGGGACGCCGTCGCGATGCGAACTCCAGCGATCAGATCTTGAGCGTCCGCATGCTTGGTGGATATCCCCCAAATCAAAGGTCCGGTGCCTGGGCGAACCGTCCATTCAGTTGCGATCGCCCGGGGCAAGTCAGGGCCGCAGCGTGCCCTCCGCGACCTTGCTGTCCGCAACGAAGGCCTCGAACGACAGGCCGTTGTCGTACAGCTGCCAGGGCGTGGTGCAACGGATCGTGGCGACGACCGTCTCGCCGCGCGTGACCACCTGCCCGGCCTTGGGCAGGTGGAAGATGCACGTGTGCAGGTCGGTCTGGCCGGCGAAGCGCACCTGCGGGCTCCAGCCGTTCTGGATCGGCGCGGCCTGCAGCAACGTCAGGCTCACCTGCGACATCTTGTGGGTGTCGAACTTCAGCAGCCGGTTGGCGGTGGGCGAGCTCGCCGCGCTGGCGGGATGGGCGTTGGTGATCGCCTTCTGCTCGGTGGCCTGCGCCGTCGTGGCCAGGACGAGCGCGCATGCCGCCAGGCACGCGGCGATGGAGGGAGGCTTCATGGGCGTTCTTCGTCGGTTGGAGCGACCGGGCGTCGCGACGCAACGCCGGCAGCAATCGGCGCGCCCAGCGCGGCCATCAGCGATCGGGCATCAGCTCGTCGATCATCGCCGTCGTGTTCCGGGCATGCTGCGCCACCTGGTCGACGTTCATGCCGATCACGGTCAGCGGGTACGTGCCCGAGACGACGCCGCCGTACCAGAGCTCGGCCGCGAGCGCCTCGGGCGGCATGCCCTCCACCGCGGCGATCAGGCACTCGACGAGCGACTCGAGCCCGTCGTCGGCGTACATCTCCTCCGCCTCGTAGCTGACGCGATAGCCGAAGGCGTCGGCTTCCTGGTCGATGTCGATGCGCACGATCATGGGGGCTCCTGGCGGTGGGGCTCGAAGTGTACCGACCGCCTCGCGGCATGGACAATGCGCGCATGAAGCGCCACATCGCCCTCCTTCGCGGCATCAATGTCGGCAAGGCCAAGCGCGTGCCCATGGCCGACCTGCGCGCCTTGATGGAAGGCCTCGGCCACGCCAACGTGCGCACCCTGCTGAACAGCGGCAACGCCGTGTTCGACGCCAAGGGCGGCACGCCCGCCGCCCATGCGAAGGCGCTGCGCGCGGCCATCCTCGACACGCTGGGCGTGGACTGCGAGGTGATCGTCAAGACCGCCGCCGAAGTCCAGGCCACGATCGCCGAGCATCCGCTGCGCCGCCACGCGGACGACGACGCGCGCCTGCTGGTGATGTTCGTGCAGTCGCCGTCGACGCTGGCCGAACTGCACGCGCTGGCGTCGACCGACTGGTCGCCCGAGGCCTTCGCCGTGGGCGCGCAGGCGGCCTGGCTGTGGTGCGCGGACGGCATCATCGAGAGCCGCCTGGCCAAGGCCGTGGGCAAGGTGCTGAAGGACCGCGGCACGGCGCGCAACTGGGCGACGGTGAAAAAGCTGCGGGCGCTGGCGTCGGCGGACGCCGGGTGATGCGCCTCAGAGCACGCGCCGCATCAGCACCTGGTTGAGGTCGTGCGGAGCCCAGCCCGCGCGGCGCAGGGCCTCGCCGCCGAGGTCGTCGCGGAAGATGGGCGGCGCGAATGTTCCCGGGTGCGCGGCGCGCAGGGCCTCCGCCAGCGCCTGCGCGTCGCCCAGGGCGGGGTCCAGGTCGATCACGCTGTGCACCAGCGTCTGCGTTCCGGCCACGGCGCTGAATGCGAGCTGGGCACGTCCGCGCTGCCAGAAGGTGAGCGGCCGCACCTGCGCGGACAGGCAGCGGCTCGTGTTCTGGAACGGCAGCCAGTCGATACGGCGGCCGGCGTCGTCCACCCACGCGAGCGCGGCCTCGCGCGTGACCGCGCGCAGGTCGCGCGCGACGTCCGCGGGCGCGGGCTCGTCGGGCGCCTTCCAGCCGTTGAGCGCGCACACCACCTCGAAGCCACGGCTGCGGTACAGGCGCAGCGCGCGCTCGTTCGCGGCGAAGCATTCGAGCTCGGCATGGCCCATGCCCTCGGCCTTCGCGCGCGCGAGGAAGTCGTCGATCAGCGCGGGCGCGGCGCCGGTGCCGCGCGCGGCGGGCAGCGCGCCCAGGATGGCCAGCCGCCAGCGGCCGACGTCCGGCCGCGGGCAGACGTAGGCATAGGACATGATGGCCCCGTCGCGCACGGCCACCCGGCTGCGGGCGAGGTCGATGCCCTGGCGCGCGATCAGCGATGACCACTGGTCGAACGGCAGGTGCATCGGGCCGGCGATGTAGTCGGCGAACGCGGCCAGGTTGGCGGCGTGCAGGTCGGCTGGGGCGAGGTCCGTCGCCGCGGAGATCTCGAACGCCGTCATTGCGCCGCCGGGCCCGTGTTCAGGCCGGGCTCCGCGTGGCGGGGCGGCACCGTGACGTGCTCGTCCTCGGGCCGGCGCCACAGGCCGCCGGTGGGCAGGCCCAGGACGCGCCGGATCGCGCGGTACACGAAGCGCAGGCCGGTCAGGAAGGCGGCGAACTCGAGCACCGTCATCAGCAGCGCGCCGACGGCGGTGACGCGCTCGGCGCGACGCGGCAGGCGCGCCACCAGGCGTTCGCGCATCATCTCGATCGAATCGTAGAAGCACGGGATGACCAGCAGCGTGAGCATCGTCGAGGTGATGGTGCCGCCGATGATGGTGACCGCCATCGGCCGGTAGAACTCGCCCCCCTCGCCCACGCCGATGGCCACCGGCAGCATGCCGGCGATCAGTGCGAAGGTGGTCATCATGATCGGCCGCAGGCGCTTGCGGCCCGCGTGCATCAGCGCCTCCTCGCGATCCATGCCCTCGCGCTCCTCGGCGCGCGCGGCGTCCAGCAGCAGGATGGCATTCTTGGCGACCAGGCCCATCAGCATGATCACCCCGATGATGCTCATGAGGTTGAGCGTGCCGTGCGTGGACACCAGCGCGATGACCACGCCGATCAGGCTCAGCGGCAGCGAGATCATCACCGGGATCGGTGCCGTGAACGAGCCGAACTGGATCACCAGCACGAGGTACATCAGCAGCACGCCCGAGATCAGGGCCATGAACAGGTTCTTGAACACCTCCTGCTGGTCGTGCGAGCTGCCGGCGAGCTCGATGCCGAAGCCGGGCGGGAACTGGATGGCGCGCGCGATCTTCATCGCGTCCCCGGTCACCTCGCCCGACGAGCGGCCCTGGGCATTGGCCGCCACCACCACCATGCGCTTGCTGTTGGCGTGCTGGATGGTCGACGGCGCCTTGCCCATCGTGACGGTGGCGATCTGCTCCAGCGGCACCATGCGGTCGGTGCCGGCGACCGCGATGGGCAGGCGCTCGATGTTGGCCGCGTCCACGCGGTCCTCGGGCGCCAGCCGCACCGCGACGTCGCGCGCCTCGCCGGTCGGGTCGATCCAGTCGCCGGACTCCACGCCCGCGAACGCCACCCGCAGCGTCTGCGCCGCATCGTTGATGGAGATGCCCATCGCGTTGGCCAGGCCGCGGTCCAGGTCCACGCGCAGTTCCTGCTGCGGATCCTGCTGCGACAGGCCGACGTCGACCGCGCCGGGCACGCGGCGCAACTTGTCCATGAAGTCGTTGGTGATGGCCAGCAGGCGCCGCGAATCGCTGCCATAGAAGCGGATCTGCACGGGCTTCTGCGCGCCGTTGTTCAGGTCGTCGAGCACCACGTACTCGGCGCCCACCAGGCGCTTCAGGCGCTGGCGCAGGTCGCTCGCGATCTCCGCCGCGCTGCGCTTGCGCTTCGTGCTCTTGCCGATGTCCACGTAGATGCGCGCGTTGTCGGACGTCATGTGCGCGCTCGCGTTGACGAACTCCGGCAGGCCGCGCGCCACGTTGGTCGCCGCCTCGGTCTTCATGCGGGCGTAATCCAGGCTGCTGCTGGGCGGCATGCGGATGTCCATCGCGATCGTGCCGACATCGGACTTGGGCAGGAAGTCGTAGCCCCCGAACATGCCCTGCAGCGCGACGGCCAGCACCATGCTCGCCGCCGCGGCCGCGCCCATGCGCCAGCGGTGGTGCAGCGCCCACTCGATGACGCGGCCGTAGCGGTCGGCCTGGTGGTCGAACCAGTCGTTGAAGCGCTGCAGCACGCGGCCCAGGCCCTTGCGCGGCGCGTCGTGCAGGTCGACCGGGTCGCCCCAGTAGGCCGACAGCATCGGGTCGAGCGTGAACGAGATGAACAGGCTCACCACCACCGAGGCCACCACGGTCAGGCCGAACGGACGGAACCACTCGCCGGTCATGCCGGGGATGAAGGCCACCGGCGCGAACACGGCCACGATGGAGAAGGTGGTCGAGGCCACCGCCATGCCGATCTCGGCCGTGCCGTTGAGCGCCGCGGTGCGGCGATCCTCGCCGCGCTGCATGTGGCGCACGATGTTCTCGCGCACCACGATGGCATCGTCGATCAGCACGCCGATGGCCAGCGACAGCCCCAGCAGGCTCATGAAGTTGAGCGTGAAGCCGCACAGCCAGACGGCGATGAACGCCGTGATGACCGAGGTCGGCAGGCTCAGGCCGGTGATGAGCGTGGAACGCCACGAGTTGAGGAACACGAACACGACGAGCACCGTGAGGCCGGCGCCGAAGAACAGCGCGTCCACCACGTTGTCGAGGCTGTCCTGCGCCTCGTTGCCGCCGTCCTCGGTGATCTCCAGCTTGGCACGGCCGGCCTGCTCCTTGTTGACCTGCTCGACCATGTCGCGCACCTGCTTGGCGACGGCGGTCGTGCTGGCGTCGCGCGTGCGCGAGACCTCGATGCCGACGTTCAGGCGCCCGTTGCGCTCGTTGTGGGAGGACACCTCGGCGAAGCCGTCGACGACCGTGGCCACCTGGCCCAGGCGGATGATGTTGTCGCCGTTGCGCTTGACCAGCATCTGGTTGAACTCGGCCGGCGACTCGATGCGGCCCACGAGGCGGATGCTCTGGTCCTCGAGCGAGCCGCGCACCTTGCCGACCGGGGCGGTGGCGTTCTGCGCGCGCAGCGCGTTGACGACCTCGGTCACCGACACGCCGTACTCGCGCAGCTTCTGCGCATGCACCAGCACGCTGAGCTCGCGCGTGAGCGAGCCGTTGACGTTGACCACCGCCACGCCCGGGATCGCGCGGAAACGGTCGGCCAGCTGGTCCTCGGCCAGGCGCGAGATCTCGGCGTGGCTCGCGGTGTCGGACGACAGCGCGATCTGCATGATGGGCTGCGCCGACGGGTCGAAGCGCGTGAGCACCGGCTCGCGCATCTCGATGGGCAGCTTGTAGCGGACGGTGCCGATCGCGTTGCGCACCTGGTCGGAGGCCTCGGACAGGTCCTTGTGGAAGTTGAACACCAGCACGAACTGCGCGTAGCCTTCGCTGGCGGTCGACTGCGAGCGCGATTCGTCCACGCCCTCGATGCCCTGGAACGCGCGTTCGACGCGGTTGATGATCTCGCGCTCCACGGTGTCGGGCGAGGCGCCCGGGTAGGTGATGCCCACCACGAGCACCGGCGGCGCGACGTCGGGGAACTGGTTGACGCGCAGCTTGCTCATCGCGATGAGGCCCAGCCCCATCAGCGTGATGATGATGACGATCGCGGCCACCGGCCGCTTGATGCTGAAGTCCGAGAGGAACATCGCTTCTCCTGGTCAGGCGGCGGACGCCGAGGACGCGGCGGGCGCGGCCGGCTTGGCGAGCTCGAACTTCTGGCCGCTGGAGACCGTGGACCCCGGCGTGCGCAGCACGCGGTCGCCCGGGGCGATGCCTGCGGACACCACCACGTTGCCCAGGCGCGCGTCGCGCTCGCCCAGCGTGACGGGCACCTTGGCAAGCGCATTGCCAGCCAGCTTCCACACGTAGGCCTTGTCACCCTCGTGCACGATGGCGCCCTCGGGCAGCAGCAGCGCCTGCGAGGCGCCCGCCGCGATGCGGCCTTCCGCGTACAGGCCCGCGACGCGGGGCGCGGTGCCCGGCGCGAAGTCGACGATCACCGCCACCTGGCGCGTGACCGCGTCGGCCGACGCGTCGACGTGGCGCACCGTGCCCGTGAACTCGGTCTTGTCGAAGCCGTTGATGCGGAACTGCACCGCCTGCCCGGCGTGGATGTCGCCCATGCGGTCGGCCGAGACCAGGCCCTCGAAGCGCATGCTGGCCGGGTCGATGACCTTGAGGAGTTCCTTGCCGATGGCCGCGGTGTCGCCGGCCGAGACCTTGCGGTCGCTGACCACGCCGTCGAACGGCGCGCGCACCTCGGTGCGGGCCAGTTGCTGGCGCGCGGCCACGGTGCGCGAGTCGGCCGCCACGCGGTCGCTCTGGGCGCTGTTGCGGCGCACCTCGGCGTCGTCGAGCGCCTGCTGCGAGCTCATGCCCTCGCCCTGCAGGGTCTTGACGCGGGTGAACTGGCGCTGCGCCTGGTCCAGTGCCTGCGCGGCCGCGCGGCTGGCCTCCTCGGCCGAGCGCAGGCTGTCGCGGATGGAGGTGTCGTCCAGGCGCACCAGCAGGTCGCCCTTGTGCACGGGCTCACCGTTCTCCTTGAGGACCTGCAGCACGACCGCCGAGATCTCGGCGCGCAGGTCGGCGCGGCGCTCGGGCTCGACCGAGCCCGTGATCACCGGGCCCGACGCGTGCGCCTGCAGGCCCACGGTGCGCACGTCCTCGGGGGCGATCAGCAGCGTCGCGGCGGGCGCCGACGCGGCGTCGGCCGGGCCGCCGGCGCCGGGCTTCTGGCAACCGGCCAGCAGGGCGGCGGCCACGGCCAGCGCGAGCGCGGCGGCGATCGGGGTCGAACGGGACGCGGCGAAGCGGCGGGACAGCGTCATCAGGCAGGCTCCTCAGATTCTTTTGTGCGGACCAGCGAACCCTCTTGTGGAAGGTTCGAAAGGCGCAAGCATATCGGCACCGGCGGCGGGCCACCCTTCCGGCGCGACCGACCGTCGATTTTCGGCCGTGAATCGACGACTTCGCGTCGCCGGAGGCCGGCGGCGCATGCCGCGATCGGGGGATGCCGCCGCGGACCCGCGCCGGCCGTCAGGCCTTGGCGAACCGGCGCACCACCACCCCGTCCACCTCGAGCTCGCCGAAGAACATGGCATGCGGCCGCGCCCACAGGCCGGTGGCGTTGTACAGCGGGCGGTAGATCACGAGCGGCTCCAGCGTCTCGCTGTGGCGCGCCACGCCGACGAGCTCGTACTCGCCGCCCTTGTAGTGGCGGTAGCGGCCGGGCTCGGCGGCGGGCAGGGGCGGCAGGTCGTCGTCCGCGGCCATCACTGCTTGTCTTCGAACGTGCCGGCCACCGCCCAGTTGACCTTGCCGGGCACGATCCACTTGCGGATCGCCGCGTTGACCTGGTCGACCGTCAGGGCCGTCAGCTTGGCGTCCTGCTCGGCACTCCAGGCCCAGGTGCGGCCCTGGTCGAGCTTGAACATCCAGTTGGCGGCGACCACCGAGTCGCTGGTGCGCGCGGTGGCGCGTTCCGCGAGGATGGCCTGCTTGGCCTCCCCGAGCTCGGCCGGCGTGATGCCGTCTTTGACGAAGCGGGCGAGCTCCTCGTCGAAGTCGGACTGCACGCGGGCACGGTTCTGCGGGGCGAAAATGGCCTCCATGCCGATCGAGCCGAACGGCTCGAACGGCGACGCGTCGAGTCCGGCGCCGACCCCGTACGACAGGCCGTCCTTCTGCCGGATGCGTGCGTTCAGGCGCGACCCGAACTCGCCACCGCCCAGCACGTGGGTGGCCAGCGTGAGCGCCGGGTAGTCCGGGTCGGTGTCGGCCAGCTTCAGCGGCAGGCTGGCGAGCAGCACCGCGTTGGCCTTGTCCTTCATCGGCAGCGACAGGTGGGCGCCGGCCAGCTCGGGCACCGGGTTGGTGAGGCGCACGAATGGCTGCGACGATTGCCAGTCGCCGAACAGACGCGTGACCGCGGCCTTGACCTGCGCGGCATCGAAGTCGCCCACGATGGCCATGTCGCCATGCCCGGCGCCCCAGAACTTGCGATAGAACGCGACGGCGTCCTCGAGCCGGGCGCCCCGCGTCTCGGCGATCGATTCCGCGAAGGTCGGCGTGTAGCGCGGATCGTCGGGCGCGAAGTGCTGCTGCGCGCGCGCCAGCTCGTTGCCCGCGACGCCCGCCGGCTCCTCGGCCGCCTGCTCCAGGCCCTGGACCTGCTGGCGCACGCCCTGCTCGTACTCCGACGCGGTGAACGAGGGCTTGCGCATCGCCTCGGCCAGCAGCTCCAGCGCGGGCACGAGCGCGTCGCGCCGCGTGGTCAGCGAGGCGTGGCCCCAGGTCGTGCCGCCGGTCAGTTCCCAGTCGGTCTTGAGCGCGGAGAACGCGTCGTGCAGCTGCGCACGCGTCTTCGTCTCGGTGCCGGTGCCCAGGATCAGGCCCGCCGCCGTCGCGGCCGCGCGCTGGCCGCGCAGCGTCTCGAGCGTGCCGAAGTGCAGGTCCAAGCGCATCTCGACGGTGCCGCCCTTGTTCTTCTTGGGCAACAGCGCCAGCTTCATGCCGTTGGGCAGCGTGAGCACCTCGCTGCGCTTGTCGATGCCCGCGGGCGTCGAGTCGAAGGCCTCGCCGGCGGCCCCGCTGGCGTGCGGCTTGAATTCCTTGAGCTGCTGCTGGGCGTCGGTGCGCGTCGCGTAGGGCGCGCGGTCGGGCGCGTCGGTCGGAACGAAGCGGCCCAGCGTGCGGTTGGACGGCTTGAGCCAGGCCGCTGCCACGGCATTGACCTGGTCCAGCGTGACGGCCGCGACGCGGTCGCGCTGGAGGAACAGCAGGCGCCAGTCGCCGCCGGCGATGAAGTCCGACAGCGTCAGGCACAGGTTCTGCGGTTCGGCGAGCACCTGGTCGAACTGTTTCTCGACGTGCAGCTGCGCGCGCTTCAACTCGTCGGCGGTGATCGGCTCGTTCTTCACGCCCTCGATGGTGTCGATGAAGATCTTCTGCGCCGCGTCGAGGTCGTCGTCCTTCTTGAGCACCACGCCTGCGTTGAACACGCCGGGGTCGGTGTGGCGCATCGTCCAGGCGAACGACTGCGTCGCCTTGCCGGTCTCGACCAGGCGCTTGTGCAGGCGGCCGTTGGGCGTGTCGCCCAGGGCGTTGGCGAGCACGCTGAAAGCCGCCATGTCGGGACTGGCCATCGAGGGCGTGTGGTACGTGACGAACAGGTCCTTCTCGCCGCCGACGCGGCGCAGCGTCACCTCGCGCTCGCCGTCCTGCACGGGCTCGATCGTGTAGGTCGGGTCGATCACGCGACCGGGCCTGGGGATCGCGCCGAAGTCCTGCGCGATCTGCGCGAGCGTCTTCTGCGGATCGAACTTGCCGGCCACGATCAGCGTGGCGTTGTCCGGCTGGTAGTACTTGCGATAGAACGCCTGCAGGTGCGCGATGTTGACGTTCTCGACGTCCGAGCGCGCGCCGATGGTGCTCTTGCCGTAGGCGTGCCATTCGAACGCCGCCGAGGTCGTCTTCTCCATCAGGATGCGGAACGGGCTGTTCTCGCCTGCCTCCATCTCGTTGCGGACGACGGTCATCTCGGAGTCCAGGTCCTTCTTGATGACGTTGGCGTGCACCATGCGCTCCGCCTCGGTCCTGAGCGCCCAGGACAGCTGCGCCGGGTCGGACGGGAAGGTCTCGTAGTAGTTGGTGCGGTCCTCGGAGGTGGTGCCGTTGAACTGCATCCCGCGCCTGGACAGCTCCGTGCTGACCTGCGCGATGTTCTTCGTGCTCTTGAACATCAGGTGTTCGAGCAGGTGGGCCATGCCCGTCTCGCCGTAGCCCTCCATGCGGCTGCCGACGCGGTAGGTAACGTTGACGGTGACGGTGGGCTTGGCCGCGTCCGGGATCAGCAGCACCTGCAGCCCGTTGCTCAACCGGTACTCGTGCACGCCCTCGACCTCGCGCACCTGCGCAGGCAGGCCGGCGGCCTCGACGGAGAAGGCGGCCGTGGCGGCGGCGATGGCGGCGGCGAGCGCGATCAGGCGGTGGGGGCTGGTCTTTTGCATGGGGCGCATCTTGGCACGGCTCGTGGAAGGAGCGGCTCAGAGCCTGCCCGGGCCGGATGGTTCCGTGGGATGACCCCGCGTGCGATAGTCGGTGCCACCACGAGCACCGCGAGCGTTCCACCATGACCATCCTCGTCCTCGGCAGCGGCGTGATCGGCACCACGATCGCGTATTACCTCGCCAAGGCGGGCCACGACGTCACGGTCATCGATCGCCAGGGCGGCCCGGCGCTGGAGACCAGCTTCGCCAACGCGGGCGAGGTGTCACCCGGCTACGCGTCGCCGTGGGCCGGGCCCGGCGTGCCGGTCAAGGCGATCAAGTGGCTGCTGATGAACCACAGCCCGCTGATCATCAAGCCGATGCTGGAAGCCTCGATGTGGCGCTGGGGTTTCGCGATGCTGCGCAACTGCACCGAGGCGCGCTACCGCGTCAACAAGGCGCGCATGGTGCGGGTGGCCGAATACAGCCGCGACTGCCTCAAGCAGCTGCGTGCCGACACCGGCATCGCCTACGACGAGCGCACGCAAGGCACGCTGCAGCTGTTCCGCACGCAAAAGCAGCTCGACGGCGTGCACAAGGACACCGAGATCCTCGATCAGTACGGCGTGCCCTACCAGGTGCTCGATGCCGCAGGCTACCTGCAGCACGAGCCGGCCCTGGCCGCCGTCAGGCACAAGTTCGTGGGCGCGCTGCGCCTGCCCGGCGACGAGACGGGCGACTGCTTCCTGTTCACCCAGCGGCTGGCGAAGATGGCCGAGGCGCTGGGCGCGAAGTTCCGCTTCGGCGTCGACATCACCGGCATCGCGAGCGACGGCCGGCGCGTGACGGGCGTCGACACCGACGCGGGCCGCCTCACGGCCGACCAGGTGGTGCTCGCGCTCGGCAGCTTCTCGCCGAAGTGGCTCAGGCCGCTCGGAATCGACATCCCGGTCTATCCGGTCAAGGGCTTCTCGATCACGGTGCCGATCAAGGCGGCGTCCGCGGCGCCCGAGTCCACGATCATGGACGAGACGCACAAGGTGGCCGTCACACGCCTGGGCGACCGCATCCGGGTGGGCGGCATGGCGCAGCTCTCGGGCTACGACCTGGCCCTGGACGAGCGCCGCCGCCGCACGCTGGAATTCGTGCTCACCGACCTGTTCCCCGAGGCCGGCGACCTCGCCCGCTCCACCTTCTGGACCGGCCTGCGCCCGATGACGCCCGACGGCACGCCGGTGATGGGTGGCACCCGGCTCGAGAACCTCACGCTGGCCACGGGCCACGGCACGCTGGGCTGGACGATGGCGGCCGGCACCGGCCGCGCCATCGCCGACCTGCTGGGCGGCCGCAAGCCGGAGATCGACTTCGACGGGCTCACGGCTGCGCGCTACGACTGAGTGCGCATGCCGTCCACTCACGAACACCCCAGGCTGTTGAACCTGGCCGGTGCAAGTTCTTCTCCCTTGGGCAACGCGCCGCAGGAAGCGAGAATGGAGACGACGATTTCCTGGGAGGGAAGCCAATGATGAGGATCGCCGGAAGCTTGATGTGGGTTGGGCTGATGCTCGCGTTGGGCGCCAGCAAAGGCAATGCGGCCGAGGCGCCTGCCACCCAACCGTCCGAGGTCCCCGTGGAGGCCTTCTTCGACACGGTCGACATGGAGCGACCCGAGCTCTCACCCGACGGCATGCGCATGGCTGCCGTCACCAAAGCCAAGTCGGGTCGCCTGCAACTGAGTGTCTTCGAGACGGCGAACCTGCCCGCGGGCAGGGTGATCGCGACGTTCGACAACGCCGACATCACCGGCGTGGCGTGGGTCAGCAACGACCGCCTCGTCTTCACCACCCATGACCTGCTGAGCGACACCTGGGACAGCCGTTCTGTCGCGCGATTCGCGATCGACCGCGACGGCACCAAGGGGACGGCGCTGAACGGCCGGGCTGTCGCAAGCTCATTCTCGCCCGCCCACGATCCCCTGGACTCGATCGTGCGATACCTCAACGACGGCAGCAGTGACGTCATCGAGGGCGTCTGGAAATTGAAGTGGGGACAATGGACCGACCAGGTCGCCGTGCGCTATGACACGCGCAGCGGACACTGGAAGCCCATCACCGAGGCGTCCGTGCCTTTGGGGCTCTACAAGTGGATCGTCGACGACAAGGGCGCCCCGCGTGCGGCCATGGGCTACGACAAGAGCGACACCTTCGTGGTCACGGTCGCTCCGGACGGTACCTTCGTCGAACGCGGCCGCTGGCCCAGCCTGGGTTCCGGCGGCGACGCGTTGCAGCTGCTGGCCTGGGGGCCCGACGGCCAGGTCTATGCGGTGCGCTCGAATGGCGACCGCCACGGCTCGCGCGGCCTCTACCGCTTTGACCTTGCCACCGGCAAGACCGATCCCGAACCGCTTCTGAGCACGCACGGCTTCGACATCGATCCCGCCCTCGTGATCGACGAGCGCGCCCACAAGGTCCTGGGCGTGCGCTACACCACCGACGCCGCGGCCACCGCATGGTTTGATTCCGACCTGAAGGCGCTCCAGGCACGCATCGACGCCGCTCTGCCCGGCACGGTGAACCGGATCGACCTGGGCGCCTGTGGCTGCGCAGCACGCGCCGTCGTGACGTCCTCCTCCGACCGCCAACCGGCGCGCTACTACCTTTTCGACCGCGGCAGCAATTCGCTTGCGCCGCTGGGCGGTTCGCGCCCTGCCATCGCGCCGAAGTTGATGGCCCAGACCGACTTCTTTCGCGTCAAGTCTCGAGACGGCCAGGAAATTCCGGTCTGGGTGACGCGTCCGGCCGGCAAGGGGCCGTTTCCGACTGTCGTGCTCGTGCACGATGGCCCGTGGATCCGCGGCTGGAGCTGGGAGTGGGACGCGGAATCGCAGTTCCTGGCGTCCCGCGGCTACCTTGTCGTCAAGCCGGAGTTCCGCGGCTCGCACGGCTACGGACGTCGCTGGTTCGAGGCAGGTGCCAGGCAATGGGGCCTGAAGATGCAGGATGACATTGCTGACGCCACGACCTGGGCCACGAGCCAGGGTTCGGGCGGACCTGCGCGCACCTGCATCGTCGGGCAGGGCTATGGCGGCTACGCGGCGCTGATGGGCCTCGTGCGCTACGCCGAGCTGTATCGATGCGGCGTCTCGCTCTCGGCACCCACAGACCTGAAGCTGATCCTCGAACCGTCCGGAACCGATGCCGGTCCTGAAGACCTGCTCTATGGCATGAAGCCGCTGATTGGCGATCCCGAGACCGACGGCGCGCAGCTCGACGCGACGTCGCCGTTGAAGCTGGCCGCGCAAATCAGGCGCCCGGTTCTTCTGGCGCATGGTGGCATCGATCGCCATGTCGACGTTGCGCACGGCGTGAAGTTGCGACGCGCCCTGGAGGCCGCCAAGGTTCCGGTCACCTGGCTCGAGTACAAGGACGAGGGACATTTCCTGAACCTTCCACAGGATCGCGCGGACTTCCATCGCCGGATGGAACAGTTCCTGGCAGTCAATATCGGGTCGCCATCGGTCAGCCCATAGTCGTTGGAAGCGGGACACCCCAGCATGAACGGGATGCGCATCTTCGCGGGGCTGCTCGTCATCCTTCTTGCCGGAATGGCGATCGATCTGTACGGCCTGTTCCGGATCAGGGATTTCGAGCGAACCGATCACGAGATACGGCACGCGAGGGGCTACGTTTCCTTGGTGGCCATTCGCAAGCACGGAGCCGTCCTGCATCTTGAAGGCGAGGCTGGTTCGTACGACTTCTCGTGCAACGCACCGGGTCTGGGAAGCTCCGACAGTTGCGACTACCGCCGCACACCCACTGCGAGCGCCCTGGCTGAGGTTGATTGGGTACTTGCTCCAGGCGGCCTGTTCCATGGCTCGTTGCGCTACCCCCTCGAGCTTCGGCAAAGCGGCGAGCAGCTATACCGAATCTCGGTGCAGCAAGTCGCTGCGGCCCAGTCTCGACGCGTGATGGGCGATATCGAGTCTCTGAGCATGGCCTCCGGCCTTGTTGGATTGCTGCTGGTCATCGGCGCAATCAGGAGACGAAGGCGTCGAATCGCGCCATGACGGCGTGCGGGCAGACGCCTGCCGCCGACGAGACGCGTCGGCATTGCGCATGTCTCCCATCGGAACGCGCGCGGCTGCTCGACAAACGACGCCTGGTTGCCGACGAAGCCCTGCCCGCAACGCTTTCCCGGAAGAAGGGTGACGAACTGCGCAAGGTTCAGCGGGCATGCGCTGGCAGGCGTCGAAGTCGCGCGGGGCTTTCTGTACGATGCAGATGACTTCAACGGAAGTCCGGATCGTCGGAGCGCGCCTTCTTGCCAAGTGGAGGAACGCGCAGGCGAGCCGAGAGTCTCCAAACCTTGGCAAGGCACCGACTGCCTGGAATCGGCCACGTCCTGTCGGCCGATACCGGCCGGTCTGTCTTTGCCAGGCAGCGCCGCCGGTGAGAAATGCAATGACGGATTCGCCCGACAGTGTCGCCAGCCTGCTTGTCCGAGCAGATGCCGCGCGCGCAGCCGATCAACTGCAGGAGGGCCTGCTGGCTGCACGGGAAGCGCTGGAGCGCGCCAGCGACGACGACGACCGGCGACGGGCCGTGGCACTGCTCGTGCACTTCCAGTTCCGCAGCGGCTCGCTCGCGGCGCTCATCGCCGACGGGGTCGAGCAACTGCCCTTGCTGCGCGCGGCCGGCCCCACGGACGAACTGTTCAACGTCCTGCGCACAGTGGCCCTGGCCGCCTGCGACGTGGGTCGCTTCGACGTGGCGCTGCCCTGCGCGCAGGAGGCGCAGGGCCTGGCGACGCAACGGGGCGACCGCGGACGCCTCGCACTGGCCATCAACGCGGTGGCCTGCTGCTTCGAGCGCATGGGCGATCCCTGGCAGGCCGAGCGCTTGATGAGCGACGCGCTGGAAATCGCGAGGCAGCAGGACGAATCCCATCCGGTCTTCGCGACCTTGAACAACCTCTGCGCGTCCCTCATCGGGATGTACCACCAGCTGCGCGACGCGGTGCCGCCCGACGAGGCGCGCGACTCGCTGCGCCGCGCCGTGCCGATCGCCCGCGAGGCGCACGCGATGGCCGAGCGCCCGGACATGGCGTTCTATCGCATGTTCACGGGGGGCAACCTCGGCGAGGTGCTCCTGCACCTGGGCCGTTTCGAGGAAGCGCGCCCCCTGCTCGAGGACTCGCTCGCGCAAGCGCGTCGTGTCGGCGCCGACGCGCAAGTCGCGCGCATCGGCTGCACGCTGGGCGAACTGGAACTGTTCGAGGGGCGACCCGAGGTCGCCTGGCAAGGCCTGGAGGCTGTAAGGCAGGCCGCCATCGGCACCGACCTGCGCATGACGCAACTGCGCCTGCACCACGCGCTGTGGCGCTCCGCGCGCGCCCTGCGGCGTTCGAGCGAAGCGCTCCAGCACCTGGAGACCTACCTCCAGCTCGAGCGCCAGCGCGCGGTGAACCAGCTGCGCGCGCAGTCCGAACTGTTCGTCACGCGCGCCGAGGTCGAGCAGGTCCGGCTCGAAGCGAGGCGAGATCCGCTGACCCGGCTGGGCAACCGGCGCGAAGTGGACGCCCGCTGGCCGGCCCTTCTTGCAGCATGTCGAACGAGCGGCAAGCCGCTGGCGGTCGCGATGCTGGACCTGGATCGCTTCAAGCAGGTCAACGACCGCTTCGGCCACGCCGTCGGGGACGGCGTGCTGGTGGCCATGGCCAAGCTGCTGCGCGACAACACGCGCTCGGGGGATATCGGCGCCCGGGTGGGCGGCGAAGAGTTCCTGCTGGTGCTGCCCGACACCGACGGCAAGCGCGCACTCGAGATCTGCGAACGCCTGCGGCAATGCGTGGCCGCCTACCCCTGGAACACCTTGGCCGACGGGCTGTCGGTGACGCTGAGCATCGGCCTGGCCTGTGCGCCGCCTTACGACGCCGACGAGTTGACCCTGCGTGCCGACGCCGCCCTGTACGCCGCCAAGGTCCAGGGCCGCAACCGTGTCGCCATGTCCGCGATGTGACGACTTCGCATGGCCTGATGCCACTTGCACGGTTTCGCAGTTCTCCGGAAGATGAGAAACCTGCGAATCCGGATCGAGGACGCGACGCCGCAAGAACGCGTCCAGCTGCTTCGCGCCGCCTTCGCGGCCGATCTGGAGATCGAACCCGCATCACGCTCCGCGGCGGCGACTGCCCATGCCCTTGGTTCTGCATGGAGTCACGCTCGGCCGGGAGCCGACGGTCGACGAGGTCGCCTTTCGGGCGACCTGATCGAACGGCGGGACCTCGGGTAGAACTCATCGGAAAGCTGAAGGAA
>Ga0207667_10001782_pt1 | contig 27111 bp, 16 predicted proteins | sample KBSCornC52_FD_184301 | JGI IMG/M metagenome (GOLD analysis project Ga0207667, IMG submission 184301) | Corn rhizosphere microbial communities from Kellogg Biological Station, Michigan, USA - KBS Corn C5-2 (SPAdes) (version 2) | ecosystem: Host-associated > Plants > Roots > Rhizosphere > Soil ...
GAAGGCGGGAGCGTGCGGATCGGTGCTGAGCGTGATGAATCATCCGCAGCTGAATCATAAGGTGGAGATCTCGTGCGGATTGCTGGGCCGGGAGTGTGGAACCATGCTGACGGAGTTCTTCCGGGGGCGCCGCGCATCCCAAGGGCCTTCACTCGACTCATAATGAATTATGAGCTCCGAGCCTTCTTCTCCCAATCAGCTGCCAAACCAACCCACAGACATTAACGCTGCCCGCAAGTTCGCCGTGCCGAATCGGCTTGCGGGGAAAGTCGCCATTGTGACCGGGGCCTCCTCCGGCATTGGACAGGCGATTGCAATTCGCCTGGCCGCGGAGGGAGCCAAGGTGGTGATCGACTACATTGGCCGCGCGGAAGGGGCTGAGGACACGAGCCAGGCGATCGCTCAGGCAGGAGGAACGGCCACGATCGTCCAGGCGGACGTGACGAAAATGGCGGACATCGAAAAGCTGGTGGCGGAGACTCACAACCGGTTCGGGCGCGGGGACATTCTGGTGAACAACGCCGGAGTGGAGAAGGGCGCGGATTTTTGGGAGGTGACCGAGGCCGATTACGACCTGGTGATGAACGTGAATCTGAAAGGCGCGTTCTTTCTCAGCCAGGCGTTTGTGCGGCGGCTGATTGCGTCCAAGCAGCCGGGGCGCATCATCAACATCTCATCGGTCCATGAGGACATGGTGTTCCCGCACTTTGCAAGTTATGCCGCGAGCAAAGGCGGTTTACGGATGCTGATGCGGAACCTTGCCGTGGAACTAGGGCCGCACAATATTGCAGTGAACAATGTTGCTCCGGGAGCGATCATTACGCCGATCAACAAAAGCCTGCTCGACAACAAGCAGCAGTTGCAGGCGCTGCTGAATAACATTCCGCTGGGGCGGATGGGAACCTCGGCGGAGGTGGGAGGGCTGGTGGCTTATCTCGCAAGTGAGGAGGCTGGTTACGTGACCGGCTCCACGTTCATCCTGGATGGGGGATTGATCCGCAACTACCATGAGCAATAGAGACTGCAATGATCGAGTTCGCGTTTTCCGGAGGACCGATGAAGAAACTTGCGCTCGCCCTGATTAGTGTTGTTTTCTGCGTCGCAGGCGCGCAGTTCGCGCATGCGCAGATTGGGATTTATGGACAGCTCGATGCAACCCACGATCAGGCGGTGGACGCCTGGTACAAGGGTTTTACGCTGGGCGTGTATAACGGCTTCCTGAACGTCGGCCCGATTCACGCGGGGCTTGACCTGCGGGGCTCCTACCAAACGGGCAGCAACTACCGTTTCCGGAATTTCCTGGTTGGGCCTCGACTTCAGGTCCGGCCACCGGTGCTGTCGCTGAACCCCTACATCCAGGGGGAGATTGGTTTCGGCGGCAGCCGCTACGCGGGAAGCTCCTCGACCGCGACCCACTACAGCAATAAGCTCCAGTATGGCGTGATCGGCGGCCTGGAAACCACGGTTCTGCCCCGGGTTGATCTGCGCCTTCCTGAGATCAGCTATCTGCGCATGTCGGCTATTTCCAGCACTCCGAACGCACCGAAGGTGAACCTGTTCGGAATTGGAATCGGCCTCGTCGTGCGGCTGCCCTGAGAGCCGAGTGGCGTCTGCGTGGTTGGAACGAAGCAGCTACCATAGAAGGATGGATACAAGGCTTCTCTTTCAGAATGCGGACGCATTCGAAGCGCCGCTGCTCGCCGTCTTCGCTGCCAACTTCAGCACCGCCGCGACGGATTCACCCAGCATTCGACTGCTGAGTGCAACGCCGGCTGTTGCGGCTGCGGCACAACAATTGCTGGACTCCGGCGAGTTCAAGGGCGGCCTGGGTGAAACCGCACTACTGCACAATCCCGCGGGGCTGAAGGCGGCGCGGCTGCTGATTGTGGGAGCGGGCAAGACGGCCGAGATCACCAGCGATGCGATCCGGAAGGCCGCCGGAACGGCCGTCCGTGCGGCACGTCAGCGCAGCCTGAAGGCGCTCGCGCTGGCGCTCCCCACTGGGGATGAATCCACGAAGCTGACGCCAAGCGCTGTTGCTCGCGCCGTGGTGGAAGGCGTGGAGCTGGGCGCGCCGGACTACAACACCTACCGCAGCGACCGCAAGGACGTTCCGCTTGAGACAGTTTCGCTGATTTGTCGCAGCGCCGATGGCGCCTCCGACGATGCGGCAAGGCGCGGCTTCGAGGAAGGGCTTGTCCTTGCGCGGGCGCAAAACTTCACGAGAGCGCTGGTGAACGAGCCCGGCAACGTGCTAACGCCGACGGTGCTGGGACAACGAGCGAAAGCGATGTGCGATGAGGCGGGGCTAAAGTGCGAGGTCTACTCGACGGAAAAGATTCGCGAGCTGCGGATGGAGGCGTTCTGGTCTGTGGCCAAGGGATCTGCGCAACCGCCGGCGCTGATCGTGATCCATTACGAGCCGAAGGTTGCGCCGGAGGCCGATGCGCCGGTGCTCGGCCTGGTGGGAAAGGGCATCACCTTCGACACCGGAGGCATTTCCATCAAGCCCGCCGACGGGATGGAGAAGATGAAATACGACATGGCCGGGGCCGCGGCCATGATCGGCGCAATGAAGGCAATTGCAGAGTTGAAGCCTGCGGTGCGGGTGAAGGCGGTGATCTGCTCGGCGGAAAACATGCCGGACGGAGCGGCCTTCAAACCGGGCGACGTAGTGACGGCGATGTCCGGCAAGACGATTGAGATTGTGAACACCGATGCCGAGGGACGGCTCGTACTTGCTGATGGCCTGCACTACGCGAAGACGCTGGGTTGCACGCATCTGATCGATGCGGCGACGCTGACCGGGGCCTGCATGGTTGCGCTGGGCCTGATCAACTTCGGTGTGTTCTCCAACGATGAAACGACGTATGAGAGATTCACACAGGCGCTTAGCGTGTCGGGAGAAAAGGGATGGCGGCTTCCCTGCACTGACGACTACCGCGATCACATACAGAGCCAGATTGCCGACATCATGAACACGGGCAAGAACCGTTATGGCGGCGCGACATCGGCAGCAATGTTTCTGAAGGAGTTTGCCGGGGACACGCCGTGGGTCCACCTGGACATTGCCGGTTGTGCGTGGAACGAGGAGAAGAAGCCGTGGATCGCCTATGGGCCAAGCGGTGTCGCCGTGCGCTCCATTGTGGAGTGGGTGCGGGCGTGGGCTGGCTAGACTCTGCTACATGACGGGCGGCGACTCAATGCCGAGGTAGGCGAGCGCGCGCGTCATCTCGCGCATTGCGACCGCGGCGGTTGCAAGGTACAGCGTCTTCTTCGCGGGGTCATGCTCATTGAGCACGTGGTGCTTGTGGTAGAAGTTGTTGAACTGCTGGGCGAGCTGGAATGCATAGCGGGCGAGGTAGGCGGGCTCGGCCGTCGCGATGGCCTGCTCGATCAGCAGGCTTAGCCTCGAGGCGAGCAGCCAGGTCTCCCAAACGCTTGTGCCTTCGTCACCGCCGAGCGCGGAGAGATCGATGCTCTGGACTGCCTGCAACGCGGCCTGCGGAGTTGAGCCATCCTTGCGAAAGATGTTTGCTGCGCGCACGATGGCGTACTGCACATAGGGGCCAGTCTCGCCCTCAAAGCTGAGCGCGTCCTTGAAGTCGAATGCGATGACGGTATTGCGGGTGTAGCGCAGCATGAAGTAGCGCAGCGCGCCAATCCCGATCTGCCGTGCGATCTGTTCCCGTTCTGCCGCGGGCAGCTCCGGGTGGCGGGCATCGACTTCGGCCAGCGCCGCCGCAATCAACTTGTCCATGAGATCATCCGCCTTGACGCCGTGTCCCTTGCGCCCGCTGACTTCAATGAACGGACGCTGCCGGTCCTCTTCCGTGAGTTGATATCCGAGGTCGATGGCGCAACGTGGGGTCATGGCGACCATCTCGTAGCTGAAGTGGGTGTAGTGATCGGCGTCATCGGTGAAGCCCATACCACGAAGCGCGGCGATCACGTTGTTCTGGGGATCGTTCTGGCGAGAGTCGATGACGTTGTAAATCGCATCTGCACGGCCGAAGGTGGGTGCGTTGGGGGCGGACTCGCCGGAGGTGGAGATCCAGCAGATGCGCTCATCGGCATAGGTGTAGAAGGGCTGGTAGGCGAAGTCCTTGCCGGGGAGAAGGCCGAATTTCCATAGATGGTAAGCGATGTCCTTGCCAACGTAGGTGACAGTACCGTTGGAGCGCACGATGACCTTCGCATCCTCATCCGGAGCGCCGCCGGCTGCCGCTTCACTCTCGTTGCCTGCGCGGCGCATGACGTAGCAGCCCTTGTTCTTGCCCTCGGTCTCGAGGTAGAGGACGCCTTTTTCGAGCATCAACTGCCGGGCGGCGTCCCAGAAGTGGAGGTGGAGCACCTCGCTTTCGCGGGGCAGGAAGTCGTACTCGATGCCCAGCCGCTGCATGGTTTCAAGGTGCCTGCGGACGATGGCGGTGGAGATGAGCTCGGCCATCTCCGCGGCTTCGTTGCCGCCGTGCTCGATGGCATGCAGAGTGTCGAGACGTACCTGCTTGCGACGTGCGAGTTCGGCGGCCTCTGGCGGTGTGGCGTCGTCTACGCCGGCGCCTGTGTACCACTGACTGACGCGCGCATACAGATCCCAGCAGTAGAAATCGATCCGGTGATTGCGGGATGCGAGATCGTTCATCAGTTCGCGCGTACCGGCGAGAGTCTTGCCTTCCAGATGCATGAGGCCCACGACGACATCCGCGACCTGTACGCCGGTGTTGTCGATGTAGTTCTGCACGCCCACCTGGTAGCCGGATTTATAGGCATCGCTGCGTAGCAAGCGCTGGAAGGTGTCGCCGAGGATGGCGTTACGCAGGTGGCCGATGTGCGCAGCCTTGTTGGGATTAATGCTGGTGTGCTCCACGAGCTTAAATCCGGGACCTCCGATATCGGCGTGACGGTCCGCGGCAATTTCGCGAACGACGGCGGCGCGGTCTAGACGCACGTTGAGGTAACCTGCACCGGCGATCTCGACGGAGGCGACCAGAGGCAGCTCGCTGAGCGATGCGTTGAGTTCGGTCGCAAGCTCGGTGGCGATGGCTCGCGGGGCCTTGCGCAGCCGCTTGGCCAGCTCAAACGCAACAGGAAGCGCGAGTTCCCCCATGGCGATGGCCGGGGGCTGCTCCACGGCGAACTGGGCGAGGGTAACTTCGTACTTTTGCTGAAGAATGGCCTGAATGCGGGCCTGGAGCTGCTGCTGAATTGTGCGATACATGCTTACTTTTCAGTCTACTAAAGCTGACAGCTCATTCGAGCGTACGGTACGCCAGCGCAACCTAGCCGGGCAGTTCGGGCAGGGTTTCGATCTCATCGAGCAGTGAGTCGTGCCGTCCGATGCGATAGCGGTGGTAGAGGAACCAGCCACCGCCGACCCCGGTTACAGTGATCAGCATCCAGAGATGCAGTGCGAGCCCGTAGAGCGCGGCTGCGCCAGGATGGGCGCCATGGGTGACGAGGGCCTTCTGAGCGGCAGCCTCAAACGGGCCGATGCCGCCGGGGGAACTTGGAATCAGAAACGACAGGTTGACGAAGGCAACGCAGTTCCAGGGCGCGAGACGGTTTGAGGCGAGGCCGATGAGGTCCATGGACGAGAGATAGATGATGGCCTCAGACGACCAGATGATCACGGTCTCCAGGAGCAGAAACAGCGTGCCGATGAGGCCGATCTGGCGAATGCAGTCGAGCGCCAGCAGGATCCAGTTCTCCAGTTTGACCAGCACCTTCTGCTGCGGAAAACGGGCGAAGAGCCTGGAGAGGGGGCCGGCAAGAGAACGAGCGCCCAGCAGCAGCACCAGAATGGCCAGTGCGGAGATGCCCACCGCTGCACTGGCCGCAACACGCAACTTGGGAGAGATGCTGGAGGCCATGGTGGCGACAAACAGCACGGCAAGGACGAAGATATCCAGCAGCTTTTCCAGAATGACGGTGGAGAGAATGAACGACGGTGAAGCGCCGAGTTCCGGGGCGTAGGTGAATACCCGCATGATGTCGCCGATGCGCAGCGGAAGGATGTTATTGGCGGCCAGCGAGGTCATGTACACGCGCGCGCAGGTGGTAAAGGACGTTCCCGCCGGACGCATCATCCGCTTCCAGCGCAGGCTTCGCACGGTGTAGCTGACGACCGAGAAGATCAGGAACAGGACGAGCCACATGGGCTCCACCAGGCGCATGCTGCGCAACTGCGCTCGCGAAATGGCGGGATGATTGTGAGGGAAGAAGGTGCGCCATAGGAAGAAGGCGCTGATCAGCAGCCCGGGGATGGTCTTGACCAGCCGCCTGGCCAGGCCATGCGGCTTCTCACCGCTCATGCGGTCACCGTCTGGAGCGGGCGAAGGCACCTCTTTATGAGGCATGAGAAATGAATCAGTCGGGCCATGCGTTGGCTCGATTGTACCGAACCGATTGGGGCGAGTACTAAGCCGTTGCCATCGATCGCTGCGTCACAGCGGCAAAGCTCTCGTCCAGCATGCGCAGCGCCTCATCCACATCGGACTTGCCGATGTTCATGGGCGGAGACATGCGCAGGACATTGTTGTACATGCCTCCCTTGCCAATAAGCAGACCCCGTTCTCGTGCGGCTTCCAGCATTTCATTGGCGAGCTTCGGCGCGGGCTCTTTGGTCTGAGGATCGGCGACCAGTTCCAGGGCCTGCATCAGTCCCATGCCACGCACATCTCCGATGACGGGGTACTTGCGCTGCAGCTCTTCGAGGCCAGCGCGGAGGTAGCCTCCTACAACGTCGCAGTTGCGGATGAGGTCATCCTCTTCGATCAGGTCGATAACAGCGCTGGCCGTTGCGCAGGCCACCGGATTGCCCCCGAAGGTGGCAATGGTCGGGCCCTGGTAGGCATTCGCAACTTCCGGTGTGGCTACGGTGAGGCCGATAGGGAAACCGTTGCCCAGCGACTTCGCCGCAGTCATGATGTCGGGCTCCACCTCCCAGTGCTCAATGCCGAACCAGCCTTTGCCGGTGCGTCCCCAGCCGGTCTGCACCTCGTCCGCGATAAAGTCACCGCCGTAGCGCTTGACGATCGAGAAGGCGATCTTGAAGTACTCCTTGGGCGGAGTAATGAAGCCTCCGACGCCCTGGATGGGCTCGGCGATCATGCCCGCGATTGCGCCGGAGGTTGAGGACTGAATGACGTTCTCAATGTCCTTGGCACAAGCCACCTCGCACGAGGGGTAAGTCTTGCCGAGAGGGCAGCGATAGCAGTAGGGGTTCATCGCATGCACGATGCCGATCTGGTAGCTTGCCTTACGCCATGCAGCGATGCCGGTGAGCGAACGCGTCAGCGAGGAGCGCCCGGAGTAGGAGTGCCGCAGGGCGATGATCTCCATGTTGCCGGTGTGCATGCGTGCTGAATCTATGGCGGTCTCGTTGGCTTCGGAGCCCGAGCTGGTGAAAAAACTTTTTTCGAGCCGTCCCGGAGTAATCTGCGCAATTTTCTCCGCCAACTCAACCATGGTCTGGTGTGGGTACAGCGTAGAGGTGTGGCCCAGCTTATCGATCTGCGCCTTGGTGGCGGAGGTGATGCGGGGATTGGCATGGCCTGCGCCTACGGTGACGATACCGCCGAAGAAGTCCAGGTACTTCTTCCCTTCCACATCCCACACATGCTGCATCTCGCCGCGCTCCAGCGGCAGAGGCTCCGTGAAGTAGTTGGCGACCGCCGGATATATGTACTGCTGCTTTTTTGCCACGATATCTTTGCGGTCCATGTAAACCTCCGGGCACCGTCTTACGTCAACAATAAGCACCTACTATACCTCGCCCAAAATTGGGCCGGATACCCGAGCTGACCGTCCCCCGGAGTCGCATTTGGCAACATCAGTCCTCGTTGAGCCGCTGTCGAATCCGGCCGACATCCCATCCGCAATCCTCGCCAGTCGCAGCGGCCGGGTGTGCCTGCTGGCCGTGTTTGCACTCGTGGCAATTGCGATTGAGGGCTACCATCCTTACGCCGAAGATGGGGGACTTTATGCTGCCGGCGTGCAGCACCTGCTGGATCCGGCGCTGTTCCCGCAGTGGACCGCTTTCGTGCTGGCGCCGATGCGAGTCTCAGAATTCGCACCTCTGGTAGCCGCGCTGGTCAGGCTCACACACGTCTCGCTTCCCGCGATACTTCTGCTGATTCACGGTTGCAGCGTCTTCGCCACACTGCTGAGCGGCTACGGCATCGCGACCGTTTGCTGGAGCTCCATGCGGGCGCGTTTTGGCGCGGTGCTGTTGCTTGCGTGCTGGCTTGGGCTGCCGGTCGCGGGAACCTCGCTGGTACTGATGGATCCTTACGTAACCGCGCGCAGTTTCTCTACTCCCTGCATGCTGCTCGCGCTGTTTGCCGTGCTTCGCCTCACCACTGAACCGACGCCTCGGCGACGCCTTCTGTGGCTGGCCGTCTGCGTGGGCGCGGTCGGTTTCGGAACTCTGATGCATCCACTGATGGCAGGGTACGGAATTGCCGCAGTGTGCCTGTTGGCCTGCATTCGGGCGCGGAGCCGTTCTGCCCGGTTGCGAGGCATTCTCTGCTGCTGTGCAGCCGCTCTGCTGCTTGCCGCAGCCCTCGAGCATCTGGCCCCGCCAGAGAGTCCCGCCTATGTGGCCGCCGCCCTGAGCCGGACTTACTGGTTTCCGGGGGAGTGGCACTGGTACGAGCTTGCCGGACTGGCAGCGCCGCTTCTCCTGCTCGGCCTCGGCTCCGGCACTCGGCTTGGTCGGCTCCGCTCTGCCTCGGCTTCGCTGCCCGCCTCGTCCGCCGCTGAGGCGCTCGCGCAGATGGCTGTGCTGCTGGGCACGACTGCGATACTCGTTTGCATGCTGTATGTCCGGCCGGATGCGACGTCGCATCTCGTGGCGCGGCTGCAGCCATTACGAGCCTTTCAGATTGTTTACTTCGTTCTGATCCTCCGTCTTGGAGCTTTGCTGGGCACGCATCTGCTCGACCGCGGCATCCTGGGGCCTGCCCTGGCTGTCCTGCTCCTTGGAGGACCGATATTCGCAGGCGACCGCGCCACCTTTCCGTCCACTCCTCACATTCAGCTCTCAGCTGAGCGCGATGCCAATCCGTGGGTGCAATCCTTCGAGTGGGCGCGAAGCAACACGCCCAAAGATGCGCTGTTCGCGCTCGATCCGGACTACATACACGCCCCGGGTGAGGACGCGCAATGCTTCCGCGCCATTGCCCTGCGCTCTGCTCTGCCCGACTACTCCAAAGACGGTGGCGAAGCGTCGATCGCGCCCCAGCTCGCCGACCTATGGCAGGCGGGTCTGCGGGCGCAGCAGAGCCTGAGCTCGAGAGCGAGCAGTACGCGTAGGCTACGCGCGTTAGGTGTCTCCTGGGTGATTCTGCGGGCGAGCGAGCCGACCGACCTCGCCTGCCCCTATTCGAATCATGCGGCAAAAGTCTGCCGAATCAGCTGAGAACTTTCAGCGCAAAAGGAAATGGCGACAAGGCATGTTCTGCCCTGCCGCCCGCGTTTTCATGCTTGATTAGTAGCGGTAGTGCTCTGCTTTGTACGGACCTTCCACCGGCACGCCAAGGTAGTCGGCCTGGCGCTTGGAGAGTGTCGTCAACCTTACGCCGATCTTCTCCAGGTGCAGACGGGCAACTTCTTCATCCAGCTTCTTCGGCAGGATGTAGATACCGACCTTGTAGGTATCCTTGTTCTTCCAGAGGTCGAGCTGAGCGAGCGTCTGGTTGGCGAAGCTGTTGGACATGACGAAGCTGGGGTGGCCGGTCGCGCAGCCCAGGTTGACCAAGCGCCCCTCGGCGAGGACAAAGATGCTGGGACCGCCTTCAAAGCTGTACTTGTCGACCTGCGGCTTGATATTCAGCTTGCTAACACCCTTGCCCACTAGTGCGTTCAGCGGCTCCATCTGGATCTCGTTATCGAAGTGGCCGATGTTGCAGACGATCGCCTGGTCCTTCATCAGCCGCATGTGCTCCACGGTGATGATGTCCACGTTGCCGGTGCAGGTGACGTAGATATCACCGATGCCGAGCGTCTCTTCGAGCGTGGTGACCTGGTAGCCTTCCATGGCTGCCTGCAGCGCATTGATGGGGTCGATTTCAGTGACCATGACCCGCGCGCCCATTCCGCGCAGGCTCGCGGCGGAGCCCTTGCCGACGTCGCCGTAGCCGCAGACTACCGCGACTTTGCCGGCAATCATCACGTCGGTGGCGCGCTTGATACCGTCGACCAGCGACTCGCGGCAGCCATACAGGTTGTCGAACTTCGATTTGGTTACCGAGTCATTGACGTTGATGGCTGGAACGAGCAGCTTGCCCTGCTCCATCATCTGGTAGAGCCGGTGCACGCCCGTGGTGGTTTCTTCGCTGACGCCACGCCACTCCTTCGCCACCTCGGTCCAGCGGGTCTTGTTCTCCCCGTACACCTGCTTGAGCAGGTCCTTGATGACCTTCTCCTCGTGCGAGCCGGAGGGCGAATCGACCCACTTGTCGCCCTTCTCCAGCTCAACGCCCTTGTGGATCAGCAGAGTCACATCGCCGCCATCGTCAATGACAAGCTGCGGACCCTTGCCGCCGGGGAAATTCAGCGCCTGGTTGGTACACCACCAGTACTCCTCCAGGGTTTCTCCCTTCCAGGCAAATACGGGCACGCCAGCGGCCGCGATGGCAGCGGCAGCGTGGTCCTGGGTGGAGAAGATGTTGCAGCTGGCCCAGCGCACATCGGCGCCGAGCGCCACCATGGTTTCGATCAGCACGGCGGTCTGGATGGTCATGTGCAGCGAACCGGTCACGCGCACGCCGGCGAGGGGCTTGTCCTTGGCGTATTTCTCGCGGACGGCCATCAGGCCCGGCATCTCCTTCTCGGCGATATCGATCTCCTTGCGGCCAAAGTCCGCGAGGCCGATATCGGCCACCTTGTAATCCGCTGCTGTGCTGCCCAGCCCTGCCTTGTCAATGGTCGCGGTCGCCATGCTGAAACACCTCATATTTGTGCTGAATTATTGGCCCTGCAGATCGTGCAGATACCTGTTCAGGATAACATCGTGCGGCGCTGGCCTGGCCCGCAGCGCGAACGGGTACCCCCTTGCAGTAAGTGGCGAATCCGGAGGACTGACCGGCGCCCCTGTGTGAACCAAGGCTTTACTCTTGAATGGAATGCCCGCCTTCTGCGATGTCGCACTGCCGGTCCCGCTGGACCGTACGTTCACCTACGCGCTCAATCCTGAGGAGGCGGCAAGCGGACGAATGCCTGCGGTCGGCGGACGGGTGCTGGTTCCGTTCAGTGGGCAGCGATTGATGGGTGTTGTGGTGCGGCTCCACGATGAGTGTCCTGCGGAAGACATCGAAGTGAAGCCCATCCAGCAGGTGCTGGATGCCACTGCCCTGCTTCCCGATGACCTGATGCGCCTTGCTTCATGGATTGCTCAGTATTATGTTGCGCCACTGGGTGAGGTTCTGCGAGGCATGCTGCCGCTGGCGGCCGAGGTGAAGCGGCAGTTTGTCTATGCCATCACGGACACGGGCCGGCGCGTGTTGTATGAGGGAGCACAGAAGGGTGCGTCGCGGCGGTCGCGGCTCGTGCCTGAAGATCAGAACCGTGAGTACGCAGTGCTCAACTACCTGGAGGATGGCACGTCCGCCAAAGCCTCCGCGGTGCGCTCGGCTACGCGTGCGGGAAAGGCGCTGCTGGACGGAATGGTACGGAAGAGATGGATCGCTCGCGAGGCGCTGGCTGAGGAGCGCGATGCCCGACGGACGGAACGCATCGCAGTGCTCGTCCCCGATGCGCGCATCCCGAAGTTGAACCAGAACCAGACGGCGATTCTGGCAGAGCTAGCGGCAGCAGGCGGCAGAATGCGATTGCGCGATCTCCGCGAGCTTCAGGTGCCGCAGTCAACGCTGGGCACTCTGGTGAAGCGCGGGCTGGTGGCGATGCAAGATGCGCCGGAGGCGTTTCACCTGGGTGGGCTCACCTCCAATGGCAAGAAGCATGCCCACGAACATGCGCTGAACGAGGCGCAGATGGAGGCGCTCTCCGCGATTGCTATTGCGATGCAGCACGGTGGATTCAAGCCGCTGCTGCTCTATGGCATTACCGGCTCAGGTAAAACTACGGTCTACTTCGCCGCCATGCAGCGCGCGCTCGACGCGGGCAAATCCGCGCTGATGCTCGTGCCGGAGATCGGCCTTACACCGGCAATGGCGGGGCAGATGTTCGCGGCGTTCGGAGAGCAAATCGCTCTGCTGCACTCCGGCCTGACGCCGGATGAGCGTGCAGAGCAGTGGCACAGGATTCGCCGTGGCGAAGCACGCATTGTGGTGGGCACCCGCTCCGCAGTATTTGCACCGCTTCCAAATCTGGGACTGATCCTGGTCGATGAGGAGCACGACAGCTCATACAAGCAGGAGGAGACGCCACGCTACCACGGGCGCGACGTGGCGGTGATGCGCGCGAAGTACTCGGATGCGGTCGTCGTGCTTGGCTCGGCGACGCCCTCGCTCGAGAGCTGGCACAATTCCGAACGTGGACGTTACCAGCGGATCGAGATGCTGGAGCGTGTGGCCAACCGCCCACTGCCTTCCGTCGAGCTGGTCGACATGCGCACCGAATTCCGTGAAACCGGCCGGGAAGAAATCTTCTCGCGCGGTCTGGTGGAGCAGACCCAGGCGACGCTTGATCGCGGTGAGCAGGTCATCATCCTGCTGAACCGGCGCGGCTACTCCTTTACCGTGCTGTGCCGCTCATGCGGCGAAAAGATCGAGTGCGAGAACTGTGCGATCGCGATGACCTATCACAAGCCGGTGACGGGCTCCGACCTGCACGCGCACCCCGGCGACCGGCTGGAGTGCCACTACTGCGGTTTTCGCCGGAGCGTGCCGAAGACCTGCCCGAAGTGCTCCTCCGAGCACCTCTACTATCTCGGCGCAGGATCGCAGCAGGGCGAGGAGCGGCTGCAGGAGCTCTTCCCTGGCGCGCGTATTGGGCGGATGGATCGCGACACGGTCCGGGGACGCTCCGATATGGAACGGCTGCTGACTCGGCTTCACTCGGGCGAGATCAACCTGCTGGTTGGCACGCAGATGATCGCCAAGGGCCACGACATTCACGGCGTGACGCTGGTCGGCGTGGTCGGTGCCGACTTCGCGCTTGGACTGCCCGACTTCCGGGCTGCCGAGCGCGTCTTCCAGCTCCTCATACAGGTGTCGGGCCGGGCGGGCCGCGGAGATCTTCCCGGGCGGGTGCTGGTGCAGACCTACCATCCTGAGCACTACGCAGTGCGTTATGCCGCCGAGCATGATTACCTGCGCTTCGTCGACAAGGAATCCGAGTACCGCCGTTGGATGCATTACCCACCTTTCAGCGTGCTCACCAATGTGGTCATCCAGAGCGAGGCACTGGAGGAGGTCGCGGCCTGGTCCCAGCTGCTGGGGCGCTGGTTCTCGACGACGCGGCTCGAAGGGCTGCGCGTGCTCGGCCCGGCGGCCGCTCCGATCTCGCGGCTGAAACGGATCTACCGGTTCCATTTCGTTATCCGCGCAGACCGGCGGGAGGCGCTGGGACGGGCTCTGCGCGCAATGCTTGCCCATGCCGAAGAGCGCGGTATCCCTCGCCGAAACATCATCGTGGATGTCGACGCCGTTCACCTGGCGTAGACGCAGAGAAGCGGCAGACGCCTGAGGCATCTGCCGCTTTTCGCTTCTACTCAGTTATTGGCAGCCGTTGAGCCGGAAGGAGGCAATCCGCGTGTGCCAGTTGAAGGTTCCGTTCGCCGTAAGGTACTCGTTCGTGTACCAGAAGGTGCAGTCGTCCACCGGATCGACGGTCATGGCGCTGTAGTCGCCCCAGCGGTTGAGCGACCTGGTCTGAGAACCGGTGCCGGCGAGGATCAACTGCTCCGAACCGAGGCCGACAAAGCTGTCTGCCGGGGTACGGTAGGAGAACCGGATCGCCGGGCTGGAGGTGCCCGAGGAAGTGCTGTAACCCAGCGCTATATTGCCCAGCTTATCGGTTGCAATCGAACCCATCCAGCGATACAGCCCGCCCGAGGGTGCATAGGTCGACTGCGTGTGAACGGTGACACCGGTGGTGCCTCCGGAAGCCGGCCTCAGTTCGTACCAGCGTGCTCCGGTGTAGCTGGAGGTCGCAGCGACCGAGTGGTTCACGAACAGCGACTCATGATCCGCAAACTTCCGGTAGGAGAGGCGGTACATCAGCCGGTCGCCCAAGGAATCCAGTTGCTGCGTCGTGCCCGACTGCGGAACACAGGTGCCACCGCCGCACGCTTCGCTAAATGCCGCGACCGAGGTCGTATAAGGTCCCGCGAGTTGGCTGTTAGCGCTATTGGAGAAATCGACGTGAAACCGCCAAGTCAGCAGACTATTGGACCCGAAGGCGAGAAAATACTCACTGGTTCCTGCTGCCGGCTGTGTGGATCCATCCACGTCCGCTGGCAGAAGGCCGCCGTAACTGTTCGAAAGCTGGAAACACTGCTCGGCGGCGGGTGCGCCGGTCAGCATCGCGGCGGTGTTGTATGCGCATACCCGCGCGCCGGCGAATGTATTGCCCTGAAACATGTTGTACGTCGCGAAGTAGACGCCATTGAATACGCCAAACTTTGGATAGTCATTGAAGTTCGGCTGCCGGAATGCATACACGTTGTAGGCGCCGGTGGCATCGCTCGTCTGCGAGACCGCGATGCACTGCCAGAAGCCCACGGAGGTCCCGTTCGTTACCGAGAATTGCGTCATAATCCAGCGCTGGTTCACCTTGTCATACAGGGCAAGCGGATCTCCATCGTTGTTCGTCGCGCACGGATGAGTGGATCCCAACGCCTGGTAAAGCTGGTTGCCAGGAATGGGCCCGGCCAGGGTGTTCCCCGTCACTTTGTCAAAAACGGCAAACGATTCGTTCACCCATTGCACATACTGGGTTGCGCCCACTGCGCCGTTGGTATCCGGAGGCGCTGAATCTACGGAAAAGTTCGGGAATCCCTTGCCCAGCCCTTCGAAATTCATGAGCGCAGCTACCCTGCCGCCGCTGACATAGGCCGAGCTCTGCAAGGCCCCGTCGGATGTGCCGCCGCCACCCCCACCGGGTTTGGTGTGACTGGAGTTGCCAAGCAGGCGGAGGGGACGATCTACCTTGGGCCCGTCCGCCTGGCCTTTGCGCATTCCATGGACCGTAATGCTGGTCGCGCCGGCTCCATAGCTCACCTCAGGATTGCTCAGCACCTCGGGTTGCACATCGTGGGGGTTCTCGGCCTGTGCCGCCCACCCTGCGCAGAGGCAGCCCATCGTTACCGACAAAAACATGCGCACCCATATAGTGCGTGCGCGCAGAAGACCGTTGACACCCATAGAACCCCCTGGTCACCAGGCCACGTGGCCAAAACCTGGAACCTTCAGCAAGACATCCATACCGCTGTTGAACTCCGACTACCCTACTGCACCGTACCTCAGCGTGTAAATGACCAAATGAGGTGTCCTTGAGCCGCATCATGCCGGCTGCCCGACTTAGGATCTACTACCTGGAGCGCAAGGCTCGACCGCGTGGCTGCCTGGCGCTGGAGCCGCAGGTGCAAACCCTACCTTTATCGTTTGCTTTGGGCTAATCCTGTCTTTTCCGCCACCGCCGTTTTCTCAGGATTGGGGTTTGCAAGACCCGATAGCCGGTGTACAGTACTGTCACCGACTACTCAGAGTTCGTCCTCAATTTCATTCGGCGGGAGTCAAGTGTGGCCCAAACGACCAAGGAACAGGCCGCCTCTGACCGGCAGCCGGAGATCGATCCCGTTCCTCCGGATGAAGTCCGAAGGGCCCTGGCGGACATCCTGCAGAGTCCTCCCTTTCGCTCCACCATGCAAATTCAGAAGATTCTGAAGTTCCTGGTACTTGAGACACTCGCCGGCCATGGCGAGACCCTGAAGGAACGAAATATTGGCGCAAGCCTGTTTGACAGGCCTCCGGACTACGACACCAACTCCGATCCGATCGTGCGGCTGCGTGTGGCGGAGGTGAGAAAACGGCTTGCGCTTTATTATCAGGGGGCTCGGGATGAGACTGTCCTGATTCAGATTCCTTCCGGCTCCTTTCGAGCTGTGTTCGAGCGATCCAGCAGGCATCAGCATCCAGCGACGGCAGATCCGGTCCGAGAGCCGGAGCCTTTGCCCCTCGTGGCGGAGCAGATCGTTGCACAGCCGGAGAATGGAGCCGAGGTCCATACGGCACAGCCCTCGCCTGCAAGGTTCCGAAAATGGTGGATCCCGGTGGCCGCCGCTTTGGCAATCACACCGATCGTGGTGCTGCATTACTCTCCCTCCCCGGAGCAGCAGGCTTTTCGTTCGTTTTGGTCACCGGTTCTGGACAACTCCAATACGGTGTTGGTTGGAATGGGGAACAATCCTTTGTACGAGCTCTCGAATGAGGGAGAGGACGAGTATTACAAGACGCACCCCAAAACCGCCTTCGAGGAGATGGGACTCCATCCCTACATCCCGCTGACTCCAGATGCCCCGATCAACAGCAAATACATCAACCCCTCGGTGAATACGTACCTCACCATTGGAGATGTCGGGGCGCTGTCGAGCATTGAGTACATTCTGGCGCAAAAGCATCGGAAGCTGGACATTCGATTCGTCAATGATCTGACGTATGGCGACTTACGACAGAATCCTACGATCCTGATCGGTGCGCATAACAATATCTGGACCCTCACAATGGTTGAAGACCTTCGCTTTGGATTCCAGGGCCACAGCACGATTATCGATCGCTCCGACACGCAAAAACGATGGGTGGCCAATTTCGATCGATCCGAGACCTACGGGATCGTTGCCCGGGTTCTTAATAATTGGAACGGGAAAGTGGTTCTGATCATCGCGGGAGTCGGATACTCAGGGACCAGAGCCGCGGGCGACTTCATCGCCAATCCGCAAGCCATCTACATGCTGTCGAAGTCGCTTCCCAAAAACTGGGAGAACAAAAACGTCGAAGTGGTGCTGCACACAACGGTCAAAAATCAGGTTCCCGGCGCGCCCGAGGTTGTTGCCGCGTATGCCTGGTAGGCCGGGATTTGTCACTCGCATAGCATGAGCCGGGTAGCCAAAAGGAAACGCCGCCCGAAGGCGGCGCTTCGCAACTTTATGAGATGGCAGAGTTACAGAGTGGACTCGATCTCAAAGCCCCACGCTTCCAGCAGCGCCTCGGGAATATACTTCGAGTTCTTGTTCCGCCTTGCCCACTCCCGCAGACGCGTCGAACGGACGTACTGGTCGGGCGTTAGCTTGTACTCCTTCACCACCTGTTCGAACGACGTTACAGTCGGGACCACCGGGCCGATTGGCTCCGGCTTGCCCCAGTTCGGATTTCCGCGACGCTTCGCCATCAGTTATATTCCTTCTTTCTCAACTATTTACGTTACGAACTGAAACTTTCCGTAGAACTTCTCTTGCCCTCAACGGCTCGCCAAGCCCCACGCTCGGCCCAACACCCATTCTAAGAGATTCAGCCCCTGAAATCAACGGGCTAAGCGGCAAAATATACTCATTCCAGCGCCTTAGAAAGCCGCTGGAATCGACTGCCCCATGCCCTCTCGCCTCATCCTCAACGCCGATGATTTCGGGCTCACACCAGGGATCAACCGCGCGATCGGCGAGTTGAGCGCTGCCGGCGTCCTGACCTCCGCGACCCTGATGGCAGCTGGTCCGGCTTTTGACGATGCCGTCCTGGTCGCCCGTGCCCACCCCAACCTTGGCGTTGGCTGCCACATCGTCCTTACCGACGGCATGCCGGTCTCGGCGCCGGATTCTGTCCGCAGCCTGCTCGGACCAGAGCGCCACAGCTTCCGTCCCAGGCTCTCTCATTTCCTTCAGGCTCTATTTACCGGACGCGTTCGCTCGGAGGACATCCTGCGCGAAGCTCTCGCGCAGATCGAAAGGCTGCAGCGCGCAGGTATCCGTATCACCCATCTAGACACACACAAGCACACGCATCTGTTCCCCATGGTTTGGCGCCCTTTGCTTGAGGCGGCCGAGCGAACCGGCGTCCATGCAATCCGAAGTGCGTTTGAACCGGCGTGGGGCCAGTCGCTGGCCCAAGGCGGAACCCGCCGCCGCGTCGCTGTGCGGGCGGTGACGCTGCTCAAGCCAGCCTTCGACGCTGCTCCGCAGCTGCGCTCACACGCCATCCGGACCACCGATGGGACGATAGCCATCTCCGCGACCGGAAGCCTGGATGCGGAGAGCCTCGCCGAACTTTTGCAGGCCCTCCCCAAAAGCGGTACGTACGAGCTCTGCTGCCATCCCGGCTACAACGACGCCGATCTCGATCGGGTCACCACCCGGCTTCGTGAGCACCGCAACACGGAGCGAGAGGCGCTTCTCGCCGAGCTGTCACGCAGGTTGATGCAGCCGGACCCGCCGGAACTGATCTCTTACGCTCAGCTTTGAGCCGCTGCATACTTCAGCGACAATGAAGTGGCTCACGGAACGTCCACGGCCCAGCATGAATTCACGTGATCACCAGAAGCTCATCGAAGCGATCTCCGCCAACTGGCAGGCGGAGATGCGCGGTTACCATACGTACGACACCCTTGCCCAGAAAGAACATGACCCGCAGCGACGTCGAACGCTGCGCACCCTTGCACGCGACGAGAAGCATCACGCCGAGCTGTGGGGATCGCGGCTCACCGCTCTGGGGGCATCGATACCGCGCTACGACGGTACGGATAGGGGAGATGCCGGTTCCCTGCCCAATCGCATTGGCGGCCCGGGGCTGGCTCTCCGCCGGCTGGAGATCGAAGAGAGTCGCGATATTGCCCGCTACGCCAAACAGATCGAGGAATTCGGTGATCCCGATTCGGTCGCCGTGCTCAAGGAGGTCATCGCAGATGAGGCGGACCACCACCGGGCTCTCGGCGGCCTGATCCGGAATCACCTGCCCGCACGCGCCGAGGAAAACCACGCGGCGCAGCAGGCGCTGGATGAACTGGTCGCCGCGCGAGAGAAGGGTCAGCCGCGGGCGGCGAGTTGGATCGGGGATGCCATCTATGGCGTCAACGACGGATTGGGCGCCATTTTCGGTATCGTCTCCGGTGTATCCGGCGCGACTCTGGGCAACAGCCACTTCGTCCTGATCGCGGGTCTGGCCGGGATGATCGCATCGGCGCTCTCCATGGGCTCAGGGGCCTACCTGGCCACCAAGTCCGAGCGCGAGATCTACGAGGCGGAGTTCGCGCGCGAGCGTGAAGCAGTGGAGTACAACGAGGCTGAGGCACGCGAGCTGCTGTCGCTCACGTATCAGGTACGCGGTCTCTCCTCCGAAGATGCGGACCGCATTGTCACTCGCATCGCAGAAAACAAGGAGCAACTCGTGCAGGCCCTGGCGCGAGAGCGCCTGCACACCACCGAAGAAGGACTGGCGGAGCCCTGGGTCTCCGCTACTTCGGGTGCAGTGTCCACTGCAGTAGGGGCGTTCATCCCGATTGTCCCGTTCTTTTTCATGGCGGGCATTCCGGCCATCGTAGTGGCGGCCATCGTTTCGCTGATCGCACACTTTGCGGTAGGAGCCGCCAAGTCGCTGATCACGATCCGCTCCTGGTGGTCAAGCGGCCTGGAGATGACGGCCATCGGAGCCATTGAAGGCGCGGTTACCTACGCGATCGGCATGGCTCTCGGCAAGATTTAAGGCAGAAAAGCCGGAGGCTCACCCAGCGCTCGGCCCTCCATATCTCCTGCTACGCGACTGCCCGGCGCTCCCGATCGTTGCTCCTGGATCTTCCCTCCAGGTTCACGCTGACGATCTTCGAGACGCCCGGCTCCTGCATGGTGACGCCATAGATCACGTCCGCCTGTTGCATTGTGCGCTTGGAGTGGGTAATCACGATGAACTGCGTGGTCCTGGACATCTCGTCGATCAGCTTGGCGAAGCGACCCACGTTGGTCTCGTCCAGAGGGGCGTCCACCTCGTCCAGGATGCAGAACGGGGCCGGCTGGTACTGGAAGATGCCGACCAGCAGACTCAGAGCAGTGAGCGCCTTTTCGCCACCCGAGAGCAGCAGGATGCTCTGCAGCTTCTTGCCCGGAGGCGAAGCGACGATGTCGATGCCGGAGTCGGCGGAGTTCTCCTCGTCGGTCAACTTCATGAATGCCTGGCCACCGCCAAAGAGTTTCGAGAAGGTGGCGCCGAAGTTCTCGTTGATGACCTTGAACGCCTGATCAAACTTTTCGCGCGAGACGTCATCGATCTCCTTGATGGAGGCCTGCGTGTTCTCAATCGACTCCAGCAGGTCCTTGCGCTGGGTTTCGAGGAACGCGTGCCTCTGGGCGGTTTCGTTGTACTCCTCGAGCGCCATCATGTTCACGGGGCCCATGGATTCGAGCCGCTGCTTGAGCGCGCGCGCGGCCTCTTCTTCGAGACTCAGCGCCTCACCGTCGATCCGCGCAATCGAAACGTCCTCGCGCAGCCCGGAAGCTTCCGAGCCGAGATCGTTCAGGCAGGTGGCTTCGATGTGCTCGATATCCGATGCGAGCTTCGCAGCACGGGCCGTCAGTTCGGCGCGCTGTTCACGCATGGCTTCCGTCTCGTGGCGAAGCGTGCGCAGACGCGCGTCAAGCTCGGCCATCCGGGTCCGCAGTTCGGCAGCCTCGGCGGTCAGCCGTTCGGCCTCGGCCTGCGCGGTCGCGCGGGTCTCCACCAGCAGCTCATGCTGTGCGGCGAGCTCGCCGGACTCCTGCTCGCGCCGCGCCTTTTCAGATGAGGCCGACTGCATTTGCTGGTCGATCTGCTGCATGCGCGCGTTCTGCGCCTGCACCATGCGGTTAGTCTGCTCAAAGTTCGCCGCCGCATTGCGACGCCGCTCTTCGAGGCCCGCAAGCGCTGCCGAGGCTTCGGCCGCGGCCTGCTGCAGACCATCCCGCTCGACACGCAGGCCCTCCAGCCGCTGCTGCAGATCGGCAATCTGCTGTTCCAGTCCCTCGCGCTCGGACTCGAAGGCCGCCGTCTCCTGCTGCTTCCGCGCAATGAGTTCCTGCCTCGCTGCGCGCGCATCGCGGTTGCGCTCCCCGGCGAGCGTCCACTCCTGCAGCCTGCGCTCAATGCGAGCTGTCTCCTGCTCCATCTGACGCAGCGCCGCGCCGGAGTTCGCCGACTCACGTTCGAGCTCACGCCGCTCCCGCTGGCTGCGGTCAAGCGCGGAGGTCAGCTCGCGGAGGTCGCGCTCCAGCCCGGCGAGCGCCAGCTCGGTCTGCGAGAAGGCCGCATCCGTGCTCTCGAGCTTTTCGCGCACTTCCGCGAGCTCACGCTTTAACGCAAGCGGACCCTGCGACCGGACGCGTCCGCCGGTGACCGTGGCATTGTGGAAGGCCTCGCCGCCCGGGCTAAGAAAAAAGCTCTTGGGATGCTCGGCGGCCAGTTTGCGCGCGGTGCCCGGATCGGGAGCGATGTAGCCATCACGCAGCTTCGGCAGCATGTGCTCCAGCGATCGGCCGAAGCCGTTCAGCACGCGCACGCAATCCTTGAGCGCCACGACGCCCTCGAGATGAGGTGTGCTGTGATCGCCAGAAGAGCCGAGCCCGGTTCCATGCGAGGAATGCTGCATTTCGTCTTCGTGATGCGCTTCGGGATGCACCAGGAAGGTCGCCCGGCCGGCGACATCACTTGAAAGCATGCGAACCCCGTGATCGGCCGCGTCCCAGCTCTTGACCACCACGAAGTTCAGCTCATCGCGCAGGAACTCGTCGACGACACCTTCGTACTGGCCTTCCACCTCGAGAAAGTCAGCGAGCGTGCCGACAGGCGACAAGCCGTTGCTGTTGCCAGTACGGTTTGCCTTAAAGATGTTGCGCACAGTATCGGTCGAGTAGCTGTGCTCCCGGATCAGCGCCTCGAGCGAGTTGCGCCGCCCTTCCAGCGTGGCGCGTTCTCCGCGCAGGCGATCTCCCTCGCGGCGGGTGGCTGCTTCCTGTTCCCTGGTGGCAGCGATCTTCTGCTGCATCTCGCGAATTTCAGACTCAAGAGACTTCAGCCGCTCGGTGACGTCGCCGAAGGCGATCTGCACCTGGCCACGTTGAATGCCCAACTCATCCAACTCGCGGCGGGCAGCGTCCGACTCGCGGACGAGACGCTCAGACTCCATCTCCAGGCTGCCGAGCGCGGCTTCGGCCTGCGCCTGCTCGTTGCGGCTGGAAGCGGCCCGCTGCATTAGCTGCATCGCGTTGCGCCTTCCCTGCTCGGCCTGTTGCTCCGCTGAGGCGACGGATCGCAATGCCTCCTGCGCGCGCTGCTGCTGCGCGACGGCCGTTTCGCGGGAACCAACAGCCTCAGCAGTTGCGGACTCAAGAAAGCTGCGCTGCGCCTCCAGCTCGCCGGCGAGGCCCTGGAGTTGCTCCCGTGCCTGTTCAAGCTCCTGCGCACCCGTTTCCATCCGAGTCGTCAGTTCGGCGGCGCGATCCGTATTGGCTGCAATCCTGGCGGTGACCCGCTCCAACTCCACGGCGGAGCTGTTGGCGCGTGCGCCGGCCTCCCGAATCTGCTGGTCGAACTCATATCCGGTTTGCAGGCCCGCGGTATGCTCGGCGTCCATGGCCTCCACTGCTGCTGCCTGTTCGTCGATCTTCGCCGTGAGCTCGACGATTTGTGCCGCAACAGCAGCCTTCTCCGAGTCGAGCTGCTGCATCCGGCTGGCGAGCACCACGCGCAACTTGCTCCGAAGTTCGTCGCGGAGGATGCCGTAGCGCTCGGCCTTCGCGGCCTGTCGCTTCAGAGTGGCCATCTGACGCGTGACCTCGTCGAAGATGTCGTTTACGCGGGCCAGGTTCACCTTGGCTGACTCGAGGCGCAGCTCGGCGAGACGCTTCTTGGTTTTGAAGCGGGTGATGCCGGCAGCCTCTTCCAGAATTGCCCGGCGGTCCATCGGCTTTGAGCTGAGGATCTGGCCGATACGCTCCTGGCCGATGATGGCGTAGCTCTCGCCGCCAAGGCCGGTGCCCATGAAGATGTCCTGGATGTCGCGCAGGCGGCAGATCTTGCCGTTCAACAGGTATTCGGAGTCGCCCGACCGGAACAGCCGCCGTGTGATCACGATCTCGCCGGCGCGAACCGGGGCACGATTGAACCGACGGCGCCGCACCTTGAGCACCACTCCGGGTTCCTGCGCGGCTGCGATCTCCGCAGGGGCGGCAACTTCCGCAGAAGCCTCTGCTTCGGACGCGCTTGCATCTTCCGTCTCGCTGGGTGCCTGACCGTCCTCGCCAATCACGGTGCCTGGCTGCGCTTCCTTCACGGCCTCTTCGGTTTGCTCTGCATTTTGCCTGCGGAGCTCGACCTCATTCCAATCCCCAGCGAGTTCTAGCTCGGTGGCGATACCGTCGCTCGACCAATCCGCCTCGTCCGCTCTGGCATCGGCAACCGCGCCGTCATATACCTCGGGGTCGACGAGTGTCAGCGACACCTCGGCCATGCCGGTTGGTTTGCGGTCGCGCGTACCCGCGAAGATGACGTCCTGCATATGGGCGCCGCGCAGACTCTTCGCCGACTGCTCTCCCAATACCCAGGTAATGGCATCGGAGATGTTCGACTTGCCGCACCCGTTCGGACCCACGACCGCGGCCATGCCGCTGCCCGACAGGTGGACCTCTGTCTTATCGCAGAACGACTTGAATCCCAGGATCTGGACCTTCTTCAGCTTGAGCAAACCGCACCTCCCGGACATTCCCTGCAGCGCAACTCCGTTTTCGGAGCCTGGAGCTGACCGGCCCTTGTTATTGGACCGGAGGTGAGCTCGGCCGTATTCTGAACTGGAACGCCGAACCCGATGAGGGGAGGCTGCCGCTTGCTCGCCTCTCTCCGAGTTCCAGTTGAGGACCCGTCCCGAACCGCCCTCCCGCAGCTCCGCGTGGCCACGCCCTTCAGCCTCAAGCATGACGCACCACGCTGGGTTGAATGTAACCGGCCCGGCCCCGAGCATCAACACAATAAACCCTATATTTTGTGGATAACGTGCACGAAACTCTACTAATGGGGTAGGTGCACCGATATGCCACAATACTCCGCCCCAAAACCGCTGCAGGCACCCGCCCTTCGCATGCGAAACTGTCCCTTGTCATGCACCTTCGCGAGCTTCTTCGGACCAGCTTCCACCACTCAGAGTTCCGCGCTAACCAGGAGGCGGTTTGCCAGGCCGCAACGGAGGGCAGGGACGTCTTGCTGGTGATGCCGACTGGCGCCGGCAAATCGCTCTGTTACCAGCTGCCCGCGCTGGCCCGCGGCGGCACGGCTCTGGTGGTCTCTCCGCTGATTGCGCTGATGGAGGACCAGGCGGCGAAGCTCTCCGCGCTGGGGCTGCGGGTGGCACGTATTCATTCCGGTCTGCCGCGGAAAGACTCACAGGCCGCGTGTCAGGATTACGTCGAAGGCAGGTTGCAATTTCTGTTCATCGCGCCGGAGCGGCTGCGGGTGCCGGGTTTCGTCGAGAGGCTGGCGCGGCGGAAGCCCTCACTGATTGCGATTGACGAGGCTCACTGCATCAGTGCCTGGGGCCATGACTTTCGCCCGGACTACCGCACCCTGGGCGATCACCTGCCTGCGTTGCAACCGTCGCCGGTGATTGCCCTCACGGCCACCGCTACGCCAACGGTTCAGCGCGATATCGTCGATCAACTCCAACTCCGCGACCCCGCCCTGTTCATTCACGGATTCCGCCGGGACAACCTCGCGATCGAGGTGGTCGAGATGTCCAAGCCGCGGCGCCACTCGTTTGTGGCAGAGATTTTGCGGGATCCTTCAACCAGGCCGGCCATCGTCTATGCCCCCTCGCGCAAAGCGGCCGAGGAGCTTGCGGCGGAGCTAAACCACACCTTTCATCGCCAAACAGCCGCGGCGTATCACGCGGGCCTAGACGCCGCCACCCGCGAGCGGGTGCAGCAGGCCTTCCAGAGCGGCGATATTGAGGTTGTCGTGGCGACGATCGCGTTTGGCATGGGTATCGATAAGTCTGACGTTCGGACGGTGATTCACACCGCGCTTCCGGCATCGGTTGAGGCGTATTACCAGGAGATCGGCCGCGCCGGTCGCGATGGCCTGCCAGCACGCACAGTGCTGCTGCATTCCTACGCCGACCGCAGAATGCATGAGTTCTTCTTCGAGCGGGACTACCCTCCAGTGACAGAGCTGGATCGCGTGGCGGGAGTTCTTCCGGACGAGTTCGCCCCGCCCGAGCAGCTGGCGTATCTGCTCAAAATGGCCCCCGGCGACCTGCAGAAATCCATCGAGAAGCTGGTGGCCCAAGGCGCGGCGCAGCTCGATTTCTCCGGATATGTGCGCCGCACCGGTCTTGCAGGGCGCCCCGATTGGCGCGCCGGGTACCAGGCCCAGCTTGCCTTCCGGCGCGCGCAGCTCGACCGGATGGCTGCCTTTGCTGAGACTCCGCAGTGTCGCATGGCCGCGCTGGTCCAGCACTTCGGCGATACGGCCGATGGCCTGCGCCCGTGCGGGCACTGCGATTTCTGCGCTCCGGAATCCATGACGGCGCAGAGCTTCGGTCCTCCTTCGGAGGAGCAGGCGCGGCAGCTGCGCTGCATTCTCTCGTCCCTCGCATCTGGCCCGTCGAGGTCCGTCGGCAAACTGCATACAGAGCTTGGCCTGCCGGTCGACCGCAGAATCTTCGAGACGCTGTTGGAGGCGTTGGTTCGCGCCGGATATGTAGCGCTTGTCTCCGACACCTTCACCAACTCCGAGGGTGAGATGATCGCCTATAAGAAGGCCACGCTCACGCACGAAGGCCGCAGTACCGACGCATACAATCTGGTGGATGTCCTGGTTCCCGCGAGTGCATCTGCGGTATCTAGTCCGTCGGGCAAGCGTTCGCGTGCCAAAGCAAAGGGCCAAACCGGTGTGGAGACTCCTCTCAGCCCTGCCCAGGAGCAGTTGCAGGAGAAGCTCCGCACATGGCGTAAGACCGAGGCGGCAAAGAACGGCAAGCCGGCGTTCCTCGTGCTCTCCGACAAGGTGCTGCGGCATCTCGCTGCCGCGGTGCCGCAGAGTATGAACGAATTGCTGGCCGTCTCAGGCATTGGACCCGAGAAGGCCGATCGCTATGGCGCCGAGCTTGTGGCTCTCTGCCGTGCAGAGGCGGCACCTGGTTCCGTAATGTCGAAAGCTTTCATGCCCAGACCGCAGCCGCGGCCAAAGCGGGCTGACGCGAAGCCCGCATCGACGGCGAGAGCGGCAACGCCCAAAGCTGAGACTTTTCACCGTCCCACTCGGCTGCCCGATGAAGCAACGGCTCTGACGCCGGAGCAACAAGCGCTAGACCAGAGGCTGCGCGACTGGCGCAAGGAGGCCTCTGCGCAGCTCGGCGCGCCTCCCTTCCTGGTGCTTGGTTCCGGAGCGCTGCGGGCCATTGTGCTGCGACGGCCGCGAACGGCTGACCAACTCCGCTCCATCGACGGAATCACTTCCGAGGCCGCACGGGCTCACGGGCCGGCCATTCTCGAGATCTGCAACGGCTGATCCAGCGCTGCTTACATGCGGCGGCGGTAGCGAATCGCGAACTCGTAGTCGGGGTTGGCCGGAAAAAGCTTTGCGATCAGGCGCAGGCGATCGGCCAGAGCCTGCGGGGCAAGCAACGGGTACTCGCGCTCACGCAGCTCCGAGTAATCGAAGTCCAGCGCGAGCGAGAGCAAGTAGATCGCGATGGAATCCGAGAAGGCGGCGTCGAGGAAGTCCCCCTTGGCACGCTCGTCGACGCGCACCGCGCCTTCGGAGCGGCCCAGGGCTGTTGCGCGGGCCTCCCATGCGTCCTGGCTGGTCTCGCCTCGAACGTCGGCCACTGCCTGGTTCCATGCAAGCTCGGCGAACGCCTCCGCGATGCCCGCCTGATTCACGAACCCGTGGCCCACGTTGATGAAAAACTCGAAGGCCAGCGAGAAGCGGTCGGTGAGTAACCGGCTGGAGATAAATACGCCTTCGCCCGTGGCCAACTCGACGTTGCGGTGGCAGATCGCCTGTTCCGCCAGTTCCGGCGTGTAGGCCGCGGAGATCATGGTCGTGTCGGAACTGCGGTGCCCGGCGGCTTCCAGGCTGCGGCCCTCCGCCATCGCCAGCGGCACGAAGAAATAGGTTTTACCGCTCAGTGCCGCGGCTA
>Ga0207667_10001784_pt1 | contig 27089 bp, 23 predicted proteins | sample KBSCornC52_FD_184301 | JGI IMG/M metagenome (GOLD analysis project Ga0207667, IMG submission 184301) | Corn rhizosphere microbial communities from Kellogg Biological Station, Michigan, USA - KBS Corn C5-2 (SPAdes) (version 2) | ecosystem: Host-associated > Plants > Roots > Rhizosphere > Soil ...
CGATGGCGAGCGCCAGGCCCTTCGCCTCCTCCAGCCGGGAATCGACATCAACCGCCGAAGCCCGCTGCCGCATCGCCGGGTAGACGATGACGGCGCGGGCCCCGCGGCTGACCTCTCCGGAGAGATCGTCAGTATCAGTCAGTCTTCGTCCTCTTCGTCATCCTCGTCCTCGAACTCGCCGCCGGTGAGGTCCACCGGGGTGACCGGCTGGATCGTCGAGACCGCGTGCTTGTAGGCGAGCTGCACATAGCCTTCGCGTTCGAGCAGCATGCAGAACAGGTCGTAGGCGGCCACGCGCCCCTGGAGCATGACGCCGTTGACGAGGAACATGGTCACCTGCACCCCCGCCGCGCGGATCGAGGAGAGGAACACGTCCTGGAGCAGGCGGACCTTCTTGTTCGCCGTTTCCGCGCCCGTGGAGAACACCCGCGCGTCAATCGGCTGGCTCGGCATGATGGTCGAGACCGCATGCTTGTAGACCAGCTGCGACTGCCCATCGCGCCGCAGGAGGATCGAGAAGTTGTCGAACCAGGTGACGATGCCCTGCAGCTTCACGCCCTTCACCAGGAACATGGTGACAGGCACCTTGTGCTTGCGCAGCAGGTTGAGGAACTGGTCCTGAAGGTTCTGCCCCTTGCCCATAGGCGGCGGCGGGGGCGGCGGGGCCGGCTCGGGCTTCGGGGCTCGAGGGCGGGCGGAGAGTGTGCGTCCGGTCACCAGATATGCTCCTTTTCTTGTTGGCGGCCGTGTTTCACGGTCCGCGATCTGGCTGGATCGGCCCTCATGGGTGGTCCGATTCAACCGCAATCGGGGGCAAGCTACCGGTTTCCGCTTTGGCCGTAAATCGCCAAACCGAACGCCGGTTCCACTCGCGCAAACGAATTCAGGGGTTTTTGTGGGTTGGCCGACAGGCGGGCAGGCCAATAGCCCCTCCCCGGTGGGGAAGGGTTGGATTGGGGGTTCGACCTCGGAGATTCACGCAAGCGCCGAACCCCCTCCCAACTCCTCCCCCAAGGAGAGGGCCGATTCAGTCGCTTGAGAACGGACGCTCGCCTAAAGCTCCGCCGCCTCATCGCCGCGCTCGACCATGCCGAGGAGCTTGAGCTTGCGGTGCAGGGCCGAGCGCTCCATCCCGATGAAGCTCGCCGTCTTGGAGATATTGCCCGAAAACCGGCGGATCTGCACCTTGAGGTACTCCCGCTCGAAGTGCTCGCGCGCCTCGCGCAGGGGCACGCCCATCAGGGTGCCCACGGCCGCATCGCCGCCGAGCCGGCCGCCGGCGATCTCGTCGGGGAGCATGTCGGCCTCGATCCGCCCCAGCTTCTCGCGCGGGGTGAGGATGACCGTGCGTTCGACCACGTTGCGCAGCTGGCGCACGTTGCCCGGCCAGTCATAGGCCTGGAAGGCCGCCATCGCGTCGGGCGCGACTTCGGGGGGAACGATGCCCTGGTCGGCGGCGCAGCGGGCGAAGAAGTGATCGACCAGCGCCGGGATATCCTCGCGCCGCTCGGCCAGCGAGGGTACCTGCACCGGGACCACGTTGAGGCGGTAAAACAGGTCCTCGCGGAAGCGCCGCTCGGCAATCTCGCGCTCGAGATCGCGCGAGGTGGAGGAGACCACCCGCACGTCCACCCGGATCTGCCGCGCCCCGCCGACGCGGACGAAGGCCTGCTCGGTCAGCACGCGCAGGATTCGGGCCTGGGTCGAGAGCGGCATGTCGGCCACCTCGTCGAGGTAGAGCGTGCCGCCGTCGGCCATTTCGAGGAGGCCGGGCCGCACGAGGTGCCCGTCCTGCTCCTCGCCGAACAGCTCGTGCTCGAACCGCTCGGGCGTGATCCGCGCCGAGTTGACCGAGACGAAGGCCCCGTCGGCCCGCCCGCTCCACGAATGGAGCAACCGCGCGGCGACTTCCTTGCCGACCCCGGCCGGCCCTGAAATCAACAGGCGGCTACCGGTATTGGCTACCCGCTTCAACGTGGCGCGAACCTGGTTGATCGCCGCGCTGTTTCCCGTGAACTCGAAGGAATCAACCACAACGTTCTGGCGCAGCTGGGCATTGTGGCGACGCAGCTGCTCGGTCTCGGTCGCCCGGGCGACGAGGTGCAGCAGGCGCTCGGCCTCGAACGGCTTCTCGATGAAGTCCACCGCCCCGCGACTGATCGCCGAAACCGCCGTGTCGATATTGCCGTGGCCCGAGAAGATGATCACCGGCAGCTCCGGCTCGCGCGCCTTGATCGCATCGAGCACTTCGAGCCCGTCCATCGGCGAGCCGTGGAGCCAGACGTCGAGCAGGACCAGGCTCGGCCGCCGCTGGTCGACCGCCTCGAGCGCCGAGGTGCTGTCGCCCGCGGTGCGGCACTCGTAGCCCTCGTCCTCGAGCACGCCGGCGACCAGCTCGCGGATGTCGCGTTCATCGTCGACGATCAGGATATCGAGCGCCATTACTGCTGAACCTTTCTCATTCGGCTGCTTCGGGCGCGCGCTGGCTCTTGGCGAGCGGGTCGCGCGCGAAATTGAGGGTGACCACCGTGCCGCCGCCTTCGGCCGAGGCGAAGTTCATCTCGCCCCCGTGCTCCTCGACGATCTTCTTGACGATGGCGAGGCCGAGGCCCGTGCCCTTGTCGCGGGTGGTCATGTAGGGTTCGGTGATCCGCTCGCGGTCCTGCGGCAGGCCGATCCCGTTGTCGGTGATGACGATGGCGATGACCTCGGCGCTGCCGCGCATGGCGACGGAGATCTTGCCGCGATAGTCGGCATCGGCGGTGCGGGCGCGGGCCTCGATCGCCTCGAGCGCGTTCTTGAGCACGTTGGTCATCGCCTGGCCGAGCTGGTGGCGGTCGCACAGGATCCGCTCCTGCGCCCCCTCGTCGGCCGAGAAGGTGAAGTCCACGTCGCTGCGCGCCACTTCCTGTAGGAACAGCGCCTGGCGGACGAGGTCGACCGGGTCTTCGGCGCGGAATACGGGCTTCGGCAGCCGGGCGAAGGAGGAAAACTCGTCGACCATTTTCCTGAGGTCGCCGACCTGGCGGATGATGGTGCTGGTCAGCTCCTCGAACAGCTGCGGGTCGGTCTCGATCTGCTTGCCGTAGCGGCGCTTCAGCCGCTCGGTGGCGAGCTGGATCGGAGTCAGCGGGTTCTTGATCTCGTGGGCGATGCGCCGGGCGACGTCGGACCAGGCGGCCTGGCGCTGGTCGAGCAGCTGGCGGGTGATGTCCTCGAAGGTGATCACGTGGCCGGTCCGGTCGCGCGCGATACGGACCGCGAGGGTGAGCAGGTCCCCGCCCTTCCCGTTCTGGATCACCGCGCTGTCCTGCTCAGAATCGACCAGCGCAGCGATCGGTGGGGCGATCTCCGCCAGCAAGTGGCCCGCCGCCTGTTCAGCGCCGAAGCCGAGCAGCTTCTGGGCCGAGGAATTGATCAGCTGGACCCGCCCTTCTCCGTCGACCGAGATCACCCCGGCGCTGACCGATTCGAGCACGGCCTCGATGAAGGCGCGGCGTTCGTGGAGCTGCTGGTTGGCACCGACCAGCGCCTGGGTCTGCCGCTCGATCTGTGCGGTCATCCGGTTGAACGCGCGGTTGAGCTGGCCGATCTCGTCCGGCCCGGTGCGCCCTTCCACGCGCAGCGCATAGTTGCCGCTGCCCACCCGCCGCGCCGCCCCGACGAGGTCGTAGAGCGGCTTCACCTGCCGGTCGGCAAAGCGCAGCGCGAACCACACCGAGAGGCCGACCAGCGCGAGACTGGCGACGAACAGCGCCACGTTGAACCGCAATTGCAGCAGCCGCGCGCGCCGGGTCAGCACCTCATAGGCGCGCACGATGTTCTGCGCGCGCTGGCCCTGACTGAAGGCGAGCAGGTCCGACGAGCGCGCGGCATAGAGATAGACGCCGCTGCTCCGGTCGATCGGCGCCACCGCGTCGATCCGGTTGGCGCTGGCCGAGACCACCACCGGCTCGCCCTTTTCGAGGCGGCTCAACACGTCGGCCGTGATGCGTTCGCGGGTGGAGTTCTTCTCGGGATCGACGATCGCGGCGGTGAGCAGTTTGCCGTCCGCCGCCTTCTGGATGATTGCGCTCTCGTTGAGCTTGCGGCTGACGACCTGGTAGGAATAGCCCTCGGCAAATTGCGGACTGGTGATGCGCGTTTGCGACAGGTAGTCGCGCAGGTCCGTCGCCATGGCGATGGTCTCGTTGCCGACATCGCGCAGGTTCTGTTCGTAGTAGCCCCGCGCCAGCTTGTTGGCGTTCTCCAGCATCCCGCGCGACGAGTCGGAGAACCAGAACTCCACGCCCGACTGGAACAGGTAGGAGGCGAAGACCACCACCAGCAGGGTCGGGATCGCGGAGATCAGCGAGAAGAAGAACACCAGCTGGGTGTGCAGCCGCCCGGTCCCTCCCAGCGTCTGCGCGGCGCGGCGCAGCGCCATTCGCCGGCCGAGGAGCACCAGCAGGGCCATGGCCGGGACCAGCGTGCCGACCAGCAGGCTGGCGGTCACGTCCGAGGGCATCAGTTCGCGGTCGGACTGGGCGCGGATCGTGGCGAAGGTCACGATCGTCATGGAAACAAAGGCGAAGGCGGCGACGATCTCGATCAGGCCATAGGCATTGGCCCGCCGCGCCCAGACGGCCATGCGCCGCCACCAGCGCGGCCAGCTGCTCGGCCCCGAGGGCCGCACCCGCTGTGGCAAGTCTGATACAGCTTGGTCCGCCATAGTTGCGCAGTTACAACACCGCGCCGGCGCGGTTTGCAAGCGATTTTCGGTGGACGGCCGGTCCCTGCCTAGCGCAGCGGAAGGCGCATCTCGCAGACCAGCCCCGACGGCGCGAAGTCGACCGTCGCCCCGCCGCCATTGCCGCGGCTGAGGCTGCGCGAAATCAGGGTCTGCCCGAAACCGCTGCGCGTCGGCGGCTCCACCGCGGGGCCGCCGCTCTCGATCCAGCGCACCTTGACCATCCCGTTGCCCGCATCCTCGCCGGCGATCGTGATCACCCCGCTCTCCTGCGAGAGCGCGCCGTATTTCACCGCGTTGGTGGTGAGTTCATGCACCACCAGGGCAAAGGCGATGCCGATGTCGGACGAAACCTTGCGGTCCAGCCCCTCGACGACCAGCTTCGGCCCGGCGCTGGTTGTATAGGGCGCCAGCTCCCGGTTCACGACCGACGACAGCATCAGCCCCGACCATTCGGATTCGGCCAGCAGGATATGCGTCGCCGCCAGCGCCTGGAGCCGCGAATTGAACCGCGAGCGGAAGTCCGGCAGGTCGGCCGCGCTGGCGCTGGTCCGGCTGGCGATCGACATGACCATGGCCAGCGTGTTCTTCACCCGGTGATCGAGCTCGCGCAGCAGCAGCGACTGGTGGTTCTCGATCGCCTTGCGGTCGGTGTTGTCGACCAGGGTGATCACGCAGCCGCCGATCTGGTGCGCGGCGAGCCGGAGCGGCGCGGCGCTTACCAGCAGGTCCTTGCACGTGCCGCCCCGCGCCGACTTCGCCTCGAGCCCCTGGATCGAATTGCCCTCGACCGCCATGGTCACGAGGTCCTCGGCGTGGATGATCGGGCTGCTGACCGAGAACGACAGCGGATAGGCCTCCTCGAAGGCCCGATGCAGCGGGTCGCCGCCGGTGAGCTCGATCGCCGTGGCATTGGCGTTGACCACCTTGCCGTGCACGTCGCAGACCACCACCGCCTCGTTGGCCGAGGAGATCACCGCCCGGGCGATCCGGGCGGATTCGCTGGCGCGCTCGGCGGCGAGCCGCGCGGTCACATCGGTGAAGGTCAGGACAAGGCCCGTCCCGAAGGCCAGCGGCAGGGGGCCGACGGCGACGATGATGTGGCGCGTGCCCATCGGCATGGCCTGGGCGAACTGGCCGGTGTGGCGCTGACCGTCGTGCTGGTCGATGATGGTCTGGACCAGCTCGGCCACCTCGGGCGCAAAGCACGAGGTCAGGCCCGTCTGCTGCATCTGTTCGAAGCTGCAATCCAGCAGGTCGCACATGGCCGAATTGGCATAGACCACGGCGTTGCGCGCATCGAGCGCCACGGCGCCGATGTCCATCGCCTCCATGATCACCCGGTAGCTCTCGTCCTCGCCGCCGAGGGCATGGACCCGGTCGTCGCTCCCGCCGCGCATGACCACGGCATCGGCCTCCCCGTCGCGAATGGCGCGCAGGGTCTCTTCCGCCTCGAACAATCGCTGGCGCAGGTCCTCCACCGAGAGGTCGCGGTAACGCTCGTCGATCAACCGGCCACGCCCATTCGGAGGTGAACAAGCACCTTCTCGGTATCGGACAGGTCGCCGATGATCTTCTGAATCGGCGCGGGCAGCTTGCGCACCAGCGTGGGAATGGCGACGATGTTGTGCTCGCGGGCGAGCCGGGGGTTTTCCTTCAAGTCGACCACCTTGACCTGGTAGGCCCCGTCAAGGCGATCGGCGCAGATCCGCTCCAGGTTGCGAATGGCCGCCACTGATTTAGGCGTCTGCCCGGCCACGTAGAGCGTGAGTTCGACCATGGAGTGCATGGGCGTGTCGTTGGATGCGTTGTCCTGCATGGTTCTGCTCTCAGCCCCGGCGAGATGCGATAAGGTCGGCGAGATCGGCCTGGGCGGCCAGGAGATGCTCGTCCTCGGCGGAGGACAGGCGCCGCAGTTCGGCCTCTTCCGCGTCCACCTGGGCGCGCAGCTGGGCGATCTCGGCCTCGGCCTTTCTGCGGCGCTGCTCGATGTTCTGGCGCATGGTCTCGAGCTTCAGCAAGCGGTCCACCTCGGCGCGGCGGGCGCGGGCTTCCTCCACCCGGCGGGCGGACCCGGTCAGCGCACCGCTCTCGCCGAGGTAAGGCGGCAGCAGGCGGATGCCGGTGTCGCTCATCACGAACTCGCGGACCTGGTTGGAATGGGACATGCCGCGCGCCTTCAGGAGGAACAGCTCGCGGTTGAACTCGCCGTTGACCTCGCGGTTCAGCAGCAGCAGCCAGGCGTCCATCAGCGAGGACAGGCCCGCGTCGGTCTTGGCCACGCCCTGGTCGTGGGTCAGGTGGGTGAAGACCCCGGTGATCCCGTTCGACTTGAGGTAATCGACGATCCGCAGCAGCATCGACTGCACCTCAAGGCTCTCCCCGCTGTCGAGGAAGGCCGAGATCGGGTCGAGCACCACCAGCGAAGGCTGGAACTTCGCGACCTCCGCCAGCATGATCGCGAGGTGCATCTCGAGGCTGTAGAAAGTCGGCCGCGCCGCAGAGCACTTGAGCATGCCCTGGTCGATCCACGGCTGCAGGTCGAGCCCGATCGAGCGCAGGTTGCGGACCGTCTGGCCGGCGGATTCTTCGAAGGAGAGATAGAGCGCCCGCTCGCCCCGGCGACAGGCCGCATCGGCAAAGCACAGCCCCAGCGAGCTCTTGCCCGAACCCGCGACGCCCGACAGCAGCACGCTGCTCCCGCGGTGGAACCCGCCGCCCGTGAGCATGGCGTCAAGGTCGGGCACGCCGCTCGATATGCGCTCCTCGAACACCTTGTGCTCGAGGCCGAGCGAGCTGACCGGCAGCACGCTGAACCCATCGCGCCCGATCAGGAACGGATATTCGTTGGTCCCGTGCGCCGTGCCGCGATACTTGACGATCCGCAGCCTGCGGGTGGAAACTTGGTTGTGGACGCGGTGGTCGAGCAGGACCACGCAGTCGGACACGTATTCCTCAAGCCCCTGGCGCGTCAGCGAACCGTCGCCGCGCTCGCCGGTGATGACCGCGGTGAGCCCCTTCTCCTTCAGCCAGTCGAACAGGCGGCGGATCTCGGCGCGCAGGATCGCCTGGTTGTCGAAGGCGGAGAACAGGCTCTCGATCGTGTCGAGCACGACGCGCTTGGCCCCGATCTCCTCGACCGCCAGCTCCAGCCGCAGGAACAGCGCCTCGAGATCGAAGTCGCCCACCTCGGCAAGCTCCGCCGGGTCGAAATGCACATGTTCGAACTGGAGCAAGCCGCGCTCGCACAGGTCGCCGAGGTCAAAGCCAAGGGACTCCACATTGGCTTCGATATCGCGCGGCCGCTCCTCGAAGGTCACGAACAGCCCCGGCTCCCCGGCCCGCGCGCCGTTGACCAGGAAAGTCGTGGCAAACAGCGTCTTGCCACAGCCGGCCGAGCCGCAGACGAGCGAGGGCCGCCCGCGCGGAAGCCCGCCTTCGGTGACGTCATCGAAACCGTCGATGCCGGTCGCTGCTTTATCTATTCCCGTCGCCATGCTTGCGTTTTGCCCGCCCTGTCAGGCCTCGACTGGCGTTCCCGATCAGTCGATCAACGCGCGGCGAATACCGATTTTACCGATTGAAATCGCGGCCACGCAGGTGTGGCGCAACGCTCCCCCAGCATAATGCCACTAACCTATGTTGGTTCCCTATCGGACAGATATACAAGGCGAAAATTGCGTTGTGTCGGAGAAGCGACCGCCCCGACCGGCCCTCGAGCGAAGCGGGCTCCCGAAGATCTTGCGCTTGTCTGGAAGTGGCGCGCCCGGCAGGATTCGAACCTGTGGCCCCCAGATTAGGAATCTGGTGCTCTATCCTGCTGAGCTACGGGCGCACTCGCGACGAGTGCCTAGATGGGCGCCAAGCAAAGTCAAGCATCGGCACAGGCGGTGAATCGGCCTGCCGCGACCACCAGCCGGACGCTAATGCGCCTCGGAATAACGACAAATTGTGGTTTTTGTCGGGCGACCCGGCAACGGTTCGTCGCAACTTGTCGTCCAATCGTCCCGGCCCCGGCTTCGTTTCAGCAACGTTCATGAGTGAGACAGGTTGTGCTGAACAGGCCGCTTCCATCGGGTTAGATAACTGAAGGAGTTAGCTTGATGCGCGTCATTTCCGGGACGACCGGTTCCCTCGTCCTGCTCACCGCCCTGGCCATGCCGGTGGCGGGCCTCTCGGCCCAGCCGAACGGCTCGACCGATCCCAACATCGTCGTCACCGGCGAGCGCCTGCCGGATGCCTCGCAGCTGCCCAAGGGCCCCGAGGTCAAGGGCATCATCACCGCGCGCACTGCCGACAAGATCAAGGTCACCACGGCCGACGGGTCCGCCCAGACCATCGCGATCGCCGAATACACCAAGATAAAGGCCGGCTCCGGCCTGTTCGGCGGCGGCAAGAACCTTGGCCCGAGCGCCCTGCTCAATGGCCTCCCGGTCACGGTCAAGACCCTGCAGGCCCCGGGCGTGCTCGTCGCCAGCGAGGTCACCTTCAAGGGCGGCGACCTAAAGACCGCCAACATGATCCGCACCGGCACCAACCAGCGGTTCGAGGCCGCCGAGGCCGCCACCGAGGCCCTGCGCGGCCGCATGGGCGATATCGACAAGTACAACATCAAGGGCACGACCAACGTCTACTTCGACACCGGCAAGTGGGACCTGTCGGAGCGCGCCAAGGCCGACCTCTGCGCCGCCTCGACCCAGGCCGAGGCCACCGAGAACGCGCTGATGCTGGTGGTCGGCTACACCGACACCGTCGGCAGCGACGACTACAACCAGACGCTGAGCGAGAAGCGCGCCAGCAAGGTGATGAACTACCTGCAGCAGGTCTGCCACTGGAAGCCTTACCGCATGCTGACCCCCACCGGCATGGCCAAGGCCGACCCGGCGGCTGACAACTCGACCCCCGAGGGCCGCGCGCAGAACCGCCGCGTCTCGGTCAATATCCTCGTCAGCAAGGCTGTCGATGTGAACTAAAGCTGGTGCGCCCGCTGCTTCGGCGGCGGGCGCTCAGTTCGCTTGATCAGGGGGTACGACCGGAAACAGCACCGGCGCCACGGCGATCCCTTCCTCGAGCAACTCCTGCGCTTCCTCGAGCGTGGCCTGGCCGTGAATCGGGGCGTGGTCTTCCTCGCCGTAATGCATCGCCCGCGCCTGGTCGGGGAATTTCTCCCCCACCCATTTCGACGACTTGAGCGCCTCCGCCTGGGCCTCGACATAGGCGCGGAACATCTCGACCATCTGCGGCGGGATCGGCGGGCCGCCGGCGGCGTGCGTGCTCTTCGCCGACTTGTCGGAGCGCGCAGGCTCGGGCAGCTGGTTGCCCTTGCGCGGGACGGCCGGCGCCATCACCGCCTTGCCGACGTCGGAAGAGCCGCACATCGGGCAGGACAGCAGGCCGCGGTCGCGCTGGGAATCGAAATCGCCCGAAGAGCCGAACCAGCCCTCGAAGCGGTGCCCCCCTTCACGGCATTCGAGATCATAGACAATCATACGGTTGCCTATGTGGGAATCGCGCGGCGGTTGGCAAGGCTCGGCAGTTGCGCACGTACTTCGCCGATCCGCGCAGCCTCGATCTCGGCGAAGCCCAGGCCCGCACGCTCTCCGCCCATGTCGAGCACGATCTCGCCCCAAGGGTCGATCACCAGGCTGTGCCCATAGGTCTCGCGCCCGTCCTCGTGCCGGCCGACCTGCGCCGCCGCGATGACAAAGGCGCTCGCCTCCACCGCCCGCGCCCGCTGCAGCAGGTGCCAGTGGGCCTTGCCGGTGGGCACGGTGAAGGCGGCGGGAATGGCGATCGCATCGCACTGCGCGCGCCCCAAAGCCTCGAACAGCGCGGGGAAGCGGATATCGTAGCAGATGGCGAGGCCCAGACGCCCGACCGGCGTGCCGTCAATCACCGCCACCTGCCCGCCGGGCGCATAGGCCTTGGACTCGCGCCAGGATTCCCCAGTGGCGAGGTCCACGTCGAACATATGGATCTTGTCGTAGCGCGCCCGGATCGCGCCGCTCGGGTCGATCACCAAGGCCCGGTTGGCATAACGCCCATCACCGCCGTCCTCGCCCCGCACGGCCAGGCTGCCGAGGGCGATCCACAGCCCTTGCCGGCTCGCCGCCTCGCGCGCCGAGGCCAGCACCCGGTCGTCGCCCTCGGCGACGATCGATTCCGCCGCGCGCTTGCGGTCGCGGTCGATGAGGTTGGTCATCTCCGGCGTGAACAGCATCGCGGCCCCGCCCGCCGCGGCTTCCCGCGCGGCCGCCACGACGGCAGCGGCATTGGCCGCGGGATCGATCACGCTGGTCATCTGCAGGAGCGCGATCCGCGTCATCGCCCGGTCAGAGCCCCAGCGCCGCGTCGAGCTTGCCAGCGCGGTCGAGCGCGGCGATATCGTCGCTGCCGCCATAGGCCACGTCGTCGATGAACACCTGCGGCACGGTCCGCGCACCCGGATTGCGCTCGGCCATTTCGTGGCGCTTGGGCGTATCCATCGTCACGTCGTATTCCGTGTAGCTCACGCCCTTGCCGTCGAGCAGGGCCTTGGCCCGGGTGCAATAGGGGCAGCCCCACTGGGTGTAGATCTCAACCTTGGCCATGGTTCTCCTTCGCCTGCCGGGAGGTCTGCAATCGTGCGCCAGCGGCGCTCCCGACAGGTCTTGAAACGCGCCGCGGCTAACATATCTCCCTCGGCGTGTCATGCGCCTGACAGGGCATGACGCACTGGCGGGACGCCACAGATGGGTCCCTGTCCGGTTTGTTCAATTGCTCTTTAGAGGATTGTTGCCATGAACCGTTTCGACTTCACCCCCTATCGCCGCAGCACTGTCGGCTTCGATCGCCTGTTCGACCTGCTCGAGAATAGCTCGCGGGCCGCATCGGGCGACAACTACCCGCCGTTCAATATCGAGCGCCGGGGCGAGGATGCCTATCGCATCACCCTCGCCGTCGCCGGGTTCAAGCCGGCCGATCTCGAGATCACCGCGCAGCAGAACCTGCTGGTGATCCAGGGCCGCAAGGGCGAGGAACAGCCCTCGGGCCAGTACCTCCATGTCGGCATCGCCCAGCGCGGGTTCGAGCGCCGCTTCGAGCTCGCCGATTTCGTCCGCGTGGATAATGCCAACCTCGAGGACGGCCTGCTCGTGATCGACCTCGTGCGCGAAGTGCCCGAGGCGATGAAGCCCAAGAAGATCGCGGTGAACGGCCAGAAGACGCTCAGCGTGGTGGACCCCGCCCCGTCCAGCGAAGCGGCCTGATCGCCGACACATCGATAAAATTGTGAAGTGGTTCGGGGGCGGGTCTGGGAGGACCCGCCCCCGCGACGCGTGAGCGCCGCCTGGTCCGTTCACGATCGTCCGGGTCGCAAAAGACGATCGATCCGGGACTAGCCCGTAACGATCGAACCGACCCGCAAGGCCGGAAAACTGCCTGCTCAGCCCGGCCCAAGCCAGACCCCGGGTACTTCACGACCCCACCCGGTCTCCAAAACCGATTGCTTCGGCCCCTCCGGTCGCGAGCGTTGGCCCGTGACCGACAGGTTGGCAAGACATATTAAAGTATAATGGACCAGATTTTACACTGCCCTTAGAGGCAAGTGCGTAGGCCCACAAAAAAGCTGGGACTTTGTTGCGCGAGCGGTTAGGCTCAATCAAGCAGCGCAATACAATCAGTTAGTTACAGTAGTGTAAGTAACTATCCGACAGTCGGACAAACTGCGCACAGGCTCTCAGCCGCCGCCAATCCAGCCGCGCGATTGCCACCGAACCGGAAGCGAAAATCAGACCAGGCGGGCCTGGAGCAGCGCCGCGCCGATGAACCCGGCGAACAGCGGGTGCGGGGCGAAGGGCCGGCTCTTGAGCTCGGGATGGAACTGCACGCCGACGAACCAGGGATGGTCCGGCCGCTCGACGATCTCGGGCAGCAGCCCGTCGGGTGACATGCCGGAAAAGACCAGCCCCCCCTGCTCCAGTTGCTCGCGGTAGCCGCAGTTCACTTCATAGCGATGGCGATGCCGCTCGCTGATCTCGCTCGCGCCGTAGATCGTCGCGACGTGGCTGTTGCCGGCGAGCTTGGCCGGATAGGCGCCGAGCCGCATGGTCCCGCCAAGGTCGCCGCCCTCGGCGCGCGTCTCGAGGCCCTCTGGCGTCATCCACTCGGTGATGATGCCCACCACCGGCTCCGCGGTCGGCCCGAACTCGGTCGAACTCGCCGCGGCGATCCCGGCCGTGTTGCGCGCGCCCTCGATGCAGGCCATCTGCATGCCGAGGCAGATGCCGAAGAATGGCACCTTGCGCTCGCGCGCGAAGCGCACGCTGGCGATCTTGCCTTCGGTCCCGCGCTCGCCGAACCCGCCGGGCACGAGGATGCCGTGCATCGGCTCGAGGTGCGCGGCGATCGTGGAATCGTCCTGTTCGAACAACTCTGCATCGAGCCAGCGGATGTTGACCTTTACCCGGTGCGCCATGCCGCCATGGACCAGCGCCTCGTTGAGGCTCTTGTAGGCGTCCTGCAGGCCGACATACTTGCCGACCACGCCGATCGTCACCTCCCCTTCCGGGTTCTGGTAGCGGTCGACGATGTCTTCCCACCGCGCGAGGTCGGGCGCCGGCGCGGTCAGGCCGAAGTGGCGCAGCACCTCGCTGTCGAGCCCCTCGGCGTGATACTGCAGCGGCACGGCATAGATGCTACTGGCGTCAAGCGCAGGGATCACCGCTTCCTTGCGCACGTTGCAGAACAGCGCGATCTTGGCGCGCTCGCCATCGGGGATCGGCTTCTCGCAGCGGCACAGCAGCAGGTCGGGCTGCACGCCCAGCGCGGTCAGCTCGCGCACGGAATGCTGGGTCGGCTTGGTCTTCAGCTCGCCCGCGGCGGCGATATAGGGCACCAGCGTCACGTGGACCGAACAGGTCTTCTCGCGCCCCAGCTCGTTCCGCAGCTGGCGCAGGGCCTCGATGAACGGCAGGCTCTCGATGTCGCCCACCGTGCCGCCGATCTCGCAGAGCACGAAGTCGAGGTCCTCGGTCTCGGCCTGGGCGAATTCCTTGATCGCGTCGGTCACGTGCGGGATCACCTGGACCGTCGCGCCGAGATAGTCCCCGCGCCGCTCCTTGGCGATGATCTGCTGGTAGATCCGTCCGCTGGTGATGTTGTCCGCCTGCCGCGCCGAGACGCCGGTGAAGCGCTCGTAGTGGCCAAGGTCGAGGTCGGTCTCGGCCCCGTCGTCGGTCACGAAGACTTCGCCGTGCTGGTAGGGGCTCATCGTCCCCGGATCGACGTTGAGATAGGGGTCGAACTTGCGGATCCGCACGCGATAACCGCGCGCCTGGAGCAGGGCGGCGAGGCTTGCCGCCATGAGACCCTTGCCAAGCGAGGAGACCACGCCGCCGGTGATGAAAATGTACCGCGCCATGGGAGTCGAGCCTTAAGCCTTGATAGGGGACCGGAGCAAGCGGGCGGAGACCATTTGCGGGATTAAATCCACAATTCGTCCCAGCCGCCGCGCGGGGCATGCCGCGCTGCGTCCAAGGTCCGGTGATAGTTCGGGAAATGTGCCCGCTGTTCGGATGAACGCGGGCACCAGGTCAAGCGAAGGAAGCGATCAGGTCGCCTGAGGGGCCGGAGCCGCCGCGTTCGGCGCGGGAGCCAGCGGATCGACCGGCGCCTGGACCGGAACCTCACGCTTGAGCGAAGTGTCGATCGTCCGCCCGCCCGAGGTATTGGCCGCCAGCGCCGCCAGCACGATCGAGAGGACCACGAAAATCGTCGCCAGGATCGCCGTGGTCCGCGTGAGGAAATCCGCCGCGCCGCGCGCCGACATGAAGCCGGCCGGGCTGCCGCCCGTACCGAGGCCGCCGCCTTCGGACTTCTGCATGAGGATCACGCCGACCAGCAGCGCCGCGACGATCGCCTGGACGACCATGAGGAAAAAGAACAGCGACATGAAACCACGCAATCAGGGAAGTTCGAGGGCCATCTAGGCGCGAGTGCCGCCCAAAGCAACCCGTGAGGGCGCACTCGCTGGTTCGCCCGGGGCCTTCTTCGGGCGCCACCATTCAAATTCAACCGTCGCCCCGGGCTTGACCCGGGGCTTGGCTACCTTGTCGGCCTCGCGACCTGCCGCAGACTCACAGAAGAAAAGCCCAGTCCCGGGTCAAGCCCGGGACGACGAAGCTATGAGCTGGATCTCAAACGATGGCCGCTCAATCCTCGCCAGGAACGCTCGCCGCAGCGATGATCGCGAGGAACGAATCCGCCGTCAGGCTCGCCCCGCCGACCAGCGCCCCGCCGACGCCTTCGGCCGCCAGCAGGTCGCGCGCGTTCTCGGCATTGACCGAGCCGCCGTAGAGAATCCGCACGCCATTGCCGATCTCGCCATAAAGCTCGGTCAGCACGGCGCGGATCGCGCGGTGCATGGCGATCACGTCGTCGACCGCGGCCACCCGGCCAGTGCCGATCGCCCAGACCGGCTCATAGGCTACCGAGATCTTGCCCGGCGCCGTCTCGCCCGCGAGCTCCGCCGAGGGCATCGAGGCCGCGACCTGCGCCCTCACCACCGCCTCGGCCTCGCCGGCGTCGCGCTGCTCCAGCGTCTCGCCCACGCAGACGATCACGCCGAGCCCGCAGCCCAGCGCGGCTTCCGACTTGGCCTTGACCAGCTGGCTGCTCTCGCCGTGGTCCTTGCGCCGCTCCGAGTGGCCGAGGATCACGAAGTCCGCGCCAGCATCAGCCAGCATGGCCGGGGAGATATCGCCGGTGTGTGCGCCCTTGAGCTGGACATGGCAGTCCTGCCCGCCGGTGCCGATCGCCGAAACCTCGCCCGCCAGGGCCTGAATCAGGGTGAACGGCGGCGCCAGCGCCACCTGCACTCCGGGGTGGCGCCCGGCCGCGCGGTCAATCGCCCGGGCCTCGGGCAGCATCGCCCGGGTCCCGTTCATTTTCCAGTTTCCAACGACATATGGCCGGTTCGGCATGGATCGATCCCTGTAATGCTTTGTCGCCAGTCCGGCCACGCGGGGCGGCCGGCTCGGCAAGCCCGGGCGATTCTGCACCGGGCGGTCTTGGGGGCGCTGCTAGGCCAGTGGGCACGGCAATGTCAAAATCGTCTGTTACCTTTTTACCCAAGCCCCCCGAAAAACTTGTCATTCTGCGACAGCGCGCGAAGGCGGCGCTCCGCTCGCAGCTACCACCCGCCCGGTTGCGAACGCCGCGATAGGCTCCTAAAGCCGCCTCGATCCGCAGGCGTCCGCCCGCGGCACGCACAAATACCGGCCGAGGCGATAGACCGCTCCATGCTCAAGATTTTCCGTTCGATGAAGAACTCGAAGCTCGGCATCATCGGGGCGATCGCCTTCCTGGTGATCATCGGCCTGTCCTTCGCCGCGGGCGATATCTCCAGCTCCAAGCAGTTCGGCAGCGTCACCGGGGGCGACCGGGTCGCCACCGTGGGTAACCGCAAGCTCTCCACTGCCGAACTGGCCAGCGCCGCCAACAATGCGCTGGAGCAGGTCAAGCAGCAGAACCCGCGCTTGTCGATGAAGGCCTTCGTCGCCGGCGGCGGGCTCGACGACGCGCTCTCCCAGCTGATCGACCGCGCCGCCATCGCCGTCTTCGGCGAGAAGCACGGGATCGTCGCCAGCGATCGCCTGGTGGACAGCGAGATCACCAAAATCCCCGCCTTCCAGGGCCCCGACGGCAAATTCAGCGAACAGGCCTACAAGACCCTCCTCGCCCAGCGCGGCCTCAACGACAAGGCCGTGCGCCAGGACCTCGCCGATGGCCTGGTCGCCCGTCAGCTGCTCGTCCCCGCCGCCTTCGGCGCGCGCATGCCGCTCGACGTCGTAAAGCGCTATGCCGCGCTGCTAGCCGATCGCCGCAGCGGCACCATCGCCATGCTGCCCTCGGCGCTCTTCGCCCCGAAGGCCGAGCCGAGCCCGCAGGACATCGCCGCCTACTACGCCGCCCACCAGGCCGCCTATATCCGCCCCGAGCGCCGCACCATCCGCTACGCCGTGTTCGACGAGACCGCCCTGAAGTCGGTCCCCGCCCCCACCGAGGTGGAAATCGCCGCGCGCTACAACGGCAACCCGGCGCTCTATGCGCCGAGCGAGCTGCGCAAGGTCTCACAGCTGGTCCTGCCCTCGCAGGCCGACGCCCAGGCCGTGGTCACCGGCGGCAAGAGCCTCGAAGCCGCCGCGACCGCCAAGGGCCTCGCCGTCGCCCCGCTCGGCCCGCTGAGCAAGGCGCAGCTCGCCTCGCAGGCCAGCCCCACCGTGGCCGACGCCGCCTTCGCCGCGGCCAAGGGCGCCCTCGCCGGCCCCGTCCGCGGCCCGCTCGGCTGGATCGTCCTGCGCGTCGATGCGATCAAGGCCAAGCCCGGCAAGACGCTCGACCAGGCCCGCGCCGAAATCGCCGCCGACCTCTCCGCCCAGAAGAAGCGCGCTGCCCTGTCCGACTTCTCGGCCAAGATCGAGGACGAGTTCGACAACGGCGGCTCCCTCGCCGACGTCGCCAAGGAACTGAGCCTCACCATCAAGGAGAGTGCCCCGCTAACCGCCGACGGCAAGGTCTACGGCTCGCCCACCGAGACCGCCCCGGCCGAGCTCGCCCGCGTCGTCCCCACCGCCTTCTCGATGGAGCACGAAGGCCAGCCGCAGGTCGCCGAGGTCGTTCCCGGCAAGACCTTCGTGGTCTTCGACGTGGGCAAGATCGTCCCCTCGGCCCCCGCGGCAATTGCCGAGATCCGCCCGCAGGTCGTGGCCGACTACATGCTCGACAAGGGCTCGGCTGCCGCCAAGGCCGCCGCCGAGAAGGTCCTCGCCGCCGTGCGCAAGGGCGGCAACATCTCCGCCGCCATCGCCGCGCTGGGCACCCCCGGCCTGCCCCCGCCGCAGAAGCTCGAGATCAGCCGCCAGCAGCTCGCCCAGCAGGGCCAGGGCACCCCGCCGCCGCTCGCGCTGCTGTTCTCGATGGCCCAGGGTACGACCAAGGTGCTCGCCGGTCCCGAGGGCAAGGGTTGGTACGTGGTCAGCCTCGCCAAGATCATCCCCGGCAGCGATGCCGAGATCGCCCCGGTCGTCGCCCAGGCCGCGCGCGAACTCTCCGGCGTCACCGGCCGCGAATATGCCGAGGCCCTGCGCGTCGCCATGCGCGAGGAAGTCGGCGTGAAGCGCAACCAGACCGGGATCGACGCCGTCCGCCGCCAGCTCGCCGGCGAAGGCAACTGATCGCCCGCTCATGACGGTCATGCCCGAAAACCGCACTGCCGCCCTCGCCCAGCTCGCCGCCGGAAAGCCGGCGCTCGTCTGGCGCCGGCTGGTGGCCGATACGGAAACCCCCGTCGGCGCGGCGCTCAAGCTGTTCGAGGACGGGCGCGGCGATTTCCTGCTGGAATCGGTCCAGGGCGGCGAAGTGCGCGGGCGCTATTCGCTGCTCGGCCTCGCCCCCGACCTCGTCTTCCGCGCCACCGGCCACGCCTGCGAGATCAACCGCCACTGGCAGACCGACCGCGCAGAGTTCACCCCGCTCCCCGGCGACGCCCTCGCCGAGCTGCGCAACCTGGTGAACGCCTGCCGCATCGACGTTCCGGCCGAGCTCCCGCCGGCGCTCGCCTGCCTCGTCGGCTATTTCGGCTACGAGACGATCGGCCTGGTCGAGAAGCTCCCCCGCGCCCCCGCTTCCGCGCTCGAGCTGCCCGACATGCTGTTCGTCCGCCCCACCCTGATCCTGGTGTTCGACCGCCTGTCGGACGCCCTGTGGTGCGTCGCCCCGGTCTGGGCCTCGGACAAGGACCCGCACAGCCAGATCGCCGCGGCCGCCGACCGGATCGACGCCGCCCTCGCCCGCCTCGCCGGCCCGCTCCCCGCCGCGCCGTCCCCGGCTGACTTGCCGGAGCCCGTGCGCACGCCCGTCGTCGCGCCCGAACGCTACGCCGAAATGGTCCGCACCGCGCAGGACTACATCACCGCCGGCGACATCTTCCAGGTCGTCCTCGCCCAGCGCTTCACCGCGCCCTTCGCCCTGCCGGCGAGCGCGCTCTACCGCGCGCTGCGCCGCATCAACCCCTCGCCCTTCCTCTATTTCCTCGATCTCCCCGGCTTCGCCCTGATCGGCTCCAGCCCGGAAATCCTCGTCCGCGTCCGGGATGGCGAAGTCACCATTCGCCCGATCGCCGGCACCCGCCCCCGCGGCAAGACGCCCGAGGAAGACCAGGCCCACGAAGCCAGCCTCCTCGCCGATCCCAAGGAACGCGCCGAACACCTGATGCTGCTCGACCTCGGCCGCAACGACGTCGGCCGCGTCGCCGCCAGGGGCACGGTCCACGTCACCGAGAGCTACACGATCGAGCGCTACAGCCACGTCATGCACATCGTCAGCAACGTCGTCGGCCAGCTCGACACGGCCAAGCACGACGCGGTCGACGCCCTCTTCGCCGGCTTCCCCGCCGGCACCGTCTCCGGCGCCCCCAAGGTCCGCGCCTGCGAGATCATCGCCGAACTCGAACACGAAACCCGCGGCGCCTACGCCGGCGGCGTCGGCTACTTCGCCCCCGACGGCTCGGTCGACAGCTGCATCGTCCTGCGCACCGGCGTCCTCAAGGACGGCGTCCTCCACGTCCAGGCAGGCGCCGGCATCGTCGCGGACTCCGTCCCGGCCAGCGAACAGGCCGAATGCGAAAACAAGGCCGGCGCCCTCTTCGCCGCCGCCGCCGAGGCCGTGCGGGTGGCGTCAGAGCCCGGTTTCGGGCAATAGGCCTTGAATTCGGCGGGCCGGCATCACATAGTCAGCCCATGGCTAGCCGACCCGACATCGACAAGACCAGGCCCAAGCGCCTCGGCCGTAGTGCGGTCACGGGCCATTTTGTCCTGAAGCCGGTGAGCAAACGCAATCCCCGGCCGGCGAAGCTTTCCGACAAGCCGAGCCCCAGCGTCCGGACTTGATCCCGGCTTCCTCGCCCGACGACGTCTTCATCAACTGCCCCTTCGATGGGGGCTACAGACCGCTGTTCCGTGCAATCGTTTTTGCCGTCTTCGCCTGCGGCTTCCGACCGCGCTCGGCACTCGAGCTGGAAGATGGCGGTGTCGCCCGGCTCGACAAGATCATGGGGATCATCGCAGAGTGCCGCTACGGTATCCATGATCTGTCCCGCGTCGAACTCGATCCGGAGTCGGGGCTGCCGCGCTTCAACATGCCGTTCGAGCTCGGCCTGTTCCTTGCCGCCAAGAAGTTCGGAGGCGAGGATCACGCACGCAAGCGCGCCATGGTGCTGGATTGTGAGCCCTATCGCTACCAGCGCTTCATCTCGGAACTCAATGGGATGGACATCTCTGCCCATGCCGGCGACCCGGCCCGGCTGACCGGGCTGGTCCGCAACTGGCTGGTCAATGTGTCGCGGCGCCGGCTGGTCTCGGCCCGCATTCTATTGTCTGCCTTCGAGAAATTCGAAGCCACCTTGCCCGACCTTTCCCACCGGGCCGGAACCGCGGTGGCGGACCTGCCCTACGTGGATTTCGAGTTCATGGTGACGGATTGGTTGCTTTCCGCCCGGTTAGAAGACTAACGCGGTCCCATGATCCTCGTCATCGACAACTACGACAGCTTCACCTGGAACCTGGTCCATTACCTGATGGAGCTGGGCGCCGAGGTCGAAGTCGTCCGCAACGACGCGCTCACCGCCGCCCAGGCGCTGGAAAGCGGCGCGCAGGGCTTCCTGCTCTCGCCCGGCCCCTGCACGCCCAACGAAGCCGGCGTCAGCCTCGATCTCGTCGGCGCGGCGGCGGACAGCGGCACGCCGCTGCTCGGGGTCTGCCTCGGCCACCAGTCGATCGGCCAGCACTTCGGCGGAATGGTGGTCCGCGGCGGTCTGATGCACGGCAAGACCTCGCCCGTCACCCATGACGGCACCGGCCTCTTCGCCGGCCTGCCCTCGCCCTTCATCGCCACACGCTATCACTCGCTGATCGTCGACCCGGTGCCCGAAGCCCTCGCGGTCAACGCCCGGAGCGACGACGGCCACGTCATGGGCTTCCGCCACAAGTCGCTGCCGATCCACGGCGTCCAGTTCCACCCGGAATCGATCGCCACCGAGCACGGGCACGCCATGCTGGCCAATTTCCTCAGGATCTGCGGCCTCAATCCCGCCGAAGTGGCCGACCAGACCCTGGCGTGATCCGTGGCATGACCAGCCTCCCCCCCGTCACCACCCACCCCTTCGCCGAGGACGAGGCCGAGCACCTGTTCGGCCTCATGCTCGACGGCGGCCTCGCCGACGAGGACATCGCCCGCTTCCTCGTCGCCATGTCCGACCGGGGCGAGACCGCCAGCGAGATCACCGGCGCCGCCCGCGCCATGCGCGCCCGGATGATCCCGATCAGCGCGCCCGCCAATGCGATCGACGTCTGCGGCACCGGCGGCGACGGCCACCACACCCTCAACATCTCCACCGCCGTCGCCATCGTCGTCGCGGCCTGCGGCGTACCCGTCGCCAAGCACGGCAACCGCGCCGCCAGCTCCAAGGCGGGCACGGCCGACACCTACGAAGCCCTCGGCCTCGATCTCGCCCGCGCCCCCGAACGCGCCGAGGCGACGCTCAACGACCTCGGCATCTGCTTCCTCCATGCCGGGCTGCACCACCCGGCGATGGGCCGGATCATGCCCATCCGCAAGGCGATCGGCCGCCGCACGATCTTCAACCTGCTCGGCCCGCTGGCGAACCCCGCCAAGGTCAAGCGCCAGCTCGTCGGCATCGCCCGCCCGGCCTACGTGCCCATCTACGCCGAAGCCCTCAGCCGCCTCGGCACCGAGAAAAGCTACGTCGTCTCCGGCGACGAAGGCCTCGACGAACTCAGTCTAGCGGGTGGCAACGAACTCGCCGAGGTCGTCTCCGGCGACGTCCTGATGCACCGCGTTTCCGGCGGCGATGCAGGCCTGATGCAAGCCCCGGTCGAAGCCATCCGCGGCGGCGACCCCACCCACAACGCGGCCGCCCTGCGCCGCCTCCTCCAGGGCGAGGAAGGCCCCTACCGCGACGCCGTCCTCTTCAACGCCGCCGCCGCCCTGATGGTGGCCGGCGAAGCTGAAGACTGGCACTCCGGCGTAGAAGAAGCCGCCGAAGCCCTCGACAAGGGCCTTGCCAACACCCTCCTCGACTGCTGGATCGCCGCCCTCAAATAACCCACCCCACCTCCGGTCGTGTTGAGCGAAGTCGAGACACGCCGCCCAAGGGTGAGCAGGCGAGGATCAAACTCCAACCTCCGTTCGTGCTGAGCCTGTCGAAGCACCGCACGCAACGTCTCGACTCTTCAGGCAATCCCGCACTAGAGCCCCATCATGACCGACAAACTCGCCGAAATCTGCGCCACCACCGCCGCCGAAGTCGCCCGCCGCAAGCCCCTGCGCTCGCTGGCCGAGCTCGACGCCGCCGCTGCCGAACAGTCCGCCCCCCGCGGCTTCGAAGCAGCCCTGCGCAAGGCCGCCGCCACTGGCTACGGCCTGATCGCAGAAATCAAGAAAGCTTCCCCTTCCAAGGGACTGATCCGCAACGATTTCGATCCGCCCTCCCATGCCCGCGCCTACCAGGCCGGCGGCGCCGCCTGTCTCTCCGTCCTCACCGACACGCCCTATTTCCAGGGCCATGAGGACTATCTGATCGCCGCCCGCGCCGCCTGCGACCTCCCGGTCATCCGCAAGGACTTCATGGTCGATCCCTGGCAATGCGCCGAAGCCCGCGCCATTGGGGCCGACGCGATTCTGATCATCGTCTCCGCCCTCTCCGATGCGCAGATGCAGGAAATCGAGGCCGCCGCCCTCGAGCGCGGGATGGATGTCCTCGTCGAAGTCCACAATGCCGAGGAAATGGCCCGCGCCACCCACCTCAAGTCGCGCCTGATCGGCATGAACAACCGCGATCTCAAGCGCTTCGTCACCGATCTTGCGATAACGGAAGAACTCGCTCCCCAGGCTCCCGAAGGTGCCCTGCTGGTCGGCGAGAGCGGGATCAACACCCACGCCGACCTCCTCCGCCTCGAACGCGCCGGCGTGCGCTGCTTCCTCGTCGGCGAAAGCCTGATGCGCGAGGCGGATGTGGAAGCGGCGACGCGGCGCCTGCTGCACGGCTGATCGCGCGCCGAGCGCGTTGGCATTTGTGGATTAGCCGCTAAACCGGCCCCCATGAGCCAACTCACCCACCTCGACGAATCCGGCAAGGCCCGCATGGTCGATGTCGGCGCCAAGCAGCCGACCCAGCGCGAAGCCGTCGCTTCCGGCCGCATCCGCATGTCGCCCGATGCGCTCGCCGCGATCCGCGATGGCCAGGTGCCCAAGGGCGACGTCCTCGCCGCCGCCCGCATTGCCGGGATCATGGCCGCGAAGAAAACCGCCGAACTCATCCCGCTCTGCCACCCCCTCGCGCTCGACAGCGTCACCCTCGATTTCACCTTGGAGGCCGACGGGGTCCGCGCCACGGCGAGCGCCCGGCTGACGGGCAAGACTGGAGTGGAAATGGAAGCGTTGACAGCCACTTCCGTCGCACTCCTGACAATCTACGACATGGCCAAGGCGATCGACAAGGGCATGATCATCGACGGCGTCCGCCTCATCGCCAAGCGCGGCGGCAAGTCGGGGGACTGGACCGCCCCGCCGGAAGGCGCCGCCTGATGGCCCTGCTCCCGCTCGACGAGGCCCAGGCCCGCCTCCTCGCCCTCGCCACGCCCCTGCCGGTGGAGCGGGTCGACGTCCCCGGCGCGCTCGGCCGCTACCTAGCCGAACCCCTGCGCGCCCGCCGCGCCCAGCCCGCCGCCCATGCCTCGGCGATGGACGGCTATGCGGTGAGCAGCGCCGATCTCGCAGGCCCCTGGCAGGTCGTCGGCGAAAGCGCGGCCGGCCACCCCTTTGCCGGCAGGCTCGGCCCGGGCGAGGCCGTCCGCATTTCCACCGGCGCCCTCCTGCCCGAAGGCTGCGACACGGTCGTCGTCCAGGAAAACACCGCGCGCGACGGCGATCTCCTGCGCCTCGACGGTCCGGCCCGCGCCGAGGCCCACCGCCACGTGCGCCACTGCGGCTCCGATTTCGCCTGCGAGGACCAGCTGCTGCGCGCCGGCGCCCGCGTCGGCCCGGCCCAGCTCGCCCTCGCCCTCGCCGCCGGGCACAAGCATCTCGCCGTCCGCCGCCCCCCGCGCATCGCCATCATCGATAGCGGCGACGAACTCGCCCCCGATCCAGAAACCTGCGAGCCTCACCAGGTCCCCGCCAGCAACGGCGCGATGATCGCGGCCCTGGTCTCGGCCCTCCCCTGCGAGGTCCGCCGCCTCGGCCCGGTGCCCGACCGGCTGGAGGCCCTCGTCGACGCCCTCAGCGCCGCCGAGGGCTGCGACGTCGTGGTCACCACCGGCGGCGCCTCGGTCGGCGATCACGATCTCGTCCGCCCGGCGCTCGAGGAATGGGGCGCCAAGCTCGATTTCTGGAAGGTCGCCCTGCGCCCCGGCAAGCCGCTGATGGTGGCGCGGCGCGGCGGCCAACTTGCCCTGGGCCTCCCCGGCAACCCGGTCTCCTCGATGGTCACGGCCTACCTGTTCCTGCTCCCCCTGCTGCGGGCCCTGCTCGGCGCGGCCCAGCCGCTGGCGCGGGCCCTGCCCTTCACGCTGGCGGGAGACCTGCCGCCCGTCGGCGACCGGCGCAATTTCGTCCGCGCGATGTTCAATGAGGAGGGCCGGCTCGTCCCCGTCCGCAGCCAGGACTCGGGCGCGCTGGGTGCCCTCGCCATGGCCGACGTGCTGATCGACCGCCCGCCCGGCGCGCCCGCCGCCCGGCCCGGCAGCCACGTGATGGCCTATCTGCTCGAAAATGGCGGCCTCGCTTGACGGGGTGAACAAAGTTGCCTAATTGTTCCGCGTTCGTTCACTGAATGATGCGCAAGCGGGCCCCTTTTCGCCCCGCAAAGCATCCTCGCGGCGGGAGTGATAGGCTATGCTGACTCGCAAGCAGCATGAACTGATCCGGTTCATTCAGGACCGGCTGGAGGAAACCGGCGTCTCCCCCTCGTTTGAGGAGATGAAGGAAGCCCTCGATCTCAAGTCGAAGTCCGGCGTCCACCGCCTGATTTCGGCGCTTGAGGAACGCGGCTTCATCCGCCGCCTGCCCAACCGCGCCCGTGCCCTCGAAGTCCTGCGCCAGCCGGATGACGTGACCGCGAAGGTCACCGCCCCCAAGGTCCCGGCCCAGCCCCCGGTGCAGACCCGCGCGCCCGCCGCCCGGCCCGAACCGGCGAACGACGTGATCGAGATCCCCCTGCACGGCCGCATCGCCGCCGGCGTTCCGATCGAAGCGCTGGAAACGACCGCAACCCTGCCCGTCCCCGCCGCACTGCTCGGCCCGGGGGAGCACTATGCGCTCGAAGTCTCCGGCGATTCGATGATCGAGGCGGGCATCCTCGATGGCGACTATGCCCTGATCCGCCGCACCGACACCGCCCGCGATGGCGAGATCGTCGTCGCCCTGGTCCGGGGTGAGGAAGCCACGCTCAAGTACCTGTTCCGCGACCAGGGCAAGGTGCGCCTCGATCCGGCCAACGCCGCCTACGATTCGCAGCTCTATGGCCCGGGCGAAGTCCAGGTCCAGGGCAAGCTGGCGGGCCTCCTGCGCCGCTATCACTGAGGCACTGCGGACGGCGCACTGGCGGAGCCGCTGGGCGCTGGCCCGGCCGCTCCCCCGCGCCACGCCACAGCGGGAGCGGGCCGCCACCAGCCGTGCTCGCCCTGCCCCTCGGCCACGCTGGTCGGCCGCGCCTTGCCGAGGTCGAGCGCAAGGCCCCCGGTCTGCTCCAGCAGGTGCCGGTCAGCCTTCAGCACGGCGGGCCGGCATGAGCGAGGCAGCCATCTGTCGGCGATAACGATGTCCACCCGCTCGCAGGCCGCGGCGAGGTCGCGCAGGGTCACCGGGTCCGAACCCCGCGCCAGCAGCAATCGCCACTTGCGGCCATCCCGCGCAATTTCCAGCGCGCAGAAATCGGCATTGCAGCGCGCGCCCGGCCAGGTCTCCAGCGGCACCAAGTCCCCGTCCATCCCCGCCAGCTCGTTGAGCCGGTCGCGCACGAAGTCGCTCTTCGTCTCGCGCAGGACCACCAGCTTGCCCGGCACCAGCCGCGGGAAGCCGACATGGCGCCCGTCGCCCGAAACCAGCACGTCGGGCGGCGCCAGCAGCGCCAGGGCCACGGCTCCGCCCAGCACCGGCACCAGCCCCAGCAGGCGCACCCGCCCCGACCACAGCGCCAGCCACAGCCCGCCGCCGATGAACAGCGCATAGCTCCACCCGCCCATCGCCGGCAGCATCGTCACCGCCCCCGGCTGCGCGGCGACCACGTGGGCCAGCCACAGCAGCAGTTCGAGCGACTTGCCCACCGCCCACCACGCAGGCGCCCCGGCTCCGGCAATGTCCATGACCAGCGCCAGCGCGATCAGCGGCATGGTCACGAAGGTCGTCAGCGGGATCGCCATGACATTGGCCAGCGCGCCGTAAACCCCGGCGCGGTGGAAGTGGTAGAGCCCGATCGGCAGCAGCGCGAGCTCGATCGCCACGCCCGTCAGCAGGATCACGCCAAGGTGGCGCAGCATGGCCAGCCACCACGGCTCCTCCCGCCGCGCCGCCAGCCTCCGCATCCACCCGGCCTGGTGCAGCGCGACGATGGTCAGCACTGCCGCGAAGCTGAGCTGGAAGCTGGGGCCCACCACGGCCTCGGGCCAAGCCAGCATGACCGCGAAGCCCGCCGCCGCCAGCAGCCGCAGCGACAGCGGCTCGCGCCCCAGCGCCACGGCGACCAGCACCAGCAACGCCCCGGCCACGCTGCGCACTGTCGGCACCTCGGCCCCGGTCAGCACCGTATAGCCGATCCCCGCCAGCGCCGCCGCGCCCGCCGCCACCAGCGGCAGCCGCACTCGCAGCGCCAGCCATGGCCACAGCGCCAGCAGCCGCACCACCAGCACATAGGTCGCCCCGATCACCGCGCTCACGTGCAGCCCGCTGACCGAGAGCAGATGGGTCAGGCCCGAATCGCGCATGGCCACCTCGTCGGCGTCCGCGATCCCGCCGCGGTCGCCGCTGGCGAATGCGGCCGCGATGCCCCCCGGCGAGCCCGATATTCGTCCGTGAATGTGCGCGGCCAGCCACCGCCGCAGGCCCGGAAGCAGCCGGTCGCCGTCCGCCGGCTGGATCACGCTGACCGGCCCGATCGCGCTCCCCGTCGCCGCCAACCCGCCGAACCACGCCGCCCGCGCGAAATCGTAGGACCCCGGCAGCATCGGCGGAGCCGGCGGCATCAGCCTGCCTTTCACCCGCACCACCGATCCCTCGATCGCCGCCGGATCGTCGAACTCGGCCGGCA
>Ga0207667_10001785_pt1 | contig 27074 bp, 23 predicted proteins | sample KBSCornC52_FD_184301 | JGI IMG/M metagenome (GOLD analysis project Ga0207667, IMG submission 184301) | Corn rhizosphere microbial communities from Kellogg Biological Station, Michigan, USA - KBS Corn C5-2 (SPAdes) (version 2) | ecosystem: Host-associated > Plants > Roots > Rhizosphere > Soil ...
CGCACGCGGCGTGCCAATTTTCCGGCGCGATGGCGCATCCGCGCATTGACGCTGCCGGGGATCGGCTGGTGCGAGCGCCGTATCCAGAACCCGCCCGACCCGGGCACCAATCGATGTCCCATCGCGCGGCAATCGGATTCCGAGAAGTAATGGAACACGACGCTGCGGCGCGTGCGGCCGCGTTCGGCGATGGGACTGCCGCCGTGGAGCAGTTGCGCATTCCAGACGAATACGTCTCCCTTGCCGGCCTGGAACAATTCGCTTTGCAATCCGTGCTGCTGGACCTGCGCACGCATCCAGCCTTGCCACGCGCCCAGTTCCTCGGGAAGGAAATGGCGCTGGCCATTGGAGAAAACGTACGGCTCGATCCGATGGCTGCCGGGCCAGTAGCGCAGCAGGCCCGACTCCGGCGAGCAATCCTCCAGCGCCACCCACACCGCGACGAGGTGGGCGGGTGTGCGCGGAGTCATGAACAACGAGTCGACGTGGTCTTCCTGCTCGGTGCCGTATTCGAGACTGAGCGAATTGCATACCGCGGGCCGCTCGCCGAGCAGTCGCTGCAGCAACGGCACCAGCCGGTCGTTGAGCGCGAGTCGGCGGACGGAAGCCTGTTCCAGGTAAAGGTCGTTGACCTTGAAGCGATGCGACGCGCGCGCGTCCGCAGGTACGTCGCGCAAGCGCATGCGCCGGTCGAGATCCATGTCATCCACGGTGACGCGGGCGCGCCCTTCATTCCATAGCGCGCGATAGTCGGCCAGCACCGCATCGATTTCCGCACCAGCGTAGAACTTCGGCAGCACGAGGACGCCGCGCGCGTTCCACTCGGCGATCGCGTCGTTCGTTTGCTGTCCGTCCATGCTTTCACCCCGTGATCGCCGACGTTGAATGCAACCGGGAGGAAAAATAGCAGACCGCGCGGCATGATGTAGGGCGGGTGTCAACCCGCCTCGGTGGATTGCTGCCATGATGGCGGGATCCGCTGCGCTCCTCCCGCCCTACGCTGGTTGCGGTGTCTCAGCCTACGCCACGTATTTCGCATCGCCCCAGCCGATCGCGATCGTGTGGTGCATCGAACGCAAGGATCGGGCCGATCGAAATCACGCCGTGCGGATTGATGGTCTTGTGGCTGCGGAAGTAGTGATGACGGATATGGTCCATCCACACGGTGCCGGCGACGTCCGGCATCTGATAGATGTCGCGCAACAGGCCTTCGAGATTGGGATAGTCGTTGATCCGCTTGCGGTCGCATTTGAAATGCGTGGCGTACACCGCGTCGAAACGCACCAGCGTGGTCCACAGGCGCAGGTCCGCTTCGGTGAGCGTGCCGCCGATCAGATAGCGGTGTTCACCGAGGCGCCGTTCGAGTGATTCCAGGGTTTCGAACAGCGCGGCGACCGCCTCGTCATAGGCTTGCTGGCTGGTCGCGAAGCCGGCCCTGTACACGCCGTTGTTGACGTTGTCGTACACGGTCGCATTCATGGCGTCGATGTCCGCACGCAAATCATCGGGGCAGTAATCGCCCGGGCGCGCGCCGATGCCGTCGAACGCCGCCCCGAGCATGCGGATGATTTCGGACGATTCGTTGTTGACGATGGTTTCGCGCTGTTTGTCCCACAGCGTCGGCACGGTGACCCGGCCGCTGTAGTGCGGGTCGGCCTTGAGATAAAGCTGGTACAGCTTGTCGAATCCGTACAGCCGATCACCGGTCGCGCCTTCGAAATCGGTGCGGAATTCCCAGCCGTTCTCCAGCATCAATGGATGCACCACGGAAACGTCGATCTTTTTTTCCAGGCCCTTCCAGGCCCGCATCACCAGGGTGCGGTGCGCCCACGGACAGGCGTAGGAGACATACAAGTGATAGCGGCCGCTTTCGGCCTTGAAACCGCCTTGCCCGGACGGACCGGCGCTGCCGTCGGGCGTGATCCAGTTGCGGAACTGGCTGGCCGAGCGCTCGAAGCGTCCGCCGGTGCTTTCGGTGTCATACCACCGGTCTTGCCACTTGCCGTCCACCAACAATCCCATGGTCGTCATTCCTTTTGCGTGATGAAACTCCAGGCTGAAGCGACATTGAAGCACGCCGGTGCTCGCGATGCATGCCGCCGCCGGCGTACAGTGGCAGCATGCGCGATCAGGATGACATGACGCTGGATGGGCGAGGGCGCCCTCACGCCGGCAACGCCGCGCGCCTGCGCTTGCCCGGCATGAAGCTGCTGCCGGCGGTCGCGCGGGAGCATCTGCGGCGGCAGGTGCTTGCGGTATTGAGCCGGGATGCGCCGGCGCCGGATTACGACGCGCCGCTGGGGGACCCCGGCTTGTTCGGGCCGGACAGCGTGACGTGGAAGGTCCACGCGGACTTCCCGTCGATGATGGCGGGCGGTCTGGCGTCCTTGATGCTGCAGGCGCTGCATCCGCTGGCGCTGGCGGGCGTGTGGGACCATTCCGCGTTTCGCACCGACACGCTCGGCCGCCTGCGCAACACCACCGCGTTCGTCGGACGCACGACCTACGCGCCGCGCGCGCCAGCCGAAGCGGCCATCGAACATGTGCGCGTGATCCATCGCAGCGTGCACGGCACGGCGGAAGATGGGCGACCCTACAGCGCGGACGATCCGCACCTGCTCGTCTGGGTGCATGGCGCCGGGTGCTGGTGTTTCCTGCGCGCCTACGAGCGTTATTGCCAACCCATTCCGCCCGCGATGCAGGATCGCTATCTCGCCGAAATGGTGCGCATCGCCGAAGCGCTGGGCGCGCGCGACGTTCCCGAATCGACGTCGGAGCTGGATGCTTTTTTCTCGCGCGTGCGGCCCGAGCTGGTGTTCGATGCGCGCACCCGCGAGACGCTGCGGGTGCTGGGATCCATTCGATTGCCGATTCCCTTCGCCGGGTTCAGCCGCGATCTGTTCCTCGGCTCCGCGGCCGCGCTGCTGCCCGGTTGGGCGCTCGATTTGATGGAGCGACCGGGCCTGCAGCGATGGCGCGATCGCGGTGCCGCGCACGCGTTGCAGCTGATTGCGCCCAGCGTGCGCGACGCGATGGCCGAAGGCGGGTTGGCATGGCGCGCCTGCCGGCGCACGGGCACGGATTACGCGGCGTTGTACAAGTGGGTGTAGGGCGGATTTCAAACCGCCATCCGCGTTTGGAGGGGAGCGCAAACGGCGGGTTTCGCCGCTATGCGGCTGCTCCCGCCCTACGGCTTTATTGAAACCTTGTGGGGCGGGAGGAGTGCAGCGCATCCCGCCATTGCATGTTTCAATCGTGGCGGGATTCACCGCTGCGCGGCTACTCCCGCCCTACAGGACTCCGCCCTGCGACATGCGGGCGAGGCCGCACTTTCCGTGGATCAAGCGCCCCGGCCTTTCCCTTCCTCCGAGGCCTTCTTCAAATCGGAATCGGAGAGCACCCGCATGTCGGGATCGGTCGTGTCGGTGCCCGGCGCGAAGTGAAGGCGTTCCATGTATGGCGTCGGTTTCCTGCGCCGGTAGTCGGCGAACTCTTTCGCGTAATAGGCGCGCGCCTCGTCCACGCTCTTGCTGCCGCACACGATGTCGTGCATGAGGTTCAACGCGAGGAAATTCGCCTGCTCGTCGTGGCATCGCGCCGACACTTCGCCGGCGGTGCGTTCGACGATCACGCTGCCATCGAATGCAGCGAGGTCTGAAACCTTTTTCGGCGGCACCTGGTAGTTGATGACCGATTCGACGGAGTCGTGGTGCGGGGCCGGGAAGTTGTGCTGGAAGAAAGTCTTCTGCGCGATGATCCGCTTCCACGGACCCGCCTTGTACCAGGTCAGCCGGCTCTCGCTGGCTTCCTGTGGCTCGCCGTATTGGTCGAGCACCAGTTGCGCCGCTTCCTTTGATTCCGAAGGCCAACCCCGAACGAACTCCGATCCCGTCGTCATCGTCACTCTCCTTGTTCGCGTTGCATCAGTCCTTTTTCCGATGATAGACGGATCGCCGCGCGGAACCGTCAACGGGAAAATGGCGGTTTACTCGGGATTTATTGCATGAGGCGCCAGCGTGGCGGGTTGCAAGCGGCCGGCAACGTTTGAAGACGCGGCATCGACGGCGGGATTTGCCGCCTCGCGGCTACTCACGCCCCAGCCACTTCGATGCGCCGCGGTTGCCGCTAACCGTGCTCGCGCAGCCATGCCCGCGCCGCATCGCCGGGCATGGGACGTGCGAAGTAATAACCCTGGCCCTGGTCGCACTGGAGTTCGGCCAGCGTGCGCGCCTGTGCTTCGGTCTCGACGCCTTCGGCCACGGTCGAGAGCTGCAGTTGCTTGCCCAGCCCCACGGTGGTGGCGACGATCTTGCGCGCCTCATCGGAAGTATGCAGGCCCCACACGAACGACCTGTCGATTTTGATTTCCGAAAACGGCAATTGCGCCAGTTGTACCAGCGAGGAATAGCCGGTGCCGAAGTCGTCGATGCTGAGCTGGAATCCCTTCAGTCGAACCCGCGTGAGGATGTCGAGCAATTCGGCGGTGCGCTGCGGCGCCGTGGTTTCCGTCAGCTCGAGGATGATGCGCGCCGGATCCACGTCGAACCGAATGCACCGCTCATGCAGCAGGTCGGTGAAACTCACATCGGTGAGGCTGGCGGCGGAAATGTTGATCGCGAGTTGCGGCGCGCTGCCATCGGCGATGCCGGCGAGCCACGCGAGGCCGGCTTCGATGACGCAGATGGTCAGCAGGTTCATGTTGCCGGATTGCTCGATCAACGGCAGGAACCGGTCGGGCGGAAGCAGCCCGAATTTCGGGTGCTGCCAGCGCACCAGGGCCTCCACGCCGGCGGGACGGCCGCTGGCGAGATTCACCTTCGGCTGGTAGTGCAGGACGAACTGGTCGTCGCGCAGCGCGGACTCGATGTCGCCCAGCAATTTTTCATGATCTGCGGTCGTGATCGGTTCGGGATGCGCCCGGTGTTGCGCATGCGCATCCAGCAAGGCACGCAGTTCCGCGGGTTTGAATGGTTTCGGCAGAGTGCCGATGATGCGCAGGCCGCGTTCGATGCCGACCCGCTGCGCCGACTCCAGCACCTTGCTGCCCATGCCGCTCATCATGATGATGCTGGCGCCACATCCTCCCGCCGCGAGATTGCGCAGCACCTCCACGCCGTCCATGCCGGGCATCAGCAGGTCGATGATGATGTGGCTGGGTTCGAAGCCTGCGACATCGTCGAAGAAGGCCTCGGGCGATTCCGACATCCGCACGGCGAAACCATGCCGCTTGGCGGCGAAGGCCACGGTCTGCGCCACCGCCGGTTCGTCATCGAGGATCAGCAGCCGCCGCGATTTGTCGTGTTCCGTCATGTGCCACCGTCCTTTGCTCGCTTCTCGCCCAGCACCGCGCGCAGCTTGGCCGCGAGTTCGGGTTTCCGGTACGGCTTGTGCAGCAGGTTGATGCCCGGGTCCACGCGACCATGGTCGATGATCGCATTTTCCGTGTAACCCGATGTGTACAACACCGGCAGGCCGGGCCGCAGTGCGCGCGCGGCTTCCGCGAGTCTGGGGCCGGTCAGGCCGCCGGGCATGATCACGTCGGTGAACAGCGCATCGCAGGGAATGTTTTCGCGCAGCAATGCCAGCGCCTCTGGACCGTTGGCTGCCGCGACCACGCCGTAGCCGAGGCCTGTCAGAAGCTGCACGGCGTGTGCGCGCACCAGATCGTCATCTTCCACCAGAAGAATACGCTCGCCGCGACCCGCGATGTCGGCCGGTTCGACCATCGTGACCGGTTCGATTTGGTCCTTGGCCTGGCGCAGGTACAGCGTGACGACCGTGCCATGGCCGGGTTCGGAATAGATCGCCACGTGGCCGCCGGATTGCTTGACGAAACCGTACACCATGCTCAAGCCCAGGCCGGTGCCCTGGCCGCGCGCCTTGGTGGTGAAAAACGGTTCGAACGCGCGCGCCACGTCTTCGGCGTTCATGCCAGTGCCGGTGTCGGAAATCGAGATCCGAACGTAGTCGCCGGGCACCACGTCCGCGCGCCGCTCGGTGTAGTTTGCGTCCAGGATCACGTTGGCGGTTTCGATCATCAGCTTGCCGCCGCCGGGCATCGCGTCGCGCGCGTTGATGCACAGATTGAGCAGCGCGGATTCGAATTGCGCCGGGTCCACCGACACCCGCGCGACGTCGGCCGCGTTGTTCACCGTCAGCTCGACGTTCTCGCCGAGGGTGCGCCGCAACAGGGTGTGCATGCCGTTTACCAGTTCATCGGGATGCACAGTCCGCGGCTCGAGTGCCTGCCGGCGCGCGAAGGCGAGCAGGTGGCGGGTCAGCTCCGCGCCGCGTTCGCCGGCGGTGCGGATCATGTCCACCAGCGGAAGCACGTCCGTCCGGTCGGGCAGTTCCTCCGCCAGTGCATCGGCGTTGCCGACGATGACCGTCAGCAGGTTGTTGAAGTCGTGCGCGATGCCGCCGGTGAGTTGCCCGATGGCTTCGAGTTTCTGGGACTGCGCGAGGCGACGTTCCAGTTCCACGCGCTCGGTGACGTCGGTGTGGATCTTCAGGACGCCGACGGCCTGGCCGCCCTCGTTGCGCAGGAGGGTCCAGTGCCCGTCGACGGTGATGGGCTTTCCGCCCGCGCCGGCTTGCCGGAAGCGCCCGGACCATTCGCCTTTTTCGAAGACCTCTGCGTCCGCGGTTTCGAACGCAACCGGGTCGCCGTACACGATGATGTCTTCCACGCGCCTTCCGATCGCCAGGCCGCGGGGGATCCCGTAGATGGTTTCGGCGGCATGGTTCCAGTAGCGGATGCGGCGATCGAGGCTCCGCACCATGATCGCGTCCTTGGCGCGGTCGAGCAGCATCGCCTGTTCGCGGAGGGTGTCCTCGCGCTGCTTGCGATTGGAGAGATCGGTGATCGCACCCACCACGCGCACCGCGCGGCCGTTCGCGTCGCGGACGACGAAGCCGCGGTTGTACACGAATGCGTAGCTGCCATCCTGCCGCCTGAATCGGTGCTCACAGGTCCATTGTTCCGCGCCGCTGCCGATCGCCTCGTCCATGCTGCGGACGACTTGTTGGCGATCATCCGGGTGTATCCGCGCGCGCGCCCATTCGAGCGTACCCTCGACCGCCTTGGGTGGAATCCCGAACAGCCGCTGCAACCCGCCGTTCCACCAGACGGTGTTGTCGTCGATGTTGCGGTCCCACACCGCGTCTTCGGTGGCCCGGGTCACGTAGTCGAAACGTTCATGGCTCAGCCGCAACGCTGCCTCGATTCGAACGCGTTGGGTCACGTCATGCGCAAGCACCAGGCGCGCGGCGACGCCGCCGAACACGATATCGTCGGACGAGACCTCGACATTGATGATCGTGCCGTTCTTCTTGATGTGCCGCCAGAACCCGAACTCGCGGTGGCCTGCCGGGCCGGTGGAACGTACCCGCGCCAGCTTGGCCCTCTCATCCGGTGGCCGTATGTCGGCAATCGTCATGGCGAGGAATTCTTCCTCGCTGTAGCCGTATTGCTTGCACGCCTGGGCGTTCACCGCGAGAAACCGGCCGCTCGCAATCTCGAATACCCACATCGGCAGCGGGTTCGCGACGAACAGCATCTCGTAGTATTCGCTGCCGCTTCCGCGTGTGTTGTCTTCGGCGGTCATTCGCTTCCCGACTGGCGAGGCATCCATGGCCGCCCCGGCGCGCATGCATGGCCAATGTATACCGAAGCGGGCAGGCAAGTCACGACCGGCTCGCAAAAGGAGAGGCGCGTCACAAAAGGTCACGCCGCTCCATGGCTGGTTCGCGCGCCTCGTGTGCCTGCTTTCTGCGGGTTGCAGCCTTATTGCAAGGGTGCTCGCCGGCATCTTTTGTGACAGCCCCACGGCAGGGCCGAGGTGCGCAACCAGGACGCCTTGTTGCGGCGATCCGATGCGGCGGTGTACGCCGCAAAACCCGCCGGGCGCAACCGCGTCGAATGGTATTAAAGCCGGACCGCGTCAACGAGCCAAAAGCGGCTTGATGGAACAGGCGGGCCAATCGCGCTAGATGCCCGCCGTGCCTTCGTTCGGGGTGCTGCTGCCGCCCACATCCATCTTGATCGTCGCGTTTGAAGGTGCTTCCTGCGCCTGCAATTTCGCGGCGACCTGTTCGGCTTCGCGCATCACGCGCAGCAGGTTGCGGCCGGCGAGGGCGGCCAGTTCGCCGTCGGTCCAGCCGCGGCGCGCGAGCTCGGCAAACAGCGCGGGATAGGTGTCCACGCCCTCCAGGCCCTCGGGCGTGATTTCGATGCCATCGAAGTCGCTGCCGATGCCGACGCTCTCGACGCCGGCGATCTTGCGAATGTGGTCGATGTGATCGGCCACCTGCGCGATGGTGGCTTTGGGTTGCGGATGTTCCTTCTTCCATTGGTCCATCGCAGCCTTGGCGCGGTCGGGTTGGCCGACATACAGCGCATCGAATTTCGCCGACGCGCCGGCGCGGTCGGCATCCCACGTTGCGACGGCCTGCGAAATGAAGGGCGGGTAGAAGTTCACCATCACCACGCCGTGGTTCTGCTTGACCATGCGCAGCACGTCATCGGGTACGTCGCGCGGATGATCGTCCAGTGCACGTGCGCTTGAGTGCGAAAAAATCACCGGGGCCCGTGTGGTTTCGAGTGCTGCCTTCATGGTTTCGGGCGACACGTGCGAGAGATCCACCAGCATCCCGAGCCGGTTCATTTCGTGCACCACGGCGCGGCCGAACGGCGTCAGCCCCTGGTGCGCGGGCTTGTCGGTAGCCGAATCCGCCCAGTCGGTGTTCTTGCTGTGCGTCAGCGTCATGTAACGGACGCCCAGCGCGTAGTAATCGCGCAGCACCGGCAGCGAGTTGTTGATCTGATGGCCGCCCTCGACGCCGATCAGACTGGCGATGCGCCCGGATTTCTCGATGCGTTGGATGTCGGCGGCGGTGGACGCCATTTCGAAATCTTTCGGGTACTTCGCGACCATCGTGCGGACGATGTCGATCTGCTCGAGCGTCATCTGCACCGCCTCGGGACCGGTCGTGGTCGCCGGAATCCAGACCGACCAGAACTGCGCACCGAGGTGGCCCTTGCGGGCGCGCGGGATATCGGTCATCAAATGCACGTCGCCGTCGGCGGTCTTGCCCCGCAGGTTGGACGTGTCGGCAGAAAGATCGATGTTTCCGACATTGCCGAAATCGGTGCGGATTCCCCACGGCAGGTCGTTGTGGCCGTCGATCACCGGCGTTTCGGTGAGTACGCGATCGACCCGCGCCGACAAGGCTTTGTCCTTCGCCGACGGCAGCGCAGCGAGGGCGATGCACGGAAGGGCGACGAGCAGGCAGGCGGCGATGCGAAGGTGCTTGGTCATGGCGTCCCCGGTAAGGTCATGAGAAGAGCTGTCGCGCATCGCATTCATGCGACACGTTGCGCCGAGCCTATCAGCGTTTCGACGGATGATCGCTCAGAAGAACGTGGGCATGGTTTCCAGCACGTGCAACTCGTCATCGACCAGCAGCACCTGCCGCCACTTGTCGAAAGTAAGGCACGGATGCGAGGCGCCGAACGAAAGAATGTCGCCGATGTGGAGATCGAGGTCATCGGGAATCACCAGCATCGCGTGCTGGTCCATGACCTTGCGGACGCTGCAACCGGTCAGTGGCCGCGCGGGCTGACCGGGCCGATGCAGCTGCAGCGGGATCGGCAGGTCGGGATCGACGGAAATGTCGCGCTTGCCCATCGCGACCACTGCCAGGCCGGGTTCGGGCAACGACTGCACGTGGGCGAACACTGCCAGCGCCGGTTCGAGTTCGCCCATCAGTTCCGGATGGCGCGCCTTCACCTCGGCCATCGCATCGCGATATGAGCGGTGATCGTGCACCACATAGCAACCGGGCCGCAGCACCGGCATGCAGTGATCGCGCAGGTCGGGCTGGTCGAACGCTTCCGCGATCAGGTCGAACCATTGGGAACCCGCCGCGGTGACGATGGGTTTGCGATCCGCGAAGGCACCCGCAGCGCGGAGCGTGCGCATGCTGGTGACGAGTTTTTGGCCGTAGCTGCGGATGTCGCCGGCGGCGTGGCCGCCGCCGATCAGGCCTTCGTAGCCCTCGATGCCACAGAGGGTGACGGCCGGCGCGGCTGCGATGGACTCGATGAGCCGTTCCAGTTCCGCGTCGCTGCGCACACCGCAGCGGCCGCCGGGCACACCGAGTTCGACCAGCACCCCCAGAACGAGGCCCCGCGCCGCGAAAAAGCGGTTCAACGCTTCGACATTGGCCGCGCTGTCGACCAAGCAGTAATAGTCCGCGCCGCGCCCGATCAGTCCGGCGACGATCGCCATGTTGGGCGTCCCGACCAACTGATTCGCCATCAGCAGGCGCGTCGCACCGTGTTCGAAAGCTGCGGCGCACTGGACGGCGGTGGCCAGCGTGATGCCCCACGCGCCCGCGTCGAGCTGGCGGCGGAACAGCGCGGGCGTCATGGTGGTCTTGCCGTGCGGCGCGAGCTGCGCGCCATGGTCGTCGGCGAAGCGTTGCATCCATGCAATGTTTTGGGCGAGCGCCGTGTCGAAAACGACTGCCGCGGGCAGGGCCACGTTTTCGAGCAGCGACTGGCCGTCGACGGGTTGGCCTTTTTGCAGATGGTGCGCGGGAAGGACCATGGGCGCGAGCCTGAAGCAACGATGCCCGATGCTACAGGATGCCGATTTTTCTTACACAAATTGCGTTCTCGCACGGCGCCTCGACGGCGGGCGATTCATGGGAACTGCAGCCGCACCCGGAGCGGGTTGGTCGCCGAAATCCTTTACAAAAATCGCTTTCCCATCCGGCCGATCATGCGCTATATCAAAGCAAATCAATGGTTTGAATGACTGGCACGTTGAATGCTTTTTTTGCGGCAACCGGGGAAAACCGAACGGGCAGTTTGTCATGCCCAATGTCAGGAGGATTGCAAGCCATGAATGTGGAGAAGGAAGTTTTCGCAAAAAAAACCGGGCTCTGGATGGCCCTTGCAACGATCGGCATGTTGGCGTCGGCGCCGTGCGCGTTCGCGACCCCGGTCCAGATCGGCTTCAACGGTGCGGGCGGCAGCGGACACGTTTCGCTCACGGTCGAATCCGATACCACGGCCGGTGATCCGGCCGGCGCCCAGGTGATCACCAATGCCAGCGGCACTTTTTCCGACACGAACCTTGGCATCGATGATGTATCGATCACGGGCGTGCTGGTGCGCAATTTCGCGACGCCCAACGATACGGTGCCCAGCCCCGAGAATGACCCACTGCCGTTTCCGCCGGTGCCGTTTCCGGCGAGCTACAGCAAGCTGCCTGTGCTGAACCCTCCGGGCATGGATACTGCGATCACCTACGACGATCTTTTTTACCTCGACGGATCTCCACGGACCTGCTGGGACTATCCCTTCTCCGGCGGTTTCCTGGATCCCTACGGCGTGATGTTCACGCTTGCCAACGGTGGCTTCGTGGATTTGTGGAGCGACGGGGTGATGTCGCCGGGCGGGCTTACCTACGGATTCGCCGTGATGCTCCCGAATGCCGATCCCGACGGCAACTGGGTCAGCGACTTCCAGTTCAGCGGGGTCCGCGCAGCGGTGCCGGAACCGGACTCCATATGGCTGTTTGGCGCGTCGGTGCTCGGGCTGTTCGCATGGCGTCGCTCGACTGAAACACGCAAGCGCGCATCACGATCCATCTGATCGCGCGGCGCTTGCTCGTGCAGCGCGCGATACGGAGGTGTCGCGCGCTGCAAGTATTCGCCTGATCGCCGGGTCCATCGGTGAAGCGGATGCGGGCTTCCGCTTCACGCGTAGGAAATCCCCCACAACGCTTTCGGAATCGATTGCGCGACCACCGGGACGATCGCCGACTTCGCGTCCGTTCGCGCGCGCCAACAATGTGCGCTGGCGATCGGCGGAGTGAAAGCGATGCGTTCGACGGTGCGAGGGGTGGTAGTGGGTGTATTGGTGTGGGTGGCAGCGTTGCCGGTCGTGGTATGCGCCGCGCCGCCGCCTCCGGTCGAACTGGTCGACGTCTATCACCGCGGTGTCGACCTGTCCCGCTACTGGGTCAGCGAGAAATTCGATGGTGTGCGCGGCTACTGGAATGGCCATGAATTGCTGACGCGCGGCGGCACGGTCGTGCGCGCGCCGGGATGGTTCACGAAGCATTGGCCGAAGACACCCATGGATGGCGAGTTGTGGGCCGGCTACGGGCATTTCGCGACCGCCTCCACCATCGTGCGAACGGCCGGACCGGATGATCCGGCGTGGCACAAGATGAGCTATCGCGTTTTCGATCTCCCCGCGCACGGCGGCAACTTCGACGCGCGCGTACCGGCGATCCGGGAGACGGTCGCGGCGATCGGTGATCCTTGGGTGGTCGCGATCCGCCAGTTTAATGTTCCCGACGAAACCGCGCTGCGGGCGGCGCTCAAGCGCGTGCTCGACAGGGGCGGCGAGGGGCTGGTGTTGCACCGCGGTGATGCGCCTTACCGGCCCGGACGCAATGTCGGCTTGCTCAAGCTGAAGCCGTACCAGGACGCCGAAGCCAGGGTCGTCGCGATCCGGCCGGGCGAGGGCCGGCTCAAGGGCATGATGGGCTCGATCGAAGTGCGCACACCCGACGGACGTCGTTTCGCGATCGGCTCGGGGTTTTCCGATGCGCAACGCGCGCATCCGCCAGCGGTGGGCTCGTGGGTGACCTACCGATTCAACGGTATGACGGACAGCGGGTTGCCACGGTTCGTGCGATTCCTGCGGATGCGACCGGGCGGACCGCCGCCGGAAGTCCCCGCACAGCCGTGATCGTGGTGTGTGGGACGACGCTCACGCTCACGCGCCGTGGCTTCGCGCCCACTGCACGATGCCCGGGGCATTCATGGCGCCGGCTTGGCGCGCGATTTCGCGGCCGCCGCGGAACAGCGCGAGTGTCGGAATGCTGCGGATGTCGTAGCGCGCGCCGAGCGATTGTTGCGCGTCGGTGTCGACCTTCAGCAGGCGCACACGCGGCTCCAATTGTGCCGCGGCCTTCACGAATTCCGGCGCCATCATCCTGCACGGTCCGCACCACGGCGCCCAGAAATCGACCAGCACCGGGACCTCATCGTGTGAAAGGTGTTTCTGGAACGCGGCATCGTTCACTTCCACCGGCTTGCCGTCGAACAATGGTCGATGGCAGTTGCCGCAATTCGGCGTACCCGATCGCTCGCGCGGCACGCGGTTCACCGCTGCGCAGTGCGGACACACGATGTGCGATGCGTTGCTCATGATGAAGCCCTTCCATTGTCGTCGGCGGACGGTTCGCCGGCCGTCGTGCCGGAAGCATAGTCCGCCGCCGCATGGATCATCGAGTTGGCGGTCGCGATGACGGGCACAGCAAAGAATGCGCCGGCGATGCCGCCGATGGCCGCGCCCGCCATCACGCCAAGCACGATCCCTAGCGGATGCACCTTGACCGCGCCACCCGTGATCAGGGGATGCAGGACGTTGCCCTCGATCTGGTTCACCAGCAGCACGATGCCGAACATGATCAGCGCGTTGATCCAGCCGTTGAACAGCAGTGCGATGAGCACCGCCACCGCGCCCGCCACGATCGATCCGATGATGGGCACCAGCGCGCCGAAGAACACGATGGCCGCGATCGGCGTCGCCAGCGGCACGCCGATGATCCACGCGCCGGATCCGATCGCGACCGCTTCGAGTGCGGCCACGAAGATCTGGATGCGAACGAATTCCTTGAGGGTGCGCCAGCCCGCGCGCCCGGCGAAATCGATGCGCGCACGGGCGCGGCGTGGAAACAACCGCGTGGTCCAGGCCCAGATCCCGGCGCCGTCGATCATCGCGAACAGGGTCACGAAGATGATGATGAAGATGCCTTCGAGAAGGCCCACCACGCGTTTGCCCACGTTGGCCGCGCGCAACGCGATCTGCGAGGCGTTGTTTTGCAGCCACTGGACGATATCCGAGACGTAGCCATTGATCTTTTCGGGTGTCAGTCCGAACGGATGCGTCGCGAGCAGGCGGTTGAGCGAGTTGCCGAGCGCGCCGATCTGTTTTTCCAATACAGGCAGCGCGGTCACCACCCGCTCGGTGACCAGCAGCAGCAAGCCGACCACCACCGCGATCCCGATCAGCAGCGCAACCAGGATGGCGAGCCACTTCGGCCAGCCGTGACGCTGCAGGACATCCGACAGTGGTACCAGCAACGCCGCCACGATGATGCCGATCAGGAACGGAATCACGATTTCCGCGAGCAGGTGCGCGAGGAATCCGATGCCTGCGAGCGCGGCGGCGATCACGAGCAGGCGCCACGTGAACGCGGCGCCGATGCGCAGCCCGTGCGGAACGGCTTCGTCGGCCGGATCGCTGGAACGTGCGTGCCACCTCGAACTCACATCGGCACTCCGTGGCCGGCAACAAACGCCTTACGCGAAGGCGCAAGCCCATCGGGCGCGCTGTCTGGCGACCCCTGACGGGGCAAGGCAAGTCGGTCTACGCGCGACAAGCGGGCACAGGCTAACCACACGCGGGTCGAATTGATGTCAAGAGCGTTTCTGAGAGCCCGGGTTGGTGATCGGATCGTGACGGCGCACCACATCGGCCTTCACATGGCGTGAAACGTTCCGTGCGGATAATGAGGTCTTTGACCAAGGAGACCGGACGAATGAACCTGAAGATGCCTGCGCTCATGGTTGCCTGCACTCTGGTGCTGTCGGCCTGCGGCGGCAACAACCAGTCCGAGAACGCCCCCGCACCGGGCGCCACGGCTCCGATGCCGGCGACGACCGCGCCTGCGATGCCGATGACGACCGCACCCGCGGGCACCGCGACCGCGGGCCAGGCCGCGATGCCCGGAACGGCCGGAACGTCGGCGATGGCGTCCGAGGCCATGGCGGGCAACGGCAAACCTGCCGCGACCGTCAACAACTGCAGCACGGAAATCGAGGCCAACGATGCGATGCAGTACAACGTCGGCTCGATCGCGGTGCCCTCGTCGTGCACGAACTTCAAGATCACCCTGAAGCACACCGGCAAGCTTCCGGTAGCGTCGATGGGCCATGACGTTGTGATCACCAAGCAATCCGACATGCAAGCAGTGGATCAGGACAGTGCGGCGGCTGGCCTGGACAATGGCTACATCAAGGCGGACGACGCGCGTGTCATCGCGCATACCAAACTGATCGGCGGCGGCGAAACCGCATCGGTGAGTTTCCCGGTCAGCAAGATCAAGGACGGCGGCCCGTTCGTGTTCTTCTGCAGCTTCCCGGGTCACTCCGCGTTGATGCACGGCACCATCAGCGTGCAGTAACGCGATCTGTCGATGGGTGGGTGGCAAACGAGGCGGGCGCCAAAGGGCGCCCGCTCTTGCGTGCGCACCGGCTTGGCATCTTGCGCGATCCGACCCACACTTCAGACATCTTTGGCGCAAGGAATCAAACGTGATCCATCTGCCCGTGCTGGTCGTGCTGCTGAACGTGTTGCTGTTGTTCGCCACCGGACTGGTGGTGGCGAGCGCGCGCGGTCGTCACGGCGTCAAGGCGCCGGCGACGACCGGCCACCCGGATTTCGAGCGCGCGTTTCGGGTGCAGATGAACACGCTGGAACACACGGTGGTGTTTCTGCCCACGCTTTGGCTGGCCGCGCAGTGGGGCAATCCCTCCTGGGCCGGCATCCTCGGATTGATATGGATCGCGGCGCGCGTGTGGTACGTGCCGGCCTACCTGCGCAGCGCCGAGGCGAGGCATTATCCCTTCATGGTGTCGATGATCGCGTGGCTGCTGTTGCTGGTGCTGGCGATCTGGGGCGTGGTGCGGCTATTCCTGTTGCAGCCGTGGTGAGCACGCGCATGGCGTGATTCGGTCAGGCGGCGGGCGTCTTGGTTGCGATTTCGCGCAGCGCGTTTTCGAACACTTCCGGAGGCTGCCCGCCCGAAATCAGGTATTGACCATTGACGACCGTTGCGGGCACGGAATGGATGCCGGCCTGCTGCCAGCGGCGTTCCCGTGCGCGGACTTCGTCGGCGTATTGGTCGCTCTCGAGTAGGCGGCGCGCGGCGTCGCCATCGAGACCGTTTTCATTCGCGATGCGCACGAGCACGTCGCGATCGGCGACATTTTCATTATCGGTGAAGTAGGCGCGAAACAACGCCTGCTTGAGCGTGATGGCCTTCTCGCGATCACGCTGTTCGGCCCAGTGCAGCAGGCGATGCGCGTCGAAGGTGTTCCAGACGCGGCTGCCCGCCTGCGTGTTGATCGCGACGCCCAGCGGCATGGCGCGCTCGCGGATCGCCTTGCGGTTGACCTCGAGCTGCGCGTCGTCGATGCCGTACTTGTGCCTGATGTGCTCGCCTGCGTCTTCGCCCTCGAGCGGCATCTGCGGGTTGAGTTCGAACGGCTGCAGGTGGATCTCCGCCTCGACGCTGCCTTCGAGTTTCGTCAACGCCGATTTCAGGCTCGCGAGACCGATCGCGCACCAGGGGCACGCGACGTCGGAAACGAAATCGATGCGGAAGCGCGCAGGGGCAGTCATGGCAATCAACCGGTGTGGGGGTCACATCGATGTGGAGGCGCTTGCGCGCATGTCAATGAAGCGCGTGCGGTCGGGGTTTCGTGTTCATCGGGGCGACGCTCGATTTCAGGCGCACGAAGCCTGCTCGATCTTCGCGGGCGGAATGCGCCGGTCACGCGCCGCTGTCGGCCGCCCTGCGAGTGCGGCTTCATGCGTGCCCGGATTCCGGATTGCCTTTCGCACAGGCGTGCGCTGCCGAAGTGTTAGAGTGCCCGGCTGATGCCCGCAGCGAGTAGTGCGATGACAGCCTTTTATCCGATCGGTACGCCTGGCAAACCGTGGGGCCATGCGGAAAAATCCGAGTGGCTTTCGCGGCAGCGCAAGCGGCGCAGTTACGCGGATGACGTGCTGGACGTGGTCGACCGGTTGCGGGCGCGTTTCGACGTGGTGCAGTACGGCGCGCTCGATTACGCGCCCGACCACTACCCGTTGTTCGCGCTGAAAAGCCGCGACTGGAACGACGCATTGCCCATCATGCTGGTGACGGGCGGCGTGCACGGTTATGAAACCAGCGGCGTGCACGGCGCGCTGCAGTTCGCGGATCGGCACGCGGAAGAATACGCAGGGCGCGCCAACACCGTCGTCGTGCCGTGCGTCAGCCCGTGGGGTTACGAACGCATCCACCGTTGGAATCCGCACGCGCTCGATCCGAACCGCAACTTCATTCCCGACAGCCCGGCGCCGGAATCGGCGGCGCTGATGCGGCTGGTTGCGCCGTTCCGCGAGCGCGTGTCGATGCATATCGACCTGCATGAAACCACCGACACCGATGAATCGGAATTCCGTCCCGCGTTGGCCGCGCGCGATGGCGCGCCGTACGAGCCTGGCACGATTCCGGACGGCTTTTACCTGTGCGCCGACAGTGCGAATCCGCAACCGGAATTCCAGCAGGCGGTGATTGCGGCGGTCGCGAAGGCGACACACATTGCGCCGGCCGATCCCGATGGCACCATCATCGGTTCGCCGGTGGTCGCCCCCGGCGTGATCGAATATCCGCTGGTGAAGTGGGGCCTGTGCGCGGGCATCACCGCGGCCCCCTGGCGCACCACCACCGAGGTGTATCCCGACAGCCCGCGCGCCACGCCGGTGCAATGCAACGCGGCGCAGGTCGCGGCGGCTCGTGCGGCGATCGACTACGCGCTGGCGCACGTCTGAAAGAACGCCCGCGCCGTCGACGAACGGCGCGGCAGCGCAAGGGAGATTTCGCTGCCGATGTGCACGTGCGTTGGGTGTGTGTCACTCGCGCGTGTGGATGCCGCCACCTGGCGATCCTCTCGACTTCGAATGCAGCCGCGAACGAGTCGGCAAACAGTCGCCGACCCTGTCCCGCGGAATGTCACGGCTGCCAATGCCGCCCTCTTGCATTTGTGTATGTTGAAAAAACAATAACTTATTATATACATATCATGTAAAATCATGGTTCAACAACAAAATGCAAAATTTTGTGATGGACTTCCCGCGCACGAGGCGTAAAGTAGGCCCGCAGCCAGCCGGTTAGCAGGGGTTCATGGGGAAACATGGTGATACGTGTCAGCAGGTTACCTGCGCCTTCGCATGCAGTTTTGTGAAGACGACCAAGACCACGTACTCACGCGTATCTTCGGAACCCGGTCTGCCGATTGACCGCGAAGCAAATCGCAGCAGCGAAGCCGCCCTCGGCTTCGTTTCATCAATGGATGTGCTGTGTCGAAAACTCGACCTGACCCCGAGGAGATCATCATGAGTGTGCGTTTCGAGCGTACCGGTCCTTTGACCGAATTGAGCAGCTACCCGCAATGGGCGCAGGACATGGTTGGTGAGTGCGATGTCGTCAAGCGGACGGTCGTGGATCACGAGCTGTGGCGCGCGATGTGTACCGGCGAGCATCCGGAAATCACGCAGCGGTTCGTGGTCGGTGCATGGCCGGCGATCGAGCGTTTTCCCTGCTACATGGCGCGCAGCCTCCTGAAGACGCGTTACGGGCGCAGCGAGGGCGAGGACAACGCCCGGCGCTGGCTGGTCCGCAATATCCGCGTGGAGCAGAACCACGCCGAATACTGGTTGAACTGGGCCGAGGGCGCCGGCGTGTCGCGCCAGCAGGTGTTCCACGGCCAGTTGCCACCCGGCACCCAGGTGCTCGCCGATTGGTGCGAACAAGTCAGCACCGGCGACACGCTGGCGGCCAGCCTCGCCGCCGTGAACTACGCAGTCGAAGGTGCAACCGGTGAGTGGTCCCGCATCCTGTACGAAAGCGAGAGTTTCGCGGCGCAGTATCCGCAGCCGACCCGTCGCGGAAGCCTGCGCTGGCTGCAATTGCACGCGGCTTACGATGACGAACACCCGTGGGAGGCGCTGGAACTGGTCTGCGGATTGCTCGGCCCTTCGCCGCGCGCGGCCGAGGTCACCCACATCGCCGAGTGCATCAAGCGTACCTACGTCGCCATGCGGATCCTGGGCGACCGTTCGGTCCAGCCCTCCGGCAAACTGGAAGTGGCCGAGGATTGCGAGGTCGTCGCGGCCTGAATCTGAAACGGTTGGTACAAAAATTGCTTTGTATGGAGACGTTTATGCGACCGTGACGACCCGCTTTGACCATGCAGCATGGCTCCTTCCATCCCTTGCGCACTCCTCTGGCCAGGCGCCTGCTGCCGCTCGCCTATGCACTGGTCGCGGTGGTGGTTCTCATCCTGCTGCTTACCTGGGTCACGGTACAGGCCCAGATCGCCCTCGCCGGTTACCTCAACGGCGAGAGCATCTGGTCCAAATCGCAGAAGCAGGTGACGGTCGACCTGCTGCATTACGCTGCAACCGGCGACCCCGCGGACTACGCCGATTTCCGGAAGAACTACGCGGTCCTTGAGTCACTGCGCACCGCGCGTGACATGATCGTGTCGGGGCATTTCGACTACCAGTCGGTCGAGGACGAAATGCGCCGCGGGCGCGCCATGCCGGTGGCGATCCCGAACGCGATCTTCCTGCTGGACCATTTCGCCGGCGCGCCGTACATGCGGGAGGCGCTGCAGCAGTGGCAATCCACCGACAGTTCGATGGCAGAGCTTTCCAAGATTGCCGAAACGTTGCATCGCGCCTACACCGACAATGCCATGACGCCGGCCGAGATCGTCCGGCAACGCGCTCGGATCACGGCCGTCAACGCGTTCATCGAGCCACGGTCCAACCAGTTCTCACTCAGCATCGCGCAGGGCGCTGTCTGGACGGGCCGGGTGTTGTTCGGCGGCATCCTGATTTCGGCGGCCATCGCGATCGGCCTGTGGCTGTGGATGGCGCGTCGCGTGCTGGCCGGCATTCGCGGCAGCGAGGAACGTTATCGACTATTGTTCGACAGTGCGCCGGACGCCATCCTGATGGTGGACGAGCACAGCGGTCGCGTACTGGATGTGAACCGCACCGCCAGCGCGTGGACGGGCCGCGCGCCGCGCGAATTGGTCGGCAATCACTATGCCGAGTTGTTCCAGAGGGATCCGCTGCAGAAGGGCGCGGCCGGCAACGGCGAGTTGCGCGCGGTGAACGGCCAACTCAAGCCGGTCGAAGCGCAGACCAGCACTGCGGAATGGGGCGAGCAGACGGTACGCCAGGCCATCATCCGTGACATTACCGAACGGGTGGAGAGCGAACGCGCACGCCGTACCGCCGCCGAGGCGCTCGCCAGCATCGCCGAAGGCGTGATCATCGCCGACGCCGAGCGGCGCGTGGTGTCGGTGAACGCGGCGGCCACGCTGATTACCGGCCATACCGCCGAGAGCCTGATCGGCACGCGGCTGGACGATTCGCGCAGCATGCCGGACGGCACGCCGTTGCCGCGCACGATGTGGGAACAGATCGCCGCCGCGCGCCACTGGTCGGGCGAGGTGCGCAGCACCCGCAAGGATGGCACCAGCTATCCCGAACGGCTCAGCATCAGCACGATCCGGGATGTCGACCAGGGCGTGCTGCATTACGTCGCAGTGTTCAGTGACATCTCGGTTGCAAAGGCCGACCGCTACCGGCTGGAGCATCTCGCCGCACACGACGCGTTGACCGGGCTGGTCAACCGTTCGGAATTCCAGAGCCATTGCGAGAAGGCCATCGAGTACGCGGCGCAGCATCGCGGCGCGGTGGCGGTAATGTTCATCGACCTCGATGCGTTCAAGTTCGTCAACGACAGCTACAGCCACGCTACCGGTGACCGGTTGCTGCGGCTGGTGGCCGAACGCATCCGCCACGAGTTGCGCGATGGTGACATCGCCGGCCGCATCGGTGGCGACGAATTCACGGTGTTGCTGCCGCGGCTGAGCCTGCGCGAAGACGCGACCCGCCTGGCGGATCGGTTGTTGTCGGTGCTGTCGGAACCTTTCCACGTCGACAGCTACGAGATCGTGGTCAGCGCCAGCATCGGCATCGCAGGCTACCCGCTGGACGGCGAGGATGCCAAGACGTTGATCGCCAGCGCGGACGCCGCGATGTATGCGGCCAAGACCGAGGAGCGCAACACCTGGCGCTTCTACCTTCCGATGATGCAGGCCAACGCGCGCCAGCGCATGGTGCTGACCGCGGAATTGCGCCAGGCGCTGCAACAGGAAGAATTCCGGCTGGTCTACCAGCCCAGTGTGGAAATGCGCTCGGGCCGTATCGTGGCCGTCGAGGCGCTGCTGCGCTGGCAACATCCCGAACGCGGCGAAATCCTGCCCGGCGATTTCATCCCGGTCGCGGAAAGCATCGGGCTGATCCATCGCATCGACGAATGGGTGATGCACGCGGTGTGCGCGCAGATCCACGCGTGGGACGAATCCGGCATGCCGCCGATCCGTGTGGCGTTGAACGTGTCGGCGCGCTGGCTTGGTCACCCCGGTTTCGTCGAAAGCGTTCGCCGCGCATTGCAGACGAACGCCGTCGCGCCCGAGCGCATCGTGCTGGAAATCACCGAGGGCGCGATGCTGCGGCTGGGCGAGGAAACCGAGCGCACCATGCGCGCGCTGCATGCGCTCGGCATCGGCGTCGCGATCGATGACTTCGGCACCGGTTACGCGTCGATGGCATACCTGAAATTGCCTGCGGTGGCCTTCCTGAAGATCGACCGTTCGTTCATCACCGGCTTGCCCGACGACGCGAACGACGTGGCGATCATCGGGGCGATGCTGGCAATGGCCGGCAGCCTCGGACTCACCGCGATCGCCGAAGGCATCGAGACCGAGGGCCAGCACGATTTCCTGCTGCGCGCGGGCTGCGCCGAGGGGCAGGGCTACCTGTACTCGTATCCGCTGCAGCCGGCCGCGCTGGAGCGGATGTTGCGCCCCAAGCGCCACATACCCGGCGCGAAGCTGAAACTGGTGCCGCCGGTTCGCAGTTGAGCGTGCGCTCAGCGCGCCATGAATTCCACGCCGCAGCGATAAATGCGTTCGGCACCGGGTTCCAGCCGGATCCCGTCGGCGCATTCCGGGCGGTTGAAGGCGTCGGCCATGAATTCCATCGGCTCCAGCGCCACCGCGCTGCGCGCGCCCATGCCCAGCGTGTCGCCGGTGAAGGCGTGCATCACGCCGCGCTCTTGCCACGCCGTCACGGTGAAATCGTGGGCGGGGTCCGACAGTCGCGTGCGGATCCGCCCGTCGTCATCGGGTGCGAGATCGGTGTAACCGTTGTCGAGTACCGCGTCGCCGATGCCGCGTGGTTTGCGGAAGTCCAGCGCCGGTGCGTCATCCAGCGAAACATAGGCGGCGTCGCCCGGCAGGGCGATCAATGTGTCGTCGGTGCGGATCGTGGTGCGTGCGGGAATTTCCAGCGTCCAGTCGTCGGCCATTCCGTCGCCGGCACGGAAATAAGCGTGCCAGCCGAAGAAACACGGCGCGGGCCGATCGCCGACGTTGCGCATGCGGGCTTCCAGCGTCAGCCCCGTCGCATCGAGCGCGAATCCCAGCACAAGATCGATCGAAAACGGATAACCGGGACGCGCCCGGATCGCAGACGTCGCAAGCGTGCACTGCGCGGACGTGTCCTCGGCGCGCAATTCCACGATGGCGAAATCCACGCCGCGCACGAAGCCGTGCCGGAATTCGCGCGACGCGCCCTCGATGCCCGGTTCGAGGTCGTAATCTTCTCCATCGAAACGGTAACGGGCGTCGCCGATGCGTCCTCCGAACGGTGCGAGGATCGCGAAATGCGAGCCCTTGCGCGTCTTGATTTCGGCGGCATCACGATAACCCCAGGCGATGTCGAACGCTTCGCCATCGCGCTGAACTTCCAGGTTCAACAGCGCGGCGCCGTGGCAGGCGATGCGGGTGCGGTGGCCCGCGCCGTCGGCCAGCACCACGATCGGCTGATCCCCGAGTGTCGCGCGTTCCGCGGTGTATCTGTCCATGCCTCATGTCCTGATGACGATCCGACATGGTACGCGTGCGGCGCGCGCCGATACCATGCAACAATTCCCGTGCCGCGACGTGGCAGATGAAAGACATGCATCACGATGCGGCGCACGCGTCGCACGACACCAGCGCGATCAATCGCCTGCGCCAGGATTTCAGCGGCGTCGACAGCGTGTGGCTGTTCGGCTACGGCTCGCTGATCTACAAGGTCGATTTTCCGTACATCGAGTGCAGGCCCGCGACGATCCGCGGCTGGTCCCGGCGTTTGTGGCAAGGCTCGCACGACCATCGCGGCACCTTCGAACACCCGGGTCGCGTCGCCACCCTGGTTCCCGAACACGATGCAATTTGCACGGGGATGGCTTATCGCGTCACGCCCGCAACGTTCCGGCATCTCGATCACCGCGAGAAAAATGGCTATCTGCGATTCGCGATGGCCCTGCACTTCGCCGGCGACGCATCCGCCGAAGGCATCGTGTACATCGCCAACGAAGAAAACGCGGCGTGGCTCGGGCCCGCCGACGAAGCGGCGATTGCGCGCCACGTCGCCGGTGCTTCCGGGCCAAGCGGCAGCAACCGTGACTACGTGCTCAAGTTGGCGCAGGCCCTGCGCAAACTCGGCGTGGACGACCCCCACGTGTTTGCCGTGGAAGCGGAATTGCGCAGCATGCGATCGGTAGGCTGAAACGAGGCCGCGTTCACGACATCGCCCGCAGTCGCAAACCACGCGGTGTCAGCGCGCGTTCGATCAATTCGAACGCGCCCTGCATGACCAGTGCCAGCAAAGCGGCAGGCACCGCGCCTTCCATGATCAAAGGGAGGCTGTCGAGGCGGATGCCGGTAAGGATCGGCTGGCCGTAACCGCCTGCGCCGATCAGCGCGCCCAAAGTCGCGGTGCCGACGTTGATCACCGCCGCGATCTTGATGCCCGCGAGTATCGAGCGCAGCGCCAGCGGCAATTCCACGCGCCACAACCGGACGCGTGGCGGCAACCCGAGTGCCGCCGCCGATTCCAGCAATGAGGGCTGGATGCCGGTCAATCCGGCGTGCGTGTTGCGCACGATCGGCAGCAGGCTGTACAGGAACAGCGCCGCGATCGCGGGCTCGGCGCCGATCCCGAACAGCGGGATCATGAACACGAACAGCGCCAGCGACGGCACGGTTTGCAGGATTCCCGTCAAGGCGATCACGATTTGTCCCAGCCTGCGACGGCGTGCGGCCAGGACACCGAGTGGCACCGCCAGCACGATCGCCAGGATGAGGGAAATGCCGACCAGCGCGAGGTGCTGCGCGGTGTAGCGCGCCATTCGGGACCAGAATGCGCCGCTTCCGGGCTGCGCCTCCACGCCCAGAAAATTGGCGGCAACGCTCGTCTCGCTCTTGCCGTCGATCTTCACCGCCTTGTTCATCGCCCGCATCCGTTGCGCGTCGATGCTGCCTTCGAGACGATTCAGGACGGCGGCGAAATTCGGCGCACGCTGCTCGAGGTCGAGTCGATACAGGTAAACCGCTTCGTAGCGGGGGAAGTAATGCAGGTCGTCCTTCAGAACACGCAAGTGGTAATACGCGATTTCCGCATCGGTGCTGTACAGGTCGATCGCGTCGACCGCGCCGGATGCGAGCGCACGATAGGCCAGGTCGTGATCCATGCCGCGCGCACCCATCGGCAGGTGGTAAGCGGCCTTCAGGCCGGGCCAGCCGTCGGCTCGGTTCATGAATTCGTTGGAGAACGCGAGTTGCAGGTCCGGGTGCCCGGCAAGATCGGAAATACCGCGGATGTGGAGCCTGCGCGCTTCATCTTCCCGCATTCCGATTGCGTAGGTGTCGTTGAAGCCCAGGGACGCGGTGATCCCGATGCCGAGCTGCTTCAGCCGTTCGCGCAGCAGTGGAATGCCCGCGTTGGGCGGCACATCGTGCAAAAGTTCATGGACCAGGGTACCGGTGTATTCCGGATACGCGTCGATGTCGCCGCCCAGCAGTGCGCGCCACAGGATGCGCGTGCCGCCGAGGCCGCGTCGGTGCTCGACTGCGACGCCATGCTCCTTCGCGGCGAGCCGGGCGATTTCGCCCAGCACCACCGATTCGGTGAAGTTCTTCGAACCGATGACGACGGTTTCCGTGGAATGTGCGGCACGCAGCGGCACCAGCGCGGCCAGCGCGGCGAACGCCAGCATTGCAAGGCAGCGACTCATGCTGCCCCGGGCAGGGTGCGCTGCGCGGCCACGAATTCGCGCACGAACGGATCGGCGGGATGGCGCCGGAAATCCTCGAGGCTGCCGTCCTGCAGCACACGGCCGCGCCGCACCAGGATCAGCCGGTCGCTGAAGAACGCGGCTTCGGCGAGGTCGTGGGTCACCATGATCACCGTCTTGCCGAGGTTCCGAAATATCTCACGCAACTCATCCTGCAGACCGTGGCGCACCAGCGGGTCGAGCGCGCCCAGCGGCTCGTCCAGCAGCAGGGTGGGCGGGTCCAGCATCAGTGCGCGCATCAAGGCGACGCGCTGGCGCTGGCCGCCGGACAATTCCGCGGGGAAACGTCCGAACAACTCTTCACGGAGGTGGGCGAGGGCGGCGAGCTCGCACGCGCGTTCGCGTATGCGCGATGGCGTCCAGCCAAGGTGGCGCGGCAACAGCATGAGGTTGCCGAGCACGCTCAGGTGTGGAAACAGCCCGCCATCCTGGATCACGTAACCAACCCGGCGACGCACCTCCAGCACGTCCTCGCGTCGCAGCGGCTCGCCATCGCACCGCACCTCGCCGGCCGTCGGCCATTCCAGTCCGATCAGCATCCGCAACAGCGTGGATTTTCCGGAACCGCTGGTGCCGATCAGGGTGCTGGTATGGCCGCGCGCGAAGTCGAGACTGACATCATCGACGGCGCGCGTTGTTCCGAACGCACGAGTCGCGTGAACCAGTGCGAATGCCGAATCAGGGAGTTTGGTGCTGGCTTCCAGCGAGGCAGGCATCGTGGATGTTGCGCCGTTTGCGTCCGACCACGGCGTAGTAATACAGCATGTTGCCTTCGCTGGACAGGCGGCGTCGACCGCGCCGACTCATGTTTGCGGGTGCAAACGCGAACGCCCCGGATCAAATCCGGGGCAGGCTGAGGCGGCGCGAGTATTCCGGGCGACGAGCCGTCAGGGCTTGCCTAATGCCGCGTGCGCTTGCCGCTGGCCGGGTTCATCTCGACGCTCACCGCGAACGTGCGCTGTTCACCCGGTTGCATCGCGCCGACGCCGACCAGGCGCCGCGCGATTTCCTCGCCGCGTTCGTTGCGGATCGTCAGCACCATCGAATATTCCCACGCGCCGGCGTCGGACGGATTCCGGAAGCTGCCTTCGACGCGCAGCGGCGTCAGCGTGGCGGGCGCCGCCAGATCACCGGCCGGGCCGCCGTAACGCAGCTTGTGGTTGCACGCAGGACAAACCTGCGAGCTTTCCAGGATCGTCTCGCGGCAGTGCGGGCAGGTGCGCGTGGCGCCTGCCGCACCCGCCTGCGGCGGGGTCATTTGCCGTTGCCGTTGGTGTGGCCGTTGGTCTTGGGCGCGTCCGATGAACCGCCTTTGTCGTCCCAGCCGAACTCGGCCTGGCCGCGCATGCGCGAACCTTTGGCGACGCTGAAGGTGGTGGACTTCACGTCGCCGGTCAGGGCGCCCGTCTGCAGCAGCTCCACGTGCGCCGCGGTTTCGATGTTGCCGGTCAGTTCGCCCGCGATCGTTACGCGTTCCGCGCGCACGCTGCCGTTGACCTTGGCGCCATGTTCGATGGTCAGGTCGCCGCGCACATTGATGTCGCCCTTGAAGCGACCGGCAATGCGCACGTGGCCGGCGCCTTCGATCTTGCCTTCGATCACGAGGTCGGGCGCGATGTGTGACTCGGACGCCGACTTCGCGGACGCAGCCGCGGGTTCGGGGCTGAAAGCCGCCGCTTTCGCGGCAGGCGCAGGGTGTTCGACTGGCTCGGGCATATCGAAGCGCGCCACGTCGGGCGGGTTCGGCAGCGGAGACGATGGGGACTTGGCGGGTTCTTTCCACAGGGCCATGACAGGGCTCCGGTTTGGTCAGGGAGGGCCGAGCGTACCGCCAATCAAGTCGGATGGGAATGGAAAAATGAACAGAAAACCGTGTCGGCACGCGGAATTGTGCGGTGCTTCTCCGGTAATACCTGAGCAGGTATTCGATGGCGCTTGCGCACATCAGCCATA
>Ga0207667_10001786_pt1 | contig 27062 bp, 28 predicted proteins | sample KBSCornC52_FD_184301 | JGI IMG/M metagenome (GOLD analysis project Ga0207667, IMG submission 184301) | Corn rhizosphere microbial communities from Kellogg Biological Station, Michigan, USA - KBS Corn C5-2 (SPAdes) (version 2) | ecosystem: Host-associated > Plants > Roots > Rhizosphere > Soil ...
CATCAGTAATGTGCAGGTTTAAAAAATCTCGGGTGATGCCCGAGATTTTTTAGAGAAGAGAATATCTACTAGTTTAGTTATTGGATTGCACTGAGAAGGTACCACCGGACTCTAAAGTAGCAGTCAGAATGTAGTTCGTACAATCGCCCCCAGCACCATTGTCGCATCCGTTAGGCAATACTTGGTACCCATAGCAGCTAGAGGTCGAGCTGCCACAGAGCGACTGAGAAGTCGGGTTCTTAGGATCAGCAAAGGCTGCCGAATCCAAGCCCTTGAAACTGGTCTGCCTGAAACCGCCGGCACTGGCGTCGTTAGCCTGCGTCAGCGTGGGGTACTTGGCATTATCAGCCCAATAGGCTTCGAGGTGCCCCTGTAAAGCCTTAATGTCAGTCTTACGTTCTGTATCACGTGCTTTCTGCTGGATACCGTTATAGGTGACGATGACAAGCGCCGCCAAGATACCGATAACCACGATAACAATCAAAAGTTCCACGATCGTGAAACCGCGGTTGTTCTTCTTTAATGAGATCATTCTATGACCCACCCTTCTTACTTGTTTAATTTTAATTCTTATTTAGGAACAGTTTAGTTGTTCTTATGCCCTTGATTATAAGCATAAGCGGTGGGTTGTCAATATTACCCGCCGATATTCTTAGACAGTGAGGCGATTGGGCCCATGACAGAGGCGGCGATCAGCCCCACGAAACTTCCCAGCACGATTATCATTATCGGTTCGATGATGCTGGCCATTCCGTCTATGACGGCGTCGACCTCCTCTTCGTAAAAATCCGCCACTTTGACAAGGACCTGGTCGATTTTGCCGGTCTCTTCGCCGACGGCCATCATCTGGCCGACGATCGGCGGGAAAAACCTGGCGCCCAGCAGCTCTTTGCCTAACGGCTGGCCGTTCTTGACGGCTTCCGATATCTGCTGCAGTTCCTTTTGGATGACGCTATTGCCGACAGCCTTGCCGGTGACTTCCAAAGCGTCCAAAACGCTGACGCCGGAGCCCATCAAAGATGAAAATGTCCGGGCGAAGCGGGCGATAGCCACCTTGGCGATAATGTTGCCGATGATCGGAGTCTTCAGCAGCAGTAAATGCCATTTATAGCGGCCTTTTTCGGTACGGATATAGCGCCGCAGATAAATCACCCCGATTAATACCAGGCCGATAATGAACAGCATATTGGGCAGAAGCTTGATGATCGGTATTTTGTTAAGCAGCGGGATGGAGTGCATGATGGTGTGCCCGACCAAGAAATTGCTGATACCCAGCAGCGCGCGCGTATAAACCGGCAGCTGGGCATTAGGCCCGCCAAGGTCTTTGAATATCTTGCCGATCTTGGGAAGGATGAACAGCATGATGCCGAAGAAAGCGATGATGGTGATGCTTAGGATGACTATCGGATAGGCCATCGCCGACTTTATTTTCTTGTGGATGGAAGCGTCTTTTTCCACCTGCGTTGCCAGGCGCTTAAGTATCTCATCCAAAATACCGCCGGCCTCGCCGGCCTTCACCATATTGGTGTAAACGTCGCTGAAAGTCCTGGGATATTTGGCCATGCCGTCGGCCAGCGGCGAACCGCTTTCCACGTCATGGTTGATGCCGGAAATGACCTCTTTGAAATACTTGTTTTCAACTTGGCCGGCCAGGGTCGCCAGCGCCCGGGGCAGCGGCACGCCGGCGCTGATCATCGTCGATAGTTCACGAGTAAAGATTACTAGATCGCGCTGTTTTACCTTACCGCCGCCTCCCCCCAGCTTGCTTTTAGCTTTACTCTCTTTGACGCTCAGGGGTTTGCTGCCTTGGTCGCGCAGATTTTTAACGGCCTCTTCTCGGGTACCGGCCGTGATCGTGCCGTTGACGTGCTGGCCTTGGGAATTTATCGCGTCGTAGGTAAAATCAGCCATCTTATCGCTCGTTGGTCACTCTCATTATCTCTTCCAGGGTAGTCTGGCCCTGCAGAGCTTTTATCAGCCCGTCGGTCTGCATGGTTATCATGCCCTGCTTGATAGCTTCGGCCTGCATCTCCTCGCCGGATCCGCCTTTGATTATAAGTTTCTGGATTTCGGGCGTGACTGCCAGAACTTCGTAAATACCCAGCCGCCCTTTGAAAGCCGCGGCCCCGGCCTGGCCTTTCAGCCGCCAAAGCTTATTGATGCCCGCGCCGGTGGTGGAAGCCTCGGCCCGGGCTACCACCTGCGAGCTGTTAAGCACGCTTTCGGTGGCGGATTCGACGGCCTGCAACTCCAATTTATGGATCCGCTCCATGTCGCCCGGGTTATCAAGATGGAAAGCCGTCAGTATCCGTTTGACGGTCGCTTCGTCCGGATGGAATATCTCGGTATTCTCCGTGACCAGCTTTCTGACAAGGCGCTGGGCGACGACGGCCCGGACGGTACTGGCTATCAGAAACGGCTCGATACCCATGTCCAGAAGACGGGGCAGGGTCGTAGCCGCGTTGTTAGTATGTAGCGTCGAGAAGACCAGGTGGCCGGTCAGGGCGGCCTGGACGGCCAGGTTGGCGGTCTCGCTGTCGCGGATTTCGCCGACCATGATGATGTTGGGGTCTTGGCGCAGCAGGGCCCGTAGGCCGTTGACGAAGGTCATGCCGGCCAATGGGTTCACCTGCACCTGGTTGACGCCCGGGATCTTGTATTCCACCGGGTCTTCCACGGTGCTGATGTTGACCGACGGCTGGTTCAGCCGGCTCAAGATACTGAACAAACTGGTACTTTTACCGGAACCGGTCGGACCGGTGAACAGAATCAGCCCGTTGGGCATGGTCAGGGCATTCTCCAGCGTCTCCAGATTGGCGCCCCAGAAACCTAACTCTCGCAAAGTCGAGGCTTTAGAGGATTCGTCCAGGATACGCATCACCACTTTTTCGCCGTCAACGATCGGCAGAGTGCTAACCCTAAGAGCGTACTCGCCGGAGCCCAAGGTCACTTTGAACCGGCCATCCTGCGGCGCCCGCCGTTCATCGATCTTCAAATTGGATAGGATCTTGATGCGGCTGACCAGCGCGGCGATGATTTTCTTAGGCAGTCGGTTAGTCTCGCGCAGCTGGCCGTCAATACGGTAGCGCACGGCTACATATTCTTCGCGCGGTTCGATATGGATGTCGCTGGCGCCTTCTTTGATGGCGAATTCGATAATCAGGTTGACGGTTTTGGCGACCGGGCTGTCTTCGGCGACATCGGCCTCAGAGACTTCTTCCTCGGACGGCCCGCTGCTGTCGCCCTCGGCGATGACTTCCGTCAGCTCGTTGCCGATATTGCTGCGGTACTGTTCCAGCGCCGCCAGGATGTTGGAGCGCGTGGCGATATACACTTTGATGTTCGGCCCCAGCTGCTTCTGTAAGAAGCTGAAAGCCTGGACGTCATCGGGATCCTCCATGGCCAGCAGCCGCGTACCGCTGGGCTGGATATCAAATAAGATAGCGTTATACTGCCGGGCAATGTGCTCGGGAATTAGACCAAAGACCTCCTTTTTGAGGTTTTTGGGGATCAGCTCGACAAATGGAACGTCGATCTTGGCCGCGTAAAGCTTGGTGAGGTCGGCCTCAGGCAGGAGGCTATTTTTTATAACCAGGTCCTGCAGTGGTTTTTTCTCTGTTTTTTGCTGTTCGAGCAAACCGTTTAGCTGCTCGTCAGAAACTTTACGGCTTTCCTTTAGCAAGCCGATAACTAGCGCGTCGCTAATACGCATATGCTTAAGTATAAAGGAGAATCAGCAAAAGTTTACAGACTTTAACTTGAGCAATTTCTAAGCCGGTTATATTGGTATAATATAAGTAGCAATTTATCTGTAACGGAGGTGTATATGGCGCAGAAGAAAACTACTGACGCTCCTGCGACGGGCGGAAAAAGCCAGGCTTTGGACTTGGCGCTGGCCCAGATTGAAAAACAGTTCGGCAAAGGTTCCATCATGCGTCTGGGCGAGGCCCATGCGGTTAACGTAGAGACTATCCCGACCGGCTCGATCAGTTTGGATCTAGCATTGGGCGGCGGTATCCCCAAAGGCCGCATTATAGAAATTTACGGCCCGGAAGCATCCGGCAAAACCACGGTCTGCTTACATGTTTTAGCCGAAGTCCAGAAATCCGGCGGTACCGCGGCTATCATTGACGCCGAACACGCCCTGGACCCGGCCTACGCTAAGCGCTTAGGTGTTGATACCGATAAGCTTTTGATCAGCCAGCCGGACAGCGGCGAGCAGGCTTTGGAAATCCTAGAAACTCTGGTCCGCTCCAACGCCGTAGACGTAGTCGTCGTTGACTCCGTAGCGGCGCTCGTGCCGCAAGCCGAGATCGAAGGCGACATGGGCGACGCCCAGATGGGCCTGCAGGCCCGCCTGATGAGCCAGGCTATGCGCAAGCTTACCGGCGTCATCAGCCGTTCCAAGACCACCGTCATATTCGTCAATCAGCTGCGCATGAAGATCGGCGTGATGTTTGGCAACCCCGAGACCACCACCGGCGGCAACGCCTTGAAGTTTTATGCTTCGGTCCGCATGGACATCCGCCGCATCAGCCAGATCAAACAAGGCGACGCCGTCATCGGCAACCACGTGCGCGTCAAAATCGTTAAAAACAAAGTGGCGGCGCCGTTCCGCGAAGCGGAATTCGACATCATGTACAACCAAGGTATCAGCCGCGAGGGCGACCTTATCGACCTGGCCGCCACCCACGAGATCGTCCAGAAATCCGGCGCCTGGTATACCTACAAAGGCGAAAACATCGCCCAGGGCCGCGAAGCCGCCAAGAAATACCTGCACGACAATCCGAAGATTTTTGAAGAAATCGCCCAAGCTACCATCGAAGCCGCCCAAGCCGAGTAAAATAGGTTCATGACCGCCACCAATCACGCTTTGACCGGCGCTGCTATCGCCATTCTGGTCAAGCGTCCGGAATTGGCTGTCCCCGCAGCCTTTTTGTCGCACTTTGCTATTGACCTAGTCCCGCATTTTAACGCCAGAAAACTACCCAAAAGGTGGATATTGCCATTCATAGGAGTCGACCTGACACTAGGTAATTTATTGGCGGTCTTATTGCCATTGTTACTAGTAACAAGCGCCTCAGCCTGGTCGATTTTTTTCTGCATGGTAGCTGCTATGTCGCCGGATTACGTGTGGTGTTGGAGATATTTCCAAGTCAGAGATAGCGATAAGACATTTGCTGGGTCGATGTCATGGTTCTCTATCTTTCATATGAGAATTCAATGGAGCGATAGCCTGGAGGGCGGCTTTGTGGAGCTTGTCTGGCTGAGTTTCGTTATCTGGTTAATTGTGGCCTTACACTGATGAAAATTACAGCTATAAAACAACAGGTCAAGAACCCGGAACGCGTGAGTGTTTTCGTTGATGGTAAGTATGAATTTTCCTTGAGTTTGGACGAACTGATCAAATACAAGCTCAAAAATAATGGCGAGCTGGACAAAGCGGACGTAAAAAGATTCAAAAAAATATCAGCCGATGGCAAATTGCGGGCCCGGGCGCTGGAGTGGCTATTGAACCGGCCGCACAGTGAACGTGAATTCCGCGACTATTTATATAAGAAGAAAATCGAACCCGAACAGATCGACAGCTTGGTTATCGAATTCACAGAAAAGGGGTATTTAGACAACGCCAAGTTCGCGACCTGGTTTACAGAGCTGCAGGGCCGGCGCGGCAAAAGCGACCGGGCTATCCGGGGCGAGTTGTTTAAAAAAGGCATCGGCCGCGAACTGGCCGACGAAGTGTTACAAAGCGGCGCGGGAGATGAGCAGGCGCGGCTGCGGGCGATGATTAACAAGAAACGCAAACTCAGCCGTTATCAAAACGACCCACAAAAATTAATGCAATACCTCGTCGGCCAGGGTTTTAGCTGGCAGGCGGTCAAAGAAGAACTTGCCTCCAATCAGCCAGAGGATACTTAACAAGTCAAGTAATTCTCAAGCGGCCACGGCGCCGGCCAACTCTTCGGACGTAGCCCGTATCTCGGTGTCACGCACCAATATGTAATGATCCGTCACTTCCAGTATCTGGGAACGGTCTATAAGCAAAGTGTCTTCCGTCGTGAAAACTTTGCGCAGCGGCCGGGCAACGTACAGTTTCTGGACGAACATGCCATCGTTGTAACTGAAATCACTGACCTTGCCAAGCTTCTGGCGCTTAGTGCGGACCGGCTTGTCTATCAGGTAAAAGCCGATATCCAGAATTTCTCGGTGACGGACCAGATCTTCGGGCGCGCATAAATCATCTTCATCATTGATGGCCAGCCCGTCCGGCACCAGCTCTCTGACGTCCTCGGCCAGCAAGACCCGCGTCTGCCCGCCGGGCAGCTTGCACCACCAGCCCAGAATCTTCAGATTGTGGGGATTGATGACCGGTTTAACGGCCACCGCCGCTTGCGAGCCGCTCCGTAAGCTAATAACCGGCCGATTCAATAACGACTTGCTCAGCATCAACATAACTTATCTTAAGTATAGCCCCGGCGGCATTTTATTAACACCAGCACTTTCTCTGAGCGGACGGCCGATTATAATTGGAATTAAATGAAGAAATATTTCATAACAGTATTTCTTATGTTTATGGCGGCGGGCTGGTTTTGGTGGGGACCGGGTTTAAGATTGGCTGAATCGGCGCCGATCGGACCGCAGATCATCATCGCCCAGATAAAGATAACCAGCAGCAGCGGACAGTTCATAACTCTTTATAACAACACTGGCAGTGCCATCGATCTAAGCACGATCCAGCTGCAGTACTTCAATAACTTCGATCTACTGAAAGCCACCAGCGGCAAACTGATCAGCTTATCGGGCAAGGTCCCAGCCCACGGTTATGCGGTGGTGGACGACGGGCCGATCCAGGCCTGCTATCAGATGACTGTCAATTCGGTATCGCTCGGGCTGTCCAGCACCACCGGCTTCGTACAAGTCTCGCACTTTTTAAGCACGACTTCGCCGCAGGTCGTCAGCGTACTGGACGATTATGTCGGCTGGAGCAAAACCGCCGCGGCCGGCGCCCAAACTTTACCGTCCGGCACCAGCGCGTTTTTGCAGCGCCAGGCGCCGGATGCCAGTCAGGATTACGTTAACATACTTGTTCCGGGGTCTGGCAGCTGGACAGCCGTCAACCAGCCGGACGGTTCGGCGCCATGCGACGCGTCAGCCGCTGGCGTGGCTGCCGGCACCGGCTTGTTAAGTTCAAGTAACGCCCCGATTCCGTATACGATAATCGCCAGCGCGCAGGTCCTATCATCGATTCCGGCGGATGACGCCGGCTTGGCGGCGCCGCAGATTTCCGAAGTGCTGCCTAACCCGGCGCCGCCTCAGACCGACGCCAATGACGAATTTATCGAACTCTATAATTCTAATGACAAAGCCTTTGATTTAAGCGGATTCATCATCCAAGTCGGCACCTCAACGGTGCATAAGTATACGTTCCCGGACGGCACCAGCATCTTACCGCACGATTTCTCGGCGTTTTACGCGTCCGATACCGGCTTGAGCTTAAGCAATAGCGACGGCCAGGTAATGCTGCTTGATCCGAGTGGTAATGTGCTGGTTAAAACCGACGAATATACCGGTGCCAAAGACGGCTATGCCTGGGTCAGCGCCGACGGTCTTTGGCAGTGGACCGCTTCGCCGACGCCCGGTGCGGCTAATATCATCACTTCTCCGCCGGCTTCGGAAACTACGGCTAGCTCCGGCTCATCTAAAAAATCGGTTAAGAGCGCTAAAACCGTGGCGGCAACTACCCCTTCATCAAGCGGCGGCGGCCCGTCCGGCACGCCCAGCGCCGTCAAGATGCACCCGCTTGTGCTTGCCGGAGTCGGCGCTACGGCATTACTATATGCCCTATATGAATACCGCCATGATTTGGCAAACCAACTCTACAAGCTCCGCCGATACCGAGCGGCTCGGCACGCTGCTGGGTAGCTTGCTTAAAGGCGGTGAGGTCATCGAGCTGCGCTCCGACCTCGGCGGCGGCAAAACCACTTTCGTCCGGGGGCTGGTCCGCGGCGCCGGCAGCCGGGACCATGTCGCCAGTCCGACATTTACTCTTAACCGGATATACCGCGCAAAGAACTTATCGATTTATCACTATGACTTTTACCGCCTGGACGACCCGGGCATCTTAGCCGAACAGCTGGCCGAATCCATCGGCGACGATAAGGCCATCGTAATCGTCGAATGGGCTGATATCGTCAAGGATGTCTTGCCGCCGGACCGCATCAGCATCCAATTAGCTATGTCCGCGGCCCACCCGGATGAAAGGACAGTTGCTCTCCACTATCCCCTGTCAAAAAGAGAGATAATAGCACGCTTAGAATCGGACTGGGCGGATAGCCGGCCATGACGACCTTAGCCTTAAGGACCGATAAGCCCGAAGCCGAAATATATCTATACGACGGCCGCCAAGAAATCGGCGCGGTGAAATGGGCGGCCCATTTGAAGCTGGCTGAAACTATAAATGCCAAGATCGAAACGCTACTCAATAAGACAGGTATCTCATATGATGACATTAGAGGCGTCATAGTATTCAAGGGGCCGGGCAGTTTCACGGGGCTGCGGATCGGCATGAGCGTGGCCAACGCTTTAGCCTACGGACAGGATATACCGATTGTCGCCACCGCCGGCGAGCATTGGATAGTGAACGGCCTGAGGTCATTAGACCAAGGTGGCAACGATAAAGTCGCGACCCCCGAATATGGCTCGCCGGCGAATATAACCGAGCCCCGCAAGTAGTTGAAAAACTTTTTGTGATATTATTTTAAGTAGGATTTTGATACATAGTTTTGGGATAAATCCGAATCATTTTTACTAACATCTGAAAACCTAAACTGTCCGCAATTTCGGCTAATGAAGTGATAGTGATCGCTGAGATGAACGGCAGAACAAAGGTCTTCTGAAAGAGGAGGACATATGTCACTACTGGATATTTTCACCGGTAAGGCTGCTGCTGATGCCAAAAAAGAATTGGCCAGAGCCAAAAAAGAAGCCGCCGAAACGGTCCGCAAAGCCGAAGAAGATGCCGCCCGGCGGATCGAAGAAGCCCGCAAGGACGAACAAAAGCGGCGCGGTGAACTTAAGGAGCTAGAACAGCGTTTACTCAACCGCGAAGAATCTCTGGACAAGAAACTTGACGACTTGGACAAGCGTTCCGAGAACCTTCGCAAGGCCGAGGCCGAAGTCGAAGAACTCAAAAATGAGATCCGGGCAATCCGCACCAAACAGCAGGAAAAGCTGGAAAAGATCGCCAAGCTCAGCAAAGCCGACGCTGCTGAAAAATTGATGCAGATGACCGAGAAGGATATCCGCAACGACCTGCTGGGACTGATAAATAAGGTCCAGAACGAGGCCCGCGAGAACGCCGAGGAACAAGCGGCCTTGATTCTGGCCACCACCATGGAGCGGATGGCCAGCGAAGTTACCGCCGAACGCACGGTAACCGCTATCAAACTGGAAGACGAAGAGATGAAAGGCCGGATCATCGGCAAAGAAGGCCGCAACATCCAAGCCCTGCAGCGGGCCACCGGCGTAGATATCTTAGTCGATGAAACGCCAGGCATGATCGTGCTTAGCAGCTTTGACCCGGTGCGCCGCGAAGTCGCCCGCCAGGCCATGGAAATGCTGCTTAAAGACGGCCGCGTCCATCCCGGCCGCATCGAAGAAGTCGTGGAGAAAGCTCAGAAGCAGGTCCAAAAAGATGTCGTCCGGGCCGGCGAGGACGCCGCCCGCGAGGTCGGCCTGGTCGGGATTCCTAAAGAGATCCTGCAGCTGATGGGCGAGCTTAAATACCGCACCAGCTACGGCCAGAACGTGCTTAAACACTCCGTTGAGATGGCTCAGCTGGCCGGCGTGCTGGCCGAAGAGCTGGGAGCTAACGTCAAGGTCGCTAAGTATGCCGCGCTGACCCACGACATGGGCAAGGCCCTGACACATAAGGTCGAGGGTAAGCACCACCACATAACCGGTGAGATGCTGCGTAAATACGGCGCGCCGGAAGAAGTGGCTTTAGCCGCCGAGCAGCATCACGATGACATCGATGCCACCACAGTGGAAGCTTTGATCGTCCGCGTAGTCGACGCCATCAGCAGCGCGCGGCCGGGCGCCCGCAACATTAGCGCCGAAAACTTCGCCGAGCGCATGAAGGATCTGGAAAACACCGCGCTCGGCTTCGACGGCATCGAGAAGGCTTACGCCATCAGCGCCGGTCGCGAAGTCCGGGTCTTCGTCCAGCCCAAAGCCATTGACGACTTGTCAGCTATCCGCTTAGCCCGCGACATCGCCAATAAGATAGAGTCGACCATGCAGTATCCCGGAACCATCAAGGTCAATGTCATCCGCGAGACAAGAGCTGTAGAGTTCGCTAAATAAACTGTCGGAAAAATAAGAAATACTTGACTAGTCAAGTATTTCTTATGGTCGGGGTGAGAGGACTCGAACCTCCGACCCCCGCGTCCCAAACGCGGTGCGCTAGCCAACTGCGCTACACCCCGATCACCAGGTTAATTATACCTTAGTCCGACCTTTGGCCTGATGATACATCACGGCCGTGAAGATACTGTTTAGAACCTTAAAGCCGACCAGGCCGGAGGCGCCGAGCTCGATACTGAGTATCCAGCCGAAGCTGCCGGCATGAGGGCTTCTGAAAAAGCCCTGCTGTATAAGCTTGGGCAAGATTATTACCAAAAAGATCGAACCGTACATCACCACCTTTAGCACTAAGCTGGGCCGCCAGGCCCTGCCCATCACATCCACTGACTCCCGGACGGTATCGCCGACCTTTTTGTTAGTGGTCAATATGGCCGGCGCCATCTGGGCCATCCGTAAGGTTACCGAGCTGCCCAGAACCGGCAGCCAGCCTCCGGGCAGTTTCCGGCGCTGGGCGTAAATACCTATCGGCAAGAAAAAGACCGACAGCACGGCGAACCGGGTGACTCGCCAAAAGTGTTTAGCCACCCTCAGTAGCCCGTACAGGGGCGGAGTGGGGCGGCCTTCCAGCTTGGCGGTTACTCCGGCCGCGACGGCGCAGCTGAAGTAAGCGCTGATTAAGGCGGCATAAAAGACCGAGAATCCGACCAATCCGATCACCAATCCGAGTTTGTGTGGCACGTACAAGCCGGCATTGTAAAAGACCCGCCCGTACCAATTGGCGAATAAAGTGGCACTGACCAGCGGATAAGTGATGGTCACGAAAATCGTCGCGGCGTAAGGATACAGCGCGACCTCCGGGTGCTCTTTCAAAACTTTGAACGAATCCTTTAGAACTTTATAAGCCTCATGCATAGAATCGGAAACAGTCTTAAGAGGCATGTAAGCTTTATACCAGATTATCAATTAAAACATCAAACAATCGGTTAATTTTGCTATAATTACCTCTGTTGATCGGAGTGTGGCGCAGTTGGTAGCGCGCAGCGTTCGGGACGCTGAGGTCGGCGGTTCAAGTCCGCCCACTCCGACCATTTATTATTCCGGCTAAATTGGATTACAATTAACTTTGATGCTTAAGCTTATTATCTGCCTCGGCGGAATTCTGTTGATTCTGCTTATTGCCGAACTGTTAGGCGAGCGTAAATTGCTAAAAGGCGAATACCTGCGCAAATTCGTTCACATAGCATCCGGCAGCTTCATCGCTTTTTGGCCCTGGCTTTTAAGCTGGCGGACAATCCAGGCCCTCAGTCTGTTGATGCTGCTGGTCATGGTGACCAACAAATACATCGGCTTCTTTAACTACCACGGCAAGGTCCGTCGTCCTACTTACGGCGATTATTTTTTCGCGCTGGCGATCTTTATCAGCGCCATAATCAGCCATAATAAGATTTTTTTCGCGCTGGCTATCCTGGAAGTCGCGCTGGCTGACGGCCTGGCGGCGGTCGCCGGCATAGGTTTCGGCAAGCGCTGGGAATATAAGGTCCTGGGCAATAAGAAGACCGTCATTGGCAGCATGGCGTTCTGGATCGCCTCGGCTTCAATCCTGACCGCTGGTTTGCTGGCGGCCCACGACGTATTTTCTTTCCGGGACTATTATTACCTGCTGCTTTTGCTGCCCCCGGGGCTTACGATTCTGGAAAACCTGGCGCCTTACGGCGTCGATAACCTGGTCATCCCTATATTCCTAATAATCGTTCTGCGCCTGGTCCAGGTCTAAGCGGCGCCGATCAATATGCCGGCGGCGAAAACTAACGCGCCGCCCACTACCACCTGGAAAACCGAAAGCCAGAACTTCATATTGAAGTAGTGATAGCGGATATAGGCGATGGTGAACAGTTCGGCGGCGACAATCAGATAGGCGATTATCAAAGCGGTATGAAGACTGGATGATAAAAAGGGCAGCGTATGAAAAATCCCGCCGACGAAAGTCATAGCGCCAATAATGACTCCGCGGCGGAACGGGTGGCCGCGGCCCGTCAGTTTACCGTCATCACTCAAGGCTTCGGCGAAAGCCATGCTGATGCCGGCGCCCACGGCCGCGGCTATGCCGGTCACGAATGCGAAATGCGGTTTATGGGTAGCGAAAGCCACGGCGAAAATCGGCGCCAGCGTCGAAACGCTGCCATCCATCAGTCCGGCCAATCCCGGCTGCACAGTCTGCAATACGAAAGTATTATCTTTCTTAGCCATCAGCTAATTCTATGCTATTTTTAGGGGCCCCCGCAAAATTTATTTTGTGGGGAAGAGCAGCGGCAATGCCAGGCCAAACTAAAAACGCGCCACTTGATCGCGCGTTCTTCTAGTTTGGTTGTAATTAGCCGATGCGTGGGGCGAGAGAAGGGAGTCGAACCCTCGTCTACGGGACCACAACCCGTCGTTCTAACCGTTGAACTACTCCCGCCGCAACAGGGGTGATTATAACAGTTTCAGGCAGTTAAGACCAGGCCGCTTTAAATTGATCGTAAGTAGCCTCGAGTAATTCATTTTACTGTCCGCTAAAATAAATTTGGTTTTACAGCAATAATGTATTTTAGTTAACAAACTTAAAGTAGCTATTTTAACGGAATATGCCGACATTATTTAACAGATAAAAAAATCTTAACGGGCTATTGTTGCAGACACAGGAAACGTGAGGTTAACGACTGGCGAGACCATGATGGTTCTGCGCCTAGCTAGGAGGTTGTATGATCAATATCAAGTTAAGGTCAGGCATGGCTGGAATCGCCGCCGGAATGCTTCTGGCTATTGCTCCGGGAGCGGCTTTGGCCGACCAGCATAACGGCAATAGTAATGCCGGCGACAGTGTCACGATATGCCATGCTACCGGTTCATCAACCAATCCCTATGTGAGGATTTCACCGAACGCCAATGGTGTGGTTAACGGCCACGAGAACCATCAGGACGGCGCGGATATTATCCCGCCTTTTGACTACAATGACCACGGTACCATAAAGCACTTCCCCGGCCAGAATTGGGATGCTAACGGTCAAGCCATCTTTAATAACGGCTGCAAAGTGCCCGGCGGTATGGGCGGCGGCCCGCAGAAAGACTGTGACAATGACTTCGATAACAGTCCCGCGGCCGATTGCGCTCCGGCTCCTCAAAAAGACTGCGATGGCGACTTCGACAACAGCCCGGCGACCGACTGCACTTCGCCCCAGCCGCAGAAAGACTGTGACAATGACTTCGATAATAGCCCCGCTACAGAATGTCAGCCCGGCGGCATGGGCGGCGGCCCGACCGGCGGCGGTACCACGACGACTTCTACGGGCGGTCAAGTGTTAGGTGCCAGCACGACGGCGGCAGTCGGCGGATTAGGAGCCGGCCCGCAAATATCTCTGACACCCAGCGGCAGCGTCAATGGCGGCGCCGGTGCCGGCTCAAGGACCACCAGCAAGACTTCTTTGATCGGCGTCCTCGGTTCCTTACTGAGCGTGGGCTCAGGCATGGCCTTGCTCAATCGCCGGCAAAGTTACTAAAAAGTTACGGAGCCCGAAGCCGATGGCTTCCCCCGACAGAACAAACACTCCAAGAAGGCGGCCCGCGAAAATGCGGCCGCCTTCTGTCAGTTCGTCCAGAATCACTGCCCGGCGCGTTAAGAAAATCCTTATCCCTCTATTTTCACGTCGACTAGAAATATCTCTACGGAAATTCCGGACCAACAAGGCTAGGCGCTCCAAGCGCCATAAGCAGCTGGTCGTCCCCTCTGATTTATTTTCGATCAGGGAGATAGCGTTCGTACTTACCAAAAAATCCAAATCTCATCAAAAACAGCGATATCCTATAGCCGGTCCGTCTAGGCTGACGATCCTACGGCCCCGGACCGCTGCGGCCGCTCTGCTTATCGTCCTGGGATTAAGCAACGGCATATATTTTGGGACCCAGCTGCATAAACCGGTCCGCTTTGACATAACGGCCGCCCAGTCGGTCAAGGCTTTGGCCGGGCCCGCCGTCACGGGAAGAGTTATGCCTAAATCCCTGCCGGTCAGGCTGGTGATACCTAAAATAGGCCTGGATACGCAGCTGGGGCAAGTCGGCTTGCAGGCTAATGGCGCCATACAGATGCCCTGGGATATCGAGGCCGCCGCCTGGTATCGATACAGTCCGACGCCCGGCGAGCTGGGCCCGTCCATTATCGTCGGGCATTTGGATGGTGCCGATTATGCGGATATGACCGGCGTTTTTTGGCGTTTGCACGAACTGATGCCCGGCGACAAGATCGAAGTGGACAGGGCCGATGGTTCGGACGCTATCTTCAAAGTCATAGGATTGAAGCAGGTGCCTCAGAACGACTTCCCTACTAAGGAGGTTTACGGTAACATCAATTACGCTGGCATCCGTCTGATAACCTGCGGCGGCGCTTTTAATTCCAGTGCCAACCACTATACGGACAATACTATCGTGTATGGCGCTTTGGAATAAACCAGGTAACAGCCCGGCTTCGGACTATTTCTTGTTCTCCGCTTCCAGGGTCAGCCACCATATGTAAGACTGGGTGGCGGTCAGAGCGGTTTGGATAGCGAGCGCTACCAACGCCGCCTTGGTGTGGCCGGCTCCGAACTCATAGCCGACAAATGTTCCAAAAGGCAACATTATCGTGGTCATAATAATCGTTACGAGGCGCAAGAAGTGGAAGTGCTTTTTATTTTTACTCACGCCTCAATAGTATCAAAAGGCTTTAGATTGCTTATGCTTGGTACCCGCGGACGGATTCGAACCGCCGACCCTCTGTTCCGAAGACAGATGCTCTAATCCACTGAGCTACGCGGGCCCGTCAGAGCTACAAGGTATTTTAACAGATTAGAAAGGCTTCGGTTAAAGTCAATTAAGGCGATAGCTTCTTTAATTTCCTGGTGTCGACTGTCAGGTTGCGGCGCCCGGCAACGACGCCTTCTTCTTTAAGACGCAACAGCTGCAGGGTCGCGGTTTCGCGGGTCAGCCCGCACATATCGGCGATTTCCTGCGTGGTCAGCGGTACGCCGAGCTTAACTTGCCCGAAGTCTGTAGCCTCGCCGGTTTTCTTGGCCAGGTAATTAAGTAACGACAATACCTTTGAACGGGCGCTGCGGGCCGTCAGAGTTTCGATACGCTCCACGAACTGCTGACTCATCTTGTACGCATAAGCAATCAGTTCTTCACCGATTTCTAAATTATCCCTAATAAGTTCTTGAAATTGGGCCTGGGGCCGGCTTCTGACCTGTACGTCCGTCAGGCACTCGTAAAAATAGCGAGCCACGCCTTCGCCGGATAAGAAGCTGGCTAAGGGGAAAACTTCACCAGGCTTATAAATGATTATCGTTCTTTGATCGCCGCTGGCTAGGATATTGAAGACTTTGACATAGCCGCTGGCCAGAAGATAAATATTTTCGACCGGATCACCTTCGTATATAAGAATCTGGCCTTTACGGAATTGCCTAGTGGGCAATTCGTCGAATAGATTTTCCATGCCTCAACCTTTCAGCCATTTAAGCGCCTCAATGCGGCTGGAAAATACCCTAATCTTGTCCCGTCGGCCGGCGATCAGGACCAAAGTGTTAACCATTATCTGGACAGCGATATTGCCGTAAACGGCTATGCGGTCATACTCGGCGTCTTTCATAGCCTGGACGGCTTCTTGGCGGGCTTTGGCCATCCGGCCGCTGATGTCTATCTTGGGGACATCGGTGACATCTACCAGTATCAGGATCGCTTGCTTCTTCCGTTTGAGCCTTCCGGCTCTTTGAACCAGGTCTTCGACGGCGCTTATGACTGAATTAGGAGTCTGGATACCAATAAAATGCTGTTCGATAAAACCGCTGGGATTATAGAAGGTCTTGAATCTGTCCGCCTTGCTCATCCTGCTCCTACTAAGTCAATCATCCTACATTTTCGGAGCTTCCGCAAAATTTATTTTATAAAGCGTAAAGATAATCGCGACTTAATAAACCTGGCATGGTACGCGTGGAGGGACTCGAACCCCCGGCCTTTGGTACCGGAAACCAACGCTCTATCCAACTGAGCTACACGCGCTTAACAGGGGTTATTGTATCAGTTCTTGGGTATTTCGTTACTATCGGATGAAGCCGCGCGGCGCAGGCGGCCTTTATCGAACTGCGAAAGCGTCTGCTGCAAGACTTTTAAAACGCTGGCGGCATGCTCGCGGCTCATCCCCACCCGGACGACCGACTGGGGCGATCCGCTGGGACCGCTCTGCAGGAAATTCATTACGACGCCGTAGTTATTGACCATGATATCGACGACATCCGTGAACAGAACCCGGTTATCGATACCGGATGCCGGATTGGCTAAGTTTTGAGTATTATCCATCCGGGCCACGGGTATTTTTTCGGTGCCGTAGCCGGCCAGCTCCCATAAACTGACGGCTTCATCGTCTTTGGCGCCAAAATGGCTGATCAGCAGCAGCAGAACCTCTTCGCTGGGCTTGGCTTTGCCCAGCTCGAAACCGGCCAGCTCCCGTACGTCTATCTCTACCGCGCCGGAGGCCTCGGCCAAGCTTTCGTTCAGGCGAGTGCGCAATTCTTTCAGCTGCCGCCCCAGCGGCCTATAAGGAGTTAGGTTGGAATCGCTCATCTATCCTTCTATTGTACAATAGGGCTAATGAAAGTGCAGCATAACCTGCCGCTAGCCGGCCTCACTTCTCTAAGGGTCGGCGGACCGGCCGTTACGCTGATTGAGCTTGAAGCCGGCGACAGCCTGCCGCCGGCAATATCTGCGGCGGAGGGGCCGATCCGCGTGCTGGGCTTCGGCACCAACGTATTGGTTTCTGATAAAGGCTGGCCGGGGACCGTTATCTTGAACCGGCGGGGGCGGATACAGGTCCAGGGTGACAGGATTACGGCCGACAGCGGCGCCGATTGGGATGAATTGATCCGTCTGGCGATCGATAACCATCTTTGGGGCCTGGAGTTTACCAGCGGTATCCCGGGCGGCGTCGGCGCCGCTGTCGCCGGCAGTATCGCGGCGTACGGCCACCGCGTATCGGACCGTTTCGTCAGCGCCGAGGTCTTAGATAGCAGCAGCGGCGATATCGAGACATGGGACAGCGGCCGATTTAACTTCGGTTACCGGCGCAGCGATCTGCAATTGCCGGAAAATTCCCGTTTCGTAATCCTAAAAGCGACGTTCAGCCTGAGTCACGGCTCTACCGGAGAACTCGAGTACGGGTCAGCTTTAAAGGCGGCGGCCGATCTGGGTCTTGCACCGGACAGCTTAGAGAATCGGCGGCAGATAATCTTAGAAGCTCGGCGGCGGGCCGGTTCGCTTTTAACGGATCAGAGCCAAGGACCCTGGACGGCCGGTTCTTTCTTTAAGAACCCTCTGGTCAACGAGACGCAAGTGGACGCGATTCTTAGTCATGACGAATCGGGCATCAGCCGCGATCAGCTGCTCAGACAGAATGTCATCCATGGCGGCGATCGGGCCCGGGTGTCAGCGGCACACGTGCTGCTGGCTGCCGGCTTCAAGCGCGGCCAGACATGGGACAAGGTGCGTTTGCACCCCGACCATATTTTGAAGATCGAAAATATAGGCGGTGCGACCGCCCAACAGATTTACGACGTTGTCCAAACCATCGTCACGACGGTCAAGCACAAACTGGACGTCACACTGGAACCGGAAGTCCGTTTCTTGGGGGAGTTCTGAATGTTAACATTAGGCCATGGCTCAAAAATCTAAAAAGGACAGATGGTTCGTGCCGGTCCGCGGCAGCTATCTGCCCAACAACTGGAAAGGCTGGCTGACCTATCTGCCATTTATGGCCTACCTGGTATTCTCGGCATTCTTTGCTTGGCAGTACGCCGGCAATAACACCCAAGCCGTGCTTTTGGCGGTGCCGAATTGGATCGCCGCCGCCGCCGTCATGACCTGGCTGGCCAAAAAAACCAGTTAGCTACTTATCACTGGGCAGCGGGAACTGCAGCGAGAATTCTCTCACCTCATTACTTAACTTGTTAAGTATTTTATCGTCGTCGCGGGCTTTGATGGCTTTTTGCATCCATTCGGCTATCTGGGCCATGTGCTCTTCTTTGAGCCCGCGAGTGGTCATCGCCGGTGTGCCCAGGCGCAGGCCGCTGGGCTTGAAGGGCGGCAAAGGATCGTCCGGTATGGAGTTGCAGTTGGCAGAAAGCCTTATCTTATCCAATAGGTCCTGGACTTCGCGGCCGTTGATGCCAAAGCTGCCATAGACGTCGGCCATTATCAGATGGTTATCGGTGCCGTTAGTGACCAGTTTGAAGCCCCGTGCCATCAGTTCGTCGGCCAGCCGCTTGGCGTTTTTAAGTATCTGCTGGGCGTAGTTTCGAAACTCTGGCTGGGCGGCTTCATTAAAAGCCACGGCTTTGGCGGCGGTGTTGTTCATATGCGGTCCGCCCTGGAAGCCCGGAAAAACTTCGCGGTCGATCAGCGTCGGTAAGTTATCCAACGTTTTCTCCACTTGCTTGAGAGGGTTGCCGACTTTGCCTTTGGTCAGTATCATGCCGCCCCGCGGCCCGCGCAATGTCTTATGGGTGGTGGTGGTAATGACATGGAATCCGTAGTCGAAGGGATTGGGCAGGGCTTTGCCGGCGATCAGACCGGCGATATGCGCCATATCCGCCATCAGCAGCGCGCCGACTTCGTTGCCTATCTCGGCGAACTTGGCGTAGTCCAGATTACGCGGATAGCCGGAGAATCCGGCCAGGATGATCTTGGGCTTTTCTTTGAGCGCCACCTTGCGCATCTCGTCGTAGTCGATTTCGCCGGTTTCTTTATCCTTGATCCCATAGCGTACGAAGTTGTACAGCTTGGCCATAGTGGTCACCGGGTGGCCATGGGTAAGGTGGCCGCCGTGGTCTAATCTCATTCCAAGGACCGTGTCTCCCGGCTCCAGCCAGGCGAAGTAAACCGCGACGTTGGCCGGTGCACCGCTGTGCGGCTGGACGTTGGCATGGTCGGCATCGAATAACCGCTTGGCGCGGTCGATAGCCAATTCTTCCAGCGGATCGGTAAAATCCTGGCCGCCGTAATACCGCCGGTGGGGGTAACCTTCTGAATATTTGTTAGTAAAAACGCTGCCCAAGGCGTTGAGCACTTCGCGGCTGACATAGTTTTCGCTCGGAATTAACTCTAAGCCTTCACGTTCCCGCTGCTCCTCCGATGCTATTAATTGTGCTACCTGATTATCATCCATCTCAAAATTCCCTCTTAAAATTAATTCAAAAAGTTTGAGGGCAGCTAGATCATTCCCTAATTTTAGCAGGAACGGTTTCAATAAATGGTTGTAATTTTATGAACCTGGGCCACAGAAGTGGGGTAGCCGGCAGTTGGCGCGACACTATATCTAGGGTATGGCAATTTTATACCTCGGGTGATATTATCTTTGAGTTATGCCTGAAACAAACGAGAAGATTGGCCGCTTAATTTATCAGATAAGACAAGAAAGAGGCCTGACCCAAGCCGCTTTCGCTAAGCAGCTCGGTACCAGCCAATCGGCGGTTAATCGCATTGAGCACGGCAAACAGAATTTAAGCTTGGACACGCTGGGGCGGATTAGCGACGTGTTGAATAAACAGCTTATCGCTTTGAGCGGCAGCGCCGTCAACCTGCGCATCGAGGGCGGCCACGAGCTGTCCGGCGAAATCGAACTTAAGACTTCCAAGAACGCGGCGGTAGCTATACTGTGCGCCAGCCTCTTGAACAAAGGCACCACCCGGCTGAAGCGGGTGGCCCGCATAGAAGAGGTCAACCGGATAATCGAGGTCCTGACCAGTATCGGCGTGCAGGTCAAATGGCTGCCCGGCAACGAGCTGGAAATCAAGCCTCCTAAAAAATTGGATCTAGATAACATGCATAAAGAGGCCGCCCGTAAGACTCGCATCGTTATTAATTTCGTCGGCGCTTTGATGCACGACTATAAAGAGTTCCAGATTCCTTACGCCGGCGGCTGCGAATTGGGGCGCCGGACGGTTCTGCCGCACATTTACGCGCTCGAAGAATTCGGCGTCAAAATCGTCGCCCACAGCGGTCATTACACGGTAACGGTCAGCGCCAAACTTCCGCAAAATCCGGTCGTTATGTACGAGATGAGCGATATGGCCACCGAAAACGCCATAGTGGCGGCCGCCGGCTTTGACGGCGAGACGGTTATCAAACAGGCCAGCGCCAATTATATGGTGCAGGACCTTTGCTTCTTTTTGCAGAAGCTGGGAGTCAAGATTGATGGTATCGGCACCGGGACCTTAAGGATCAAGGGTGTCAAAGATATCAAAAAGAATGTTACTTACTCTCCGGCCGAGGATCCGCTGGAGGCTATGACTTTCATCGCCGCCGCCGTAACTACCAACTCGTCTATCACCATGCGGCGCGTGCCGATTGACTTTTTGGAGCTGGAGTTTCTAAAGCTGCGCAAGATGGGGCTTAAGCTGGACATCGGCCCGACTTATAAAGCCGATAACGGCCAGACTAATCTTGTCGATGTTACCGTCCATAAACATAACGGCGAGCTGACGGCGCCCGAAGAAAAGATTCATCCGCTGACCGGCGGCGCCGGTATAAATATCGATAATCTGCCTTATTTCGTGCCGATAGTGGCCGTCGCCAAAGGCCGTACGCTTATCCATGACTGGGTATACGAGGACCGGGCGCTGATGTACACCGAGATGAAAAAGATCGGTGTTGACTTGGAGCTGGCCGATCCGCACCGCGTTTTCGTTGACGGCCCGACTCGCTGGCGGGCGGCTGATATCGTGACGCCCAGCGGGCTGCGCCCGGCGGTAATGTTGCTGATCGGCATGCTGGCTCCTTCCGGGATTTCCATGCTGCGCAACGTTTATACGATCAATAGGGGCTACGAAGATCTCGCCCAACGCCTGAACAGCTTGGGGGCTCACATCACGGTTCTCCACGAAGCCTAGCCCGTGGTATGAAGGTCAAGCGGAGACTGCTATAATTACCCCTGTTGCGGGATTCGTATATCGGTTAATATATCAGTTTTCCAAACTGAGGAGACCGGTTCGACTCCGGTATCCCGCACCAGAAATTTTTTGTGGCTGGCGCTCGAAGCTAGGAGTAACATCTGACGACGCTTCGCTCGCGGCTACAAAACATGCCACTGGCATGTTTTGCCCCGGTAGCTCAGTTGGATAGAGCAGGAGACTTCTAAGCTCAAGGTCGCAGGTTCGAATCCTGCCCGGGGTACCATTTTTAAAACCCTACTGTTTACTGAGCGTATACTTTCTAACAGCATTTATATATAGGAATTTTATACTAGCTATTATCTAGGAGGACTGGACTATGAAGGCAATTCTCAAGAAAAAGGAAACAGTAGCGAAGTTAACCTGTTACGCGGAATTTGAGACCCAGGAGGAGCGGTCCGATTTTACGCCTGGGCAGTATTTTTTCGTAACGCTCAAACCCGGCGACGAAGAGCATAAAGACGAGCTTACGCATCATTTCTCCGTGGTCAACTCGCCGAATCAAAAAGGCGTTCTGGCTTTTACCACCAGACTACGCCTGGATGAAAGCCTGTTTAAGCGGACTATCAATGAAGCCCAAATAGGCGATGAAGTTGAAATAGGCAAAATCGCCGGCTCGTTCACGCTGCCCGACACTACGGACAAACCGATCGTACTTATCGCCCTGGGCATCGGTATCACGCCTTACATAAGCATGCTGCGCTGGTCGTTCGAGGAGAATAAGCCGTATAATTTTACGCTTACCTACTCGGATGACGAGATTGAATCGATGGCTTTCTTAGACGAGCTTAAGCAAATGGAGAAAGACCGCTCAAACTTGAAACTGGTGATATCTGTCACCAAAGATGAAAATTGGCAAGGCGAGAAGCGCCATGTTGACGGGCAGTTCCTCAAAGACTACCTGGATGATATAGAGAACAGGCTTTACTACATTTCCGGACCTCCTAAAGCGGTCGAAGCAGTGGCGTCCAATTTGAAAGACGCCGGCATTCCGGAAGAAAATATCAAAACCGACAGCTTTTCGGGATATTAGCCAGGGGATATATCGGCAATTATCCTCAAACTTTAATGTTTGGAGCGGCCGCCCTTCTGCCATTTCCCGTTGTTTAAAAATGATTCGAACAGATCGGTTTCTACTGTCAGTTTTAATTCTTTGAGCTCTTCTGGAGTGGGATCCCGCCTTTGAAACTTGACGAAGGGCAACTCTTTTATTAATGCCATCGGTGTTTGCTCAGTACCTTCGCCCATAACCAAGACGCTGGCAGCGGCTAAGCCTTCTGAAACATTCGCCACACTAACTTCAAATGTATGGTCGAATAAATCCTTGGTCCCTCGGTAGTCATTCAATGATTTAAATCCCGAATGAGCAATACAAATACCCTTGGTCCCTAGTCTTAGTGGGTAAGAGGTGCTGTCTGTAATTATGACTCCGAAATCTTTAAGCCCGAATTTAGCGGATAGGTATTTACGGACCAGGTTTGCCGTTTCTTGCGGATTGCGTGGCCATAATATGAATGTCCCAGCTGAGTTAGACTCATCAATCCCGGCGACAGCTATGAGTGTGTTATTTAAAATTGTGAAACTGTGATCATAAACGCTCTCTTCCCGTGGTGTGAAGAAGTCGGACTCTTGCTCTATGAGTTCATCTTTCTTATCTTGATCCAACGGGACCGTACTGCCTTCGCATAGCGAAACGATCTTTGAGGTAATAGCTAGTACTGAGCCCTCCTGGATACTCTCTATATGCTCGTCCATAAGTTGGATCAGTGTTTGCCGGTTGGGCAAGACCCTGGACGTTTTAATGGGCGTCACAATCATACGTATATTATAGGTCTCTTGGGCTAAAAACAGATATAATAGACCGTAAGGCGAATAATTAAAATATGGTGGGCAGCCAAAACCGGAACCAGACGCAGTCCAAGCCCCATAAGCGGGGTTTAAAATTGCGCGCCAAATTCATCCTGCTCATTACTGCCGTATTGGTGGTGGTGCTCAGCTTGATTGCCTATATCTTGGTAACCGGAGCTCGGGCCGGACTGACCGAAAGCCTTAATCGCGAGACGAAAAGCTTCTCGATAGCGGCCACTAAACCGATTGGCGATATTTTCGCTATTGACCGCCGGTCCAATCCCCAGCAGGTCAAACAGCAGATGCGGAAACTGGCCGATCAGAACAACGACATTTCCGACATCGCGGTGGTTGACCTTAAAGACCTGTCCCAATTCAGCCTAAGCGGTAAGACACTGGACATTTCCTCCCAGAGCATCCTTAGCGACAGACCCTCTGCGGTCACCAATACGGCCCATCAGATAACCTTGGATATCCAGCCTTACTTCGATGCCGGCGGACGGCATATATACACCGTCGCTTATCAGATATCCGGGGCAACCGTGAATAAAGATATACAGCGCGAAGAAGTGACTATCCTGGCGCTGATGCTCCTGGGATTGCTGCTGATAGCCGTCGCCACCTACGCGTCCGTAAAATATCTTTTTCTGCAGCCTTTGGACCAGCTGGCTGAGGCGGCGGAAGCTTTGGTGCAGGGCAATTTCGATATTACGAAGTTCGATCAGCGGACCGATGAGATCGGCGCCGTGGCGGTCAGTATCAGCAACATGGCCAGCGCGCTTAAATCAAATATCACCAAGTTGAAAGAGTTGGACGTGCAGAAAGATGAGTTCATAAAAATCGTCTCCCATAACCTGCGCACGCCGCTGACTATCATCCAGAGCAATGCCGCCTTTTTGGATAGCTCGCAGCTGACGCCGATCTTAAAGAGGATGGTCCAGGGCATAGAAGACAGCGCCCGGCGGCTTAATCTTTTTTCGGAGCAGATCCTGACCATAACCGACTATGAGACAGGTAAGGCCGGCGGCGGCCTTCTGGCCGAGACGTCGCTTAACGAGATGCTGGGCGGATTGGGCCGGGAATACGAAGAACTCGCCAAGTCGAAGAACATCGTCTTTAAGACCGAGATTCAAAACGGCGAGATACGCTTTTTGAGCAGCCAGTTCCTGATAGCTCAAGCGGTCCGTAACTTATTGGATAACGCTTTGAAATTCACGCCGGAGCAAGGTACCGTGGAGCTAATCGCCAGTGCCGCCCAGAAAGTGACTATCCAAGTCAAAGATACCGGCATCGGTATAAAGCCCGAAGAAATCCCCAAACTGTTCACTAAGTTCCACCGCGGCAGCGACACTCTGGTCTATAACTACGAAGGCACCGGCATCGGACTTTATATGGTCAAACTGATAATCGAGGAGCAGAAAGGCACCATCCGCGCCGACAGCAAATTAGGCGAGGGAACTTCTTTCATTATCGAGCTGCCATATGTTCCGCCGGCTGTCGCCCAGACCGAAGAACAGCTCAGCGCTCAGTAATTATCATATCCAGCGGAATGTCATGCGGTTCGTGCGGCAGCCCCTCGCTCGCGAACCCATTCCAGTAAGCTAAGCCGATTTTCAAAGCCTGCGGCTGCCTGGCTAAGAAACGATCGTAAAAACCGCCGCCCCAGCCCAGCCGATAATTCTCCTTATCGAAAGCCAGCAGAGGCACGATTATCAGATCGAACTTGGCCTTTGGTGGGACCTGGTGTTTATCCGATTCCAGGATTTTAATTTTTATTTTCGGGAATTTATACATGAGGGTGTCGTGCAGCGGTTTGACATTGACTTCTCTCAACTGTTCGATCGGCGTGTATGAACACATGCTGCCAATCTTCGCCCAATTGACTTCACGAAAAACCTTGCGGCAGATCTCCAGGCTTTTTGCATCGACGCTGGGCATGCTTAAACTCAGCCGGGTATCCTTATATCGCTGCCGCAGCTCCTGCTTGTCCGAATCCATTTGATAATTTTAGCACCGTTTACATAACAGGGGTGGCGTGATAATATTCCTAGGTCCATTTCCGGGCCATTAGCTCAGCTGGTTAGAGCAGAGGCCTCTTAAGCCTCGTGTCGTGGGTTCGAGTCCCACATGGCCCTCCAGAATTATGAAACTATTGAATGGCCAAGAGTTGGCCGGCTTCATCAAAGAACGGCACGGCCGGCAGGTCCGGACGCTGCGGGCCGGTAAAGTTTACCCTAAATTGGCTATCGTCCAAACCAAAGACGACCCGGTGATCGATACCTACGTAAGCCTGAAACAAAAGTATGGCGGCGATATCGGTGTCGAAGTAGTCCTGCATAAGGTCAGCCTGGCTGCAGTCCCAAAGGTACTTGACATGTTAAGTATCGATGATTCGGCGCATGGCATAATCGTGCAGCTGCCGCTGGAGGATCCGTCTAAGACTAATGAAATAGTCAACCTGGTCGACCCGTCAAAAGACGTGGATGCCTTAGGTGAGAAATCCCGATTCGAACCGGCGACACCGATGGCTATCATGTGGCTGCTTAGCGGTTATAATATCGACCTTCAGGGCCGCAAGATTCTCCTGATCGGTCGCGGCAAGCTGGTCGGGGCGCCGCTGGAAAAGATTCTGAGAGTTTCCGGACATGACGTCACGGTAATCGACCGCGAGGTAGCCGATCTGGCGGATCTCACCAAAGAAGCCGATGTCATCATCACCGCCACCGGCAGTCCGGCTCTCCTATATCCGGATATGATCAAGGCCGGCGCCGTGGTCATAGATGCCGGCGTGGCCAGCGAAGAAGGCAAGACCGTCGGCGATCTGGCTCCGGAGGTTTACGAGCGGCAGGATCTCACGATTACCCCCAAAAAAGGCGGCGTCGGCCCGCTGACAGTCTGCGCGCTATTCGAAAACGTCATCAGGGCCGCTTCTAATGTCAAAAATTAAGGTCGGCGTCTTTGACAGCGGTGTCGGTGGTCAGTCGGTTATCAATGCTATCAGGAAAGAAATATCCGATTTAGAGATTATCTATAAGGACGATAAGGCTCACGTCCCGTACGGCAGCCGCAGCGTCGCCCAGATCCATGAATTCGTACGGCCGATTTTCCGAGAGTTTATCGATGACGGCTGCGAAGCGGTGATCATAGCCTGCAATACCGTGACCACTAATCTGATAGAAGGTTTAAGACAGGAATTCGATATTCCTATGGTCGGCATGGAACCGGCAGTCAAGCCGGCCGCTCAGCAGACCGGGTCCGGCGTGATCGCGGTCTGCGCCACCCCGCGCACGCTGTCCAGTAAAAGGTACAGGTGGCTTAAGGAAAACTACGCCGACGATGTGGAGGTTCTAGAGCCCGATTGTTCTGACTGGGCATTAATGGTTGAACAAAACAGAATAGAACGCGAAAAAGTCGCAGATACGATTGAAGAAGTCATATCAAAAAAAGCTGATGTGATCGTTCTGGGATGCACCCACTACCACTGGATCGAAGAGCTTATACGCGACGTCGCCGCCGGACGCGCGGAAGTAATCCAGCCGGAGGCACCGGTCGTAGCCCAGCTTAAGCTAGTGCTCGGACAGCTTGCTTGAACTGATCGCCCCGGTCTTTGTAGTCCTTGAAGAGGCCGAAACTGGACGTCCCGCACGACAGCAGGACCGCGTCGCCGGGCTGGGCGTGGGCCCGAGCCTCGGCCACAATCTGGGGTATCACCTGGAGGCCTTCGGTCACTGCGTTGAAACCATGAGCCCGCAGCATCCCGGCTAATTTAGGGCCGATCTCGCCGATAGTAATAACGTGGCGGACCTTTTCCTGAGAGGTAATCTCCTTGATCAGCTCCGTATA
>Ga0207667_10001787_pt1 | contig 27053 bp, 22 predicted proteins | sample KBSCornC52_FD_184301 | JGI IMG/M metagenome (GOLD analysis project Ga0207667, IMG submission 184301) | Corn rhizosphere microbial communities from Kellogg Biological Station, Michigan, USA - KBS Corn C5-2 (SPAdes) (version 2) | ecosystem: Host-associated > Plants > Roots > Rhizosphere > Soil ...
CGCGCCGCTTCGATCGCGGCATTCAGCGCCAGCAGGTTGGTCTGGTAGGCGATGTCGTCGATGATGCCGATCTTCTTCGCGATCTGGTTCATCGCCGATACGGTTTCTTTCACGGCCTCGCCGCCTGCGCTGGCTTCCTTGGCGGCCTTCGTGGCCATGCCGTCGGTGACCTTGGCGTTCTCGGTGTTCTGCGCGATCGATGCCGTCATCTGCTCGATCGAGGCGCTGGTCTCCTCGACGCCGGCCGCCTGTTCGCTCGACGCCTGCGACAGCGATTGTGCGGTGGCGCTGACCTGTTCGGAGGCGCTGGCGAGGGAGTCGGCCGCGCCGTTCACTTCGGCCACCACCTGCGACAGCTTGTCCACGGTGTTGTTGGCATATTCCTTCAGCTTGGCGAATTCGCCCTCGTACGCCTTGTCGATGCGGCGCGTCAGGTCGCCCTCGGCCATGGCACTCATCACGCGTACCACGTCCTCGACCGACGCCCGCGTGGTCGCCACGAGCTGGTTCAGGCCTTCGCCCATGTCCTTCTGGAAGCCCTGCAGGCCGGCCAGGTCGACGCGCTGGTCGAAGTTGCCGCGGTTGGCCGCTTCGACCACGCGCTTCTGGCCGTCGATCACCTGCGACAGCCGGGCGATCATGTCCTTCATGGCGCGCAGCAGCTGTCCCGTTTCGTCCGTCGCCGTCGCATCGATGCGGATCGACAGGTCGCCGTCCGCGAGGCTGTTGGCAGCGTCCACGGCGGTGCGCAGGGGGCGGGTCACGCTGCGGCTGATGACGAAGCCCAGTGCGATGCCGACCAGGAGGCCGAAGGCGATGGCGCCGACCATGAGGTTGCGGCTGGCGTTGTACAGCACCGAGGTTTCCGCCGCCGCCGCCCTGGCATTGTCCTCCTTCATCTTCGACAGGTCGGTCATCGCGTCGTCGACACGATCGACGATCACGCGCGCGTCCTTCATCACGTATTCCGCGGACTTGCGTTCCTGCTGGTGCAGGCCGGCCGCCTGCTCCTTTTTCGCCATCGTGATGGCCGTGTCGATGGCATCCACGTAGGCCTTGTAGCTGGCTTCCAGCGTCGCGAATTTCTGCTTGCCCGCCTCCGTGTAGAACAGCGGCCGGGCTTTGTCCAGGTTCGCGCGCATCAGCTCGCGCGCCTTTGTCAGCGCATCGAGGTAGGTCGCGGCGTCGGTCGACGGCATGGTTTGCGCGAGCAGGTAGTTGCGGATCGCGCGGGACTGGTAGATCAGGTCGATGTTGGCTTCCTTGATATACGAGACGCCCTGCAGCTCCTTCTCGTACATGCGGTCCGCCATGTCGTTGATCCTGCTGGCGTTCGAGATGCCAATGGCACCGACGACGGCGCTGATGGCCGCCACCAGCACGAAGCCGCCGGTCAGGCGCGCTCCGATTTTCATATTCTTGAACACGATGACTTCCTTTTAAAACCTGGTGAAATTCGATTCGTCCGCCGCGTCGGCGGCAAACGCCAGCACGGTATGTCCGCCTGTTTTCGCGCCGGTCTTCGTGGAACGTGGCGTCCGGTGCTGCGGCCTGCGCATCGGCACGACGTTCGCGGCAGGGGCGTTGGCCAGCCTGAAGAACGACATGGCCTGCTGCAACTGCTCGGCCTGGGAACTCATTTCCTCGGCAGTCGCCGCCAACTCTTCGGAACTGGACGCGTTCTGCTGCGTCGTCTGGCTCATCTGGCCGACCGCCGCATTGATCTGGCCGACGCCGGCCGACTGTTCTTCCGACGCCGCCGTAATCTCCTGCACGAGATCCGACGTCTTGCGGATGTTCGGGACCATGCGGTCGAGCAGGGTGCCGGCCCGTTCCGCCAGTTCCACGCTGCTGGTCGCCACTTCGCCGATCTCCTGTGCCGCGACCTGGCTGCGCTCGGCCAGCTTGCGCACCTCGGCCGCCACGACGGCGAACCCCTTGCCGTGCTCTCCTGCGCGGGCCGCTTCGATGGCGGCGTTCAGCGCCAGCAGATTGGTCTGGTAGGCGATGTCGTCGATGATGCCGATCTGTTTCGCGATCCGCCGCATCGCCGCGACGGTGGCCTTGACGGCGTCGCCGCCTTCGGCCGCTTCGCGCGCGGCCTGCGCCGCCATGCCGTCCGTGACGCGGGCGTTTTCCGTGTTCTGGGCGATCGACGCGGTCATCTGTTCCAGCGAGGCGCTGGTCTCCTCGACGCCGGCGGCCTGCTCCGATGCGGCCTGCGACAGCGACTGCGCGGTGGCGCTGACCTGCTCGGAGGCGGAAGCGAGCGAATGGGCGCCGCCGTTCACTTCGCCCACGACTTGCGTCAGCTTCGCGATCATGTTCTTCATCGCGGCCAGCAGCTGGCCGGCTTCGTCGCGCCCGGCAGCCTGGATGTCGACGGTGAGGTCGCCGGCCGCCAGGCGGTCGGCCGCGTCGACGGCCAGGCGCAGCGGCCGGGTCACGGACAGCGTGATGAACACCGCCACGACCAGTGCGAGCACGGCGGCGCCGGCCGTCATGGCCAGCACGAGCTGGCGCGTCTCGGCGTACGTGCGGCCCGCTTCCTCGGCCAGTTTCTGCATCTTGTCGGCCTGGTGTTTGGCCAGCTCGTCGACGGCGGCGATCAGCTCGCGGTTCAGCGGCATGTAATCCTTGCTGACGTATTCGGCGGCCTGCTGGTGGTCGCTGCGCATCAGGTCGTAGAAGCGGGCATACGTCGGCTCCAGCGCTGCCTGCCGGTCGGTGATGTGCTTGAGCAGCTTCTTGCCCGATTCGCTGGCCACCAGTTTCGTCAACTCGCCGATGCCCGCAGTGGTGTCGGCGCGCAGCTGTTCGATCTGCTTGCGATAGTGTTCGCCTTGCGCCGGGTCGGTGGTGAGCAGCATGCCGCGCATCTGGCGCGGCAGGTCGACCGTGTCGCGGATCAGGTCCTTGGCGACAACCACTTTCGGATAGGCGTCCTGCGTGATCGTCTCGGTGGCCTGGTGCATCGCGGCCATGCGGCTCGTGGCCAGCTGCGCGATCGCCAGTAACAACAGCAAGACTGCGCCGAAGCCGAGGCCGAGGCGGATGCCGATTTTCAGGTTCTTAAGCACGATGGCTCTCCCATGGATGAATGAAGCGTGCGATGCGTCAGGCCGCCGCGGCCTGGCTTTCGGTTTCGACACCGGCGAGCAGCGCCGCCATGTCGAGGATCAGTGCCACCTCGCCGTTGCCGAGGATGGAGGAGCCGGACAGGAAGCGCGCGCCGGCGAACACCTTGCCCAGCGGCTTGATGACGGTCTGGAATTCGCCCAGCAGGCTGTCGACGACGAGGCCGGCCTTGCGGCCGCCGTAGCGCACGACGACGATGCTCTGGCGCCGCGCGGCGCTGCCCGCGACGGCGAAGCGTTCGCGCAGGCGCACGAAGGGCAGGGGCTGGCCGCGCAGGTCGACCCAGTCGCAGCACGGCAGCTCGCGGAACTCGATGCATTCCTCGACCATGTCCATCGGGATCACGAACACCGACCTGCCGACGCCGACCTGGAAACCGTTGATGATCGCGAGCGTCAGGGGCAGGCGCACCGTGACCGTGGTGCCTACGCCTTCCGTACTGGCGATGTCCACGCTGCCGCGCAGCGCGAGGATGTTGCGCTTGACGACATCCATGCCCACGCCGCGCCCGGACAGGTTGGTCACCTGTTCCGCTGTCGAGAAGCCCGGTTCGAAGATCAGGTTGAAGATTTCCTTGTCCGTCAGCGAACGGCCCGCTTCGACGAGGCCGCGCTCGACGGCCTTGGCGAGGATGCGCTCCCGTTTCAGGCCGCCGCCGTCGTCCGAGACTTCGATCACGATGCTGCCCGAGTCGTGAAAGGCGTTCAGCGCCACCGTGCCCTGCGCCGGCTTGCCGCGCGCCGCGCGCACTTCGGCCGGCTCGATGCCGTGGTCCATGGCGTTGCGCACGAGGTGGGTGAGCGGGTCGCCGATCCTTTCGACGACGGTCTTGTCCAGCTCCGTGTCCTCGCCGCTGACGTCGAGGCGGATGTCCTTGCCCAGCTCGCGCGCCACGTCGTGCACGACGCGCTGGAAGCGGTTGAACGTGGCGCCGATCTTCACCATGCGCAGCTGCAGCGCGCTGTCGCGCACCTCTTCGACGAGTCCCGACAGGGTGGACGTGCATTCGAGCAGCTCGGCGTTCTGCGCGCGCCGCGCGACGAGGTTGGCGCTGGCGCCGGCGATCATCAGTTCGCCGACGAGGTTGATCAGGCGGTCCAGCTTGTCCGCGTCGACGCGCACGGAACGGTTTTCGTGCTGCGCCCTGGCTTCCGGCGCCTGGCGCTGTTTCGCCAGCGCCGCCTCGACGACCGGCGCACGCACGGCGCCCTGGCCGACGAGGATCTCGCCGATCGGCTGGGCGGGCGCGGCGGCCGCGGCCTGCGCCGCCAGCGCCAGTTCCAGTTCGTGCGCGGTGACGCTGCCGCAGCGCACGAGCATCTGGCCCAGGCGCTCGCGCTGTTCGGGCAGCTCGTCCAGCCACGCGACGTATTCCGCGATGCGGTTCTCGGGCGGCAGGATGCGGATCTGGCAGTCCTCGCGCACGAAGTCGAACACGCCGTCGATGGTGGCCTTGTCGGCGCTGCCGGCGAAGCCGATCTCGAAGCCGAGGTAGCATGACTCCGGATCGAATGTATCGGCATCCGGCAGGTCGTCCGCCAGCGTGGCGATGCCGGTGATCGTGCCCAGCTGGCCCAGGTAGCGGATGAACGATAGCGGGTCCATGCCGTTGCGCAGCACGTCGCGGCCGAAGCGCAGCGAGATGTGCCAGTGGCCGTCGTCCGCTTCCGCTTCCGTTGCGGCGGGCGCCCGGGCGGCAGGTTCCTGCGCCGGGACCGGAGCGAGAAGGTAGGCCTGCAGCGCGGCGACGAGGGGCGCGCCCGCGGCCGCGAGATCGTCGTTGCCGTCCAGCGTGCCGCTTTCGACCGCGTCGACGAGGGTACCGATGTGGTCGCGGCAGGCGAGCAGCAACGCCACCAGTTCGTCGGTGACGTCGACGTCGCCGTCGCGCACCTTGTCCAGCACGCTCTCGGCCACGTGCGTGAATTCGACGACGGTATCGAGGCCGAACATGCCGGCCGATCCCTTGATCGTGTGCGCCGCGCGGAAGATCGCGTTGACGGCGTCCTGCCCGTCGCGCGCGACCGCCAGCAGCGCGGTTTCCATCTGCTCCAGCAGTTCGCGGCTTTCGGCGATGAAGGTGACCGTCACCTGGTCGATGGCTATGCTCACGCGGATTCTCCTTCGGGCGACAGGCCGAGCAGCGCGAATGCGTCGCGCACGGCGGGGCTGGCGCCGCGCAGTTCGAGGCGCTTGCCGAGGCGGATGGCCTCGCGCCGCGCCACCAGCAGCAGCTGTGCGCCGGCGCTGTCGAATTCCGTCACGCTGGCCAGGTCGAGCGTGGGTGCGGCGTGCGTGAGCACAACGTCCAGCAGCACGGGTTTCAGCTCCGCGGCGCGGTAGATCGTCATCTCGCCTTCGACCGCCAGGCATGCGGCGGCCCCTTGGCTCGTATCGCCAATATTCATCAAGTGCTCCGGGAAACGCCGGCCGGCGCCGGCGGGGATGTCAGGACAGGGTCAGCTTCTGGACGGCGGCGAGGAGGGCTTCGGGCTTGAACGGCTTGACCATCCAGGCGCGCGCACCGGCCGCCTTGCCCTGTTCTTTCTTGTCTTCCTGCGATTCCGTGGTCAGCATCAGCACGGGCGTGAACTTGTACGCGGGTCGGGTCTTGAGTTCGCGCACGAACGAGATGCCGTCCATGTTCGGCATGTTGACATCGCTGATGATCAGGTTGATCTTCTGGCCGGTCAGCTTGGCCAGCGCGTCGCGGCCGTCGCAGCCTTCGATGACGTCATAGCCGGCCTGCTTCAGTGCGAGGCCGACGACCTGGCGGATCGAGATCGAATCGTCCACCACCATGATGGTTTTTGCCATGGGTACTCCTAGAAAAATGTGATCTCTTCGGCCTGTTGCGGGGCCGGTTTGCTTCTGCTCTTGTGGAGCTGGCGTTCCTCGGCCATCGCATACGTGCTTTCCAGTTCGGCCAGCAGGTTGCGCGCGTCGAGCGGGGGCAGGGGGGCGCCGGCGTCCTGCGCCTGTTCGTCCAGCCAGCCGGGCAGGCGGGCGATGTTCTGGCGCACGTGCGCGAGGATCTGGCTGACACGGTCCTGGAACTGCAGCTGCACGAGCGCTTCCGCGACCTCGGCCTGGATGCCGGTGCTTTCGCGCTGCAGCAGGTCGGACGACTGCACCAGCGCATCCGTCACGCCGCGCAGCGAGCCGAGCACGTTGCCGATCTTTTGTTCCGATGCCTGCACGGCGACCGTCTCCTCACGCATCGATTCGCCGGCCGCGCGGCACGTGGCGTCGATCGCCGCGCTGATGCGGCCGACCTGTTCGGCGATGTGCTTGCCGGCGTCGGCCGAGCGGTTCGACAGCATGCGCACCTCGGTGGCTACGACGGCGAATCCGCGCCCGGCCTCGCCGGCACGCGCCGCCTCGATGGCCGCGTTCAGCGCCAGCAGATTGGTCTGCCAGGCGATGCTCGCCACGTCCGCGGCCATCTTCTGCAGGTGCGCCGTGACTTGCTGCAGGCCTTCGATCCTGGCCAGCATCTGCTGCTTGCTGGCGGCGGCGCCGGCCAGCATGTCCAGCAGCGAGCGCAGTTCCTGTTCGCTGGCGGCGAATGCGTCGACGATGCCGGCGCCGTTACGGGCCGTGCCGGAGGCGTCGAGTGCAAGGCCGAGCCGGGTGACGATGCCGGAAAAGCGTTCGACCAGCGCCACGACGGCCGTCTCCATCTGGTCGCGCGAGGCGTCGATGTGCGACGTCCACACGTCGGCGACGTCGGCGCCGAACGCGCGGCGGCTGGCGAGGTAGTCGTCGGCCGCAGCGCGGTTGCGGGCAGCTGCCGGTGTGCGCATGGCGGCGTACGTGCCGGCCGTAAGCAACGCGGCGGCGAACAGCCAGCCGTGCCACTGCCAGCCGGCCAGGGGGACGATGATGCAGGCCGCGGCGACGGCCACGATCAGCGGCGAACAGGTTTGAAGGGGGCGTAGTCGCGACACGCGGCGCTCCGTCGGTATGCGAATGGGTCGGTGCCGGATCGGCGATCCGGCATATCATTTTTGCGGTATTTACTTGCCGCATGGGAACAAATGATTGCAGATTGGATTGCCGTAGCGCAAGCTTTTTAGGTGGAAATGTTGCACTGCGAGGCAAATACAACACAACGTTAGGTGGACGCTAACATATTGTTGCAAAAGGCTTTTATGCGCACCGCAAGGCGATATGCGGATTCGATGACGGCACCAATTGGCCAAGTTGTTGTTCAATTATTTGACAAATGTATGCATGCCGGGTCCGTACATTCTTGCTGGATGGGCGGATGCGTGCAGGGGCTGCCTTCGGCCACGCCGAGGCGAGGCACCGGAATTTCCGGATTGCGGGAGGGGGGCGCGAACGGTACGATCGATTCCGGTGGGCGGTGCCATTGCCCGGGATCGCAGTGCCGTTGATGTCAGGGGGACGAGATGCTACAGGCCTTGCTTGCGACGATAGGGGGGCTGGCCATGCTGGCCAGTATCGCGGCGAAATTCGTCGGGCCGCCCGCCGCCACGGAAGTGGAGGACGGTGCGGCCCGGGAGGATGCGAATGTGGAGCCGGTCAGCGCTTCAGCTGCGACAGGTCGCGCACGGCGCCGCGGTCGGCCGACGTGGTCAGCGCCGCGTACGCGCGCAGCGCTTGCGACACGGTGCGCTCGCGGTTGACGGGCTGCCAGGCGGCGTCGCCGCGCGCTTCCATCGCGGCGCGGCGGCCGGCCAGTTCGTCGGCCGACACGCGCAGGTTGATGGTGCGGTTCGGGATGTCGATGTCGATCGTGTCGCCTTCCTCGACGAGGCCGATCGCGCCGCCTTCCGCCGCTTCCGGCGAGGCGTGGCCGATCACGAGGCCGGACGAACCGCCGGAGAAGCGGCCGTCGGTGAACAGCGCGCATGCCTTGCCGAGGCCTTTCGACTTGATGTACGACGTCGGGTACAGCATCTCCTGCATGCCGGGGCCGCCTTTCGGGCCTTCGTAGCGGATGATGACGACGTCGCCCGCGTGCACCGTGTCGCCCAGGATGCCTTCGACGGCCGCGTCCTGGCTTTCGAACACGCGCGCCTTGCCGGAGAATTTCAGGATGCTCTCGTCCACGCCGGCCGTCTTCACGATGCAGCCTTTCTCGGCGATGTTCCCGTACAGGACAGCGAGGCCGCCGTCCTGCGAGTAGGCGTGCGCGCGGTCGCGGATGCAGCCTTCGGCACGATCCAGGTCGGCCGTCTCGAAGCGCTCGGCCTGCGAGAATGCGACCTGCGTGGGCACGCCGCCCGGCGCGGCGCGGAACAGCGTGTGCACGGCCTGGTCGTCGCTACGTTTGATGTCGTATTTCTCGATCGCGTCGCCCAGCGTCGGCGAGTGCACGGTCGGCAGCGACGTGTCCAGCAGGCCGGCGCGCGCCAGTTCGCCGAGGATGGCGACGATGCCGCCGGCGCGGTGCACGTCCTCGATGTGGTACTTGTTGGTCATCGGCGCGACCTTGCACAGGCAGGGCACGTTGCGCGAGATGCGGTCGATGTCGGCCATCGTGAATTCGACGCCCGCCTCGTGCGCGGCGGCCAGCAGGTGCAGCACGGTATTCGTGGAACCGCCCATCGACACGTCCAGCGCCATCGCGTTCTCGAACGCGGTCTTGGTGGCGATGCTGCGCGGGAGGATCGTGTAGTCGTCCCCTTCGTAGTGGCGCTTCGCGAGGTCGACGATCAGGCGGCCGGCGCGCAGGAACAGTTCCTTGCGGTCGGCGTGGGTGGCGACGATGGTGCCGTTACCCGGCAGCGACAGGCCCAGCGCCTCGGTCAGGCAGTTCATCGAGTTCGCCGTGAACATGCCGGAGCAGGAACCGCAGGTGGGGCAGGCCGAGCGCTCGACTTCCGCCACGTCGGCGTCGGAAATCTTCGAATCGCCGGCCTGGATCATCGCGTCCACGAGGTCCAGCTTGATGATCTTCTTGTCGTTGTTGACGACCTTCAGCACCTTGCCCGCTTCCATCGGACCGCCCGACACGAACACGGTCGGGATGTTGATGCGCATGGCGGCCATCAGCATGCCCGGGGTGATCTTGTCGCAGTTCGAGATGCAGACCATGGCGTCGGCGCAGTGGGCGTTGACCATGTATTCGACGGAGTCGGCGATCAGGTCGCGCGACGGCAGCGAGTACAGCATGCCGCCGTGGCCCATCGCGATGCCGTCGTCGACGGCGATGGTGTTGAATTCCTTGGCGACGCCGCCGGCGGCCTCGATCTCGCGCGCGACCAGCTGGCCCAGGTCCTTCAGGTGCACGTGGCCCGGCACGAACTGGGTGAACGAGTTGACGACGGCGATGATCGGTTTTTCGAAATCGCCGTCCTTCATGCCGGTCGCGCGCCACAGGGCGCGCGCACCCGCCATGTTGCGGCCTTGGGTCGTGGTACGGGAACGGTAAGTCGGCATGTTGTTGTCTCCTTTTGGACGGCGAACGGATGAGGACAAATAAGAACCTTAGAGTGCCGTGTCGGCGGCAAGTTGTCCAATATATGATTTGGTGGGCTGTGATACGCATTTTGTATCACAGCAGATGAAACAAAAAAAGCAGCCGAAGCTGCTTTCCATGGCTGGTGGGCACGGGGTGCCCACCGAGCGTTTGCTTACCACCACATGCCGTAGATCGTGGCCAGCGCCACGCAGATGACGGCCGAGCCGAGGGCGAACGCGCCATCGACCTTGAACAGCTTGGTGTCGACGATCAGCGCCTTCACCTTGCCGCGGGCGAACACGGTGGAGAGCAGGACCATGCCGGCGACGACCAGCCAGAACACGATGAACATGCGGTCCAGGAACGGGATCTCGTACACGCCCGAACCGTTGTCATGGGCGAAGCCGATCGGCGCGAGGAAGGACAGGTCCATCCAGCCCGGCAGGAACTTCAGGATGATCGAGAACACCAGGCCGCCGATCGTCGCGAACATCGCGGCGGAGGAGGTCGTCTTTTTCCAGAAGAAGCCCAGCAGGAACATCGCCAGGATGCCCGGCGAGACGAAGCCCGTGTATTCCTGGATGTACTGGAAGCCGCCTTTCTTGTCGATGCCCATCAGCGGGGCGATCACGACGGCCAGCAGCATCGACACGACGACGGTCATGCGGCCGATCCACACCATTTTCTTCTCGGTGACGTCCGGATGCAGGCGCTTCTGGTAGATGTCGAGGGTGAAGATGGTGGCGATCGAGTTGGCCTTGCCGGCCAGCGACGCGACGACGGCAGCGGTCAGCGCGGCGAATGCGATGCCTTTCAGGCCCGACGGCAGCAGTGCCAGCAGCGTCGGGTAGGCGCGGTCCGGATTGAGCTCGCCGCCGACGCGCATCGCGTCGCCCAGCACGCCGGAGCGGTCCAGTGCGAATGCGGCGATACCCGGCATGACGACGATCATCGGCATCAGCAGTTTCAGGAACGCGGCGAACAGCAGGCCTTTGCGGGCGGTCGGCAGGTCGGCGCCCAGGGCGCGCTGCGTGATGTACTGGTTGCAGCCCCAGTAGTTCAGGTTGACGATCCACATGCCGCCGATCAGCGTCGACAGGCCCGGCAGGTCCATGTAGTTCTTGTTGTCGCGGCCCAGCACCATTTCGAAGTGGTCGCGGGTGGTGTTGTACAGCGTCGAGAAGCCTTGCAGGGCGCCGTGGCCGTTGCCCAGCTTGGCGACGAGGTCCAGCGCCAGCCACGTGGTCACGAGGCCGCCGATGACCAGGCAGGTCACCTGGATGACGTCGGTGTAGCCGATGACCTTCATGCCGCCCAGGGTGATGATGGCGGCGAAGATGGCCAGGAACAGCATGCAGGGCAGCACGCCGATGCCGGTGACGCTGCCGATGGCCAGCGCGCCCAGGTACAGGATCGAGGTCAGGTTGACGACGACGTACAGGCCGAGCCAGAACAGTGCCATCGTCGTGGCGACGGCCTTGCCGTAGCGCTGTTCGAGGAACTGGGGCATCGTGTAGATGCGGTTCTTCAGGTAGACGGGCATGAAGAACACGGCGACGATGACGAGGGTGGCGGCGGCCATCAGTTCGTACACGGCGATGGCCATGCCGATGCGGAAGCCCGAGCCGCTCATGCCGATGAACTGCTCGGCGGAGATATTCGAGGCGATCAGCGATGCGCCGATGGCCCACCAGGTGAGCGAGCCTTCGGCCAGGAAGTAGTCGTGCGAGGCGGAAGTGTTTGCGCTCTTCTTGCGCCGGTAGACCCAGAGGCCATAGCCGGCGACCACGATGAAATACACGAGGAAGACGATGGAATCGAGGCTGGAAATCAGGTTCATAGGTTTATCTCGTCAAGCGGGAACGAATCAGCACGCCGGGTTCGGCGCTCCGGGAAGGCATCCATCGGGTCGCTCTTCCAGTCGCAGGCCGCAGAGTGCGGCCATGGTCAACCCCGGATTCTAGGCAGGAAACTGCGGCCCTTGCCCATCCATTTTTCGCGCTACCTATGCAAAAATCGTATGGCTGTAATTCAGCAATGGCCCGGACATGCGCGGGAGTGCGCGCATGTCCTGTTACTCCGGTCAGCCCTTGCGTTTGCGGCGGGCCGACAGGCCGGCGCCGAGCAGGCCGATCATCGTCAGCGCCAGTGCGGACGGTTCCGGCACATCGTTCACGGGCGGCACGGTCTCGAGATTGGCATCGAACCAGATGTACTTGTTCTGCACGACATCCTTCACGTTCGGCTGTAGCGAACTCTCGATTGTCTGCGCGTTGCCATTGCCGTCGCCGAAGCCGACCGCGGCCTTCGTGCTCGTGTCCGTGACCTCCCAGCCCATCGTCTGGTAGAAGAAGCCGATCAGGCCTTCGCCGGCAGCCGGCGTGTAGCCGGCGCCGCGCAGCACCAGCTGGAAGCTGTCGGTCGGGGTGTCATGGCCGTCGTAGTAACCGACGTTGTCCCAGGTGACGACCAGCTGGTTCGACGTAAGGTTGTAGTGGACTACGCCCGAGCCCGCACCGCGCGTGTCTATGTCGCCGAAGAACGGCGAGATGATTGGTGCGTCCACGCCAGTCACGCCGGTCGGCCTGAAGGACGCGATGCCGCTGCCGAAGCTGACGTTGCCGTTATTGTTGATGAACAGCGAATGATAGGTCTGGCCAAAGAAGGTGACGTTGAAGCCGAGATCCAGCGCCATGTAGCCGTCGTCGTTGCGGCCATCCGCCTGGCCCACGTTGGCGGCGTTGCCGCCGCCGGTCGTGACGATATTCGCACCGAGGTCGTTCGTGTAGTAGCCGCCGGCGGTGTATTTGCCGGGCGACGCCTTCAGGTCGCTGTTCGGGATCGTCACGACGGCTGCCTGTGCGGCGCTGAATGCCGCGAACAGGGCGGCACCGGCGAGTGCCTTGACGAGGTGGTTCATGGGTTTGCTGTCAGTTCGGATCATTTTCTCTCCAGTTAATATGTATAGGGAACTAAGAGTCTGGGAACTCAGAGTTGCGCCAACCTGTTAGCAAAAACGATGCCAATCATGCAACGTACTGATTTTACTGATATTATCCTTGTAACATTGATTTTTGGTTAATGGATTGTCAAATTTCTCGACATTGCCTAGACGGATTAGACGCATATGACGGTGCGACGGCTAACGCAACTGTGAAATCGATGCGAAAAGGGTCGCTGCGTCCCGCCATTTCACGTCACATTTTCCACGAAGCCGGCTCGCTCGATTTGCTGGTTTTTTGATAAGAGGAAAGGAACGCAGGTCATCCACGCAGAGCAACTATACTGTGCCCGTGCCCGCCATCCGCGGGGTTCAGGCTGACGCCGGGCGGCGTCGCTTCAATACGGTATCAGGAGGTCGAAATGAACAAAGCAACATGTATCCTGCGCGGCGTCGCGTTGGCGTGCGCGCTATGTGCGGCCGGTACCCCGGCCATGGCAGCCAAGGATCCGGCGCGCTGGACCCAGGGCGACAAGACCAAGTCCCAGCGCATGGCCACGCTGAAGAAGGAAATCAATGCCGCGTATGCTGAACAGCAGACGGCCTGCAAGCGCAAGTCGTCCGGTAAGCGCGACGCCTGCATGAAGCAGGCCCGCCAGATCTACCAGCACGACATGGCCAACGCCCCACGCCTGCTTGCCCAGGCGCCGAGGGGGAGGGTGTCGGAACGCATCGTCTCCACGACGCCCGCCGCAACCGGCACGTCCACCCAGCCGGGTGCAACCGCATATGGCAGCTCGGGCGCCGGCATGACCGGTTCGGGCGGTGCCACGGGCAACGTCAACGGCAAGGACGATGCCGTCCCGCCGTCGAGCGGCATGCAGCCGCAGGACCAGCCGCAGAACCAGCCGCAGGGCAGCACACCGCCGGTGCAGCAACAGTAAGGGCGTCTCGCGCCGGGGGGCGCCGGGTGGTAAACTGCCGGCTTTTGTCGCAGAGGACCACGATGGCGCTCCCTTCGGAGCTGCGCGCTCGCGCGCTGGCATTACTGATCGAGACGGCGCCCCACGCCAAGACGCAGGGCGTAGCGGCACTGGCCGCGGCCTGGCGTGCGGGCGAATGCGCACTCGACGCGGCAGCGGTCCTCGACACGGGCGATGCCGCCATCCCGGGGCGGCCCGCGCGGCCGGAACTGGTGCCGCCAAGACTCGTCGGCCGCCGTTCGATGGCGACACAGGAAGGTCGCGCCATGCTGGTCCACGCACTGGCCCACATCGAATTCAATGCCGTGAACCTCGCGCTGGACGCCGTCTGGCGCTTTCCCGGCATGCCTTCTGACTACTATGCCGACTGGCTGCGCGTGGCGGCCGAGGAAGCCCATCATTTCACGCTGCTGGACACGCACCTGCGTACGCTCGGCTGGGCGTACGGCGACTTTCCCGGCCACGATAGCCTGTGGGAGATGGTGGCCAAGACGAGCGGCGACGTGCTCGCCCGGATGGCCCTCGTGCCGCGCACGATGGAAGCGCGCGGCCTGGACGCGATACCGCCGTTGCGCGCCAAGCTGGCCCAGGCCGGCGACGAGGCCGCGGCGTGCATCCTCGACGTGCTTCTGCGCGACGAGGTGGGGCACGTCGAGATCGGCAACCGCTGGTACTTCCACCTGTGCGCCGGGCGCGGCCTGGAGCCGGTATCGACCTACGACGCGCTGACCGTGCGCTACAAGGCGCCCGTGCTGAAAGGCCCGTTCAACATCGCCGCGCGCCGGCAGGCCGGCTTTACGGAAGCGGAACTCGTGCGCCTCGCCGGCGACCCGCTGAAAGCCTGATGCCATGGACACCCCGATCGAGACGGGCGCGCAGGGCTTCCTGCTGACGCGCCACTGGCGCGACACCGATGCAGGCGTCGACGTCGAATTCTGGCTCGCAACGCCGCAGGGAGCCCGCCGCGTGCGCCTTGCGGCGCAACCGGCCATCGCGTTCATCCCGCGCGAGCAGGGCGACACGGCGCGCCTGCTGCTGCAGCGCGAGCGCGGCGCGGAATTGCGCGAGCTGGACCTGTGCGATTTCCATGGCCGTCCCGTGCTCGGACTGTATTGCCGCCAGTACCGGCACCTGCTGCGCCTCGAAAAGCGCCTGCGCGAACACGGTGTCGACGTGTACGAGGCCGACGTCCGCCCGCCGGAACGCTATTTGATGGAACGCTTCATCACGGCGCCCGTCTCGTTCGCCGGGACGCCGGACCCGCATGACCCGCTGCTCCTCGTCGATGCCCACCTGAAGCCCGTGCAGGACTACCGCCCGCTGCTCACCACCGTGTCGCTCGATATCGAGACGACGATGCAGGGCGAGCTGCGCTCGATCGCGCTGGAAGGCTGCGGCCAGCGCCAGGTGTACATGCTCGGACCGCCGAACGGCGATGCGTCCGGCCTCGACTTCGACTACGAGGTGTGCCCGACGCGGCGCGACCTGCTCGACCGGCTGGAAGACTGGATCCGGCGCCACGATCCGGACGCCATCATCGGCTGGAACCTCGTGCAATTCGACCTGCGCATCCTGCAGCAGCACGCGCAGCAGATGCAGCGTCCGTTGCGCCTCGGCCGCGACGGCAGCGCGATCGAATGGCGCGAGCACGGCGGGCGGCAGGAGCACTGGTTCGCGGGCATCGCCGGACGCCTCGTCATCGACGGCATCGAGGCGCTGCGTTCGGCCACGTGGAGCTTCCCGTCGTTTTCGCTGGAGCACGTGGCGCAAAGCCTGCTGGGCGAAGGCAAGGCCGTGGACAATCCGTACGACCGCATGGCGGAGATCGACCGCATGTTCGCCGAGGACAAGCCGGCGCTGGCCCGCTACAACCTGCAGGACTGCGTGCTCGTGACGCGCATCTTCGAAAAATCCGGGTTGATGACTTTCCTGCTGGAGCGCGCCACCGTGACGGGTCTTGCGGCCGACCGCAGCGGCGGCTCCGTCGCCGCGTTCGAGCATGCGTACATGCCGCTGATGCACCGGCTCGGGCGGGTGGCGCCGAACATCGGCGACGTGCCGGGCGCGGACAGCCCGGGCGGGTTCGTGATGGACTCGCGCTCCGGCCTGTACGATTCCGTGCTCGTGCTGGACTACAAAAGCCTGTATCCGTCGATCATCCGCACGTTCCTGATCGATCCGGTGGGCCTCGTGGCCGGGCTGGAAGAACCGGAAGTCGACACGGTGCCGGGCTTTCGCGGCGCGCGCTTCTCGCGCACGCGGCACTGCCTGCCGGGCATCGTCACGCGCGTGTGGCAGGGGCGCGAAGCCGCCAAGCGCGAGCGCAACGCGCCGCTGTCGCAGGCGCTGAAGATCATCATGAATTCCATGTACGGCGTGCTGGGCACGACCGGTTGCCGCTTCTTCGATCCGCGCCTCGCCTCGTCGATCACGATGCGCGGCCACGAGATCATGCACCGCACGCGCGAGCTGATCGAGGCGCAGGGCTACCAGGTGATCTATGGCGACACCGATTCCACGTTCGTCTGGCTCGGCCGCGCCCACGAGGAAGGCGAGGCGGCGCGCATCGGCCGCGCGCTCGTCGACCACGTCAACGGCTGGTGGCGCGCGTACCTGCAGGCCGAGCTGAAGCTCGACAGCGCACTGGAGCTGGAATACGAGATCCACTTCGCGCGCTTCCTGATGCCGACCGTACGCGGCTCGGATGAGGGCAGCAAGAAGCGCTACGCAGGCCTCGTGCGGCGGCCGGACGGCAGCGAGGAACTGGTGTTCAAGGGCCTGGAGACGGTGCGCACGGACTGGACCCCGCTGGCGCAGGCGTTCCAGCAGGAGTTGTACGGCCGCGTGTTCCGCGGCGAGCCGTACGAGGACTATGTGCGCGATTACGTGGCGCGCACGCTCGCCGGCGAGATGGACGGGCAGCTCGTGTATCGCAAGCGCTTGCGCCGGCCGCTGGTCGAGTACGAACGCAACGTGCCGCCGCACGTGCGCGCGGCGCGCGCGGCCGACGACTTCCACGTGCGCCAGGGCCGGCCGCCGCAATACCGCAACGGCGGCTGGATCCGCTACGTGATGACGGTGGCGGGCCCGGAACCGCTGGACACGCTCGATACCCGCCGCACGCCGATCGACTACGAGCACTACCTGACGAAGCAGCTGGAACCCGTCGCCGACGGCATCCTGCCGTTCCAGGGCGACAGCTTCGCGCGGCTCACCAGCAGGCAGGGCGCGCTGTTCTGAGCGTCACGGCCCAGGATTCGGATTGTCCGGCAGCGACGGGAGCGCGCGCAGGTATTCGTAGACCGCGTACAGGTCGCGGGTCGTCATCTTGCCGTACACGGGCCACGGCATCACCTGCAGGATCTCGCCGGCCGGGTCGTGCGGGTTGTGCCCGGTGCGCAGCGTCTGCACGAATTCGTCGCGCGTGAGGCCGGCCGGGTGTCCGGCGTTGTCGGGCGTCAGGTTGGCCGACTTGATCGTGGGCCCGAACGTGCGCCCGCCTGACATGTATTGCTCGGCGTTGATCCGCTCGGGCTGGCCCTGGAATGGATCGCCGCCGGGTGAATAGCTGGGATGCGTGTGACAGTCGACGCAGCCGCTCGTATTGACGATGTAGCTCCCCAGCCACACCATGCTGCGCGACTTGCCCTTCAGATTCAGGATGACGCCGGGCGGCACCAGCTCGCGCCCACGCACGACGCGACTGGGCGTGTCGCTCAACATGGCCGCGTCGTCCGCGTCTGCGATGGTATTCGTTTTCTGTCCCGCCGCGTATGGCGTCCCGCATGCGCCCGCGAGCGCGATAGCCAGCCACAGGTGGCGCCTGGATTTCGACCTGACCATGACATTCTCCCTTTGTTGAGGTGGCGCCGCTCGTGGCCGCGCCCGTTGTTGCTGTCCGTTATTGGACCGCCCATGGATGCCGGTGGTTCAACCCAGTATAGGAACGGGGATGCGGAGTGCCAGCGTGGCGGGCCTGTCCGTTCTGATAGGCCCGGTGACAATCCGCGCATTTGTGCCGGCAGCGGCCGTGGCATGATCGGGACGTATCGACGACAGGAGCCGAGCTTGACCAGTCCGGCGGGAGGAAGTCATGAATGACCGGGGCTTGCGCAACGCCGCGCCGGGCGTCCTGCGCCAGGCGGGCCGCCACGGCGAGGCGCTGGCCCTGTTGCGGCATTTGTTCGCCGGTGCCGCGCGCGCGGGCGCGCCGGCGCGGCCCGATCTCTTCCTGGTCATGCTCGAATGGGCGTTCCTCGCCACCGACTATCCGCCGGCGCGCACGGCGCTGGAGGAAGCGCGCGACGAGCAGATCGGCCGCCTGCTGGCCGGCGACATGACGATCGGTCCGGATGGCGACACGCACCCCGCGTTCCTGCATGGCTCACGCTTTGCGCTGATCGCCGAGATGAACCGCATCCTCGGCGACGCCCGCTCCACGTACCAGGTCTTCGTCCGCCTGGACGCCATGCGGCCGGACCTGGCGCGGCGGCATGCCTTCCTGGCGCTGCCCGCCGTTGTCTCGGCCTGCGATTTCGTGCTGGCCGACCGCTACCGCGGCGAGCCGCTGGCGCACCTGGCGGCGCTGAACGCGACCGCGGCCGCGTTCCCGCTGTTCCCGCCGCCCGACCAGGCGCCGCGCCTCGCGGCGGAATTGACGCTGCTCGTGAATGACGTGCGCATCGCCTGCGCCGTGCTGCGCGGCCGCGACCGCACGAGCGACGCCCTCGCGCTGCGGGCGCGCCTGCTGGCGGGGCTGCCGCCCGGGCCCGTGCGCGCGCTCGCCCAGCGCGAGCTGGACGACGAGGGCACGATCATGCGCGAGATCGTCGCGCACCAGATGGCGCAAGGGCGACCGCACGGACACTGAACCGGCGTGCCGCCATCCAGGCCAGCCAAACGAAAAATCATACAGCGGCCTGGCATTTTTCACTCGCAATTAGCGTTGACAGTGGAAAACGTTGAGGATTAGACTCGATTAATGTTTATTAATTGTGGCGGCATATTTGGTTAATCCTGGTATCGCACATCGAACGCTGCCGACCGGCGACTGATCCGCTACGGATCTGGTCCCGAGGCGGCGACAGCGCGACAGCACCTCCCGGTCCGACGAGCGGAGCGGTGACGGACAACACTCCCTGCGTGGCGTTGAATGTGGCTGTGGCCACCGTGCGATCGTTTTGCGGCCACGGATGTATTGAATATATAACAAACATGCAAGTTCGATGGATGCCGGGTTATCGGACGGAAAATCGACACCCATGCCGTGGCGCCGTCCGCCAACCCGGCGGATCGAATCATTAATCTTGTATCTGGTAGGAGACATCATGGTCATTCACAAGCAACGAGTCATCGTCCTGGCGATTGTCGCAGCGCTCGCCGCAGGTTGCGGCGGCGGCGGTGGCGGTGGTTCGGGCGGCAGCGGCACGACCGGCGGCACGGGCAGCACAGGCGGTACGGGCAGCACCGGCGGCACCGGTAGTACGGGGGGCACGGGAAGTACCGGCGGCACGGGCAGCACCGGCGGTACGACCGACACGGGCGGCACGACCCCGGGCACGGACGCCAGCGGCGCGGCCGCCACGTGGACGAGCGTGAAGTGGGGCGGCGGCGGCTACGTCACGGGCCTGATCTATCACCCGACGTCCGCGCACGTACTGTATGCCCGCACCGACATCGGCGGCGCGTACCGCTGGGACGAGACGTCGAAATCGTGGACGCCGATCACGGACGGCCTGGGCTTCAGCGCTACCGAGAGCCGGTTCCACGGCATCGAAAGCATCGCCCTCGATCCGAACAACGACCAGCTCGTCTACATGATGACCGGCATGTACACGTTCGAAGGCAATGGCCGCATCTATATCTCGAGCGACCGCGGCACCACGTGGACGCACTATGATGTGCCGTTCGCGATGGGCGGCAACAACGGCGGCCGCCCGGTCGGCGAACGCCTGATGGTCGACCCGAACAAGCCGTCGACGTTGTTCTATGGCTCGCGCGTGGCCGGCCTGTGGAAGAGCACGGATTCCGGCAAGACCTGGACCCAGGTCACATCGCTGTCGTCCGTCACGATGACGTCCGCCCAGATCAAGGACGGCGGCATCGAGACGGTGCTGTTCGATACGAGCACCAAGGGCACCGGCACGGCCACGCAGACGATCTACGTGGCCATCGCGCCCGACTACGTCGCTGCGGCCGGGCTGAGCTCGAACCTGTACAAATCCACCGACGGCGGCACGTCGTGGGCGCCGGTCACGACGCCGGTCTCCGGCTTCATTCCGCATATGGTGCGTGGCGTCGATGGCACGATCTACGTACCGTTCACCCAGGGCAGTGGCCCATCGATCGCCGGGCCGAGCAAGCTGTACAAGTTCGACGGCACCCAGTTCGTCCTGCTCAACAGCGTCGACTTCGGCGGCGCCGGCGCCGGTTACGGCGGCCTGTCCGTGTACGGCAGCGGCGCGACGGCACGCATCGTGCTGGGCGTCGCGAACACCTGGGGCTACGGCCAGGTCGTCCAGCTTTCGGACGACGGGGGCGCCCACTGGAAGGAAATCGAACTGGGCATGCCGGGCGGTAGCGGCGGCGGCTGGGTGGACGACATCGAGATCGATCCGAGCAACCCCGACCACATCTCGCACGTCCACGGCGGCGGTATCCTCGAAACGCTGAACGCCTCGGCGGCCACGCCGACCTGGAGCGATGCCGTCACCAATCTCGAGGAGACCGCAACCCTGGCGCTCGTCACGCCGCCGGCCGGCGCGTCGTACAAGTTCATCAACAGCGCGGGCGACATCGGCACGTGGGTCCAGACTGACCTCGCGACGAAGCCGACCAAGGCGCCGACGTCGAACTGGAGCAGCGGCAACACGGCCGACCTGGCCTGGTCCGATCCGAACTACATCGCCGGCGCGGGCGTCGCGAACTGGTCCGGCGCCAAGGGCTTCGGCTTCTGGTCCGGCGACGGCGGCGCGACGTGGGCCAATTTCGCGACCCTGCCCGCAGGTGCCCTGGACAATACGGGCGGCTCCGCGAGCCTGGTCGTCACGTCGCGCAACAACGTGATCTGGGCGCCGGCCAACTCCGTGCCGTCGTATACCACGAACAGTGGCGCGACCTGGACCGCAACCAACCTGCCGGCGCTGCCGAGCGTCGCCACCGGCTGGGATCGCGGCTACCATCTGGCCGCAGACCGCAAGAATGCGAGCAAGGTCTATGCCTATGACTCGGGCGGTGCAACGTGGGGCACCGCCGGCAAGATCTACGTCTCGACCGATGGCGGCCATAACTTTACGCAGAGCACGGGCTCGACGTCGCCGAGCCTGGCGCCGAACGCATTCTGGACCACGTCGATGGTGGTGAACCCGAACGCCGAGGGCGACGTTTGGTTCACGGACGGCAACGCCGTGTACCATTCGACGGACTCGGCGGCGACCTGGACGAAGCTGAGCGGCTTCGCGACGGTGGCGGGCAGCGGCACCACGGGGCAAGCCCAGGCGGCCAGTGCCATCGCCCTGGGCAAGGCCAAGGCCGGCGCGTCGTACTCGGCCGCCGTCTACGTCGTGGGAACGAGGAGCGGCGTGTGGGGCGTGTGGCGCTCCGACGACGGCGGCGCCACCTGGTCGCGCTTCAATGACGATGCCCACCAGTACGGCGGCATCGGCGCGATCGCGGGCGACTGGAACACCTACGGGCGCATCTACTTCAGCGGCACCGGCCGCGGCCTGATCTACACCAACTAAGGTCGGACCGGCACAAAAGGGGCAGCTTCGGCTGCCCTTTTTTTGTGCAAAATCTCGTAACACTTGTGAGCAAGTGGCTTAACGCAACTTTACAGAGGTCGAACGTATAGTTTCCGCATCCATTTGCGACCTTGTAAGGAGATTAGCATGCGCGATCACCACACCGGATTCGATCCATTCGACGAGCCGGCGCCGGGCGACGTCAGGTTCAGGATTCAAGGCGGCCGTGTCACGGGCGTCGAGCACGTGGTGGGCTGCCGTGCGATCGCCACCGGACTGCCCGCCAACGCGACCTTCATCGTGGGTGCGGGCACCGTGACCGAGACGCTGACGTCGGGCGCCACGACGGCGACGCTGACCTGGACGGCCGACCCGCACGACGCGACCCTGTACCACCTGACGCATGAAATCCGCACCTTCGACACGACGTCGGCGGATATGCCCACGTTTGGCTTCATGCTGCGGGGCGGGACGGTGGCGGCGATGACGCAGACCTTCGGCGCGACCGGCGGCACGCACACGGTCGACGTTGCGCGCCTGGTGGCCAGTGCATTCACGGTCGATGGCAATACCGTCACCGAAACGACGATCCGGGGCAATACCCTGGTGACGCTGATGTTCACCACGACGGACGGGACGACGTACAAGCTGGCAACGGAAACGCTGTGCGTCGTGCCGGCCGGGCCGGCGGCGACGGTACTGGACGTCGAACCGTACGAACGCATGCGCTTCACCTTCAGCGGCAACACCGTGACGCAGGCACAGGCCGTCAAGATGGACGGTTCGACGATTGCCGTGCCGCCGCACGCGGGCGTCACGTACACGCGGCCGGCGGCGGGCTATGTCGTGGAAACGATCAAGCGTGGCACGGACACGTTCTATGAAGTGTTCCGCGACGGACGCGGCGACGGCATCTACACGGCCGTCGCGCACGGCACCGGAACAAAGGTCGACCTCGCCGGGCTGCAGGCGCAGATCACGGCGCAAATCGACCTGCTGCTCTGATCTTGCCTTTATCATGAGGCTTTTCGACAGGAGAGCTCCATGATCAAAGGCTTGCGCACCGTGATCTATCCCGTGACCGACCTGGGCCGCGCCAAAGGTTGGTTCGCCGACGTGTTCGGCGTGGCGCCTTACTTCGACCAGCCGTTCTACGTCGGCTTCGCCGTCGGCGGCTTCGAACTGGGCCTCGTCCCGGACGGCTCGCCCGGCACGGCCGGCGCCACCGCGTTCTGGGGCGTGGACGACATCGCGGCCGAGGTCGACCGCATCGTCGGCCTCGGCGCCACCGTGCACGCGGCCATCCAGGATGTCGGCGAGGGGATCCGGGTTGCGGAACTCCAGGATCCGTTCGGCAACGTCCTCGGCCTCATCGAAAATCCAGTGTTCGATCCGGCGGCCGTGCGTTGATCACATCCCCGGGGGCGGCTCGACCGGAATCGGGTTGCGCAGGGACAGGTTGATCGCGTTCCACCCCCGGATGACGGCGATCGTATAGCCCAGCTCCGCGATCTCGGCATCGCTGAAATGCTCGCGGAGGGCAGGCCAGGCCGCGTCGGTGTCGTCGCGGTGGGGCAGGGCGTTGACGGCATCGGCCCAGGCGAGGGCGGCCCGCTCGCGCTCGCTGAAGAACGGCGATTCGCGCCATGCTGCCACGCTGTTCAGGTGGCGCGGGTCGGCACCCTGCTTGACGAGGTCGCGCCAGTGCATGTCCACGCATACGCCGCAGCCGTTCTGCTGCGACACGCGCAGGTTGACCAGCTCGACGAGGCGCGGGCCCAGCGACCCCTGCTTGACGGTCTGGGACAGGTTGATCATGGCTTTCAGTGCGGACGGGGCCAGCGTGAACAGGTTGATGCGTGCGGCGTGCGACATGGCGTTTCCTTTCCAGTGAACGAGGCTGCGACGTGCAGCCTGATATCCATTAGACGGATAGTCGCGCCTGTTTGTGACAGGTCTGGTCGGTGGCGCGCGCGGTCACGAAGCCGGACTCGGCACCCCAGCGGATGGCGGCGCGATTCAGCACGACGGCTTCGGAATCGGCCAGCCAGCCATCCGCGTCCGCGAGGCGCCACATGGTGCGCAGGAGGTTGCGGCGCAGCTCGGGTGCCGCGATCTCGTCGAGGAAAGCGTCGATCAGCGTGTCGTCGACATGGATGGTGCCGTGGCGTGCCGTCGCCAGCAGGTCGTTGCACAGCTCGTGCAGGACGGCGTCGAATTCGCCGTCGTCCAAACCGATGTGTTCCAGGATCCGCGAACGGTAGACCGCCTTGATCTCGCTGAGGGCGACGTTGCCGTCCGAGATCATGGTCAGGGCCAGCAGGCGGCCGGCGGCGTGGGGGCTGTTTTTCGGATAAGAGCGCATCTTGTTTCTCCTTTAAAGTGGAAGATAGGCCGGCGTCATTGCCCGGCGTGCTTGCGCGCGACGACCAGGCTGGCGAAACAGCTGCCGGCGATCAGCACGGCGACGACCGTCAGCGACGCCTGTACCGGCATGTGATACCAGGGCATGATCAGCATCTTCGTGCCGATGAACGTCAGCACCATCGCGAGGCCGTACTTCAGCAGGTGGAAGCGATCCGCCATGTCCACCAGCAGGAAGTACAGGGCGCGCAAGCCGAGGATGGCGAACAGGTTCGACGTGAAGACGATGAACGGATCCGTCGTGATGGCGAAGATCGCCGGGATCGAATCCACCGCGAACACGAGGTCCGTCGCCTCGATCAGGACCAGCACGAGAAACAGCGTGGTCACGTGGCGGACACCGTTCTTCATGACGAAGAATTTTGCGCCATGGTTGCCATCGGTCACCCGCATGTCGGCGACCCGCAAATGGCGGCGTGCGAAGCGCAGGATCGGGCTTTGCTGCACGTCCGGCTCGCGGTCGGCGGCCACCAGCATGCGTATGCCTGTCAGCAACAGGAAGGCGCCGAAGACGGACAGCACCCAGCTGAATTCGCTCACCACCCAGGCGCCGGCGCCGATCATGACGGCGCGCATGACGATGGCGCCGAGGACGCCGTAGACGAGGATGCGGCGCTGGTATTGCTGGGGCACCTGGAAGGCAGTGAAGATCATCAGGAACACGAAGATGTTGTCGACCGAGAGTGCTTTCTCGATCAGGTAGCCGGACAGGAATTCGAGCGCTTTCTGGTCCGCCACGTCGGCACCGGCCGTCGTCTTCAGGTACCACCAGAGGCCGCCATTGAACAGCAGGGCCATGCTGACCCACGCGAGCGACCACAGGCCCGCTTCCTTCACGCCCACCTTGTGCGCCTTGTTGCCGCCGAACACGAACAAGTCGAGTGCCAGCATCAACAGGACGAACCCGACGAAACCGGCCCACATCGGGCCGCTCGCGATCGTCTCGATTCCGTTCATCTTTGCTCCCGGTCATCGTTGTCATGAATTGTGAATTCACTATAGGCGCTACGTAAAGATCGGACAAATCGTGTAATCTTTCGTCATTCATCGATTTTTTCGATGTATGGGTATGCCATGACCTCACTCAACTATAAGCACCTGCGCTACTTCTGGATGGTGGCGAAGACCGGCAGTATCGCGACGGCCGCGGCGCAGCTGCACGTGACCCCGCATGCGATCTCGGGGCAACTGTCGGCGTTCTCGGCAACGCTGGGCGTGCAACTCTTCCGGCGGGCCGGGCGCAACCTGGAGCTGACCGACGCCGGCCGGCGTATCGCACGCCACGCCGAACAGATATTCACGGCCGGGGATGAGCTGCTGGAACTCGTGCGGGACGGCCAGCTCGCGTCGCCGTTGCCGTTCCGGGTCGGCTGCGCCGACTCGGTCTCGAAACTTATCGCGTGCACGCTGGTGGAGCCGGCCCTCAGGCTGCCCGAGCCGGTGCGGCTCGTCTGCCGCGAGGGTCGTCTGGATAACCTGCTGGCCGATCTCGCGGTCCACCGGCTCGACCTCGTGATCGCGGACCGCCCCATTCCCGCCCACTTCAGTGTGCGCGCCTATAACCACCTGCTCGGGCAAAGTCCGATGACCGCATTCGCGACGGCGGCAGTGGCCGCGGGCTTATCGCAGGCCGGCTTCCCGGCTTGCCTCGACGATGCCCCGGTGCTGTTCCCGGGCGAGGATTTCGCGGTCCGGGCGCGCCTGTTCCAGTGGCTGGAGCATGCGGACATCCACGTCCGCGTCATCGGGGAATTCGACGACAGCGCGATGATGAAAGCGTTCGGCCAGTCGGGGGCGGGGGTGTTCTTCGCGCCGACGGTCATTGCCGCGCAGGTGTGCGAGCAGTACGGGGTCGTTGCGCTTGGCACCGTCGACTCGGTCGTGGAGCAGGTGTATGCCATCACGACCGAGCGGCGCATGAGTCATCCGGCCACGGTTGCCATCGGCACGCTGGCTCGCGACAGGCTGTTCGTGTGAAGGGCCGTTGTGCGGGGCTGCCACTAGGGTTATCATCGTGACATGCGCTCAACCCGGACCACCCGTCAAGTCATTATTACCATCATCGTTGCGATGGTGGGTTAGCGCTATTCATTGCGACCCGCCGGGAGGCGGGTCCGCAGCATGCCAGTCTCCCCGGCCCAACCTCTGGAGATTTCATGGCACCTCATCCGCTCGAACAACTCATCCGCGCCGCGGACGCCGCCATCACGGCGGAAGACTTCGACGCACTCATGCCGTTTTATGCGGACGACGCAACGCTCGTCATCCGGCCGGGACTGTACGTCACGGGCAAGGAGAACATCCGTGCGGCGTTCGTCCGTATCGCTGAATACGTGCAGCACAGCCTCGTCGTCGGGCAAGGGAACATGAAAGTCATAGAAGGCGGGGATACCGCGCTCGTCATCATGGAGTCCACACTCGACTACGTGGACGGCGGGGAGAGGGTGAGCGTCACGCGGCGCGCGACCTATGTCTTCCGGAAGGAAGACGGTGGGGGCTGGGTGTGCACGGTCGACAATTCGTACGGGACCGAGTTGCTGGCGGCGTGAAGGATCAGTGAAGCGCCACGGCCATGGCACCTCGGTCCAGCAGCAGTTCGATCAGTTCCGACAGGGCAGCGGCGGGCGCCGACCCGAGGTCGATCCGGAACCGCAACGCGTCGTCGACCGGCATCGGATCGTCGATGAAATGTACGACGCCGTACAGCCCGTCGGGGTTCCGCGCATTCTCGTCGTCTTCGTCGATCCATCGCAGGAACCAGTCACGTACCAATGGCGTGGCATCGTGTTCGGGCAGGCCCGCGACGTCGAGCGTGAGCCAGTCCCATGAAAAGCCGGCGATGGTCAGCGTGGCACCCTGCATGTCCACGCGCACGTCGTCGAGGCGGAGGCGTTCCGTCGCGTCCACGGTCTGCGTCGCGCCCGTGTCCGTGCGCGCGAGGTCGCACCGGTAGGGCGTGGCGAGCGTGCCGTCCCGCGCAGGCGTGCCGTCGCCGTTGCGCAGCATTGGCTCGACGTGGTACATGCCCTGCGCCGCAGCGCGGCACAGCGCGTCGATATAGGGGCGCCGGATGCGTTCCAGCAGTTCGATGACGGTCATGGCAGCGGGGTACCCGTGATGGACGAAAGCGCTAGCATACGGCTCGACTTTCCGTGATGGCAAGCAGGAGCGTCGTAGCCGGACAGACGCCAGTCGTCTACCCGCCCACGTAGCGCCGCTCGAACCGCGCGCCCAGCCGCGTCAGCACTTCGTAACCGATCGTGCCGGCTTCGGCAGCGACCGTATCGACTTGCTGGTGCGCGCCCAGCAGCTCGACCGTCATGCCCGGCTGCAGGCGCGCATCCGGAATGCCCGTGACGTCCAGCGTGATGCTGTCCATCGATACGGTACCG
>Ga0207667_10001790_pt1 | contig 27049 bp, 18 predicted proteins | sample KBSCornC52_FD_184301 | JGI IMG/M metagenome (GOLD analysis project Ga0207667, IMG submission 184301) | Corn rhizosphere microbial communities from Kellogg Biological Station, Michigan, USA - KBS Corn C5-2 (SPAdes) (version 2) | ecosystem: Host-associated > Plants > Roots > Rhizosphere > Soil ...
CACCGAAGCGGAGGCCAAGACGCTCGCCAGCAAGGCGAGCGAGTACGTCTTTCACGTCGACCTGGCCCCGACGATTTTGGACCTGATGGGCGTCAATCTAGAGCCGGAGATCGCGCGCTACCAAGCGCGCATGCGCGGGCACAGCTTGCTCCGTCCAGGCCTCAGCGAGCAGCCCTTGCTCATGTCCAATTGTGCCGGCGTGTGGAGTTGCGCGTTCGAGAACTGGGGCATCATGCAGCGGAATCTGAAGGTGGAATCACGCGCCTGGGACGTGGGCTGGAAGTGCCACGACGTGCAGCGGGATCCGTACGAGCTCCAGAAGTACGATCTCAGCGAGTGCGGCGAGCTCGTGAAGCTGGCCGAGCAAGCCTATGGTCGCCTGCCCGGCCAGGGCATTCCTCAGCACTGAGCGCCGAACGCTCAGCTGAGCGCGAGCATGCGATCGATCGGCACCTGAGCGCGAGCGCGCAGCTCTTCCGGCATTTCCAGTCGCGGTTCGAGGTCGCGCAGCGCCAAGTACACCTTTTCCGGCGTGTTCAGCCGCATGAAGGGGCACTCGTTGCAGGCGCAGTTGGCTAGCGGCGGCGCCGGGATGAGCGTCTTCGTCGGCGCTCGCTTGTGCATCTGATGCAAAATCCCAGATTCGGTGAGGACGATGAACTCCTCTGCGTTGTCGTTTTCGACGAAGCGCAGGAGTGCGGCGGTAGAGCCGATGAAATCGGCCAAGTCGAGCAACGGCGCCTCGCACTCCGGGTGCGCGATGATCTTGGCGTTCGGGTGAGCCACCCGGATTTGCTCCAGCTTTCGGAGGCTGAACGTCTCATGCACGATGCAGCTGCCCTGCCAGAGCACGAGCTCTCGGCCCGTCTGTTTCGCGACATAGCGACCCAAGTTCTTGTCGGGAGCAAACAGCACTTGCCGATCCTTCGGGATCGCGTTCACGATCTTCTCGGCGTTGCTCGAGGTGACGATGTAGTCGCTCTCCGCCTTCACCGCGGCCGAGCAGTTGATGTAGCTGACGACGACCGCGCCGGGATACCGCGCCTTCCAAGCCTTGAAGCGATCGACGGGGCAGCCGTCCGCGAGCGAGCAGCCCGCTAGCATGTCCGGCACGAGCACGATCCGGCCTGGATTCAAGATCTTGGCCGTTTCGGCCATGAAATGCACGCCAGCGAACAGGATCACGTCCGCCTGGGTCTTTTGCGCGGCTTGCGCGAGCTGCAGCGAATCACCAATCACATCGGCGAGATCTTGGATTTCGCTCTCTTGGTAATAGTGAGCGAGGATCACGGCGTTGCGTTCACGCTTCAAACGGCGGATCTCCTCGTCGAGATCGAGCGTCGAGAGGTCGGGTCCGCGTTGCGCTGCGGTCGATGCCATGGATGTGCCTTCTGTATAAGTCTCGAGCCGTCGCTGCGCCAGCTCGCAGCCTGCTCTTGGGGTTTTACTCGACTGGCTTCTTGTCCACCTTCGGGACCGCCCGCGCAAATCGCTCCGCGAAGCTCTCGGCGCTGGCCGCTCGGGACATGTCGAGCTCGAAATCCGGCACCGCTGCGGGCGCTAGCTTTTGGAGTAGCTCCGCGGCCTCGCGCTTGGCGAGCCCCACGTCAGCCAGAGCGGCGGCGTCCAGGCTCACCCCATCGCGCGCCCGCAGGGCGTCGTTTTCGGCGCTCACGAGCCGTCGCAGGGCGTCGAGCTCCATGCGGCTGACACGCGCGCCGCATACGTCGTAATCGATCCAAGCCTCGTAGCTCAGCGGGGCCACGCGTTTGAGCATGCCGGCCATGACGCGCCCAAATTCCTGAATTTCCCACTGGGCGTGGCTATCCACGCGCAATTTCAAAAAGTGCAGCAGATTGTGAAGATCGATCTTCCAGTACCACTGAGTGTAGGTGCTGAGCGGAAGATCGATGCGCGAGAGCTCACGAGCCATGTCCTCGAACGTCATCCATTCGTAGGCTTCGCGGCTCTTTTCGCGGATCTCGTTCCAGCGCTGCACGGCTTCGGCGTACTTCAGCGGGTCCACGGCGGTGCCGCTGCGACCCTGATTGTTCCGCTTGCTCTGGGTTTGCAGTTGCTCTTCGCTCGGAGTGTAAAAGAGCATGGGCATCAGCGAGTAGCGCCCGCTGTATTCGTTCACGTTGGCCGAGCGGTGGCGAATCCACTGACGCGCGACGAACATCGGCATCGAGCAGTGAAACTTGAACTCGACCATCTCGCTCGGCGTCGTATGTAGGTGACGGCGCAAGTAGCGGAGCAGACCGCGCGTCTGGCTGGTCTGACGCGTGCCGTAGCCGTAGCTGACGCGCGCCGCACGTTCGATGCACTCGTCGGTACCCATGTAGTCGACGAGCGAAACGAAGCCGTGGTCGAGGACGGGAAAGTACAGGCCGAGGATCTCCTCGGCGAGGGGCGAGGTAGGGCGCCGAGTTTGGCTCATTTGGCGTTACCACTACGCGGGCGCCCGCCGAGGCGCTACGCTAAAAAAGATGGCCGAAAAGCCGCGGCATTTCCCGCGAATCTTCGCTTCGACCGGGCGCTTGCTGGCCGGCACGTGCCGGCTTGCGCTGGGCGCGGCCTTGGCCACCGCGTGTGCCGGTGCCACACGGATCGCGGGGTCGCGTTCGAGTCCCGGCCTTGCTTCGGCACCCGCGGTTACTTCGGCGTCTCCGGCGCCCACGCTGGCCGACGCCGACGCTCCGCGCTTGTTTCCACCGCTCGACGGCGCGGACGTCCTCGCGGCCGGCGAAGAGCGGGACGGCAGTCAGCGGCTCGTCGCCTATGGGCTGCGCGTGCTTTCGCGGCCGAGCGGTGCCCAGGAATTGTCGCGCGAGTACTTGCCGGCGGCGCGCACCGTGCAGAGTCTGGAGCTTCCGACGCGGCTCGGTGGCGGGTTCGTGTTTTACGTGCTGTCGTCGAACGCAACGCTGTTCTTTCGAGCCAAGAGCTTCACCGCCGATCTCGAGCCCTTTGCGCGCCTCGATTTCGAAGCCGAGCAGGTCATCGTCGGCTTCGATCGTTTGTATGTGCTCGGTCGTCGCTCGGATCGGTTCGCCGCGCTCGATGCAGAAACTGGCGCCCCGATCGGGCTTGGCAGCTTGCCGGCCTCGCCGGGCTTCGGAAAGATGGCCTTCGTGGACGGCTGGTTTGGCGCGGTTCAAGCGCCTTTTCGCGGCACTTTGCTGACCTTCGACGCGGGCGCGTCGTGGCGACCCTTGGCCAGCCCCGTGACGAACATCGAGGCGCGAGCCGGAGAGCTCTGGCTCACCGGACCCGACGGAGTCGTCAGCCTCGACCGGAGCGGCGCGCTCAGCCGTCGCGACAGCGCTCCGACGCCGCGCGTTGAGGAAAATCCGGTCGCGCAGCGGCTGCGCGCCGGAAGCGTCACCCCGCGTGAGCTCAAGAACGGTCGCGACGCCTTGGCTCGGCGTGCGCTGAAGCTCGCGGTGCTGCGCGGCTTTCGCGATCACGACGGCACGTTCGTGGTGGCAAGCTCGGGCGCAATCCTGCGCGTGCGGGCGGAGGACGGCAAAGTGGTCGCCAGCGACGAGCACGCCTATCCAGGTGCCGGCGATTGCACCGCGTTGCCATTTCGCCGCGGGTTCGGCTTCGCCTGTAGCGACAGCGCGGATCGGACCACGCTGTTCGCGTTCCAGCCGCCGCTTTCGATGCTTCGCGTGCGCGCGTTCGCCGGCGCACGTTACGTCGCAGCGAGCGGCAACGGCGCGCTCGTCATCCGGGGTGGCTGTAGTGTCCGCGCCGAGGCTTCGGGTGGTGCCTACTGTGTTGCCGACGAAGCCGGCAATTTCCGAGAAATTCGCGTGCGCGGCGATCTAGGCGTCGAGCGGGTCGTCGCTTTGGCGGACGGCCGCGTCGCGGTGATCGTGCCGCCGCGCCTCGGCGCTCCGGGATTTCTCGCGTTGATCAACGCCGCCGGCCAGGAGCGGCGCGTACCGCTCAAATTGCCGCGTGTCGCCGACGCCTTGCTCGAAAATGGTTTGTGGCTCGACGGTTTTCAGGAGCGCCCGCGCGGAGTCTTGAGCGGCTGGGTCGCGGGTGCGGAGCCGTTCGTCGGAGTGCGCGTTGCCTTGGACGGAACCGTGACCGCGAGCCGTCCCGAGGCGAGTATCGATCGCGCGCTGCTTTCCGGTCCGCGCGCGCTCGTAGTCGGGCGTACCGGACGCGCTTTGGAGAGCACCGACGGCGGCTTCGAATGGAGTGACGTCGAGCTGCCGTCCGAGTACGACGCGGGCAAAGAACCGCGCGATGACGCGCGCTTGCAGGGCTGCTCCGAGCTCGGCTGCGCCTTTGCTGGCTTCGTGCGCGTCGGCTGGAAGACAGGCAGCGCCGCACCGCGGCTCCGCGTCGCAAAGCTGCCGGACATGACCCCCTTGCCTCAGCCGGGCGGCGGGCGCTGGCTCTTGCACTGCGAGCCAACGGGCGAGGAGAGTGAACCTTCCGCGGCCGCGGCTATTCGACCGCGCAATCCCGCTCGGGCCGAGGACAGCGTCGCGCCTTGGGCGCCGTTTCTCGAGCTCAGCCCGCCGGCGCTCGCAGCCGGCGAGGTGGGCTTCGATGCTGCGGCGGGCAGCGACCCGAGCGCCGCAGATTTGCACGTCTACGCATGGGGTGAGCGCGGTGCGGATTGGGGCCGCGCGGGGCACAGCCAGATCCGCGCGTTAGATCGTTTTCAAGTGACGGGCGGCATCGTTCAAAGCGCGGTCACGCGCAGTCCTTGGGCTGACGCGACCGCGGCCGCGGAGGCGTTCGGGTTCGACGGCAGCGGGAGCCCGACCACCTGGCGCGGCTTGCTCGAGACGGGCCAACGCTCGGGTGCGGTGGTGGTGAGCTCCCGGGGCCTCGTGGATCTCCTGCTGTTCGAGGAGGGGCGGAGCGTGACGCGCATCCCCAATGTGGCGCGCCTCGGAATGGGCATGCTCACCAGCGTGACGAAGGTCGGTGACGCCTGGTATGCGGCGGCCTTCAACGAGAATCACGCCTTCACGCTCTCGCGGATCGCGAGCAATCACATCGATCGGTTGGCGGAATACCCCGATTTTACTCGCGACCAAAGCCGCGCGCTGCTCGTGCGCGGAGCCCACGGCGACGCCCTCGGGATCTGGGTCATTGCCCGCGGTTGGTACCTATTTCCGGTGGATCCGGAGAGCGGCGCAGCGGGCGCGCCGCTCTATGAAAGCCCCACTCAGCTGGCGACCATGCCACCCCCGTGCGCGGCCGACGCGGACGGCTTCCTGCTCAGTGGCTCACCGACACTCGAGCCGAACCTCGGCTTTTCGCCGCTCGCCGGAGTGGGCGCGCGCCACGTCGAAGGGCAATTCATTTGGTCCGCGCGTGGGCTCTGCACGCGCGCGTTGTCGGCGGAGACCGAGAGCATGCCGCGGCACGCGCCTTCTGCAGTTCGCGGAGAGGCAAAGCTTGGAAGCAAGGTGCCACTTGCGTTGCTCGAGCGTCGGCCCCAAGGTCGACGTTGGGGGTTCATGTGCGCACAATGACGCACCTCTGCGGCGTTGCGCGGACGGTGCAAAGCGTTCACGCTGGACGCCCTTGTCTCACCCGGAGATGTTACGGAGTCGGCAAGATTTCAGATCTGAAACGGTGCTCGCCGGAACCGACAAATCGGCCGGTAAAAGCGCTGCTTTAGAAACAATTTTTTGGCTGCGGGAGGTTTGCTTTTCCGATTCCCTGCTGCTACGAATATCGCGTCCGCGTAGAGCGAGGCTGTCCCCCCCCCGGCCCCTTTGCGCGGACACTATTTTTTTGTGTCCTGAACGCGCGCGCCGACTCGGAGACGCCTCAGGAACCGATCAGCGACGTTCGAGCTTTGCGGCCATGGCCTCGCCGAGCTCGGCCGCCCGCCGCGTCGCCACTTCCACCGCGTCGATCAGCGTGCGTCGCAGACCGCCGCTTTCCAAAGTATGCAGACCGGCGATCGCCGTACCGCCGGGGCTCGTCACCATGTCTTTGAGACGGCCCGGATGCTCGCCCGTTTCGAGCAACAATTTCGCCGAGCCGTACACGGTTTGCGCAGCCAGGAGCAACGCCGTCTCTCGGTGCAGACCGACTTTTACGCCGCCATCGGCGAGCGCCTCGATGATCAGCATGATGTATGCGGGGCCGCTGCCCGAGAGCCCAGTGACCGCGTCGAGCAGCGATTCGTCGAGCACGACAGAGCGACCGATTGCGTCGAACAGCGCCTTCGTGAACTTCACGTCCTCAGGCGTCGCGCGAGTGCCCGGTGAGATGCCGGTCGCGCCCGCGAGCGCGATGGCAGCAGTGTTCGGCATTGCTCGCACCACGCGCGCCCCGGCGGGCAAGCGCGCTTCGATCGAGCGGATCGGCACGCCCGCCGCTACCGAAATGACCAGCGTATCGGACGAGAAATCGCCGCCCAGCTGATCGAGCACGCGATCGATCACCTGAGGCTTCACCGCGAGCACCACGACGTTTGCCCAGGCTAGGAGCTCCGCGTTGTCGGTGTGGGTCTTGATGCCGTAGCTCTTCTCGAGCTCCGCGAGGTGCTCGGCGCGCACGTCGCTGCCGCGGATTTGCTCAGCCGAGAGGCTCTTCGAAGCGAGCAGCCCTCGGATCATGGCGCCCGCCATATTTCCCGTACCGAGCATGCCGATTTTGCGGTCTTTCATCTGATCTCCTGTGATTTCAAGGCGGAAAAAACTGGCTCCGCGCGCTCTCAGCTCAACGCGAGGCCGAAGCTCTGGACCAGCGCCTGACGCAACTCGTGCGCGTCGCGGCAGGCGATGACGCCGCCCGGCAGTGGGCGCTGGTCGAGCGGCGCGAACCAGACCGCGCGCGCGCCGACGTTCCGCGCGCCCATCACGTCAGCCTCCCAGGCATCCCCGACGTGGATGAGTTCAGTGACTGGCAAGCCCAGCGCATCCGCCGTGTGCTGGAAGATGCGCGGATCGGGTTTGTCGATGCCGAGCCTGCCGGAGTCGACGATCACGCCGAAGGGCGTGGCCTCGCCGAGCTCGGCGAGCAGCTCCGCGAGCCGCCCCTCCGAGTTCGAGATCACGGCTACTGGGACGTGACGGGCGGCGAGCTCGCGCACGAGCTCGAACATGCCGGGGATGCGCTTGCGCCAGAGGTTCGCGGTTGGTTGCGCCTGCCACAGTCGCTGCGCGATGGTCTCGGCGTAATTCGGCTCGTTTTGCCCGGAGAGCGGTCGCACGGAGCCCGCTTTCAGGAACTCGATCATCATCTTCTGCCAGGCGCGCGCATGGCCGAGCGTTTTCGCGACGCCGTACGCCTCCCAGGCGGCGACGTGCGCGGCGCGGGCGCTCGCGGCATCGAGCTCGCCGCCCAGGCTCCGCACGCGCTCCGCCATGAAATCATGATCGAGCTCAGCGAGCGTCTGACCGTAATCGAAAGTGACTGCTCGCGCGCGAGCCGGTTCTCCGTCAACCAAAGAGACCTCGCAATTTTTCCAAGAAGCTGTGCTGCTGTGGTTGCACGTCTTCGCCCAGCTCCCGCCCCAGCTCCTCGATCAGCTCGCGCGCGCGGTCGCTGAGACGCGCGGGCACCTCCACCGCGACCTCCACCAGTTGATCGCCCCGGCCACCGCGGATGCGATGCGGAAAGCCCTTGCCGCGCACGCGCAGCACGGCGCCCGATTGCGTCGAAGGCGGCACGCGGACCTTGAGCTTGCCGGCCAGGCTCGGCACGTCGATCTCGCCGCCGAGCGCGGCTTGCGCGAACGTGATCGGCACTTTGCAGATCACGTCTTCGCCCACGCGGCGGAAGAAGGGGTGCGCCGCCACCTGAATGACGAGCTCGAGATTTCCCGGAGGTTTGTCGTGGCGCACACGGTTGCCGGCCTGCTGGACCGTGCGCGTCGCGCCGTCCTCGATGCCCGCGGGAATTTCCACGGCCAGCGTGCGCTGGCTCTTTGCCAGCCCGCGGCCCGCGCAAATGCGGCACGGGGTGAGGACGACCTTTCCGGTTCCGCGGCAACGCGAGCACGCGCGCTCCACCGCGATCGGAAAGAGGGCCTGCTGAAAGCGCACCCGCCCTCGGCCGCCACACGCCGAGCACGTGTCGACCCGGGTGCCAGGCTCGGCGCCACTGCCCGAACACGTGTCGCAGGTGTCGACCCGCTCGTAGGTCACCTCCCGCTCGCAGCCGAGCGCCGCCTCTTCGAAGCTGAGCTCGAGGTTCTTGCGGATGTCGCCGCGCTCGCCGGTCCGGATCCCGAACGCCCCCAACAAATCCCCGAACAGGTCATCGAAGCCGGCGAGATCGCCCAGATCGATGCCACCAGGGCCGCCACCGCCGGGGCGAAACGCCGCTTCGCCGTAGCGATCGAAGGCCGCTCGCTTGTCGCGGTCGCTCAGGATCTGATGCGCCAGATTCGCTTCCTTGAAGCGAGTTCCGGCCTCCGGGTCGCCCGGGTTCTTGTCAGGATGATGGATCGCGGCCAGCCGGCGGAACGCCGCTTTGATTTCGGCTTCCGATGCCTCTCGGCTGACACCGAGCACCTCATAGGGGTCGCGCACCGGGGAGGTACTAGCATTTTTGCCGTCAGTTTTCCGCCGTTCGCACACCCCTTCCCGCGAGACGCCCGCGATACTAGCCTGAGAAGTAATGAGCTCACATGACGATGAAGACCGGCGCTATGCCTTCCGGGCGCCGATCGAGCTCAAAGTCGAATACAAGCGGCTAAATACTTTCTTCGCCGATTACACCAAGAACATCTCGCGCGGCGGCACGTTCATCGCCACCGACAAGCCCCTGCCCATCGGCACCGAGTTCGTCTTCGCCCTCGGGGTACCGCACATGGTCGAGCCCGTTCGGCTGCGCGGCAAGGTGATCTGGACGACCCCGCTCGAAGAAGCGACCAAGGCCAACCCGAGCGGAATGGGCATCGAGTTCCAATACGATCCGGGCGAGCGCGAAGAAAAGGAAGCCGCGGTCGAACGGCTGATGGCGATCGAGCTCGGCGATCACTTGGCCGAGAAGCTGCTCGGCCGGAAGCCGCAGGGCTGAGAGCTCGCTCGCTCAGGGCAAGGCGACGTTCGGCGGCAGCTTGTAATCGGGCGCTGATTTCCCGCGCATGGCCAGCAAATCACGCGCGATGCTGACCTCGACCAAATCGATGGCTGGGCTTTGGGCGACGCGCTCCAGATCTTTCGAGGTATCGCTGCCGGCCTGAAGCTTGGCCATCGCCACGTAGAACATGGCCTCGGTGCGCTCGCCTGCGCTGTGGGCGGTGTTCATCAGATCCTGATCGCTCAGTTTGCCGCGCGCCCAAGCGCGCAGCTTCGCCGGCCAGCCCGCGTTGTCGTCGATTCCCGCGTAGGCCTCTTCGACCGTGCCGTCGCTCGGCACGTTCAGCTTCTTTTCCACGAGCTGGAGCCAGAGCGCGACGTACACGAGATCGTCGCTGCCGAGTCCGGCGGCGACCGCGCGCTGCGCTGCACGGCGTGCGGCGCTCAAATCCGCGTGCGTGAGCGCGCGGCGGGCCGCGTCGAGCACGGTCGCGGTCAGTTGATTCGGATCCGAGCTCGACGCTTCGTAGGCGCGCTCGGTCGCGCGCCGCGTCGCGCGTTGATCGCTGTAATGTTCGAGGATGCGCGCGAGCAAGCGCTCCGCGCGCGCTTGAGTCGGGCCGCCCTGGCGTGCGCTCTTCTGCGCGTCGATGGCGCGGCTCAGCGCGCTGTCCAGCGTCTGCGCGGCGTGTTCGGTGTCGCCCTTGTCGCGATAGACTTCGAACTTCATGTTCAAAGCGTCCGTCTCTGCGAGGGCGTCGCCTTGGGCTCGCGCAAGCTCGATCGTCTGCGTCAATGTGGTCAGGGCGGCGGCCTGATCCTGCTGGCGCTCGATCGCGCTCAGCGTCATCAGGCTCTCGAGGGTCGGCTCTGCGCGCGCGGCCGATTGCACGAGCGGCAACGCGCGCGAAAGCTCGCCATGGCGCGTTTCGAGCGCACCCATCACGTAGCGCAGGCGAGCGCTACTCGGATTGACCTTGCCGAGATTCGCCTTCGTTTCGGCCTGAGCCAGCATTGGCTGCGCGTTTTCGAACGTGCGCCGAGCGCTCGGCAATTGGTCGAGTTCGTCCTCGGCCACGAGCGCCTTGCCGATGATGCCGAGCGCAAAACTCAGATTCTCGGGCGTGCCCTCTTTGGCCAGAGCTGGCCCGAGCACGAGCGGCGCGACCTCGGCCATGCCGCGGGCGACGAGCTGCATGGCGAGCGGCACGGTGCCGCGCATCGAGCTCGGCTCGGCGCGGAAGAGCTCGACCGCTGCGCCCCACGCAGCAGCTTCCATCAAATCGTGATCCACGATCTGCTCCGCGTCGGCCGCGTGCGAGGCCGAGTCGAAGAAGCGAAACAGATCCGCCCAGGCATCGGCATCACTGTCATCCGCGGCGCGTTCCAGCCGATCCCTCAGTTCGGGCGCGATGATCCGGCCGAGGTCCGCGCGATCGGCGGCGGTGAGCACCGCGCGAGCATCTCCGTGTCGCAGGTAGAGCGCGACCAACGTGTAGCCGCCGCCGCGGAGTGCGCGATAGGCCTCGAATGCTTCGTCCCGGTCCGCGCTGGATTTGATCGGCGAATCAGCCGCGTTGGATTCGAGCGCCCGCTTGAGCCAGGCGATTCCGCGATCACTGGCGGAAACCAGCGCTTCCGGGCGCGGATCGAGCAATGAGCGCTGCACGGCGGCGCGCACGTCGGCGCTGGCCATTTGCATCGGCCCGGCTCCGTGTGTCGCTTGCGAGAAGCGCGCCATCGCCTGCAAATGCGCCTCGACCTCCGTGCGCTCTGGACCCGCTGGGAGCTTGTCCCGGAGCATGCCGTACAACGTTAGCGCGTAGCCTTCTTGACCCAAACGCGCGACCTCTGCGGCGCCGTCATTGAGCGCTGCGTCTGCGCCGTCGAGCGCCGCAGGCTGAAACTCGCCGGCGCGCATCAGATAGAAGGCGCCCGTCAGCGCGGCCAACCCAGCATCCCGATGTCCTCCGTCGAAGCGGGCCTTGGCGCGCTGCAACTGGCGACTCACGACACCGGCGAGCAGCCCCGCGCGTTGGGGCGTGCCATCGCCCGTCACGAGCACGTGGTAGGCCGACTTCGCGAACGCTTCATCGTTGACGGGCGTGATTGGCCCAGCGGCATTCAACGCGGCCTTCGGGGAGCTTGCGTGTGGCGGGTGCGCCGCGCAGCCCGTACCGGTTAGGCCGAGCGCGAGCGCCAGGGCCAGCCGGGCACCAGAAGAGAGCGGGCCGAGCCGTTCGATCCGAAGCATCGTCCGAAGTCTATACCGCGGACGCGGACCTCTGCACGAGGCCCGCGATTTTTAGGCACGCGCGTCAGAACGCGACGTCGCAGTGCAGCTCCAGGCCGGACGTGTGGTTGTCGGCCAGGCGACCGCCGATCGGGAAGATATAGCCGAGGCTGGGCGCGATCTTGCCGAAGCGCGCGGCGAGCCGCGGCTCGAATACCACCTGCACGCGACCCGGGCCCGTCGCGCCGGCGTTGGACTTGAACTCCACGTTATTGACGGCGTTCGTGGCTATCCAAGAATCGAGTGCGCCGGACAGGGCCGGCTTGGCCAAGAACTGATAGGCGATGCCTGCCGAGGTCACGTTGCGGAACGTGACCGATTTCAGCTCGAACGTGCCGAATGTATTGGGCAGATAGTTTGCCGCGCCGCCGACTTTGAACCCGGCTACGAACTTGGTGCCGGCGTGAAGGCTCAACTCACGGCGCTGGTAGTCGATGCCTACACCGAACACCAAGGGCAGCCGCTTCGGCCCGAACAGCTCGCCGTCGCGGAAGCCAGATGCGGCGTCCGCGAAGTCGTTGACCACAGCTTGGCGGTATTGAGCAACGCCGTTCACCTGGTCGTAATTCCCCTGAGCGACCGGGACACCGAGCCCGAAATCGATCGGCAAATCGGTGCGCGGGCTGAGCCTCACCCGGTATTCACCCATGAGCTCGGGGGCTCCCAGCGCTTGCGACGAAGCATAACTGCCGTCGGGCTGCCGCTCGCTCGCGGTGGTCCACGGCACACGCAGGCCCAAAGTAAACTGTGGGCTCACGTCGTAGTGCCCGCCGACCATGAAGGTGAAGCTCGTGCCCTTGTTGGTCAGGGAGTCGTCTTCACCCGGCCCGGGCTCGACTGGCTTGCCGAAGCCTACCACCACGTTGCCGAAGACACCGACCTTGGCGCGAGGGCTACGCCGGATTTCTTCGTGCGCTTCGCTCGCTGGAGTCGCGTCCTTGCCCTTGGCTTCGCCTTCCTTGGCTTCGCCGGTCTCGCCCTCTTCGCTCTTGTGCTTCGGAGCGAACGGTCCCTCGTCGCTGGTCTCTTTATCGACGGGATCGTTCGAGTCCATCATGCCGGCGCCGGTCTTTTTGGCGTCGTCTTGGCCCTTTTTGGCCTTGGCCAGAGCATGCCCACTGAAAACCACCAGAATGATTGCAAGTCGGACGCTAAATCGCATGCGTTTCTCCGCTGTCGGCCCGTGATCGCGCGCGACGTTAACACGTGGGCATCTGAACGCGCTAACGTATCGACTCGATCTCGGTTCAACATGGCCCGAGCCACTCGCCCCCTCCCTTTGGTGACATGACCGACGCTCCTGTCCGTCCGCCGCCCAAGCGTCTCGCCGACTTCGAAATCATTCGCAGGCTCGGCGCCGGCGGCATGGCCGAAGTGTTTTTGGCGAAGAAGCGCGGCGCCGAGGGCACGTTCAAATTGCTCGTGCTGAAGCGGATTTTGCCCGCTTACGGCTCATCGCGTCGCTTTCGCACGATGTTCGCAGAAGAGGCGCAGCTCGCGACGCGCCTCAATCATCCGAACATCGTCCAGGTCTACGACTTTCAAGATTACGGCGAAGAGGGCCAGCTCCTCAGCATGGAATACGTCGAAGGCCCGGACCTTCGAAAGCTGATGCGCTCTGCGCAAGCCAAGGGCCAACGCATTCCGCCGTACGTGTCAGCTTACATCATCGCCGAAGTCGCGAAGGGCCTGCACTACGCGCACGAGCGCAAGGACGAAGCGGGCAAGCCAATCGACATCGTGCACCGCGACGTGTCGCCGCAGAACATCTTGATGAGCTTCGATGGTGCCGTAAAAATCGCTGATTTCGGCATCGCTTCAGCCAATTTGTTCCGCGAAGAACCGGGCGTACTCAAGGGCAAGACGGCCTACATGTCGCCCGAGCAAGCGCGCGCCGAACGCGTCTCGCGTCGCACGGACATTTACTCCCTCGGCGTAGTTTTTCACGAGCTGCTCACGGCTCGGCCGTTGCACGGCGCCGCGGAAGGGCAAGAGCTGCTCGAGGCCGTGCGCGCGGGGCAAGTGGAACCGCCCAGCACGTACGTGCGCGAGCTGCCGATCGAGCTGGAAGAGATCGTGATGCGCGCGCTCGCCAAGAACCCGGACGAGCGCTTTCAAACCGCGCGCGACATGGCGGCCGCGGTCAGCCGCGCGTTGTTCCAAAAGCAGCAGCTCGTCGATTCGCACGTACTCGAGACGGTGCTGGCCGAGCTCGTCACGCGCGAGCACACCTCGCCGGGAGTACAGCCGGGCTCGGATGCACCGAGCGAAGCTCCGCAAGGCAGCGAGGCGCTCGACGACTTGTCCTCGGTCGCGCACGTCGTCGGCACGGCGAGCGGTGCGAACCACGACGACAGCACGGGTCCGGGTCACGTCGTCGGTGGCCAACGCGGCCGCGTCGGGCGAGAGGTTCGCCACGTTGCGGTCGTGACGCTGCGCTTGCACGGCTTCGATCAGCTGGCGGCGAGCGTGGGACAACCGCAGGCTGCTCGCGTGCTCGAGCAGCTCAAAGCGACGCTGGGCGAGGTCGCATTTCGGCGCGGCGCGCGCTTCGCCTGGGAGGCGCCGGCGAAGACCCCCGGTCAGCCGGAAGCGTTCGGCACGGCGGCGCGCGCGTTGGTCGGGTTGATGGCAAACCCCTCTCGCGCCCCGCTCGACGCGGTCTGGCTCGCGATCGACGTGCACGAAGTGATCCGCGGCGCGTCCGAGGATCTCCCGGTCGGGCTGTCTGCGAGCGTCGGCATCGTGCGCGGCATCGCTACCGGTGAGCGCGATCGCGCGGGTCACTTGATTCAACACGCGCTGCAAGAGCCGGCCACGTATTTGGCGGATCTGCTCGGCGATCGCGCGCCGCCCGGTGTGAGCTGGGTCGCGGGCGGCCTGTACCGCCTGGTGCGCCGCGATTTCGTGTGGGGCGACGCGCCGACGATCAAGATCGACGACGCCGAGCAGCTCAACTTGCCGCAGGACATGCGCATCTACGCGCTGCTCCGCCCGCACACGCGTCAAGAAAAGTTGGATGAGATGGCGATCGCGCCGAACGACTTAATCGGTCGTGACGCCGAGCTCGCCGATTTGCATGCGGCCTACTATGGCGTGGTCGGATCGGGCCAAAATCCAGGGCAGATCTCGGCGCGCGTCGTGTACGGCGAAATGGGCATCGGCAAGACGGCGCTGCTCGCCGCGTTCCTGAACGAGCTGCCGCCCGACGCGCGCGTCTTGCGCGTCGAATCTTCGCCAGCGCTCAGTGAGGTGCCGTTCGCCACCATCAGCGAGTGGATCCGCGAGCTTACGGGCACGCGTATCGATCAACCATTCGAGCAAGCGCGCGAGCTCATCACGGATGCGTTCGGCGAGTTCGCAAGCGACGAGGAGGGCCCCGAAGTCATCGAGCGCATGGCCGAGCTTGCCACCGGGCGCATCCGACAAACCGTCGACGACGCCGACGTCGCCGAAACACGGCAGCTGATCGCGCTCGGCATGCGGCGCTTCTTCGCGCGCGCAGCGGCCGATGCGCCACTCGTGGTCGCGCTCGACGGCTTGCAGTGGAGCGATCGGCCGAGCCTCGATTTGATCACGGAGTTCTTGCGTCGCGGTGAGCCGCTGAGCGTGCTCGTGGTGCTGCTTACGCGTCCGGAAGACCGCGTCTCGGCGTACATCGAGGGGCTCGTGCGAGTGGAGCTCAAGGGTCTCAGCGCGGAGCACCAACTGCGCCTCTTGCAAACCCGCTTGGGAGTGAGCCAAGGCGTACGCCAGGTGTGCGCGGATCTGTTACCGCGCGCCGGTGGAAATCCCTTCTTTCTGCTGGAGATGGTCGATGCGCTGCTCGAGCGCGGGATGCTCGAAATCCGCGAGCGTGACGGCCAACAGGAGCTCGTCCAGGTAGAGCGACTCGGCGATGCCGCCTTGTCCTTGCCATCCACGCTCGAGCAGCTCATTGCGGATCGCTTGAACGAGCTGCCGCCGGCAGAGCAGGCGGTGATCGAATGGCTCGCGGTGGCCGGTGGCCCGCTCGGCTTAACCGATCTCGCCGAGATCAGCGGAGAGGATCCTGCAGAAGCGGTGACGCGTCTCGCAGCGCGCGGGCTGTGCGAACTGAAGTCAGACACGATCGACGTGCGCCACCCGCTCACGCGCGACGTCGCCTATCGAGCGCTCGAACGTCGGCGACGCGTGCGCATGCACCGCCGGCTCGGCGAGTATTTGGCCCGCACACCCGTCGGTAAGGGGCTTACTGCGGCGATCGTGGCCCGGCATTTGGCCCGCGGTAACTCGCGCAACGAGGCTGCGCGCTTCTACCTCGAGGCCGCAGACGCCGCACGCGCCAGCTATCAAACTCAGCTCGCCAAGCGCTGCTATCGGCGAGTGATCGCGCTCGTGTCCGAAGGCGACGCGCGCTTGCTCGAAGCCCACGAGGCGCTCGAATCCATCTGTCGCAATCAGGGCCGCTGGCGCGAACGGCGCACTCACCTCACGAAATTGCGGGCCCTGGCGCGGCTCTCCAAGAGCCCCACCTGGGCGGCCATCACCTTGTTGCGCACGGCGCAGTTCGAGCTCGACGCAGGTCGGTTGGCGAAGGCGCTCAGCTCTGCGCAACGCGGCGAAACCGTCGCTACACAGGCGAGCTCGCCCGTGCTCGAGGTGCAGGCGCGCACGCTGATGGCGGAGATCTTGCACGACATCGGCGACATGCAGGGGGCGCTCTCTGCAGTCGATCGCGCGCTCACGACTGCGGAAGGTAGCGGTGTTCCCGCGCGCTTGCGCGCAGAGGCTCTGCGTTTGCGCGGAACGTTACTACGCCGCGTGGGTCGTGTGCACGAAGCCGTCGAGGCCACGGCCGAGGCCATCGCGGTCTTCCGCCAAACTGGCGTGCGCCGCCTGGAAGCGCGCGCGAAGAACTCGCTTGCCTATGCGCTCTTGGTGCTCGGTCGCTTCGAGGACGGCATCGCGCTCGCGCTCGACGCCATCCGCATCGATTTGGCGATCGGTGGGCGCTTCCAAATCGCCAAGACCCTGAGCACGATCGGCGAGTGCTACGCGAGCCTGGGCGATCTCGAGCGGGGGCTTGCGTATTTGCGCCGCGCGCGCGAAGCGCACGAGCGTTACGGCGATCGCGACTCGCGCGCCGACACGCTGTTGTCCATGGCGGAAATTCTGATCGAATACCAGGATTTGGACGGTGCGGAGACGCTCGTCGGCGACGCCGGTGCGCTCACCGCGGTGACCGGCAGCGCGTATGATTCCGTGCACGAGAAGATTTTGCGCGCGCTGCTCGCGCGCATGCGCGGGGACCACTCGCGTGCCGTGATGTTCGCCTTCGACGCGCGTCAAGCGGCCGAGGCGCAAGCGTACGTCGCGTTTCATTTCTACGCGATGGCGATCGAAGCGCGCGCGCGTGTCGACATGGGCGAAGAGCACACTGGAATTCTGCTCGCGACCACTGCCATGGGCGCGATCGACACCCTGCAAGGTTCGGAGTACGGCCTCGCGACGCGCGCCTTGGGTTGCGAGGCGCTGCGCGTCGCTCGTTCGCCGCAAGCCGAGGAGATGCGCGAACGGGCCGCCCGCTACGCCCGCTCGCTGCTCGAGCACATTCGAGACCCGCTGTTCCGGCGCACCTTCGTCGAGCGGCGGGTCGTGCAAGCCGTGCTCACGCCGCCCGATTTTAGACCCGACGCGACCCGCGGCGTCGAAAATCCGCTGAACGTGCCGCCCTGACTCGCTGAGCCGCGCGGGTAGTCGTCGGTCGGAGCCGGATCAGCTTTCGACGCTTGCGAGCTCGGACTCGAGCTCACCGAGTGCCTTATTGTCTCGCTTCTCGGTCGCGAGCTGGATGCCTTGCTTGAGCCAGACGGCGGCGTCCGGCAGGCGCGCGGCCTCGCGCAGCATCTGACCTGCCATCAAGTACATCGGCAGGTACCCGGGATCGCGCCCGCGCAAGGTCTCGAACGCGCCGAGCGCGTCGTCGACCCGCCCTTCCTTCCGATATTCCATGGCCAGGCAATAAAAGGCGAACGAATCCGCCTGTGGCGAGGCCGTGACCTTTTCCAACATGGCCAGCCGCTTATTCATGGGTTCAGCCATTTCCCGGCCGAGCCCCCGAGTCAAGCCAGGATCGCTAGCCGGTGCCGTGACGGACCGGCTCGAAGCTGCTACGACGCGCGTCTGCTCGGGGTCAGAACTCACCCTGCGGAGCGGAAAGGACCAAGTCATGTTTCGATCCAAGACCTCCCAGGCTTGCGCGCTACTCGGCGCCGGGCTGCTCTCGCTCGCGTTTGTCGCCGGTTGCAATAAACCGAAGCACCGACGCACGCCGACTGCGGCTGCTTCGAGCTCCGCGGCGGTCGCGGCCAACCTAGGCCCGTGTCAGAAATACGCCGCAGCGCTGTGCGAAAAGGCCGGCAAGGAGAGCGACACCTGCCAAGCGCTGACCACCAGCGCCGACATTCTGTCGCCGGCTGCATGCAACGCGGGCATGAAGGATTTGTCGTACTCGATCAAGAAGCTCGCCGATCAGGGCAAATCCTGCGAGGAGCTGGTCACGAAGCTGTGCGCCGAGGTCGGGCCGACGAGCGAAACGTGCACTATGGTCAAGACGCAGACCAAGCAGTTTCCGCCTGCGCGCTGCAAATCGATGCTCGAGCACTTGCCCGAGATCGTCGCCGACTTGAAGAAGATGGAGCAGGCGAACCAACCGCTCAGCGCAGAGGTCGCGGCCAACATTGCCAAGGGCAAGGCACCCTCGTTCGGACCGGCCGACGCCAAAGTGACGGTCGTCGAGTTCTCGGATTTTCAGTGCCCTTACTGTTCGAAGGCGGCCGACGTCGTCGACCAGGTCAAAGAAAAGTACGGCGACCGAGTGCATTTCGTGTTCCGTCAGTTTCCCTTGCCGATGCATCAAAATGCGCGCGGCGCGGCAGAAGCGGCGCTCGCCGCCAACGCGCAGGGTAAATTTTGGGAGTTTCACGACAAACTCTTCAAGAACCAGGGGCAGCTGACGCGAGACGGCCTGGAGGGCTTTGCCAAAGAAGCGGGCTTGAACGTGACCGAGTTCAAGAAAGCGCTCGACGGCAAGACTTACGCCGCGGACGTCGACTCGGACGTGAAGATGGGCGAGAGCGTGGCCGTACAAGGCACGCCGACCATGTTCATCAACGGTGCGCGCGTGCAGAACCCGACCAGCTTCGAAACCGTGTCCGCTCAAATTGAGAGCGCGCTCAAGGGTGGGGCCGCGACGCCCGCTCCCGCCGGCACGCCGGGTTGATCGACGCAAGCTGAACGCCGCGGCCAGCCCGGTCGCGGCGTTCATTCGTATTCGAGAAACTTGGCGTGGATGCGGCGCGTGCCGTGTTCTTTGAACTTGGCCACGACCGTCGGCGCACTGCCGAACTCGACGCGCTCGACCACGCCTTCGCCGAACTGCTTGTGATAGACGCGCGATCCTGGGCGAACCTGCACTCCTTCGCCGACCTCGCCGTCGTCGATCTCGCGCTCGACCACGCGCGTGCCGACGGCGAGCGACGCTGCGCGCGGCGCGCTGTACGGATTGACGTACGGCGTTGCGGCCCAGCCCGTGCCCTCGCGAATCACGGTGTCTTCTGGCAAATCCCGCAAAAAGCGGCTGGGCGAAGAGTAGCGAGTCTTGCCGAACAAGGTGCGTGTCGCGGCATGCAGGATGTGCAGCCGTTCGCGCGCGCGCGTGATGGCGACGTAGGCCAACCGCCGCTCTTCGTCGATTTCTTCCGGCTCCTCGTGGCTCACCCGGCTGTAGGGGAAGATCTCTTCTTCCATGCCGGTCAAAAATACGGTCCGGAACTCGAGGCCCTTGGCGCTGTGCACGGTCATCAGCGAGACCGTGGGTGTGCCCTCGAGTGAATCGGTCGCGTTCACCAGCGAGACGCGCTCGAGATAACCCTCGAGTGTTGCGGCTTCTTGTTCGCCGCTGTCTGCCAATTCTTGTTCGTACTCGGCGATCGAGCCGACCATTTCTTCCAAGTTGCCGAGCCGAGCGTCGCTCTCCGCCGTATCGTCTTTGATCAAGAGGTCGCGGTAGCCGGTCACTTCGAGCACGCGGCCAGCCAGGGCGTGCGGAGAGAGGCCCTTGGCCTCTTCGCGCAGGCCTTCTAGCAGCGCCTTGAAGGCGGCAAGCTTCTTGCGCGCGGCACTGCCGAGCTCCGCTTCGCGCACGACACTGTCGATGGCGTCGTACGCACTCATCGCGTTCTCGGATGCGACATCGAGCAGGTGCTCGACGGTCTTGTTGCCGATACCGCGCGCGGGCACATTGATCACGCGCTGCAGATCGGTATCGCTCATCGGGTTCAGGATTAGCCGCAGATAGGCCAGCAAATCCTTCACTTCGGCGCGCTCGAAGAACTTCATGCCGCCGATGATTTGGTACGGCATGTTGGCGGAGCGAAACGCCTCTTCCAGCGTCCGGGACTGAGCATGCACGCGATAAAACACGGCCATTTCATCGGCCGCGACGCCGCGCGCGAGCTCGGATTTGATCGTGCGCACGACGAACGAGGCTTCCTCGCGTTCGTCTTTCACCAGCCGCACGCGCACTTTTTCGCCGGGCTCGTGCGCGGTCCAAAGCTTCTTCGGCTCCCGCTCGTAGGCGGGCTCGATCACGCCCAGCGCAGCCTTCACGATGTTGCCCGTCGAGCGGTAGTTTTGCTCGAGCTTGATCACCACCGCATCCGAGAAGTCGCGCCGGAAGCTGCGGATGAGCCGTACGTCCGCGCCGCGCCAGCGGTAGATTGACTGGTCGTCGTCACCGACGACGCACAGGTTGCGACGCCGCGCACTGAGCGCTCGAATCAGCCGGTATTGGATGAGATTCGTGTCCTGAAACTCATCCACGAGCACGTATAAGAAGCGATTTCTTAGCTCCTCGCCGCCCGCGCTGTCCGGATTTTCGGCGATGCGCGCCATGTGCCAGAGCAGATCGTCGAAATCGACCGCATTGGCGAGGGTGAGCGCCTTCTGGTAGCGCTGATAGATTTCGGGTAGCGCGTCGTTGAAACCGGCGTCGCCCTTGACCTCGTTGGGCCCGCGACCCTCGCGCTTCTCCTTGCTGATCAACGAGCTCAGCAGCTTCGCGGGATATTCCTGTTCGGAGAGGTTCAGCTCGCGCACCGCGCGGGTCAGCACGGCTTTCTGATCGGAATCATCGTAAATCACGAAGTTGCGCTTCAGCCCGACCTCCTCGGAGTAGCGCCGGAGCAGCTTGGCGCACACCGAGTGAAACGTGCCGATCCACAGATCGCGCGTCACGTCCGGTCCGGCCAGCGCCGAGAGGCGCGTTTTCATTTCTCCGGCCGCCTTGTTGGTGAAGGTCACGGCCAAAATGCGATAGGGCGCGACGCCCGAGGCGAGCAGGTTCGCGATACGATAAATGATCGTGCGGGTCTTGCCGCTGCCGGCACCGGCGAACACGAGCAGCGGCCCTTCGGTGTGGGTCACGGCTTGCATTTGGGGTTCGTTCAGCTCGGTCATTCGCTCGTCCTCGGTAACCTTGCCCCCGCGCCCGCACAAGACAAGAGCACGCGCAGGGCAATTGCTTTACGCTCACGGTCATGCGCCGTCTGCGCCTTTCGCCCGTGCTCATGGGCGTGCGCGTCGTCATTCCGCCCGACCTCACCGTTTTGCCGGAGGAATGTGCTTGCTGTGGGAAACCCGCGACCCATAAAAACGCGCTTCGCCAGGGCAAGCGCTCGCTCCTGGTCGGCTACTGCGACGAGTGCGCGGAACACCAGGCGTCCAGCTCGGCACGAGCGCTTTCACTTTCGCTCGCCTCACTGCTGCTCGCGCTGGTGACGGCGGCCGGGCTGCCCTTGCTCTTGCCCCGGCTGGGCGCCTTCGGGCTCGTACTCGCCAGCTTTTCGGCCTCGCTCCTGCCGTTGCTATTCCTGCTCGCGCCGGAGCGCGCCGTAGAACCGCCGCACGCCGCGCGCGCTCGCGCGATCGTCTGGCACTCAGAACGGCAGCTATGGTGCGCAAATGAGCGCTACGGCGAGCGTGTGGCCGAGCTCAACGGGACGCGCGCAATGCCGGCCTCAGCGCGAGCAGCGCTCGGTTCTGCCTGGCTCTGCGCAGGTCCATTGATTGCCATGGGAGCGGCCTTGCTTTCGTACTTCGTTTATCATCCGCTGCTCCGGATCATCAATCTGGGCTCCGCGCGCATCGACGTGGCGGTCGATGGTGCGTATCTCCTGTCGGTCGACGCGACCAGCAACGAGAGCCCTTCGGCGGGCGCGTTGGTTCGCGTTCCGGCAGGGGAACACGTGCTTTCGGTCAGCTCCGCGGTCGACGGAGCGCTTCTCGAGCGCGCGCAGGTCGAGCTCCGGAGCGGCAGCGTTCACTTGTTCGCACCGGGCGCGGCCGGGATCTGCTTTTGGCTGGAAACGACCGGCTACGGCCAGGAGCAGCTGGCCAAGCTCAGCTATCTGCCGCTTGCGTCGGACACTCACTTCTGGGCCCTGCCGGGCGGAATCGACACTTGGTTTGCCGAAAATCCTGCCCCGGCGGATGCCCACTCCCAGAGCTCGGGTGGCCTGCTGACGGCGCTGCGGCAGGGGCCCTGCGCCCAGGCACCGCCCGAGGCGCGCGGCGCGCAGTGATTCGAGCCACTGCTGGCAGATGGCGCTCTCGGCAGTAGCGCCGCTAGGACGAGTGATTATACTCGCCCCGCCGTGTCCGAAGAGAACCCGACTTCCGAAGCACCCCCGTCGCAAGAACCTCGAACCGAGGCCGCCGCAGAGCCGATCGATCCGCTCGAGGCCTCCAAAGCGGAGGTCGCCAAATTGCGCGATCAGCTCCTGCGCACCGCTGCGGATTTCGACAATTTTCGCAAACGCTCGCGGCGCGAGCTCGCCGACATGGAAAAACGAGCGCGTGAGGATCTGATCAAGGATCTCTTGCCGGTGTTCGACAACCTCGAGCGCGCGACAGCGCACGCCGAAACTGCGACCGACGTGAAAGCGCTGTCTGACGGCATCGGGCTGGTCATGCGCCAGTTTCTCGACACCCTGTCGAAGATCGGCGTCGAGCGCATCACCGCGCAAGGGCAGATGTTCGATCCGGCCTTCCATGAAGCCGTGCAGCAGGTCGAGACCACCGAGCACCCGCCGGGAACGGTGATCCACGAGGTGCAGGCAGGTTACAAGCAGGGTGACAAGCTGGTCAGGCCAGCCGTCGTGGTCGTTGCCAAGGCGCCTCCGAACTAAACCCGCTCGGGTAACGTTCCTGGACGAATCCCGCCGCTGACACCGGCGCCCACCTGGATGGACCCCGGTTCTCGGAAACGCGGACAGGGCACAACGGGGTGAACGTGCTCATCTGCGGTGCGCGCACCTACATCCTCCTGCTTTCTGGCGCTGGCGCTCCGGGGTATGCTGAGAAAGAGTTTCAATGGGGAAAATCATCGGCATCGATCTGGGCACGACCAACTCCTGTGTTTCCGTCATCGAGGGAACGAACGCCGCTGGTCAGCCGGAAGTCAAAGTAATCGCTAACGGCGAAGGCGCGCGGACGACCCCGAGCGTCGTCGGCTTTTCGGCCAAAGGCGAGCGCCTCGTGGGCCAGGTTGCCAAGCGCCAAGCCACGACCAACCCCGAGAACACCGTGCAGGCGGTGAAGCGCTTGATGGGGCAAAAATTTTCGTCGCCCGCGGTGCAACGCCAGAAGAGCGCGGTCGCGTATCGCATCGTCGAGCACGAGAACGGAGATGCCTGGGTTTCGGTGCAAGACAAGCAGCTCTCTCCGCCCGAGATCTCCAGCATGGTGCTCGCCGCCATGAAGCAGGTCGCAGAGACCTATCTGGGTGAGCCCGTGACCGAAGCGGTCATCACCGTGCCGGCGTATTTCGACGATGCGGAGCGGCAAGCGACCAAGGACGCAGGGCGGATCGCCGGCCTCGAGGTAAAGCGCATCCTGAACGAGCCGACCGCAGCCGCGCTCGCATACGGCCTCGACAAGCAAAAGAGCGAGGTCATCGCCGTCTACGATTTGGGCGGTGGCACCTTCGACATCTCGGTCTTGGAGATCTCGAACGGCGTTTTCAGCGTCAAGGCAACCGGAGGTGACACGCACCTCGGCGGTGAAGATTTCGACGCGCGCATCATCGACAAACTGTGCGACGAATTCCAAGCCCAGCACGGCGTGGATCTGCGCAAGGAACGCTCGGCATTGCAGCGCCTGCGCGAAGCGGCCGAGAAGGCCAAGCACGAGCTCAGCTCGTCGCTCGAAACCGAGGTGAACATCCCGTTCATCGCTTCCGGTTCGGCAGGGCCGCTCCACCTCGAGCGCACGTTCAAGCGCAGCGAGCTCGAAATCCTGACTCGCGAACTCGTCGAGCGCACGATCGCCGCATGCAAGACCGTGCTCGCCGACGCCAAAGTCACGCCCGCAGGGATCGGCCAGATCGTGCTGGTCGGAGGCATGACGCGTATGCCGGCCGTGCAAAAGGCGGTCCGCGAGTTTTTCGGCAAAGACCCGCACAAAGGCGTCAATCCGGACGAGGTCGTGGCGGTGGGTGCGGCGATTCAAGGCGCCGCGCTCTCCGGCGCGATCGACGAAGTGCTGCTGCTCGACGTGACCCCGTTGTCCATCGGTGTCGAGACGGGCGGCGGCGTGTCCACCAAGCTCATCCCGCGCAACACCACCGTGCCGACCGAGAAGAGCGAGGTCTTCACGACCAGCGTCGACAATCAATCCTTCGTGCCCATTCACGTGCTGCAGGGTGAGCGCGAAATGGCGCAGGACAATCGAAGCTTGGCGCGCTTCGAGCTCACTGGCATCCCGCCCGCGCCGCGCGGTGTGCCCAAAGTGCAGGTGACCTTCCGCATCGACGCGAACGGGATCTTGTCGGTCGAAGCCAAAGATCTCGGTACTGGGCGCTCCCAAAATATCAGCGTGACGCCCACGAGCGGGCTCAGTCAGCGCGAGGTAGACGCGCTCGTGAGCGAGGGCGATCGCTTCAAAGAAACCGATCAGCTACGCCGTGATTTGGCAGAGATGCGCAATCAAGCCGAGACCCTGATCTACACCACCGAGCAAGCACTCGAAGGCTATGCCGATCTACTCGAGCCCGCGCGGCTCGAAAGTGTCCAGCACGACGTGCAGGTCCTGAAAAAGATGCTCGAGACTGGCGCCAACCTCGATGCCGTGCGCGAAGCCTATTCACGGCTCGAAAACGCGACCTTCGAGATCGCAGAAGCGATGTACGCGACGCCTGACGAAGGCTCGAGCACCTAGTACGCGCGTGGCGCGAGCCTCAGAGCGTGGACGCGCCGTGCCGGTTCCGCGCACTGGGCGCAGGCACTGACGCCGGCAGCGGTGCGGTGGCTACGGCTGGCAAAGGCACGGGCGGCGTGACGCGCGTCTCGGGTAGCGCGCCGAGCGCCATGCCGATGCGCACGGCGACCGCATCGATCACTTCACCCGCGCCGACCCCGAGTGGCGCGCCGTAGGCGAAGTCACCGCGCGAGCGAGATGCGACTTGCTCCCCGGCCAGCGTTTTCCCATCGCGTTCCAAGCGCCACGAGCCGCGCGCACCTGCGGACCAACCGGGACCGCTCGCGTCGGGCGACAAGGCCTCCAAAGCGAGCGCGACGTGGAGCACGTAGTCACCGGCGCGTCGATCGCCAGAGCCCGACTCGACGCTCGGAAAACTACTCCAGAGCACGCGGTGCAGCGCGCCATCGAGCTCGCTCCGTTGATGTTCGAAGCACAAGAGTCGCGCGTCGCCCGGCCCCACGCAGGCATTTTCTCCGATCTCGTCCGACAGCTCGAGCCAGAGCCGGGTCGAGTGCAGCACTGGCGGTGCGAGTGGCGGCAATTCCGCAGAGCGCACTTTGGCCCGGTGCTCGAAGCTGCAGCTCGCACAAAACAGCAGAAAATAAGCCAAAAAGCGCCGTGGGACGTCGCGTATCATCGTTCTGAAACGATAGCGGAAGGCGCCGGCTCAACGCCAAGTTTCAGGCGTGATTTGCCGAGCTGGCACCGGGCAGTCGCACGTCCGAAACCTGACACCCGCAGGATCGTTCACTATCATCGTCGAAAACGAACAAAGAAGGGCAAGCCCGATGGCTTCACTCCGCCTCGTCCATCAAATCATGAATCAGCGCAAACCCGTGGTGCTCGCGGACGGTCGCACCGCCAAGATCATGCGCGTCGACACCTGGTTCCCCGACAACGACACCAAAGTGACGGTCTGGACGCCGAACGGCAACGGTCCGGGACTCGCGAAAATCGAGCGCGTCCGCCTGAACGACGTGATCGGCGTGGCCGACAAGATCGCCTGAAAGCCGAAAGCGGGGTCGAGTCAGCCGGCGGGCGGCGCGGGCGGTGCCGCATTTTTTTGATGGTCACGCGGTGAAGCGCAGCCCGGCCCAGCCTTCGGCGTCGCGCACGACTTCCAAAGCTCAGTCGAGCTGATCGTCGGCGCGAGGTGCCGCGCGGCTCTCGAGCGCGCAGGGCGGATTGAGAAGGCCGAAGACGCGCGGCCAAACACGACGGCGCTCCGCGGAAATGGCACGCCGAGCCCAGCTTCGCCGTCTATGTCGAAACCAAAACGCAGCGAGGTTTCCGCGAGCGAGCGCGGCGCTCGTCGCGGCGGAGCGTCAATCTTCGGATGAAGCCAGCCGCTGCTCGATCGCTTCGAGGTGCGCGTTGACCTGCGGGTCACGCTGGCGAAGCGCCTCGACGCGACGGACCGCGCTCATCACCGTCGTGTGATCGCGATTGCCGAACGCACGCCCGAGCTCCGGGAAGCTGCACTTTAGCCGCTGCCGGCACAAATACATCGCGACCTGCCGCGCGAACGCGACGCTCTTGTGGCGATCTTTGCTCAGCAAATCGGAGTTCGAGAGGCGGAAGTGATTGCACACCGCGCGCTGGATGTCCTCGACGCTCATCAGCTCGGGCCGGCGCGGGGACACCATGGCCAGCTCGCCGAGCGTGAACTCCTCGTCGATGTGACGACCGGTCAGCGAAGATTTTGCGGCCAGCCGGATCAGCGCGCCTTCGAGCTCACGCACGTTGCTCTGCACGCTTTGCGCGAGCATCACCGCGACCTCGTCGGACAGCTCGATGCCCTCGAGCTCGGCTTTCTTCCGAACGATCGCCACGCGCGTCTCGAGCTGGGGCGTCTGAATGTCCGCCACCAAGCCCGACGTGAAGCGCGACACCAAGCGCTCCGGCATGCGCTGGAGCTGCTGCGGATACTTGTCGCTCGTGACGATGATCGGTCGATCGGCGTCGTGCAGCGCGTTGAAGGTGTGAAAAAACTCTTCCTGCGTCTGCTCGCGGCCAGCCAAGAACTGAATGTCGTCGACCAACAGCAGGTCGCAATCCGTCCGGTAGCGGGCGCGGAATTCGTCCATCTTGTGGTGCTGAAGCGCCTCGATGAACTCGTTCGTGAAATGTTCGGCGGAGACGTAAACGATCCGCGCGTCCGGGCGCTCATCGAGCACCTTGTGCGCGATCGCGTGCATCAAGTGCGTCTTGCCGAGGCCGGTGCCGCCCGCGATGAAGAGCGGGTTATAGCGCGGGCCGCCGCCGCCCGCGGACGCGAACGCGGCGGCGTGCGCGAGCTCGTTCGACGGACCCACGACGAAGTTGGAAAACGTGTGCTTCGGGTTCAGCGCGGCCGTGAGCTGCGCCTTCGAGTAGCGCGACGGCCGCTCGGAGCGCATCCGCCCGCTCACCGAGGCCGGCGGAGGCGCCG
>Ga0207667_10001796_pt1 | contig 27014 bp, 22 predicted proteins | sample KBSCornC52_FD_184301 | JGI IMG/M metagenome (GOLD analysis project Ga0207667, IMG submission 184301) | Corn rhizosphere microbial communities from Kellogg Biological Station, Michigan, USA - KBS Corn C5-2 (SPAdes) (version 2) | ecosystem: Host-associated > Plants > Roots > Rhizosphere > Soil ...
GACCGGCCCGGCGACGCGCTCCGGCAGCGCGCCGTTCACATAATCGCGGATTCCGTCGAACATCGCCTGCGCGATGGTCTCCTGGAAATCCGGATTGACCAGCTTTGCCCGGTCCCTCGCGTTGTTAATATATCCAATCTCCACGAGGGTCGAGGGAATCGCTCCCGTGTGGAGGACGGCCATTCCGGTGCCGGCGAACCGCTCCCGGTCGGAGCGCGCCCGGCGGTTGGGAAGGCCGCTCACCGCCACGATGTTCTCGACAATGGAGTGCGCCAGCGCGCGGCCGTTCGGATCGTCCTTCGAGTAGTAGGCGGTCGTCCCGGAGGCGGTGTTCGGCCGCGGGCAGTCATCGATGTGGATGCTGACGAACATATCCGCGCTGTTGTGGATCGCCAGCGCGGGGCGGTCGGGCAGCGGAACCGATATATCGGAGGTCCGTGTCATCAGGACGGTCGCGCCCTCCTGCTCGAGCAGCTTCTGGAGCCGCTTCGCGATGGAGAGCGTCAGGTTCTTCTCCTGGATGCACTGGCCGCCGGTCACCACCGAGCATCCGACCGGGTTCTTCCCCTCGTTTCCGCCATGGCCGGGATCGACGACTACCGTCAGCTCACTGATCGCCCGGTTGATTCCGCGCGGCAGGCCGAGGTTGATGGTGAATCCATCGGCCTCGGACGGAAGGACCCGATAGGTAACGAGACGCGAGAGGTCGAGCACGAATCGCGTGATTCCCGGCCTGTCGCCCTCGGTGGCGTGGATTCCCGAGAGGAACGGATGGGCGACCTCCCAGTCGCGCTTGCCGGTCTCCAGCGCGGAGTTCGGCACATCGATGGCCAGCCGGCTCGGCTCGCTCAGGAGCTTCGTGGTCGGCGTCACGCGCGACGAGGTCTTGAAATGGATGTGCGCCGCGTTGTCGCCAGCCGCGGTGAACTCCACGTCCTCGATTTGCACGCCCGGAATGACGGGCCTGGCGCCAATCACCGACGGGTTCACGGCGGCGCGGCTGGCGAGCGTGCCGGGACCAGCGGGCGCGCCAGGATTCTGCGTCTGATTCGATCCGTTCTCCACCCCGCCGGGCTGCTGGACAGCCTGCCCGTCCGAGTGACCGGAACCAGCGCCAAACTTCGGCGCGGGCAGGTCGAGGTGAATCTTTGATTCGGCTGGCGGCTTGCTGCCCGTGGCGGCCCGTGGTCCGGCCGTCACGATGGGATTCTCGTCAGGCGACGCGGCCGACTGTACGTTCGTCGGCGTGGGAACCGTCTGCGGCCGCTTCTCCGGCAGGATTCGCGGCTGGCGCGCCTGATCGGTCTTTGTCGGAAGGACGACGCGCTCGGCCGGCTCCGGCTCACCCGCGCGCCGCACCTCGCACCATCCTTCTCGCATACGCACGACAATGCCGAGCGGCTTCGCAATGGCCGAGAGCGGAAGCATGGGAAGGCGGCCTGGCCGCGCCAGCGCGACTTCCGTTTTCAACCCGTTCGGAAGCGCGACGATGGCGGTCTCCTCGCGGCGGGTGACGGCGTAGGTCACGCCGAACGCGCTGAGCGCATCGAGCGGCAGGTAGATTTCATGTCCGTCGGTGACGGGGGGGGATTTCAGTGCGACTTCTTTGCCGCTCACCCGAAGTCTTATCGGGTCGAGCGTGCCGGCGAGGGCAGACAGCGTGGTCAGCGAAAGAGCGAGCGCCGTAAGAGTGATGAGCGCGGCGTTCGCGGGTGTCGCGGGGCGGCAGATGGCGCATCTCCTCACTAGTCGTCCTCCCAATGCGCGCAGTCAGGACCCTGGAGCCCCTTTTATAGCTGCTTGTATGAAGTTTCGGTAAGTATATCGACTTTCTTCTCGCCTGTCCAGCAGAATCGGGTAAATTCACCGATTGCCAAAGACGGCGGCCCCAGCCCCAAAGAATGCGTGGTTCGATTCCCCCTCGAATAGCGCGTGCGTGCGGTGGGTAGGGGCGAATAAATCGCCATCGGAACTGTGTGCGGAGGTTGGGAGTAACGTTGGCTCTCGTAGGGGCGAATAAATCGCCATCGGAACTGTGTGCGGAGGTTGGGAGTAACGTTGGCGATTTATTCGCCCCTACACCCGCCATCGGAATGTGTGCGGAGGTCGGGAGTAACGTTGCGTTGTAGGGGCGAATAAATCGCCATCGGAATGTGTGCGGAGGTCGGGAGTAACATTGGCGATTTATTCGCCCCTACTCCCGCCATCGGAACTGTGTGCGGAGGTTGGGAGTAACATTGGCGATTTATTCGCCCCTACGCTGCACTGCTATGCTGTATGCGGAGAACGGCATCACCGCCATTGCTCCCCCATTTATCGGGGGTTGGGGGGCTGCCGTTAAGCCCCCTCCTTGCGAAGGAGGGGGTTGGGGGAGGTGCGGCGGGGCCCTCACCACCCGTACCGATCGGGACCCCAGGGGCGGTCGATGGTCTCCTGCTTAAGCAGCCGGAGGGTTCGGGAGGGTATGTCCTCATAAACCACGATCCCCGCGCCGACGCAGCTGTACGCGCCGATCTTCACGCCGGGCATCGTGATGACGTTCACGCCGGTGCGGGAGTAGTCGCCGAAGTAAGTTGCATTGGCGCCGTGCGCGGGCCGCTCGCGCCGGCCGCCGATTCGATGGGAGGCAGGTGAATCGTCGAACTTCAGCGTTCCGCAGACCGTCGCCGCGCCGATGTCCACGCCGCACCCGACAACCCCGCTGATCTCGCAGTAGTGCCAGAGGTACGCGCCGTCGAAGAGCACGCCATCCATTTCCGCGCCGTGGCCGACCACGCACCGATTCCCCACCACCGCATCGCCATCCAGCAAACAGTAGTCGCTCACGCGGCAGTCCGCGCCCACAAGCGCCGCGCCCTGTAGAATCGCGCCGTTCACTACCTGGCTGTTCGCGCCGACGAGGAGATTCCCGCGCGCCGTCACCCGGTTCCCGATTACCGCGCCGGGGCCGATGTCCACGAACCCATCGATTTCCGCCCCATCATGAATCCGGGCCGTGGGGTGAATCCGGCTCTCGTTGAGGCAGCCGCTCATCTGTCGGAGTGCGAGCCTGTTCGCCTCCAGAATGTGCCACGGCTTGTCGAGGTCCACCACGAAATCGCGCGCTCGCACGCCTACGAGCTCGACCCGGTCCCGCTCGATCCAGTCGTTCAGCGTCTGCGCGAGGTCCGGCTCGGCGGGCGGCATGCCGCCGACAGGGACGCGGAGCATCCGGCCGGGATTCGCCGCAAGGTGCGGAACGATGGAGCGGTCGAGCGCGAAGACGCCGCAGAGCCGCCGCGTGGAATCGGCATCATGCCCGATAACGCCGGCCAGCCGGTCTCCCGCCAGCTCCACGCCATGCCATAGCGAACCCTCGCCGGCCGGCATGTCGTCCCAGAGCGCCGCGCCCGCTACATCGTTCTCGTCCAGAGCCTCGGAGACCGCCCGCAGGTTCCCGGTCGTCGTCGCCACGTCGCCGAAAACGACGAGGCACTGGTCATCGTCCAGTGCCCCGAATCCCGCCAGCGCCGCCCCCGCCGTCCCGGCGCCTGACTTCTGCTCCACGAACGCGACCTCCGCGCCGCATCCATAAAGCGCGTGCCGCACCGACCCGGCCTCCGCGCCGGTCACCGCCACAATTCGCTGTACGCCGATCTCCGCCAGGGAATCCGCCAGCCGTCGCACATTCGGAACATTGCAGACGGGCAGCGCGCACTTGTTGCGGACCTCGGCGAAGGGCCACATGCGCGTCCCCGCGCCGCCGGCGAGCAGGATGGCGGATCGGATTCCCATCCGCTACCTGCCGGTCCGGAACGGGCGCGCGTCCTGCTTTACCTTCGCCGTCTCCTCGGTCAGGCCCGCCGTCTTCCTGTCCACGGTATCGAGCTGCTCCCGCACAGAGACGATCTCCCTGTGCATCTCCTCCAGCGCCTGCCGGTAGAGGTCCACCTCTGGAGGAGCTTCGCCGCGCGGACCCGGAGCGCCCTTCGGCCCGCGCTCGCCCTTCGGCCCCTGCTTCCCCTTCGGTCCTTCCGCGCCGAGGGGAGTTTCAATCGGGCCCGCCTGCGTTGCCGCCAGCACCCGCTGCAGCGCGGCGGCCAGCTCATAGCGGGTGATGGTCCGCTTGCCACGATAATCGGTGTCTGGATACCCCCGCAGAATCCCCTTCTGCCGCAGATTCTCGACCGCCTGATACGCCCAGTGGTCCTGCGGTACGTCTCTGAACGGCGGAACCGGCGCCCCATTTTGCGCCCGCGCGCCCGCCACAACTCCCAAAACCAGAGCGGCCGTCGCCGCCATCGCGAATCGATTCATCGTCTTACCTCTCGTTCGTTGACCAGTCGGTGCCTCCCTATTCTACGACTCACGCGCCAGTTCCTCGCCGGTCCAAATGATGGCTGGCGTCCAGGCAGTTATCGACCGTTCTCAGCAGTTGAAGCAATTCCCTGATAATATGATCTGGAACGCCGCGGGCCGGAATCCGTCTGGTATAATAGCCTGCTAATAGCCCGGACACCCGACGCACCCGACAGGTTCCCGCCGATCCCCGCGCCACCGTCCGGCAGCCCGCCCGCTCCGCCCGCGCCGGCAATTACCGTTTCACGCGCTCCAGCGTGCCCAGTCGACGTTTTCCAACACCGTTTCAGGAGTAACCCATGCGTCCCACCGCGTTCCTCGCCGCTCTCGGCCTCGTGACCCTCCACGCAACGGCCGCGCCCGCGCAGACCACCGATCCCGCCAGTAAGCCGGCGCCAGCCGCTAATCCGGCCAGTCCCGCCAATCCCGCGGAGCCGAAAGGCCAGGCGCCCGATTCGTCCGTCCGTACCATCGCGAAGCCGGCTCCCGCGCCGCAGACCGAAAAGAAGGTCCAGGCCGTTGTCGCGGAGCCCTCCAGCGTCTTCGCGGGCGAACCGGTCACACTCCGCTGGTACTTCACCGGCACGAAGGTCACCGTCGCCGGCGGCCGATTCGGAAAGGGCGTGGTCGTCACCGGCCGCACCCTCCTCGTCGATCACCCAGCCACCACCACGCGCTATACGTTCAATGTTGACTTCGTGGGCGAGAAGACCAACGAGACAACGGGCAAGGCCGAGATGAAGCCCCTCCACGCCACGTACTCCGTGGTCGCCGAGGTTATGCCGCCCCTCCACGCCGTCTTCGACACCTACCGCGACCCCTACGGCTGGCAAATTGCGTGTCTGAAGGGTTGGAAGCACGACCCGGTCTCCTTCCCCGACCCGGCCAACAACGCGCTCGTCTACTTCCAGCAGGAGGACGACAGCATCGAGCGTGTTGCCGTCTCTGTCCTCCCAGCCGAGCAGATGACCGCCGCCGAGCTGATGGGCAAGGCGCAGCGCTCCCTCACCAACAACTACGAGCAGCTCGAGGTCCTCTCCGATCAGGACACCACCTTCGCGGGCGTCCCGGCCGTCCTCTCCGTCTTCACCGGCAATGACATCTCGCATCCCGGCATGCGGACCCAATCGGTTCTCCTCGCTTTCGTAAAGAACGGCCGCGCCTACGTCGTCAGCGGACGCACCTCCGCCAGCCAGTTCAAGGCGCGCCAGCCCCTCCTCCTCAGGATGGTCCGCAGCTTCGCGCTGCCCGGCTCCGCCAGCACGACCGCCTCCCGCCAGGCCTCCAGATAGTCCGGCACGGACGCAGACAGCCCCGGCGCCGCATCGCGCCGGGGCTGTTCTTATGCGGATGACCGGATGGCTGCGGGTTAGGCTCCGAAGCGGTTCGGCGTCGGCGCGACCTGCGGAAGCACGCGGCGGACGCGGGCGGCCCACTTCCGGGCGAGCGCGGCCGTGTTGGTGTGCTCGGCGCGCGCGTCCTGCGGCATCACGTCGATCAGCAGGTAGTTGCGCACGATGACGTAGTCATGGCCGTTGCGCGAAACGGCGCGGATGTCGCTCTGGCGGAGCGGCGGGGCCTGTGTCCGGGTCAGAATCTCGACGGTGCGGGCATCGAATGTCTCGGTCCGCATGATCGGAGTGCGGTTTCCGACGGACGCGACGAGCTTGACCATCTCCATGCCGCTCATTCCCCACACGGTAGGCGAGCGGTCGTCGACCTGGGCGATCTTGCCGATGGCGACGGTCTTGATGGTCTGCGCGGAGACGGTCGCCGGGACCGCCGCGATTGCCAGCACGGGCAGAAAACCATACCACTTCATGATGGTGGACTCCTTTGGAAAGTGTTCGACGGGCTGTTGACTGGTCAAAAGGGTTTATCGGGTAGCGGCTTTTCTCCAAACGGTGCGGAGCGGTTCGGACGTTTGGAAAGACGCGAAGCGAACATAAACTGTTCCAACTTCCCGAAAAAAAGTTCGCCTGCTTCAGAATCCCCGCGAATCTCCTGGTATTCTGGTGTCACCCGTGAGCCGTGTAGCATAGGGTAGGGGCGAATACATCGCCAACGTCACTGCCAACCTTCGCACGCAGTTCCGATGGCGGGAGTAGGGGCGAATAAATCGCCAACGTCACTTCCAAGCTCCGCACACAGTTCCGATAGCGATTTATTCGCCCGTACGTGGTGAGCCAACGTCACTTCCAAGCTCCGCACACAGTTCCGATGGCGGGAGTAGGGGCGAATAAATCGCCAACGTCACTTCCAAGCTCCGCACATAGTATCGATGGCGGGAGTAGGGGCGAATAAATCGCCAACGTCACTTCCAAGCTCCGCACACAGTTCCGATAGCGATTTATTCGCCCGTACGTGGTGAGCCAACGTTACTTCCAAGCTCCGCACGGAGGTCCGATGGCGATTTATTCGCCCGTACGCTGCGGCATCATCGCCATTGGTTCCCAGTTACCTGGGCCGGGGTCCCCGTCGTCTCCGTCCGCCGGCCTCAACAAACCTGCGTCATCCGTTGACGATCCGGACGCGGGGCGCAGCAGCGACCTTGCTTCGGACGGCGGGCCGGTAGCGGCGCGAAGGAGCGTCTTCTGGTCCACGTTGCTTGGCAGGACGAGAGCCCGCGACAGGATGTCCTGCAACGCCGGCGCGGCGCCTTTTCCATTGGGTCCCCCCTTCGGGTTCAGGAGCGCGTCGCGCGGAATCTGGAACGGAAACTCCTCCCGGTCCGCACCCACCAGCGCGAGGAGGTGCTCCCCGACGCTATGCTGGTGGCGGTTGAGGATGAGCCTCCCGTGCACGAACGCGCCGAACACCCGCGCATGGAGGGACGCGCCGTCGATCTGCTCGCGCACGTTCGGCGGAGCCTTGTAGTACGTTACAACCGTGTCCGGGCTCTCCCGCAGCGCGAAGTCCACGTACACGTTCGTGGTCGCAAAGCCGATTCGCTCCAATGCCCGCTGGACCGCCGTGACCTCGTGGTGCGCGGCAACATCGATCCGGACGTCCGCGCGCGGGTTGAGCGCCCACAAGATGTCGGCCTCGACAGCGACCCGCCACGTCAGCATGGATTTCGAAGTTGTAATCCGGGCGTCTTCGGGAATCCGCAGTTTGAAAGGGAGGACACTCCGTTGTCCAGGCATTGTCGCGAAACGCCGTCCGAGAATCTGTTCGCCCCGGCGCTTCCATTCGCTCGACTTGCCCTGCGTAACAAGCTCCTCCAGCCGGACCGTCAGCGATTCGATGTTCTGCGCTACGACGCCGCCATTGAGCACGAGCATCCCCGTCAGCTCGCCCCCGCGCGGCCAGACGCCCGCGTCCAGCCGAAGCTCGACCTGCGCGGACCCGACTCCGACCGCGGCAAGCAATTGATCGATCGCTGACATATCATCCGACTCCTTTGGGCGGGGCGCAAGAATTTGGCTGCCTGCACGCTACACGCGCGGAACTTTCATGTTGCTGTGTCCGTCAACCGCGTATCTTCAGTACGCTGCCTGCCCGCTGGAAAAATGTCACACGGCGACGATTCGACTCGAAAATGACCACTATTCTTCTGATTCGCCACGCGGTTCACAGCGCGGTGGATACGACCATCGTTGGACGCAAACCCGGCGCCTACCTAACCCCGGAGGGTAAGGCGCATGCGGAAACTCTTGCCGACAGGCTCTGCCGTCTGCCCATCCGCGCAGTATACAGCAGCCCGCTCGAACGCTCGCAGGAGACGGCGCTTCCGCTCGCGACCCGCCTCCGGATTCCGAGCCAGGTGAGCGAGGCGCTGACCGAGATCCATTACGGGGACTGGACCGGCCGCACGCTGGAGGAGCTCGAATCGCTTCCCCGTTGGAAGAGTTATAACACGTACCGAAGCGGAACACCAATCCCCAACGGCGAGATGATGCTGGAGGCGCAGCTCCGCATCGTCGAGGAGCTGGACCGCCTCCGCCACAAGCATGGCGACTCGACGGTCGCCGTCGTCACCCACGGCGACATGATTCGGTCCGCCGTTGCGTACTTCCTCGGTGTTCCGCTCGACCTTGCCCTCCGAATCGAGGTCTCACCGGCCTCGGTCACCACGCTCCGTCTCGAAGACTGGGGCCCGAAGCTGCTCTCGCTGAACGTCACAGCCGACCTCGCGCTCCAACTGTAGAGCCTGCACGCAGGGACCTCCGAAGCCTCTGTCAAATAACGGCATGTCGCCCGAACGGGTGACCCGCGCGCACGTCCGGAACCCGCCCGAGGCTTCGGCGCGTATACGCCGCTGAGGAGAGAGGATAATGCTGATCCGCCCAGGCCGCTTCGCCGCCATCATTCGCGTTCTGCTTTTTGTCGCAATATTCGCCATCGGGTCGTCTGCCGTTCGCGCCGATTCGTTCCAGGCTGCGCGGCCGGACGCTCCCGAGTTTCCCGCCGGCGTCCAATGGCTGAACACCGACCGGCCGCTCTCGCTGCGGGAGCTGCGCGGCAAGTTCGTCCTGCTCGACTTCTGGACCTACTGCTGCATCAACTGCATGCACATCATCCCGGACCTGAAGAAGCTCGAAGCCAAATACCCGAACGAGCTGGTCGTCATCGGCGTCCACAGCGCGAAGTTCGTCAACGAGAAGCAGTCGAACAACATCCGCGAAGCCATCCTGCGGTACGAGATCGCCCATCCCGTCGTGAACGATTCCGATATGACGATCTGGTCCACCTGGGGCGTGAACTCATGGCCCACCATCGCGCTCATCGACCCGGACGGCAAGGTCGTGGGCGTGAAGCCGGGCGAGGGCGTGTTCGAGCCGGTAGACGGCGTGCTGAAGGAGCTCATTCCGAAGTTCGACGCGCAAAAGAAGATCGACCGCAAGCCGATCAGGTTCGTGCTGGAGAGGGACAACAAGCCGAAGTCGGTCCTCTCCTATCCCGGCAAGCTGGCCGTCGATCCGAAGGGCGGCCGCCTCTTCTTCACCGATTCGAATCACAACCGCGTCGTCGTATCGAGCCTGGCCGGCGCGATTCAGGAAGTCATCGGGGAGGGGACACCGGGACTGGTCGATGGGGGCTACGCGACCGCGAAGTTCTTCCGGCCGCAGGGCGTAACTTACGACGCAGCCCGCGACGCGCTCTACGTCGCCGACACCGAAAACCACGCGGTCCGCAAGATCGACCTGAAGGGGAAGAGCGTCTCGACCCTCGCCGGCAATGGCAAACAGGCCGCGGACTACCCTCCCGCCGGAGGAGTGGGTCCGAAGATAGCCCTCAGCAGCCCGTGGGACGTTCTCGTGGCGGGCGACACGCTCTATGTGGCCATGGCGGGCGCGCACCAGCTCTGGACGATCGACCTCCGGAATCTGGAGACGTATCCGTTCGCCGGCGTCGGCAGGGAGAACATCCTCGACGGCCCGCTGCGGAGCGCCAATTTCGCCCAGCCGAGCGGCCTGACGACGGATGGAACCCATCTCTTCGTGGCGGACAGCGAGGTCAGCGCGGTCCGTGAGGTCGGCATGAAACCGTCCGGCGTGGTGGAGACGCTTATCGGGCAGGGCCTGTTCGAGTTTGGCGACGTGGACGGTGTCTATCCCACCGCCCGGCTCCAGCATCCCATCGGAATCGCGTACAACCCCGACGACGGCCTGGTCTACGTGGCTGACACCTACAACCACAAGATAAAGCGGGTCGACCCGAAGACGAAACGGCTGGAGACGGTCGCCGGCACCGGCCAGCGCGGGTTGACGGACGGCCCCGCGAAGTCGGCCGGACTCAATGAGCCGGAGGGCCTCGTCTGGGCGGGCGGCAAGCTCTACATCGCCGACACGAACAACCACATCATCCGGGTCTACCACCCGGCGGACAAGACCGTCACTACGCTCAGGCTGACGAATCTCGACCGGCTCGCGAAGCGGTCGATGCCGGAGTTCCGGGGCAAAGAGATCCGCGTCGCCGAGCAGGCCGTTGCGCCGGCCGCAACGACCATCGACATCACGATTCAGCTCCCGAAGGGCACGAAGCTGAACGTGGAGGCGCCGTTCTCCCTCACCGCATCCTCCGACAAGCCGGATTCCGTGACGGTCGGCACGGTCAGCATCTCGAAGCCTGCGATGACCCTCTCGATCCCGATCACGGCCAAAGCCGGTCAGGCGACCGTCACCATCGACTTCGGCCTCAACTACTGCGCCGAGGGGAATGAGGGGCTCTGCTACTTCAAGGACATCCGCGCCGTCATTCCGCTGCGCGTCGAGCCATCCGGCCGCCAGAACGCCCTCGTCGTCGTCGTGCCGTGAGAAGAGACTCGTGATGCGGGAATCGTGATGCGTGAGTCGTGATGCGTGAACGGCGCGGGAAGAGTCGTGGGTCGCATTAACTGGATTCAATGACCGAACGCAGGCGACGTCATCCACGATATGTCGCTAAAGGGCAGGCTGAACCCTGCCACTTGGGAGCCTGCGGCTGTGCGCCCACCGTCGTGGGCGCGACATTTACGGAACTTCAGCGCGATCCCTGCCGACGCAGGTCGGCAAACGGCGCGGCGCCCCCCAGCGGTAGGGTTCAGCCTACCGATGAGGTCGTCCGCGCAATGTAAATGGATTCTCATCGAACCCATCTGTACAGTTCACGCATCACGCATCACAAGTCACGCTTCACGAATCCGTTGTCCGGCTCCTGCATCCTGTGCTATAATAGCCCGTTGTCTGCGTGATCGCGCAATTATTCGAACACTCGCATCTCGGAGCATATCGATGAAGAGGACCTACCAGCCGAAGAACCGCCGTCACAGACGCGTTCACGGTTTTATGAAGCGAATGACCACGAAGGACGGCCGCAACGTGCTGAAGGCGCGCCGCATCAAGGGCCGCCACCGCCTGACGGTCTCCGGCTAGGCGCGGAGCCTGACCGGAGCCATTCGTGGGCCCTTGCAGTCCGGCCCGGGATGGCGCGGTATTTAGCGCGGTGTTACCCGTAGCGAACCGACTTCGAAGCAAACGCGACTTCAAGCTGGCCTACAGCCGAGGTCGCTCCTTCGTTCACCCGATGCTGGTCCTCTACGTTCGCCCCACGCGGGAGGACGCATGCCGCATCGGTTTTTCGATCAGCAAGAAGCTGGGTGGCGCGGTCGAACGCAATCGCATCAAGCGCCGTCTTCGTGAGGTGGCGCGCGCGAATGTGCTGAAACTCCGGCCCGGAATCGACGTAGTGGTTGTGGGGCGCACCCGGCTGAAAGATGCGTCGTTTGGTGAAATTGACGGCGCGATGACCGACATGCTGCGGCGGGCAAAGCTGTTGAGCGCTCCCCCGGAGCAGCCCGCAAGTGACCCAGGCGTGGTGGACGCGTGCAGCCAGTAGTTCAGACGGTGATTCGAGCGTGGAACGCAATGGGCGGCGTCGTCCGCGGGCTGTGCATCGGGCTTATTCGCGGATACCAGCGCACGGCGCGCTTTCGGCCGCCGGTGTGCCGCTTCCAGCCCTCCTGCTCCGAGTACACCGCGCAGGCGATTGCCCGGTACGGCGTGCTGAAGGGCATCGCGCTGGGATGCTGGCGAATCGCGCGCTGCAACCCGTTCAGCCGAGGCGGATACGACCCGGTCAAATGAGCCTGCGACAGGCGAACGCGGCCCGAACAAACGAGACGTGACCAAACCCAATCGAGACCATTTTATGCGGTTTTACCAGCGACTGGCTATCGTCCTCGCGACGGTAGTCATTTTTAGCGTCGGACTCGCCGGCTGTGGACCGAGCACTCCCGGGCCGTTCACTCTGGAGGAGGCGCAGAAGCGCGAAAAGGCCGGCCGCCGGCAGGACGCGCTCCTGACCTATGATTCCATCGTCCGGCAGAACGCGCAATCGAATAAGGACCTGGCCGCCAACGCGCTCTACCAGGCTGGCCTCTACGCGAGCGACCCCGCCCGCTACGGCCAGACCCCCGACCTGCGAATTGAAGGGCAGGACAAGGCGTGGCAGCACTGGAAGCAGCTCCGTGACGAGTTCCCGGAACAGGCGAAGAAGCTTCTTCTGCTCGACCAGCCCGGTGACAAGCTGGCCGCCCTCCGCGATGCGATTAACCGCCGCAACTCGTCGGACTGGAAGTACAAGCTCATCGACGGACTCGTCGCCCTCACCGGCCGGAGTCCGAGCTTCAGCTACGGGTTCGCGATGATCCTGCTCGCGGTTCTCGTCAAGGTGCTCCTGTTCCCGCTCGCCCGCAAGCAGTACGCCTCGCAGGCCGAGATGCGGCGGATGCAGCCCCTCGTTAAGGAGCTCCAGCAGAAATATAAGGGCGTCGAGTTGAATCAGAAGACGCTGGAGCTCTACAAGGAGCACAACGTCAACATGTTCGGCGGGTGCATGCCGACCCTGCTTCAGCTCCCGTTCCTGATGTTTGTCTACTGGGCGATCCGAGAGTACGAGCCGGCCTTCTCGCGCGGCAAGTTCCTCTGGATCGGCAGCGACCTCGCGAAGCAGCATCCCGGTATCCTCGGCGGGAATCTCGCGCTTCCGGACGTTCCGCTCCTCGTGATGTATACACTGACGAACTACATCACGATGCGCATGACCCCCGCCGCCGACCCGCAGCAGCAGCAGCAGCAGAACTCCATGGCGCTCATGACCTCGGGCATGTTCTTCTATATGTTCCTGAACTATCGATGGTCGTCCGCGTTCGTGCTATACTGGTTGGCGTTGAACCTCCTCTCCATCTGGCAGACGTACGAGTTTGTCTACAAGCCGCACAAGGAGCGGATGCGGACCGCGGCGGACGCGCCGGCGCCCCCCGCGGGCAGGAACGGAACCGGCTCCGCCCCGGCCGAAGCGAAGAAGATCGCGCCCGCAGCGAATCAGAACCAGCCCGCCCGGGTAAAGCCGCGAAAAAAGAAGAAGTAGCGCAGGTCATCGCACGGTCCGGATGAGACCGAACACGCGCAGAGAAAGGACCGGCATGTCCGAGCAGGAGACAACCCAGACCACGACAATCACGGATCCCGGCGACCTCGGCCCGCGCGAGCAGGCCGCCTTCGAGGTCCTCGCCGAGTTGTGCGAGAAGACCGGTCTCGACGTGCGTCCGGCCGTCCGTGGAGTTCAGGGGCAGTACGTCCAGATCGAGATCATCGGCGAAGATTCGCCTGGCAGCTTCGGGCGGAACGGCAAGAGCCTCGACGCGCTCCAATACCTCGCCAACCTGATAGTCGGCCGCCGCGTCGGTGGCGACGTGCGCGTGCTTCTCGACGCGGGCAACTACCGCGCCCGCCGCGAAGAGACGCTCGAGCAGCTGGCCCGCGAATACGCCGCCATGGTCAAAGAACGCCAGGAGGAGTGCGAGCTCGACCCGCTCCCCGCCCACGAACGCCGCATCGTCCACAACGTGCTCGCCGGAGATGAGAGCGTCCGCACCTATAGCGAGGGTGACGACCCGGATCGACGCGTCATCATCGCGCCACGCTGATATCTCTCCCTGCTGCAATCCGGCAATCGCCCGCTCAAATTCCAGCACGCTCGCGGCCCGCCAATACTGCCGCGAGTGGTCGTTCGCTGCACTTCTGTGCCTGCAATGATGTGGACTCATCCGCGCCCCCTCTCCCCGCGGCTTCAGCCGCTGTATGTGGCGGCCGTGCTCGCTCTGAGCAGTCTCCTCGTCGCGGCCGGCGGATGCCTGCGGCCCGCCCCCCCTGCCCCCAGCGTCCGGAACGAATCACCGGCTGGTCACGCGGACGCACATTCGGCCCTTGATTTGTTGCCCGCGAGCTTCGCTGGCAACAGAGCATGCCTGCCCTGCCACCAACGCGAATTCAGGACGGTCGCCAGCTCAAATCATGCCATGACTCTCCATCGCCTCGGCATTTCCGGCTCCGCGCGCGTCCAGCCTCCGGTTGGACGTGTCCCCCGCTCCGAGATGGAGATACGAAAGCGCGAAGGCCGGTACTATGCCGCATCGGTGGGACGAACAGAAGCGCTCTCCATCACCTATGCCCTGGGATCCGGTAAGACGGGCACTACATACATTGCCGCCATTACCGACGGGCGGATGATAGAATTGAGCAAGAGCTTTTTTCCCTCGTCACGCACGTGGTACACCACGCCTGGGCATGAACACGACCAGCCGTCCGACATTGGCATGGTTTATTCGCGCGACGGAGCGAAGAGGTGCCTGTCCTGACATGCGGTCGACGTGAAGGGGGATGCCAACGTTGTGCCGGCAGGATTCGAGGGAGTGGGATGTGAGAGCTGCCACGGTCCGGGCAGTCGCCACATTGCGCTGATGCGGGCGGGAACGTATGGCGATATCGGCATTGGCCGGCTGGGTCGGCTCGATTCCAGCGCGCAAATGGATGTATGCGGTCGCTGCCACCGCACGTCATCGATGGTCGATTCGGGCCAGGAGAAAATGACCAATCGCTTCCAGCCCTATGCGCTCATGAAGAGCACGTGTTACGTGAGCTCCGGTGGAGCGCTGACCTGCACCACGTGCCATGATCCTCACGGTAATGTTTCGAGACGCGCGGCCGCTTATGAAAGGGCCTGCTTATCCTGCCACTCCTCTTCGACGGGTCTGAAGCGCCGCGCGTCAGGGCGAATATGTCCTGTGAATACGACATCCGGCTGCATACCGTGCCACATGCCGGTGCGCCGCGTGTTTGTCGGCTCCTCCGTTCCAACAGCAATGGCCGATCACCGGATCGCCATTTATCACACCACAAACGGCGACCGAATCCCCGCTTTGCAGACGGGCCGAAAATGAGGCATGACGGCAAGAGCTGCTTTCTCGCAGCGTCGGAGGAATGGTTGAGGATCCGCTCGGCTTCGTCAGTGAAGTCGACCCGCGATCCACTCGTGTTCGAGTCGCCGCAGCCATTCCCCGCCAATCTGCCCGACCGCGCGTTCTACTGAAACGCCCTCGCGGATCAGCGTTAGCAGCCGCCGCATCCCCTCCATCCTGAATCGCCTGGCAATCTGGCCAACAAATTCGCCCGCGCCCGCATAGCTGAGGTGCGAGCGCGGGCTGCCCAGGTCGACGTCCCAACGCTCGAATCCCGCGGAGATCTCGTCGAGCCGCAGACGCCGGGCCGGACCGTCCCACGGCGCGCCGCCCTCCATCGTAACGGCGAGCCCCTCGTTCAGCCAGCGAGGAACATCTTCGCCAGCCAGTTGGTTCACAGCCGCGTGGGTCGCCTCGTGCAGCACCGCCCGCCGCAACCCGGTTGCGGACCGCACGGCGCATGGAGGCAGGCAGATCTTGTGACTGTCGGTTCGCACGGCATAATAGCCGTATCGCGCCCGCATGAACGCCACCCACTCGTCCACCGGAACCAGCGTCAGCAGCACCGGCTTTGCCCATCGGACGTCGAGCGTAGACTCAACCTGCCGGGCCGCGCTCGCCGACGTTTCCAGAATAACCGGCCAATACCCGCCCCACCGTCGCGGGTCGGCCTCGATGATGAGGTTCTCGGCGATCCTGAACATGGTCGCAGCCTGCCGTGCTCCGAGCTCCGCCTCCAGCATCCGCTGGAAATCGTACAGAGGCCCAGGCGCGACGCCTGCGCGCAGCGCAAGCTCCATCGCCGCGTTCGCGAGGTCCAGCCGGTCCATCCGCCAGTATTCGCGCGCTTTTGCAATGTGAAGCTGCGCCTGGTTTTCGGGAGTGAGGCGTCGGAAGAGCATATGGAGACTACGTTGGATTCCACGCCCCAGGTTTCGAGTCGGCCCCTGGTGAATGGATGAGTCCGCTATCGCGAACCATTTGCGCGTAATCTGTTGACAGGACGCTCGCCGTCTCGTATACTAGGTCATTCCTGTTACTGCCAAACCTGCCATGCCTTGGTTACTATGTCTGCGGCATGGACACGACTCCTCCCGATTCCGCTCAAGGAGCGAGCAATGAATGTCCACTCCTGTGGCGTGGCGGGGTGTTTGTCGCCGCCGCGCTGGGAGCGGGTGTCACAGGCCGATGCCGATCTTCATGAGTATCTTTGCGGTAACCACTGGAAGATGCTCCACGCGCACAACTGGATCGCCGCCGCGGCCTACCGACCCGTTTCCACCGTTCCGAGCCTTGTACTGACCGACAATAACCCGCTGGACACAACCTCCACCACTTCTGACAACGGCTGAAATAGCCAGAAGTCGAGCAACTCCTTCTCCGCCGCCTCGACGCGGTTCTTACGTTTCCCATCCATCCGCTGAACTTTCGCATTCCCTGCCCTACATGCGCTACAGGCTTTGAACGCGCGCGAGCAAAACGACGTCTCGCCCACGCGTGGCCACGCGTGGGCGAGACGGATCGCGGTGGATCAATCAGGCATTCGACGATGCCAGCACCCGGTCGATCAGGCCGTCCGCTGTCGCAACCTCGATGTCCTCCGGCACCTTCTGGCCATCGGCAAGATAGCTCAACGGTATTCCGGTCGTCGTGGCCATATTAAAGAGCGTTCCGCACGTGATCGTCTCGTCCAGCTTCGTGAAGATGAGCCGATCCACGCCCGCGCCGGAGAACCGCTCGACCTGATCGAGGAGGTCCCGCTCCCGTGTCGAGGCGGCCAGCACGAGGTGCGTCTCGCACTTCGCAGCATCCACCAGCGACTTCAGCTCGCTCACCTGCATTACGTTCTTCTGGCTGCGGCCGGCCGTATCGATGAGGATCAGGCTGCATCCGGCGAGTCGCGCGAGCGCGGGGCCGATCTCCGCCTGGTTGTGAACGACCTCGATCGGTATTCCGATGATTCGCGCGTACGACTTCAGTTGGTCGACCGCCGCGATTCGATAGGTGTCCATCGTGATGAGGCCGACCGGCTTCTTCTGCACGAGCGCATGCTGGGCGGCCAGCTTGGCGATAGTAGTGGTCTTCCCGACACCCGTCGGGCCGATGAGCGCGATGACATTCTGTCCCGTTCCGGCCGGATCGGGCGGAGGTGCCGTACGGATTCGCCGCTGCATCACATCGCGGATCGCCTGCTCCGCCATTGCGGACCGCACTTCCGCGGACCATCGGTCGAGGTTCGGAATCTCGCCAACCATCTCCGCGGCCAGCTCCTCCCGCACGTCCGCATCGAGCAGCCGCTGCATCAGCTCCGGGAATCGGGCAGGCGAGTGGCCGAACGAATCGGCGGACTGCGGTGCCCCACCGACCACGGCTTGGACATTCCCCATCGTCGTCAACGCCGCCTTCATATCGCGCATCTCGGCTTCGAGGCGCGTGAGCTTGTCCTGCGTCTCGGTATTCTCCTTCGCAGTCGGGTTCTGCATTTCCGCGGAGGCGGCATGTCTCGTCAGGAAAGCCGCAATATCCGGCGTCGAGCGAGGTGCAAGCGAGCTGGATAGCCCTGTCGGGTTGATAACATCCTCGCCGATTCGAGTCGGCAGCGTGGATGTGGTCCCGGTCGATCTGCTCGCTGCAGTCCGCCGCGCCGCCTGCCGGCGGTCACCATCCTCTACCGCAATGCCCGTGCCGGCGATGATGCGGACCGCATCCCGCCCGCCCCATCCCAGAATCCCGCCCTTGCGGAGCTTGCGGGTCTCCAAAATCACGGCTTCCGGCCCGAGATCCTGCCGCACCTGGCTCAGGCAGTCCTTCAGGGTAAGGGCTTCGAACTCTTTGATCTTCAAGCGGGTATCTCCAATCCCGTAGCAGACGGCGCGCCGACGCTGACGCTGCCGACCGCGCGCACCTCGATGTTCGGGACGATCTCACTGTAGGCGAGGATCGCGAGCGTGGGCAGGTTCCGCTCGGTGAGGCGCTTGAGCGGCAGCCGAATCTGTGAAGAGCAGAGGAGGAGCGGCGAGTAGCCCTGCTCCCCGGCCCGCTCGATCTCGCGCTGAAGCGTGCTTACCATTGCGCTTGCGGTCGAGGGATCGATGGCGAGCGCGATTCCAGTCGGGGTGATCTGCACCGCCTCCCGCAGCGCCTGCTCCAGCGCGGGCTCCAGCGTCAGCACCTGCAATATCCCCGATTCGTCCTCGTGCTGCTTGCAAATCTGGCGGGCGAGCGCACTGCGCACGTACTCCGTAAGCTGGTCGAGGTCCTTCGTGCGTGGAGCCCAGTCCGCCAGCGTCTCCAGAATTGCGCCAAGATCCCGCACCGAGACGCGCTCCCGAAGCAGGTTCTGGAGCACCTTCTGGACCTCTCCGAGCGTCATCAGCGCCGGAATCAGCTCCTCGACGACGACCTTGTTCTCTTTCTTCACGTGCTCGACGAGCGCCTGGACCTCCTGGCGGCTGACGAGCTCCCACGCGTGCTGCTTGATGACCTCGGTCAGGTGCGTGATGATGACCTCCGACGGGTGGGCGACGATATAGCCCGACATCAGCGCGCGCTCCTTCATGGAGGCGGGAATCCAGAGGGCGGGTCCGCCGAACGCCGGCTCGGTCGTCCGAATACCCTCCAGCGGCAAGGAGACCATGCCCGGATCCAGCGCGAGGAGCTGCGTCGGATAGATCTCGAAGCGCGCCACGACCTGGTCGCGAATCTTGATGACGTAGCTGTTCGACTTCACCTGCAGGTTGTCGCGAATTCGGACCATCGGCAGCACGATTCCGAGCTCGACCGCGATCTGCTTGCGCGCGCCGGAGACGCGCTCGGCGAGATCGCCGCCCTCGTCCGGGATGGCGAGGGAGACGAGATTCGTGCCGAGCTCCAGGAGCAGCGTGTCCACCGCGAGCAGCCGCATCGGGTCCTCTTTGGGCTTCGCCGCGGCCATCGCCTTCTTCTCGTCGGCCGCCAGCTCGGCTGCCGTCTCGGCCTTCTCGCTCCGCTGGAGCATAACCGCCGCCCCGGACACCAGTCCGCCCACGAGCAGCAGTGGCAGCTTCGGAAAGCCGGGGACGAGCATCAGCGCGAGCAGGAGGCCGCCCGCCATCGCCAGAGGGCGTGACCGGGTGAGAATCTGCCCGACGAACGCCTGTCCCATGTTCGATTCGGAGGCGGCGCGCGTCACGATGAGGCCGGTAGCGACAGAGATGAGGAGCGCGGGAATCTGGCTGACCAGCCCCTCGCCGACCGTGAGGAGCGTGTAGGTCTGCAGAATCGTGATCGCGTCGGACTGGCCCTTCAGCATCCCCATCACGAAGCCGCCGACGATGTTGATCAGGATGATCATCACCGCGGCGATGGCGTCGCCGCGCACGAACTTGGATGCGCCGTCCATCGCCCCGTAGAAGTCGGCCTCGCCCTCAATCTTCTTCCGGCGCGCCTTCGCCTGCTCCTCGGTGATGTTGCCCGCGTTCAGATCCGCGTCGATGGACATCTGCTTGCCGGGCATCGCGTCGAGGGTGAACCGCGCGGCTACCTCGGCCACGCGCCCCGCGCCGTTCGTAATGACGACGAACTGAATGACCACGAGAATCGAGAAGGCGATCACGCCGACGACCGGGTTACCCCCCAGCACGACGCTTCCAAAGGCCTTGATGACCGACCCCGGTTCGCCTGAAGCGAGAATCAGTTTCGTCGCGGCGATATTCAACGCGAGGCGGAAGAGAGTCGTGATAAGGAGGAGAGACGGGAATACGCTGAACTCGAGCGGCTCGGTGGTGTAGAGCGTGACGAGCACCACTACAACGGCGATGCTGAGGTTGAGAACGATGCAGAAATCGAGCAGCCAGTCGGGGAGCGGTACAATGAGCATCCCCACGATGGTGAGGATGGCGACCGCCATTCCGATATCGCTGAACCGGGCCAGCGGACCTTTCAGGGCCTTGGCGGTTGCAGCAGGCGCGGCAGGGGCGTTAACAGCCATGCGGCTCTCCGGAAAAACGAATTAAGTTGGAGCCGCATCCATGCAGCGTCCGATTGGTGCGCCCTCATGGCGCCTGGCTCAGCCGGCCGGGTGATTCGATACGTGATTCGAGACGGGCACATTGGAGCGCCCTCTGGGTAATTGTTGGAGAAAAAACCGGTGAAGTTTAGGGGGTTTTCGTGGAATTGCGCGGAGCAGAAGCGGGCGAACCAGCGTTGGCGACGAGGCGGCCGCCCGCCCCGACCCGGAATCGCTCGCCACGCCACACGATGGTCGAGCCGAAGAAGCTGGAGACCCAGAGCGCGAATCCGAGCAGGTCGCTCAGCGGAAGGAGCGGAAAGAACCGCGTGATGTTCGGGTCGCGTGTGCAGGCGGAGGTGATCCAGACGGCGGCCGCGCACCGGATCGCGTATGCGGCAGCAACGCACCCCAACGACCAGCTGCTGAAGTCGGCCGCCGCGCTGAAGACTAGCGCAAGAGGCAGCGTGAACGTGATGAACGCGCCCGCGTAGGGGCCGGGGCGCATCAACCGGGAGGTCTTCGCCCACCTCAGCCGCCGCGACCACATAACGGCAAACGACTCGGCCCCGAGCACGTCGTCCACCACGTAGTCCGAGAGGACGACCTTCCTGCCCAGCCCATGCACTGCCTCGGCGAGCCGGTAGTCGTCCGCGAGCTCGTTGGCCAGCGCCTCGAACCCGCCAATTTCTGCGAGCGTCTGCTTCATAAGCGCAATGGTGGACCCGAAAGCGGGCCGCACTCCCCAGAGGTAGTACGCCACGAACACGCTCGGAATGAAGTCCGCCCCGATCCCCAGCGCCTCCAGGGTTGACGCAAGGCCAAGCGGCGCGAACCCGCGGTACGCGCAGGTGACGAGGCCGACAGCGGGGTCCGCGAACGCCGCTGCCACGCGCCGCAGATAGTCCTCGTCGACCCGCATGTCGCTGTCGCTCAGCACGAGCAGATCGTGTTTCGCGTGCGGCAGCATGTGCGCCAGATTGCACACCTTCCGGTTCAGCCCAAACGGCTCGCCACCCTCTACGATCTTGATATCCGCGTCCGGATGATCCCTCATCACATTTCGCGCGGTCTCCAGCCCAGGGTCCGCCGGGTCGAGCGCGCCGAAGACGATCTGATACTCCGGGTAGTCTTGGAGGCAGAATGTCGAGAAGCTGGCGCGCTGCTCCGGGTCCGTGCCCCGAAGCGGCTTGAGAATCGTGATTGCGGATTGCGGATTGCGGATTGCGGGTTGCGGAGACACTGCGGAGCGGCGCCAGCGGCATGCGCACACAACAGTCAGGACATGGTAGACGACCGAAAACAGGAGGCACGCGCCGAGGAGGATCTGGAGAGCGAGCATGGCGACGGACTACGGTCCGCGCTCGATGGCGTGGACGGCGGTCTCCTGAGCGACGGGAATGCGATCGCGCTCGCCGAGCCCGACCACGACCACCCCGGCCATGATGATGAGCGTCCCGATCCACCGGGTGGGCGTGACGGTCTCGTGAATCACGTAGTGGGCGAAGAGCGCGCCGAAGAGGTAGCTGGTGGCCGTGATCGGCAGCACGAAGCTGAAGTCGGCCCACGAAAGCGCGAGCGCGTAGAGACCGAAGAAGACCATCATCAGCAGCGTGCCGACAATGACATTCGCGTTGGTAGCCGCGGCGAGCACGAATCGAATGCCCGCGAGCTCAGACCCGCCGACCCGCCTCATTCCCATCGACAGCAGCCCTTCGCCGACGCTCACGCAAAGCACCGCGAACATCACGACCGCTATCACCTGCCATTTGCTGACGTGCGATTCCATTGGGAGTGATTCTTCACCGCGAAGAGCGCAAAGAACGGCAAAGTCAAAGGCGTTTTGACCGCGAAACACGCGAAAAGACGCGAAAACGGCAAACGGCTTTTACCGCGAATTGCGCCAATCTTCGCGAATGGGAGCTGTTCATCTCCCGCCGTTCCCCGTGCTCCCCGTGGTTCAGTTGTCTTTGACTCTCTTCACGCACTTCGCGTCTTCGCGGTGATCTCTTCTCACGGCACTTTGACCACGAAATCGGCAACTACGATTCGGCCATGGTGCTGGAACTGGCCCCACACTTTGTAGAGGCCGGGGCGCGGGAACCTCGTGTGGAACGTGATTCGCGGACCGCTTGCGGGCTGGCCGGGAAGCTCGATCGGATGACTGTGCAGGTAGTTCCGCGAATCCTGACTCAGTATGACACAGTGGCCGCCCGCTCCGAGGTAGCGGTCGAGATCGGTTACCGGCAGGCCGTTCTCTTCCAGCGTGACGGTGAGGGTCGCCTCGTCATTGGTTTGGAGCGGGAACGGCGACGTGGTGAGCGTGATCCGATAGTCACCGATCATCCGGGAGGGTGCGAGGGACTCGATCAGCGGTCTCTCGGCGGGAGCGGGGCCTTGTACGTGGATTGGAAGTCGGAAGACCTGATTCGGCGCGCCGGCGGGCGTGAGATCCGCGAACAGGACGAAGTCGCCACCGGAAAGGAACGTGTAGTTCAGCGCGTAGGAGCCATCCGGCTGTTCCTCCGGGTGGACGTGGTCGAAGTAGGAAAGATCGCTGCTTGCGATGATGAGGTGGAGCTTCTTCGTGTGGACCAGTTCCAGATCGAGGACAGGCTGGTTGTCGTGGCGAAGCGTGAATTCAAGCCGGGTTGGACGGCCGGCAGCCGGAGCTGGCGCGGTCGAGAGGTCGAGGCGGTATTCGGGATCGTGGAGCCGGCCGGCCGGCCGGATCTTTATGCGCGGTTCGAGCGCCATCCCGCAGATGTTGCATCGCTGGCCGGGCAGGTTGGAGCCGACATTCGGGTGCATTGGGCAGACCCAGCGCGCCTGGCTGTGATTCGCCTGCGCCGGATCGATCCACGGCTCGAAATCCGCGGTTGCCTCACGGCCATAGACATTCACCTTCGCCTGAACGGTGAAGAGCGCCGCGCTCCGGAGGAAGGGCACGTTCGCTGCGAAATGGGCGCTTCTGGCTTCGCCGCCGGGATTCGCCGAAAGGGGGACCTCGGTAGCGTCCTCACCGATACGCACGATGGCGCTCGCATGCTGGACAGGAAGGGCGACGGGCGCGCCGGTGCCAGGCCGCTCGACGAAGAGCTCGAGGCGCGTGCTGTCAGGATGATATACCAACTCGGCGCGATCCGGGCCGAGTGGCGCGACGAGCCCGCCGTGCGCCGCCTGCTCGCTGAATCCGCCGTAGCCCATGAACCAGGGAAGCCCCTCGTTGTAGTTGATGAGAAGGACAGCCTCGAAACACATCAGCGCTGGATATGCAAGTCGGCGCAGGCGAGAGGGACGCCTGAGCGCGTCGTCGGCGAGCTTCACGGCCCCGATGCAGAGCGCGACCAGCCCCATCGTCGTGTGATGGATGTACACACCGCAGGCGATGTTCGCGTACGGGGCGGCGCTGTGAACGTGTGTGAAGAGCAGCGCGCCGCCAACCAGCGCGAACACCGCCATGATTCGGTCGTGAGAGAATTGCGGATTGCGGATTGCGGATTGCGGATTGGCGTCACGGGCGGATTTCCACAGTTGCCAGAGGCCGCGCGCGCCGATGAGGAGCATGAGGACCGCGTATGTCTTGTGCAGCAGGACCTCCTTATCCCAGACCGGCCGGAAGGGATGGACGTGATAGAGCGGCCACGCGTCCTGATCGCTGAAGACGAGAAGGAACGCGCCCCCGGCAAGCAGCGCTGCGGGACCGATTCGTCGCGCTCTGGCCGCCAGCTTTGGGGCAAGGTGATCCAGCAGCAGCAGGCCCGACAGGAGCAGCACCATCCAACCGAAGATGTGGTGCATCATGCCGGAATAGAAGATGGAATCGCGGTCCTGCCGCTGAGAGAGGATGAAGAGGTCTTCATGGGTCGGCACGCGCTGGAGCCCGATTCCCTGCACCGCCGCGCCGTGTCTGAACACCAGCTCGCCGCCGTGATAGCCGGTGTATACGAGCCCGATGGAGGCTGTGAGGGCTGCCGCGAGCCAGACGGCTCTCCAGAATCGCGGTGTCGGCTGCTCGCCCTCTCGCATCAACAGACGCCAGCCCGTGAGACCCACGAACGACCAGCTCGTGATCGTCGCCAGCAGCTCGTGGTACTCCAGCGCGTCCTGCGAGATTCCGCTTCGGGCTGCCCACAGCTCGGCGAAATTGCCGCAGACGAACGCGAACAGCGTGGAGACGACACCGAACAGGAGGATGAGCCTGCCCGCCCAGCGGAGGCGTGGATCGTTGTGAAAGAAGGCGACAGCCTCGACCGCAACGGCCGTGAGCAGAAGAACGATGGGGAAGTGAATCAGGACGGGGTGCAGCGACCCCATGAATCTGCCGAGTTCCATGGGAGGGTTGGTCTTCGGGTATTCAGGTGTTCAGGTTGTCAGGTTGCCGGCGGCTGGTATTGAGGCTTCGGCGCCGGCGAAAGTGGTCAGACAGAGACCGAGTGATTCGATCCGCTCCCTGACGGACGGATCGAGCAGTGCGTGAAGTTCCACGTCTATCGATGGGTCGCTCGCAAGCGGCAGAGCGTGCGGCGTGCCCGGATGGAAGTATACCTCGTTCGTACGACCGCCGAGCCGTGGCAGGACGGCGAGAAGATACTCTCGTGTCATCCTGCCGGATTCGAGATGACCATACACGCGGTCCATCGCGATGAATCCCCGGCCCCCGAGCGTTAGCAGGCAGCGTCGGCGGAGCGCGCGGAAGAAGAGCCACTCGATTCGACGGCGCGCGAGTCCCCCGGTGCTGAACGGCATCCACTCCTCATAAGGGATTCGGATTCTGCGGACCCCGTGCGCCTCGCACTGCCGAATCACGGAATCCCATACGACCGGGTGCATATGGAGGTGCTGATGGCCGTCCACATGTGACCAGCCGAGCCCTGTCGCCGCGAATCGCGCGAACTGCCCCTCCACCTCCAATTCGACAGCACGCCGCGCAGCACGCGAGAAGAAGGCGCGGAATCCCGCGACGGCGGGATCGTTCATGAATCGGCCGTCCGGCGCGATGGCGGACGGCCGGGTTGCGAGCCCGTTGCTGACGACGACGTGCAGCCCGACCGCGAGCGACGGCGTCTCCCGGGCCAGTGCAGCCGCCTCATCCGCCGCCGGCTCGTTCACCATCAGGCTGGTGGAGGTGAGCACGCCTTCGCGGTGTGCGTGGATTATCGCTTCGTTCGTCCGCTCACCCGCCCCGAAATCATCCGCATTAAATACGATGTAGCGCATGGGCCAAAGTTTACCCCGGCCGCTGCTACCTCCTTCCGGGCTGCCGGGTTCTTGCCGGGCGAAAACGAATCGGAGTATACTGGCTCTGGTGAGTGAACTGGTGAAGAATTTCACGGAGATGGGAATGACGGCAACGGAATCGACCACATCGACGACATTGCGTCCCGGCACGGAGCGCCTCGTGGGAGCGCCGCTCCTGGACATCTATGAGAAGGTGATCGCGGGCGCGCGCCTCGGCTATTCGGACGCGGTGCGCCTGTACGAGACGCCGAACCTCTCCGCGGTCGGCTTCATGGCCAACATCGTGCGAGAGCGGATGCACGGCGACCGAACGTACTACATCCGCAACCAGCACATAAACTACACGAATATATGCAACAAGCACTGCAAGTTCTGCTACTTCGCGAAGAACCCGAAGGAGGGCGGCCCGGAGCCCTATCTCTTCTCGATGGAGGACGTCCGGGCCGCGGTCCGAAAGCACCGGAATCAGCCGCTCACGGAAGTCCACATGGTCGGCGGGATCAACCCGAAGCTCCCGTACGCGTACTACCTCGACCTGATTCGCACGATTCAGGAGGAGCGGCCCGGCATCCACGTAAAGGCTTTCACGGCGGTGGAGCTGGTGGAGATCGAGCGGGTCGCCGGCAAGCCGCTGGCCGAGTGCCTGGCGGACCTGAAGGCGGTGGGGCTCACCTCCATCCCCGGCGGAGGCGCGGAGGTGATGTCGGACCGGCTTCACGGCCTGCTCCACCCGAAGAAGATCGGCGCGGAGGGCTGGATGCGGGTCGCCCGCGAGGTCGCGAAGGCCGGCCTGCCGCAGTACGCCACGATGCTCTACGGCCACGTCGAGACGCTGGAAGAGCGCGCCGAACACCTGATGCGCCTCCGCGAGATTCAGGACGAGACCGGCAACTTCCTCGCGTTCACGCCGCTTTCGTTCCACCCGGAAGGCACCTACCTGGACGACCTGCCCGCTCCCACCGGCTTCGACGACCTCCGCAATCTGGCCGTCGCACGACTGGTCCTCGACAACTTCGCCCACATTAAGTCCTTCTGGATCATGAACACAGCGCAGATATCGCAGCTCGCGCTCTGGTACGGGGCAGACGACATCGACGGCACGATCAACGAGTACGAGATCACGTACCCGGAGGGCCACCTCGGGGAGAAGAAGCAGGTCCTCACGCGCCGCCAGCTCCTCAAGAACATCCGCGAGGCCGGCCGCACCCCCATCGAGCGCGACAGCCTCTACAACGAGGTGGAATCGCCGGAGCCCGCCGAGCGGAACCACCTCCACATTCCGCTTCCCATGTTACAATAGGGTCAATATGGCTGTAGCCAATCTCAAGTACATCACGGAAGAAGAATATCTCGCGCTCGAAGAGAAGGCCGAGGTCAGGCACGAATATCTCGCCGGCCAGATATTCGCGATGGCCGGCGGCTCGCCGGCGCATGCTCGCTGCGCTGGAAACCTGATACGCGCCCTCGGCAATCGAGCCGAAGGCGGTTCATGCGGTGTCTATACGTCCGACCTCCGCATTCGCGTCGATGCAACTCGGCTGAATACCTACCCGGACGTAAGTGTCGTGTGCGGCGAACTCCGGCTTACCGATCGGAAACCGCAGGCATGCACGAATCCCTCCGTCCTCGTCGAGGTGTTGTCTGAAAGCACGCAGGAGTACGATCGAGGCGAGAAGTGGCGGCACTACCAGACCATCGAATCGCTGACGGATTACCTGCTCGTCT
>Ga0207667_10001797_pt1 | contig 27012 bp, 18 predicted proteins | sample KBSCornC52_FD_184301 | JGI IMG/M metagenome (GOLD analysis project Ga0207667, IMG submission 184301) | Corn rhizosphere microbial communities from Kellogg Biological Station, Michigan, USA - KBS Corn C5-2 (SPAdes) (version 2) | ecosystem: Host-associated > Plants > Roots > Rhizosphere > Soil ...
GAATCAAAGGATCGAGCGCACCCATCGGCTCGTCCATTAGCAGGAGCGGCGGATCGAGAAACAGCGCACGCATCATCGCCACACGCTGGCGTTCGCCGCCGCTCAACTGCAGCGGATAGCGCTCGAAAACGGCGCGATCGAGCTGCACAAGGTCGCGTAAATATTCCAGCCGTTGCGCAATGCGCGCCGCCGGCCATCCGAGGTGTCTTGCGACGAGTGTGACGTTGGCGTTCGCGTGCATGTGCGGAAAGAGTCCGCCCTCTTGAATCACGTAGCCCATTTGCAAACGCAAATCGATCGCACTTGCAGCAGTCAACGGCGTCGCAAACACTTTGATGACACCGTCGTCAGGTTCGATCAGCCCGACGATCAAGCGCAACACTGTGGATTTGCCGGACCCGCTCGGCCCAACCAGTGCAATGCGCGCACGCTCGGGAATAGATAAATCGATCGGTCCCACCGCGGAGGCACCGAAACGCTTACTCACACTCTGGAGCTCAATCATGGAACCTAGTCGCCATAGAGAGGTATTGGATTGCATATAATCACGCGCTTGGACGTTCCGACCACAACACGAGGTGCAATCCATGTCAGAGCAGAACAACGGCCACAACACGCGGCGTAACTTTTTGAAGATCGCCGCCGGCGCGGCAGTGACCGCTGCAACTCTTTCGAGAGTCGCACAAGCAGCCGATGCGCCGCACGTGGCGGAGAACGATCCGATGGCAACGGGCCTGGGTTACAAAGAAGACGCTTCCAAGGTCGACGCCGCCAAGTTCGCCATGTACAAGAAAGGCCAAGACTGCGGCAACTGCAAATTCTTCCAAGGACCGGCCAAAGGCGGCTACGCCCCCTGCCAGATCTTCTCAGGCAAAGCGGTGAACGAGAAAGGCTGGTGTTCGGCATATAACGCGAAGGGGTAAGGAGGGCTTCCCTAATTCTTCACCACCTGCGCAACGAAATCGCTCACCGCCATACTTTCGAGTCGAGCACGATCCGCAAACAATTGTTTGATGGCTTCGGTTTGTTTGAGACTGAAATGTTGCGCGACGCTCGACTCGAACTTTTGCTTCAACAAAGGAATGCCTTCGGCGCGACGTTTGCGGTGGCCGACGGGATAATCGACGGCGACGCGTTCGGTTGCCGTCCCATCCTCGAAGAACACCTGCACAGCGTTGCCGATATAACGTTTATCCGCAGCGTAATACTCCGTCGTGAACTTCGGATTCTCCCGTACCATCATCTTGTCGCGTAGAGCATCGATGCGAGGATCGGCGGCGATCGCATCTTCGTAATCGGCGGCGGTCAGTCGGCCGAAGATCAGTGCGATGGCGACCATGTACTGAATACAGTGATCGCGATCGGCAGGATTCGTGAGCGGACCTGTCTTATCGATGATGCGCGCGCCGGATTCCTGTGTCTCGATCACGACTTTGGCGATGGCATCGAGCTTGCCGATCACTTGGCCGTGCAACTGCAAGGCGGCTTCGACGGCCGTTTGGCCATGGAATTCGGCCGGAAAGGCAATCTTGAAAAGTACGTTCTCCATAACGTAGCTGCCGAACGCTTGCGGCAAGGTGAACGGGCGGCCTTTGAAAAGTACATCGTAGAAGCCCCACGTTGCGGCGGTGAGCGCCGTGGGATATCCCATTTCACCTTTCAACGCGAAGAGCGCATGACGCACGGCGCGACTCGTCGCATCGCCCGCGGCCCAACTCTTTCGCGAGCCGGTATTGGGTGCTTGGCGATAGGTACGCAGGGCACCGCCGTCGATCCAAGCGTTCGAGAGCGCGTTGACGACTTGTTCCTGCGTCCCTCCCAACATCGCAGTCGTGACTGCGGTCGATGCGACGCGTACGAGCAATACGTGATCGAGACCAACGCGGTTGAAGCTATTTTCGAGCGCGATCACGCCTTGAATTTCGTGCGCTTTGATCATAGCGGTGAGCACGTCGCGCACCGTCAGTGAACCCCTGCCTTGAGCAGCAGCGAGTCGCGACAGGTAGTCGGCGACGGCCAGAATGCCGCCCAGATTGTCGGAAGGATGCGTCCACTCCGCCGCAAGCCAAGTGTCGTTGAAGTCGAGCCAGCGAATCATGCAGCCGATATCGAACGCTGCTTTGACGGGATCGAGTTCATACGACGTGCCCGGCACGCGCGCGCCACCCGGCATGGTTGCACCCGGCACGACAGGTCCCAATAGCTTGGTGCACGCGGGATATTGCAGCGCTTGAAAGCTACAGGCCAGCGAATCCATCAGGCAGTAGTACGCCGTCTCATAGGCGGTTTCACTCTCGATGCGAGAGTCGAGCACGTAATTCGCGATCCCAACGAGTAGAGCATCCGGTGCGGGTCCAGCAGCAAACTTTGCATCGTGAATAGACATGACATCGGCCTTGACGAGCTAAGCAACGGGACAAAACGCAATGTGTAGCGGATCTGTGAAAGAGTCGCCATAGGCACAATCTGTGAAATCGACTGCCGCTTGCATGGTCAATTAAGAACTACGTCTTAGTCCACCGCCGGACAGCTTCGCTATTCTCCCACGGACATAGCAACACCTGCCCAGCCTCGCACCCGATACCCATGTCTGCGTTAATCGATGCTTTACCCGACATGGTCGCGCTGGTGCGGCGTGACGGACGGATAGTCATGCACGTCGGCGGCCAAGGCGTTTCCGAATTGCGCCGTGCAGACGGAGAAATGCAGTGGTCCGACAGCACGGCCATGCTCGTCAAGCAGCTCGTACGTCGCGCTATCGCTCAGCGCACGCCAGTCGAGCGGCGCTTCAGCGAACAGCAGCGCGAATACGACGTGCGTGTCACACCGCAAGGACCCGACCGTGCCATCATGGTGATCAGAGCCGTTTTGCCGGGCGCATCTGCGGACAGTGATGAAAGCAGCGGCATACGACCGCGGCCCCATCTCGATCGACGCGGCTTCTTGCGCCGCCTTGCCGATTCCATAGCCCTCGCGGGATTGCGCGAACAGCCCTTGTCGCTCGCCGTCGTTCATCTCGACGGCATTACCGATATCGCGCACGTCATCGGCATGCGTGTCTCGGAGCAGATATTGAACGCGGTCATCGTGCGCCTATGGTCCCTGCTCAATAGCGGCAGTGATGCTCGAGAACAGCCGGGCTGGTATTTGGGTCAGCTGAGCGAAAACGTACTCGCACTCGTGATGCACACATCGGATCGCGACACCATCGATGCGCAAGTCACACAACTTTGCAGCAGCTTGCACGAGCCCGTCGCCGTCGATAGCGCCGAATACAGACTCACTGTGCATGCAGGCGTCGCCATCCTAGACTCGACTATTACCTCACCACGAGCCTTGCTTGAACACGCTCGCGCAGCGGCTAGCGAAGCACGGCGCGCGGCTGCGGGCAGCATCTCTTTCTATAGCGACACGGTGCGATTGCGTTCGCTAGCACGACTCGATTTCGCCAGGGAACTACGCGAAGCCATGGAGAACGGCGACATTCGTTGTCGCTACGTCGGTCGCTACGATCTCGCCACCGGCCGATTGGTAGCTTGGGTGGGCTACGTGCGTTGGGAGCATACACTGCGTGGCATAGTTCGCCCGGCCGAGTTTCTGCGTGTCGCCGCCAGCACCGGGCTGGCCGTCGAACTCTCACAATCGATCCTTGCATCGTTGGCGCGAGATTTCACGGCATTCGGTAAAGACTATGCGCCCGACGTGCGCATCTCTTTCGGCGGACTGCGCGATCACTTGTTTCAAGAGCATTTCGTTTCGGACGTCGAGCGCATGCTCGCAAGCGGCGAGTTGCCGGCCGAACGTCTCGAGTTGCGAATTGCCGAAAAAACGTTCATCACGCGCGAACCGCAAGGATTGCGCTCGCTGCAAACACGCGGCGTGCAAATCGTTGCCGATGAAGTCGGCCGTGGTATGAGTTCGCTCATCGCACTCGCGCGTGCGCCGCTTGCAGGACTACAGCTCGATCGTAGCTTGATCACTGCGGTCCACAACGATGCAGTGGCGCGTAGAGTGTGTGCAGCCGGTTTGGCTATCGCAGCATCACTTGGTGTCTCATCGAGCGCGCTAGGAATCGACGATCACAAAACGCGCGACACTTTGCTCGAAATGGGCTGCCGCTTTGGCAGCGGCGATCTATATCCAGACCGTCCATCGAACATAACCGCCGCTGCGCCCGCCGTTGCAGTGATTTCATAGCGACGACTTCTGTTCACTGCCCAATTTGACAGCCGCGTTATGCGGATTGCGTCTCACTGGGCCGGAAAACTGCCGTGACTACCGCAATGCGACGGCCGCGCTCGTCGTAGTGAAATGCGCTCGCAGGATGTCTGCACACAGCGACGAGAACGTGTTATGCGAGCCACTCAAATCGGTAGTTTGTTAATCGCGATGGCGGCGGCGATGCCCGTCATGAGCATCGCGGCCGCAGAGCCCGCGCCGGCGGTTCAGTCAGTATCGTTGTATATCGTGCAAGCTCGCAGCACCGATTCGGCCGTGTCGAACGTACGCAAGGCAGGGGCAGATGTACAAAAGAAATTGGATGTCATTCATGCCGTCTCGGCGTATTTGACGCCAACCCAACTGGCGGCGTTGCGTAATGCCGATGGTGTGCGTGTATTCTCGGATCGGCGATTGAACACCCGCGGGTCACTCTTCGACACGCTGAAGTCAACGACCAACAATCTGAATTCGACGCTCGCGCAAACCGCAGTTGTAGGCGTCGCGAGCTCCGCAGTCACTCCGCTCTATTCGACCGTTGTCACGACTCCGCTCGTGAGTAGTCTGACCTCGCCGGTCGTGACCACGCTGAGCAAAGGGACGACGACGCAAGACGGTAAGGGCGTTGCAGCCCTCCCGCTGCTCTATGAAACCAATTACCCGGCATTGATCGGTGCGGATTCACTGCAAAAATCGGGCGTTACCGGCAAAGGCGTGACGATCGCAATGCTCGACACGGGACTTTGGCAAGATGCTACGCAAAACTACGGCGCACGCATTCTGGCAACGATCGATGTCGTGAACGGCGGCAAGGGGCCAGTCAAAGGCGATCCCTACGGTCACGGCACGCACATCACTTCGATCGCAGCGAGCGGTGCGCAAAATCTCGCCGGTCAGTATCAAGGCATCGCGCCCGGCGCCAATCTCGTCATCGTGCGCGCCTTCGATGGCGAAGGCGGCGGCAGCTATGCAGACGTGATCGCGGGCCTCAACTGGATCGTCGCCAATCGCGCGAAATACAAAATCCGCGTATTGAATCTTTCCTTCGGTGCTCCGCCTCAGTCTTATTACTGGGACGATCCGCTCAATCAAGCCGTCATGGCCGCGTGGCGCGCCGGCATCGTCGTGGTGGTTTCATCCGGCAACGAAGGCCCGAGCCCGATGACTATCGACGTGCCCGGCAATTTGCCCTACGTCATTACAGTGGGCGCACTCACCGACAACATGACGCCCTACGACGGATCGGACGATCGTCTTGCATCGTTCTCGTCCACCGGACCTACCTACGAAGGCTTCGTGAAACCGGAAATGGTGGCGCCGGGCGGTCACATCGCCGCATCGATGTCGAGCAGCAGTTATCTCGCCAATATCGATCCGGATTCGATGCAGCTCGCGCAGCAGCTTTTCACCATGTCGGGTACATCGCAAGCTGCAGCGGTCACTTCGGGTGTCATCGCGTTGATGTTGCAATCCAATCCGCAGCTCTCGCCCGACGATGTGAAATGCCGTTTGATGGCATCCGCTCGACCGGCCGTCACTTCACAAGGACAGCTCGCATACAGCGTCTTCCAACAAGGCGCCGGTTTGATCAATGCGCTCGCAGCCGTACATAGCGGCGTAAGCGGCTGCGCCAATGGCGGCCTCGACATCGATGCAGACATCGCAGGCACTGCGCACTTCGGCGGCCCTGCCAACATGGACGATAACGGCAACTATTACGTGATGGACATGACCGCTGGCGCGTGGGGCAATGCGCTCGACGCCGATGGCTACACGTGGTCGAAGGGCTACACCTGGAGCAAGGGCTACGCGTGGAGCGACGGGTATACCTGGAGCAAGGGTTACACCTGGTCCAAAGGGTATACGTGGAGCAAAGGGTATACGTGGTCGAAGGGTTACACCTGGAGTAAGGGCTATACCTGGAGCAAGAACGTGTCGTGGTGGACCAAGCCCGGCACCACCACTGCTGCAAGCCCCGCATCGATTGTTAACTGGGTTCAGAACCAGTAACCCCATCAGTGCAAGCGTGAGCTCCGGAGTCGCTCCGGAGCTCACTCCTATCGCACGTTGATTCGTACGTACGAACTGTGACGGGCTTCTCTTTGCAGCCGTGTACGTCTTTTCGATTCAGGAAGTAGGTCAACGCCGTATATCTCAGTGCACAGCATCATTATGTTCGTGCGCGGGATTTCATGGGCGGGTGCGGGACGCATCGCGCTTCTACTATCCATTGGATGTTCAGCGATTTCCTCGTCGGCGGAAGCCACCGACGCGCCTCCGCTCGTCCTCGAACATTTGACCACTGCCGAGGGCTTACCGCAGGCCACGGTGATGACCACCTTGCAAGACCCGCAAGGCTTCGTATGGATCGGCACCGAAGATGGGCTCGTGCGCTTCGACGGTCGCGAGCTGTATCGCTACGCTCACTCGCGCACACAACGCAATTCCCTCTCAGGCAACTTCATCTGGGAAATCGCCGAAGACGGCGCGCGCGATTTATGGATCGCCATCAAAGACGGCGGCATTGCCCATTGGAACCGCGCGACGGATCGGTTCGAGTCCTATCGGCACGATGCGAAGAGACCCGACTCGCTGGCGAGTGACAGCGTCCGCACTCTAGTTGTCGACCACAACGGACTGGTATGGATCGGCACGAGCGACGCGGGGCTCGATGTGCTCGACCCCAAGTCAGGCAAGGTTCGCCATCTGCATCATGATCCGAGCGATGCTGCTTCTTTGAGCAGCGACAATGTGTTCACGCTCTCACTCGCGCGCAACGGCGATGTGTGGGTAGGGACCAACGCAGGACTCGACCGCTGGCTCAACGCCGGCCGCTCGCTCACTCATTTCGGTCCGCCTGCACACGCACCTGGTTCGTTGCGCGGTAAGCAGATTTCCAAAGTCGTGGAAGACGATCACGGCTCGATTTGGGTGGGTACTTACGACGCAGGTCTTGTGCATCTCGATCGCGACGGCCGGCTGTTGGAAAGCTTCACGCATGACAGCACTCGCCCTGATTCCCTGAGCACCAACGACGTGCGCGCGCTGCTCGAAGACCAGGCAGGTCGCTTGTGGATCGGCACGACGGACGGCCTGAATTTGTTGGAACGCCCGAGCGGCGGCTTCACACACTTTCGACACGAAGAGAGCAACGCCGACTCGCTGCGCGACTCGTACATCATGTCGCTCTACGAGGATCAAGCGGGACTCGTGTGGATCGGTACGCGCACCGGCGGCGTCAGCCGTTGGAATCCGCGCAGCTGGGAATTCGGCGGACACCGGCCTACCTGGCTCGGCAGCGGCGCCGTCATGGCTTTTGCCGACGCACCGGACGACCGAGTGTGGATCGCGTCGTTCGAAGCGGGGCTCGCACAATTCAATCCGCGGACGAACGAACTCGTACCTATCGACACACTGCTCGGACAACGCAATACATTGGGCAACGCACGCGTGATGTCGTTGCGCCAAGATCATTCCGGCAATCTCTGGATCGGCACGATGACGAGCGGGCTCATGAAGCTCGGCAGCCGCGGACTGGAGAAACTCGCAGTCGGCGCCGATGCTCATGCGACGAGCGCAGCAGGCATCATGAGTATCACCGAAAGCCGCGACGGCCGGCTCTGGATCGGTACCTTCGGCGGCGGCGCCAATGTGCTCGACCCTGCGACCGGACGCGTTCGTCAGTTGCCCTTCGGCGATGCGCAAGGCGCAATCAGCGCTGCAAACGTCACTTCGATTGCCGAAGATGCACACGGCAATCTCTGGATCGGCACCGAGGGCGGCGGACTCAATCTAGCCAACGCAGACGGCACGGTCCGCAAAGTGTTTCGACATGATCCGCGCGACGCCACATCGTTTCCTGCCAACACTATCTACGCGCTCGTCGTCGATGCCGAAGATCATGTGTGGGCGGGCACAGACGGTGGCGGCCTCGTGCGTATCGTGGGCTCCGCCACCGCTCCGGACTCGTTGCGTTTCGAGGTGCTGACGCGTAACGACGGTTTGTCCAGCGACACGCTCTACGGCATCGTGCCCGACGCCGCAGGAAATTTATGGTTGAGCGGTACCGCGGGACTGATGCGCTTCAATCCCAAAACACACGCGATCAAAACCTTTCACCGCGAACACGGCTTGCAAGGCGAAGAATTTTCTTTCGGCGCCTATTACCGACTGGGCGACGGCATGCTCTGCTTCGGCGGTCCCGGCGGTTTCAACATCTTCGATCCCACACGGCTCACCGAAAACCGACAGCCGCCGCGACTCGCGCTCACCAACATCGAAGTCTTGGGCATCAAGGCCAAAACACCGCACCCCTATTGGCGCACCGATCATGTCGCGCTCGACTATCGCGGCAGCATCGTGTCGTTCGATTTCGGCGTGCTCGATTTCAATTCGCCGCAATACAACCGGCTGGCCTACCGCATGACCGATCTCACCGACCGGTGGATCGATCTCGGCGCGCAACGCCGTATCACGCTGACGAATCTCGCGTCGGGCGATCATGTCCTCGAAGTGCGTGCAGCAACGTCCGATTCGGCCTGGAGCACGGAACCGCTCAGGATCATCGTCCATCGCGATCCTGCACCTTGGGCATCGCGCTGGGCGTATGCGACTTACGCGCTCGTTGCACTCGGGCTGTTGTTCTATCGCATGCAACGGCAGCGGCGAAAATATCGCGAGATGGCCGCGGCACGCGCACGACTCGAATCCGAAGTGGCGCTGCGAACTCGCGAACTGCGGGAAAGCAACGAGCAACTGGCTGAAGCCGCGCGCGCGAAGGGCGACTTCCTCGATCGCATGAGTCACGAATTGCGCACGCCCATGAACGGCGTGGTCGGCATGACCGAACTGCTCTCGCGCACGTCGCTGTCTGCGACTCAAACTCATCTCACCAGGACGATTCGTTCGTCTGCGCAGATCCTGCTGCAAATCGTCAACGACTTGCTCGATCTCTCCAAGATTCGCGCCGGCAAAGTCGCGCTCGAATCATTGCCAGTCGATCTGGGACAAGTGCTGGAGGAATGCACCAGTTTGTTTGCAGGTGCCGCGCAGAGCAAAGGCATCGAACTCGTCGTCTGTCCGCCGCCGCGCCTCGAGCACACGTTGCTCGGCGATCCCCTTCGTGTACGGCAAATCGTCATGAATCTGGTAGGCAACGCCGTCAAGTTCACTGCGCAAGGCGAAGTCGCGGTGCGAGCCGACATTGCAAGTATCGAAGGAGACGATGTGATCGTCAGTATCGCGGTGGCCGATACCGGCATGGGCATGGATGCGGCTGCGATGAATCGCATCTTCGAACCGTTCTCACAGGCCGATGAGACCACGACTCGCAAGTTCGGCGGCACCGGCCTCGGCTTGACCATCTGTCGCGAACTCGCCGACATCATGCACGGCAGGATCACCGTACAAAGTCAGCCGCAGATCGGTTCGACTTTCACGTTGTCGCTACCGATGAAGAAAGGTGTTGCAAGCACTGTCGACGATGTGGCTGTATCGCCGATGCGTCTGCGTATCCTCACGCGTCGATCTTCGCTCTACGAAGCGCTGTCGCGTCATGCTGCTTCACTCGGCTTTACAACAGTTGAAGAAACGGCAAGCGACGTCGCGATTCTAGATGTGAGCACTCAACGCGAGGAGTTACAAACTCTATTGGCAGGCGCTAGGGTGCCCGCCACGCTCGTGGTCATCGCTACAGCGGCGGAAGTCGAATCGCTCGATCTGCGGATCGCCCTCGATGAGTCGAGAATCGTACTCAAACCCGTGCATCGCATCGCCTTGCAAGATGCGCTCGCCGCAGCGACCGGACGGCCGCAGACAACGACGCTGCGCGGTTCAAGTCCAGCACAGCCGCGTTTCCAGGGCCACGTGCTCTTGGTGGAAGACGAGCCCGTCAATGCCGCCGTTGCAGAAGGTTATCTACAAGCACTGGGATGCACGTCGGTATGGGTGGCGAACAGCGCCGACGCCGTGGCCCGTTGCCAGACCGAGCGCTTCGATCTCATCTTCATGGATCTCAATATGCCGGATAAGGATGGGTTTGCCACTACCGCCCTCATCCGTCGCAGCGAACACCCGGAACGGCGCGTGCCGATCATTGCGCTCACTGCACACGAAGCTAGCAGTTTTCGCGATCGCTGCCGCAACGCCGACATGGACGACATTCTGAGCAAACCCTACTCGCTCGATGACTGTGCGCGGATGTTGCAACGGTGGCTTACACCCGCTGCTGCCTCGATGCCATCAACACCGCCGGTTGCGAAACTCTCGCCTGCCGCATCGCTCACTAGCATCGACGATGGAGCTGTGCAGGCGCTGCGCAATTTACGAGGTCAACAGAACACCGATCTCTATTCGCGGTTGGTAACGTTGTATCAGTCGGGTTCGGCCGACTCGCTCGCGAAATTACGCGCCGCTGTGACTGCAGAGAATTGGGCCGAAGCGGCGGCCGTTTGCCACAAATTCGCTGCTGCCGCCGCCAACGTAGGCGCGCTCGAATACGCGAAAGAAGTGCGGCGTCTGGAACAGCTGTGTCGCGCCGGCGATCGCTCGAGCGCCATCGAACTACACGAGACCCTACAAGCAGCGCATGCCGCGCTGCTTGATGCACTATCGCTGCTTACTATGAAGGCAAGCGCATGAGTAACGAAACCCTGACCTCGATGCCGCTCGCCATCATTGCCGATGACGAGGAGCTGGGCCGCGTATTGCTCGCTGAATCCGCCGCAGCGGTGGGCCTGACGGCACAAGCCTTCGACAATGGCCTCGATGCCTTGCAAGCAGCTCTGCAACGCGATGTCGCTATCGTGTTATTGGATGTGGATATGCCCGGCATGGACGGCTATGAAGTCTGTCGACGCCTGCGGCTGCAGTCTCGCTACGCGACAGTACCCATTATCATGGTGACCGGCCGCGAAGACGCGGCGGGAATCGCACGTGCATTCGATGCTGGCGCAACGGACTTCATTTCGAAGCCCGTGAACTGGGCACTGCTGCCGCATAGGCTGGAATACATTCTGCGCAATGCCGCGACCGCCGCGCGCATCGAACACCTCGCCTATTTCGATACGCTCACGCAGCTTCCCAATCGCCAGCGATGTCTCGCTCTCTCGACCGAAATGCTTGCGCAAGCTACCGAACAGGCCGAACGAGTCGCCGTAGTTTGGCTGGATCTCAGCAGCTTGAAGCGCGTCAACGATTCTTTCGGACATGCGATGGGAGACGCGGTCCTGAGCAAGTTTGCTGAGCGCCTCAAGGAAACGGCCGCGGGATTCGCCGTACCGGAGGACAAGCTCGTCGTGGCACGCTTCGGCGGCGATGAATTCGTGATCGTGTTGCGTGATCGCGATGCGCGTGCGCTCGCCACTCGTATCGGCGAAGCGTGTTGCGAGACATTCAAACAACCCATCGTACAAGACGCGTTGGAGTTCTATTCATCGCCCAACGTCGGTCTGGCGGTATTTCCGGACGACGGCGCCGACGTGGCAACCCTGTTCAAACACGCCGACACGGCTATGTATCACGCCAAGGCGGTCGGTAACGGCATGGTCGCGGCGTACACCCCGGCGATGAGCAGTCGTTTGCGTGACTGGCTCGAGCTGGAAAGCAGGCTGCGGCGCGCCGTTCACGACGATCTACTGAACCTGGTCTATCAACCGAAGTTTCGCTTGAGTGATCGCAAATTGGTCGGGGTCGAGGCGTTGCTGCGATGGTGCGACGCCGAGTACGGCGATATCTCGCCCGGCCGCTTCGTAGAAATTGCCGAAGACAGCGGACTCATTCTCGATTTGAGTCACTGGGTGGTACGCGCCGCATGCCGCCAATTACGCAAGTGGCTCGACCGCGGCATTGCGGTGCCCGTAGCGATCAATTGTTCCGGCAAAGAGCTGTTGCATGGTGACCCCGCACGCTTGGTCGAAATGGAAGCGGCTGCGGCAAACGTGCCGACATCGCTCATTGAAATCGAAATTACCGAATCGCTCTTGGTGAAAGATTCTTCGACGGTACAAACCACTCTGCAACGATTGCGCAACTTGGGTTGCCGCATCGCGCTCGATGATTTCGGTACCGGCTATTCGTCGCTCGCGTACATCACGCGATTTCCACCCGACCGCATCAAGATCGACAAGGCGTTCGTGCGTGATGTCGATCGCTCCAACCCCGATGCCGCGGTCGCAAACGCCATTTTGTCGCTTGCGCACAGTCTGAATATGGTCGTCACGGCGGAAGGCGTCGAGCGTCACGAGCAGTTGGAGTGGCTGCGCGCACGCGGCTGTCATGAAGTGCAAGGATTCCTGCTGTCCAGGCCGCTTTCCGCCGCGGATCTCGAAGCGCGTTTTCTCGATGTGACGGGGAAGGGTATTGGGTGTTTGGGTATTGGACAGAATTCAAAAGGAATTTCCCTCTGACCAACGCCCAACTACCCAATGCCCTCTCTGCGAGTCGTTCGTGCGACCACGTCGAGCGGATCGCGGCCTTTCAGCTCCACCAACAGAAAATCGACCAGCGCACGAACTTTGGCGGGCAGTATTTTCTTACGCGCGTATTGGATGATGATTTCGCTGTGCATCTGTCCTCGCCCCAATACTAGATAATCCTCTAGCACGCGAACGAGCCGGCCTTCGCGCAGTGAACTCAGCACGTTCTCTGCGGACGACACGGTCAAGCCGAGTCCGGCTTCGGCGGCATTCGCCACCGCATCGAGTTCATCCATGACGACGAGACGTCCTTTCGGAGTAATGGTGACGCGGTCGCGACTGCGCTTGGCCGCCTGGCGCGACACGAAGGTCCAATGCGCGTGGCTCCCGTTGGAGAGCGCGACATTGATGCAGTCATGCGTGCGTAAGTCTTCGGGCTTTCGCGGCGTGCCGCAGCGCGCGAGATAGTCCGGGCTCGCAACCAGCGCGAGCGGCATCTCACACAACGTTTGCGACACTTTGTCCCGTTCGCGTTCCTCTCCCCAATTGAGGCGCACATCAAACGCCTGTCGCGTGAGCCCGCGGCCGCCGTCGTGAAAACTCATCACGAGATCGATGCGCGGATAGCGTTCGAAGAAGCGCGGCAACAACGGCAATACGCAATGCTTGCCGTAAGCCGTAACGGTCGACAGTCGCACCGTACCTTCGGGCTCGGTGCTGATCTCCTGAACTTGGGCGTAGGACGCTTCGATGGCGCCGAATGCATCAGTGATCGTTTCGAGCAGCACCCTGCCTTCGCCCGTGAGATGCAAAGCGCGCGAAGTGCGTACGAACAGCTGCACGTTCATTTGCCGTTCGAGGCGCGCGATGTTCTTGCTCAACGCGGCGGTGCTGAGCGAAAGGCTCTCGGCCGCAGCAGTGAAGCTTCCCGCTTTGGCGACTTGCACGAAATACCAGAGATTGCGCAGCTCCCGCATGACGCGCTCGCTTTAACTTTTGGTTAAGGTCCGGCTCAACTTCTCTATGCTACCGAGCTTGCGCGTTTGGGGGTACAAGTTCTAACGATGAATGCACTCGATAGTGCATCGCATCATGAACGTTCATGACATCGGCCCCACTACCATGAGCACTCCCATGAACCACGACAACGTAGTCATCTCGATGGACGGACACACCGAAGCCTTCCTCGACCTCAAACCTTGGATGCCGACCCGACTGCATGCCGCGTTCGACGACGCCATGGCGGAAGGACGCCGCACGTTTGCCGGCGCGAATCGTTTTTGGGCCGACCTCGTGTGTTCGGGCACGGAGTTCGCGTGGGAGTCGGCCAACGAGCTCGTGCAAATCGATCAGGATAAATATCACCAGGTGATGACGTGCGAACAGCGCCTCGCCAACATCGATGCGGACGGTGTGACGGCCGAGATGCTGATCGACGGCTTCGGCCCTATCACTACGGATGCCGCGCTCCAGCACGAGATTGCGCAAGGCTTCATTCGCTGGTTCAAGGACTACACGTCACCCGCGCCGCATCGCTACACCGCTGCGCTCGTGGTCAGTCTGGCCGCCGGCCAAGACACCGTAGTGCGAGAAATCACAGCTGCATACGAAAATGGAATCCGCTGCATCCATCTGCCACCGGCACCATACGTAGCTGCGCCTCATTTGCCGCCCTACAGCCATTCGCTCTACGAACCCATGTGGCGCGCGCTCGACGAACGGGGCATGGCCGCAATTTGGCATGCATCGGTAGGACGAGAGAAGCCGACGTGGCGTTGGAGCGGCACGGAGCGCGGCTGGGAAGCGCTTCTCATGCTCGACATCGAGACGCTGCATCACTCGACTTTGAAACATCTGCTGCTCGCAGGCGTGCCCGAACGTCATCCGAATATGAAGTTCGGTTACATCGAAAGCGGCTCGGAGTGGGTCACCCCTATTTTGAAGACCATCGACCGCTACTTCACCGCGCCGACGTCTCGGCCCGAGCACAAGCTCAAAATGAAGCCGAGCGAACAATGGGCGCGGCAAGGATTCTGCGCGGGCCCGCTCGATTCGCGCGAAATCGCTCATCGCCACGAAGTCGGCGTGAACAACTTGATGTTCGGCTCCGACTACATTCACACGGAAGGCACGTTTCCGAACACGCGCCCGCATCTGGCAAAGATCCTGTCGGGCGTCCCGCGCGATGAGGCGTGGGCCATCGTTGCAGGCAATGCAGCGCGGCTCTTCGGTTTCGATCTCGATAAATTGGCCAAAACGGCTGCAGCAAGCCGCAATTGGCGCGATGCTGCGGTGAGGGCTGCATGATGGTCGCCGAACTCACTGTGCAACTGGGTGTCTCGCACGAACACGCGCAGACTTTTGCTCGCGACGGCGCAGTGTGCGTACGCGGTCTGTTGGACGGCCTCTGGTTGAAAGAGCTGGCCGTGCGCTTCGACGAGTTGAAGGCGCAAGGTATCGACTTGAGCTCGTACTACGGCGATGCAGATTCCGGCAATCCAGGCGCAGGCCGCGGCCAAACGGTTGTGTGCGACGACTGCTGGCGGTTGAACCCTGTGTTTCTGCGTTTTCTGCAGGAGTCGCCGCTCGCGGCCGCAGCAGCAGCGTTGCTGCAAAGCTCACGCGTTCAGTTGTATGAAGATCTGTTGATCTATAAATCGCCCGGCGCCGAACAGCCGACGCCTTGGCATCAAGACGAACCGCAATGGCCTGTGTCCGGACGAAAGATGGTCAGCGGCTGGTTTTGTCTCGATCCCGTGACGATCCGCACAGGCGCGCTGCGATTCGCAACGGGCACGCATCGCGGTCCTCTGTATCGGCCGACGGTTCCACCGGAGCGCCAAGCCGACGTTGCAGCGGACGACTGCTATTTCGACGGCGACCTGCCGGACGTCGATGCAGATCCCGAACGTTTCGTCGTTTCGTCATTCGACGCCAATCCGGGTGATGTGGTCTTCTTTCATCCGCGTGTATTGCATGCTGCACTGGGAAGCGCACCCGCGCATCCAAGGCGCACTTTCAGCGTGCGCTTCCTGGGCGACGACGTGCGTTGGCTGCCGAAGCGGAGTGTGTTTCACGACTGGCTGAAGGAAATTCCGCTCGAGAAAGGAGCCCTCATGCGCAACGAGCGTTTCCCGCAACTCTGGCCGCGAACTGCTTAGCATGAGCGCCGCGCCGCGCATTCGCGACTACGAAGACAGGAACTTCGACGCATTCAAGACTTTCGATGTGGCGCAGGGATTCGGCGAAGTGGACGATCCCTTTCCGATCATCCACACATTGCATACAACAGCCAGAGTGCAACGCGGCGACTTGCGCGAGAAGTTCGAGCTAGCACCCTTCGCGCTCTGGGCCGACCTGCCGAGCGTGATGGTGATGGGGCATGAGTTGGTCGAGCGCGTCTTCGGCGACGGCGCGCTGTTCTCGAACGGCATCATGCAACGCCTGTATAACAACTCGTTCGGCGAATCGATCAACGGCATGGATGCGCCGGACCATCCGCGTTATCGCCGTCTGTTTCAAAAAGCGTTTCTACCGCAGACCGTGGCCCAATGGGGCAATGAACTCGTGCCGCGCATCGTGAACGGCATCATCGATCTATTCGCGCAGCGCGGGCGTGCCGAGTTGGTGAGCGAGTTCACCGTCAAATATCCGTTCCACGTGATCTATGGACAGCTCGAGTTGCCGCCTGGAGAACTCGAGATATTTCATCGCCTCGCCGTGGGACTCATGTGCATCACGGTGGACTATCCGCATGCGGCCGAAGCGTCCGAGAAAATGGGCGATTACTTTCGCATCTTGCTGGCAGAGCGGCGCGAGCATGCGGCGAACGATTTGATCAGCATGCTGGCCCATGCCGAAGTCGACGGTGAGCGCCTGCCGGAAGAGATCACTGTTTCCTTCCTGCGCCAGCTCATGAATGCGGCCGGCGACACGACGTATCGCAGCACCGGAGCGCTCATGGTCGGACTGCTCACACATCCGGAACAACTCGCTGCGGTTTACAACGATCGAACTCTCGTACCGCGGGCGGTCGAAGAAGCGCTGCGCTGGGATGGACCGCTCACCGTGCTGACGCGACAAGCGCTGCGAGACACGACGATCGATGACGTGGCAATCGCAGCAGGCACGAAGATAGATGTCGTGACCGGGTCCGCCAATCGCGATCCCGCGCGGTTTGCCGATCCCGATCGTTTCGATATTTTCCGCGCGCAGGGGCGGCATATGGCTTTCGCCTACGGGCCGCATGTTTGCATCGGACAACATCTAGCACGCTTGGAAATGTCGCGCGCGCTCAACGCGCTATTGGACCGGTTGCCGAATCTCCGGCTCGATCCGGACTTCCCTCCGCCGCGCGTGGTGGGCTTTAATTCGCGTGCACCCCAAGCCATTCACGTTCTATTCGATCCCGCTTCCTAGAAGGCATCATTCATGAAATCGCTACCGCAATACGCCGAGCGCTATCGCAACATCCGTTTCGAACGCCGCGACGGCATCCTGCAAGTCACCGTGCACACCGACGGCGGCCCGATGCGCTGGGGTGCGGACCCCGGTGCAGTTCACGAACAACTCGGCCAAGCGTTTTATGACATCGGCCGAGATCGCGACAACAAGGTAGTCATTTTTACCGGCACGGGCGATGCGTTCTGCAAGGACCGCAACGATGCGGAATACAGCGAGGCGTATAGCGCGGACTATTGGTATCGCATCTCGCGCGAAGGCCGCGACATGTTGATGAACCTGCTCGAAATCGACGTGCCCGTCGTCTCCGCCATCAATGGACCGGCGTTGATTCATTCGGAGCTGCCGATCTTGGCCGACATCGTGATCGCTTCCGACACGGCTGCCTTTCGCGATACGCACATGGGCATCGGTGTAGTGCCCGGCGACGGTTGCCACTCGGTATGGAATTTATTGCTCGGACACAGCCGCGGCCATTACTACCTGCTCACATCCGAAACACTTTCGGTGCAGGACGCGCATCGCCTCGGCGTCGTGCATGAGATTCTGCCGCGGGAAAAAGTGTTGCCGCGTGCTTGGGAAGTTGCAACCAAGCTGGCCAGTAAGCCGATCAATACGCTGCGCTACTCGCGGCTGCTGTTCACGCAGCCCATCAAGGAAGCGTTCCAGCGGGATTTGGCCTTCGGCCTCGCGCTCGAAGGGTTGTCGGTGGGCGCATTGAGTTCCATGCCCGTCAAATCTTCGGGCTCACGCTAGTCGGCACCGCAGAAAAAGCACTTCACCGCCGCACCCTGCGGCGGTTTCATTTCATCTGCATCGAAAAAGCCGGCACGTGAGCCGGCCTGTCTGGAGAAATACTATGGCCAAATGGCTGCAATCGACCGAACACCTGCACTTCGAAGTCCGCGACCGCATCGCCACCCTCACGCTCAACCGGCCGGAGAAGCGCAACGCCATCAGCCAAATCATGTTGCGTGAACTGCATCAGGCGCTTCTCGAAGCGGATGATCTGGTGGACGTGAGCGTCATCGTTTTGCAGGGTGCGGGTAAGGACTTCTGCGCGGGCTTCGATCTAACAGGCGTGTATGCAGGCAGAGCGGAAGACGCGGCGCGCGGCGACGAAAAGAAATATCGCAGCATCAGTGCGAACTTCGATGACGATTGCTGGTACATGGAACGCCAACAGGACAAGCTGCTCACGTCATGGATCGTCCATAAACCCATCATTGCGAAAATCCACGGCAACTGTTTGGCGGGCGGCACCGACATCGCGTTCTCGTGCGACCTCGTGGTCGCGGCCAACGATGCACGCATCGGCTTCCCGGCCGTGCGTGCAAACGGAATGCCTCTCAGCAATATGTGGCTCTATCACCTCGGGCCGCAGTGGGCGAAGCGCCTCATGTTCACGGGCGATTGTTTGTCAGGCAGCGATGCCGCGCGCGTGGGACTCGTTCTCGACGCCTATCCGGCAGCGGAACTCGATGCACAAGTGAGCGAGCTAGCGCGTCGCATCGCTTGCGTGGACAACGAACTGCTCGCCGCGCATAAACGCACGATCAATTTGGGATTGGAAATGATGGGCGCGCTGACCTTGCAACGCTTGGATGCCGAAATGGACGCACGCGCGCATCTATCGACCGGGCCGCGCCGCTCGCGCTTCAAAGCCGACATGGCTGCGCAGGGCCTAAAGACTGCACTGAAGAACCGCGACGAGCCGTTCGGCGACGGCATGGTGAGAGTGTCGCGAGAGGGATGAGAACGCTAGCAGACCGGCCAACCAGACAACCAGCCAGAAATCTTCGCGCTTTTCTCTGGCTGGTTATCTGGTTGTCTGGTTGGCCGGTTAGCTGGATCGGCTCTCTCTAGCCTTCCGCGGCCTTACGCAACATCACTGCCCGGTTGCCTTCCGAAACGACGATCAGCCGCATGCCGGGTTTGGTGATGTTCGCGAAGTCTTCGAATTTCTCGCGCACCCCGGGGCTGCGCACGCGGATGAAACATTCCTTGTCGACGTTGAACGTTTTTTCGCCTCGTTCGTCGATTTGCACCGTGATCGAGTTCGGTGTCACCGACTTCACTGTCGCGGCAACCGCGCTCGGATTTTTCGCCGATTGCACGCGGGTATCGAAAGACACGCGGAAACGATTGGAGCCGTTGGGCATGCCAGTGTGCGGCGTGTATGGGTGAACGATGAGCGCGTCGCCAGCACGGTAATCGGTCGTGGCCCAGCTGTCCGCAGGAATCGCGTCGCGCGGAATGCTGAAGGTCGGGGGCTTCGCCAGATTGTGGAAATAGCCGCGCTTGTTCTGTCCCACCGCGAGCGCGAGGCCGCCCATTTTCCGGTCGCAGTCCGTGAGTGTGATCCACACCGGCTTATAGTCTTGGATGCCGGGACTATAGAAACCATCCTGGTGGACTCGGCCGAATGCACTGCCGGGCGCATACGCACGATATTGCACGTTAGGCACCATGCAAGCGGGCTCGCCCAGAATTTTCTCCATGAGCTTGAGGTTGGCCGGGTCCTCGACCAGGCGCTTGGAGATGCCGCTGAATTCCGCACTTTCCTCCATGTCGCCGGGAAAAGGTTTTCCCGTCCAGACGCCCTGAGTGTCGCCGGGCGCTATGGCTCCGTGCCGCTCCAGCACGGCAAACATTTCCTGGCGCGCGCGGGCGATGGAGGCCGGGCTCAATACATTACGTAACAAGATGTAGCCGTTCTCATCGTAAAAACGCATGAGCGCGGCATGATCATCGAGCAGGTGGTTGACGGACTCGAGCTCTCGGAGCGGATGAATATCGCTGATCTCGAGGTCGGGGGCGTTCGGAATGCTCAAAGCTTGCGCAGACATAACAGTACCCTTTGGATTCACGCTGTTGGGTGACTATACCCTACCAAACCTGAGCGTGTGCACAGTAAGAGGACCAGCCCTTAAAAGCTAGCGGATTGTCACAGTCGACGCAGCATCAGGCGCACTCCACGGAGACGGGACGCGCAGGTAACGCCCGAGCCGCAAACCAAAAGTGGATCGCCGACCAGACCTGCGTCACCACGATGAACAGCATCGCGTAACGCAGCGACTGCGTCCCCATGAGCGGTTCGAAGTAATCGCTCAATGCGCCTACGACCAGCGGCCCGAGCGATAGTCCGATCATCCCCATGCCGAAATAGATCGCAGCGGAAGACTGGGCGCGCATGTGGGAGGGAACCATGGAATGAATGAGCGCGAAGGTCGGAGCCATATAGAGCAGATATGTAAACTTCGGCGCCGCCATGCACACCAGACTGAGCCCGCTCGATGGCGCCAGAAACGCTGCCACAGTGCACGGTGCGGCAATCAACAGCGCTACGCAGGCCAACCACAATCTCCAACGCCTGTCTTTCGCGACTACCCTATCGCCCAACCATCCGCCGGCAAGCGCACCGCTGACACCGGCAATGCCATGTAACAAGCCGAGCGACCAGCCTGCGCTCTGCGAATTCATTCCAAACGTGCGCATGAGAAAGGGCGGCGCAAACGAAATGAGTGCGTAAGCGCCCATGTTCAACATGGCGACGGCGCAGAACACTTGCACGAACCAGCGCTGCGACAGGAAATAGCGAGCTGCTTCGAGCAACGAAGTTTGCGTCGCAACGGCAGCTCGCTCGCGCGGCTCACGAATCACCCACACCGCACTCAACGCCAAGATCAATCCCGGCGCTGCGATGACGGTGAACGCGAGGCGCCACGATGCAACGTGAGCGATCCAACCGCCGAGACCCAATCCCAACATCGACCCGAACGAAATTCCAAACGCGAACAATCCCATGGGCAACGCGCGCCGCTGCGGCGGAAAGTAATTCGAGATAACTGCATGCGCCGCAGGTGTCGCACCCGCTTCGCCGAATGCAACACCGACGCGCGTGACGGCAAGCTGCCAGAAGGATTGCGCCAAGCCGCCGAGCGACGTCATGACGCTCCAAAAGAAAATGCATCCCGACAGGACCCACCGGCTGCCCCATCGATCGGCGGCACGCGCGAGCGGTATAGCCATGGTCGCGTAAACGACGGAAAACGCCGCGCCGTTCAGTACACCGAGTTGCGTATCCGATAGCCCGAGATCGCGCTTGATGGATTCGCCCAGAATGTAAGGGAGCTGGCGATCGATGAAGTTGAAGACGTTCGCCAGCACCAGCACCAACAGCACCGCATAGGGATAACTGCTACGTTCGCTGCTAGATACAGCGCTGACGTCGCGGACTTCGTCCTCGACTGTTGTCGAGGACGAGCGTAACGGTGCGCTCATGCGCGAACGCACTCATATGGAACGACGGATGTAGTGTTCTCGATCACTTGAAATCCACGTCCTGCGACTACCGATCGCGAGCGTACGATGCCTTAGGCGTAGACGACAATGGAAACGACACAAGTCAATCGAGCGCCACTGCGTCAAACATCGGCGGGGCCTTCTCGGAGAGGGCTTTCCAAGGCCTCAAAAACAGGGAACTAAACGCCCCATGCGTCGAAGAATTTGAGATCCGCCGCGGCGATACTCAGGCGCGTCACCAGCGCCTTGCAATTCTCTTCGGCTTGGAAGTGGACTGGGTTCGAGATCCAGATATGCAGTCCATATGCGATGTAGCGACGGTATTGCAACCACGCTTCGTCGAAAGAAGGCGACGCGCTGACGCCATAGGCGCGCAGCCGCCCGAGATAGTGCTGCAGTAACGCTCTCTCACTACGCCGCCGCTCTTCCACGTCCATCGAAGACACGATGTGATAGGCAACATCAAAGGCCCAAGGGCCTTTCGCAATGGTTTGCCAATCGAAAAACCCTGGCGACCCGTCCGCATCGACGAAACCGTTGCCGGGATGCGGATCGCCGTGGATCAAGCAATGCGGGCGATCACGCGCCATGTGGTCGATGTGTACCCAGAACGCACGATCGATTCGTTCCGGGTCGTTCACTTCGGGAGGCACCTCGGCACCGCGTGCGGTGGCGAGGAATTTCGCAATCACCTCGGGGCCGTTTCGACGCGGCCATTCGGAGCTCGGATGATCGACGCGCATCGGCAGATCGATGAGCGGCGTTGCGTCGAGAAAAGCGTTGTCCCACTGATAGGCGTGCAACCGCGCCAAGGCATCCAACGAGCGGTGTATCTGTTCGGCACTCGCCGCTACCGTGCAATCGTTCAGTGTAGCTCGCCGCTGTATCAGGTCTTCCAACACCACGATCCCTCGGCCTCGATCGTCGAAATCGGCGTAGAACGCTTGCGGCGCGTTGATAGCGATCGGAGGCTGTAGATCTCGGTAGAACCAAGCCTCGCGCGCGTAGATACGCGATGTTTGAGCCAGCCACTCGCTGTGCGGCTCCCATCCGGCTTTCAACCACACAGTGGTATTGAGCGGCGGATTCGCATTTCGTTCGAATACGACATTGAAACGTACTTTGGTCCCGGCGCCATGCACGATGGTATCGACATCGATGCGCCCAACGTTCACGCCCGGATACTTCCGTTGTAGCGCACGAGTCAGCCAGGCCGCATCGATTTCATCCAGCGAAGTGGGGATTGGGGGACGCATGGCCTCGATCATAGGTCAAGCAAGCGCGCTCGTGGCATTCGCCCGCGTCTACACCTCAGCGTGAAATCGGGTTAGGCGAGAGGAACATTCTGGCCGGGTCGTCACTATCGCGACAGCCCAATCGCGGCGCATAGCCTTTGATGGCTTCGCTACCCCACGGAAACGAGCCTTCGGCAAATCGCACCCAATCCCCCTTGTTGATGCGACGCGCGATCTTCCATGCGCCGCTGCGCCGCTCGAAGCGATCGACATTGCGCCCTCCCGAGAAGAGATCGGAGCGTGCGCCGTCCGGAAGGACGAGTCGACAATACGCATAGAAATAGGAGATCGCTTTGGCGGTATCGCCGTCCACCTCGATCAGAACGTTGCCTACTTGATGCCAGGTCGTATCCATCTCGGTGCGCAACGATTGCGCCGTCTGTTCCACGAAGACATGAGCATTACCCCGGTACCAGGCGTGTTCCTCGTAAGCATCGGGCCAATACGTGGACTTCCACAATTCCACGTCGAGCAAATCGTTGCCTAACGCATTGCGATGTATGCAGTCCTGGATGGCGAGCCGATCCGCGATAGTCGTCGGATCGTATTGCGATTGAGCGTTCATGATCGTTTTAGGACAGCGATGTCAATTACGCGTTTCGAGCTGAATCAGAGTAACCGGCACACCTGCAATCGGGGGGAGCGGCGCCTCGAGCGCCATTCGAAATCGCTCTCGCCACGCGTCTTGCACTGCGAGCGCATCGATATGACCGCCAACGCGTGGGCGTCCGTGTAGCGCGGCGCGCTGTTCAGCACGCGACAGATCGTCTACCTGATAGACGAGATTGAAAACGCCCTCACCCTTCGTGTTGAGCACTTCCCACATAGCCTCGACGTAGGCTCCCTGAGCCATGGGCGTAATGATCTCGATCCCCGTATCCCAAGAAAGCACGATGCGCAGACCGAGCGCATGCAAGTCATGCGGTCCGTCGAAATCGGTGATGCCGAGCACGTTGCGAAATTCCTCGAGTGCGCTCTGGAAATTCTCCGGGCGATAGACCATCACCACTCGCTGCAAGCCGTTTCTATCCGCCATGGAAACCTCCCGCTGATGAGTTCTGGCTCGCCCTTCGTGGGGCGGCCTTTATGATTTGAGTTTGTAACGCAAATTGAAGCCGTACATGCGCGGCGGCACGGAGAAGAAGCTGATGCCGATGCCGAAGCTGTTGTAAGTGGGCGCGCCGTTCGGAGCGACCTTGACGTTGTTCGCGTTCTTTACAAAGAACTCGATGTCGAACGGCTGGCCGAGCAAGTCGTTCCACGCCGCGTTCAGATTGAGCAAGCCGTACCCTTCTTGTGCGAGCGTCTCAGGCGGGCCGAACTCCGTCGTCTGCTTTTCGTCATCGCGGAACATCTTGCTTTGATGGTGATAGTCGCCTCGCAGCACGATGTCTCCCACATCGGCAGGCGTGGGCAATCGGTAGCTCGCAGAGATGTTGTGCACGGTGTGCGGCGCGAATGCAAACGTTGCACCTTTGAAGTCACGTCCGCCGTCGATGAATCTGTCGTATTTCGGATCGACGTAAGCGTACGAGTAGTTCAGTTCGAACCCGGTGAACGGCACAATCGTGAGTTCGAATTCACCGCCGTTGACCGTCGCTTCACCTGCATTGACGATTCTCTGAATGGTGATGTCGTTCGCATCGACCACCAAACGCTGAATCTTCTTGTAATCCTGGTGATAGACCGCGAGATTGGTGCGTAAGGGGACATTGCCCAGATGCCAATCTTTCTTCAAACCGAGTTCGTAGTCAGTGACTGTTTCAGGATCAAAGGGCAGAAAGGAAGCCGCGTCGCCCGGTGTCGCGCTGTAGCCGCCGGAACGATAGCCGCGCCGAGTGGCCAAATAAACGAGCGAGTCCGCATCCAACTTATAGTCCACGCTCACTGTATACGTGGGACTGCTGAAATCATGTTCGCCGGTGAGCAAACAGTTACCCGTCGTTAGGCCCGGAAACAAACACGTCACCCCGTCGCTCAGTCTCGTGATATTCGCTTCTCGATGGTCCTTGGTATAGCGAAGGCCAGCCGTGAGAGACAATCCGGTGACGGAAGGAACCTGCCACGTACCTTGTAGGAACACGGAGTAGCTCTTCGATTTCGAATCGAACGCCGTAACATTGCCCGGCCCGTCGAACTGGACCGTGGGTCCGGAATGATTCATGCGCGACTCGGAGAAATAAAAGAGTCCCGCGACCCAATGCAGACTGTCCTCGAACGAGCGGCCTTGCAGTTGGAACTCCTCGGAAAAGTTATAGCCGCCGGTGCGAATCTTGTAGACGAAGTATTCGCCCGGAAGTCCGACGATATCTTGTCCATAGTCCTCGCTCACGTTGCGATAGCCCAAGATATTCTTGAGCGTGAGCTCGCCCAGCTTCCAACTCGTCGTATTCGAGAACGTGTCGGTGACCAACGTCAGCGGATTGTTCGAAACCGTCTCCGTCGACCAGAAGTAGTCGGACTTTTTTACCTGTAGTTGCTGCCACGCAAGCGTCGGATTGGGCACGCCGAGAAAAGGCGCGAATTGCACCACAGGGCCGTTGGGATTGAGCGCATTGGTATTCGGCGCCAGGCCCGTCGAGGTCATGCGCTCACCGGAATACACGAGCAAGTTTTCGATCTCATCCGTGGGATTCCAGAGCGCCGAGATGCGTCCTGCTTTCGATTTGATATAGGCCTGATTGTCGAAATGCGTCACGCCATAAGGCATCGGCGCAGCATTGAAGACCGCGGGACCCGCATTGGGATCGATGACGTTCTTCACCCAGCCATCACGGTTCTGGTAGCTCATCGCCGCACGCACCGCAAACGTTTCCCCGATCGGAATATTGAGCGCGCCTTCGGCTTGATAGCCGTCGCCTACTCTAAAGAACGTGCCGCCGCCTTGGACGTAGCCTTCGAGATCACGCGTGGGGCGTTTGGTCGTCACCAAAATGGCGCCGCCCGTGGTATTGCGGCCGAACAAGGTGCCCTGCGGTCCTTTGAGCACTTGCACGTTCTCGAGATCGTACATGCCCAAGTTGGTGCCGTTCTGCAGGTTGATGGGCACTTCGTTTAGATAAAACCCTACCGCTGCATCCGATCCCGTATTGGGATTGGTGTTGCCCAAGCCGCGGATGTTGACGATCAACGTGGTAGGAGAATTCACGTCGGTAATGGTCAGTCCCGGCACCACGTTCGTGAGATCACTCACGTCCTGGATGCCGCGCGCCTTCAACGCATCGCCGGAGAGAGCGGTTACAGCCACTGGAATGTCCTGGAGCCTCTCTTCCGTGCGTCGCGCGGTAACCATCACTTCTTCGAGACTTTGCGCGGCCCCACGTTCCTGCGCTTGCACGGCGTCAGTAAAAGAAAGCGCTGCAACCCCACCGACGGCAAATAGGCTGCATACGCCTTGAGCGACTCGATGCATAAATCCCCCTAGCGAGTTTGCGCACATGCCGTAACGACTGCTGTGCTTTTCATTTGTCGAAAGAGTATACGACACAAAATTTAATAGACAACCTTAAATTTTTAATTAGTGGACTAATCATGGCAGGGGCGTGCGGAGGTTTTTTGGGCATCGTCGCGCCGAAGATCCAAACAGGCGGCGAGCGCAAAACCTGAGCTACCGCCAAATGTGGATTGCCGCGGGCTATACCTTCACTAAGGTACGTGGTCATATTCGCGAGCAGTCAGCGGGTTCTCTAAACCGCTTCCCTCGCCGCCCATCAGCGCCTTATCGGAAAAAACCGCGATGAACGCCATCAGCTTTGCCGGACAAGTTGCAATCGTTACAGGAGCGGCAGGAGGCATCGGGCGCGCGATCGCATTCGAGCTTGCGCGCCGCGGTGCGAATGTGGTCGTCAACGACTACGGCGGCGATACCTACGGCAACGGTGCGACGGCGACGCGAGCGGGGACTGTTGCCGCAGAGTTACGCGAGCTCGGCGCAAAAGCGGTCGCAAACAGCACACCTGTGGGAACCCCGGAGTCGGCACAGAGCATCATCGACTGCGCGATGCAATCGTTCGGACGCATCGACATCTTGGCGAGCAACGCAGGCATCTCGCTCCCGGGACTTTTCTCGGCGGCGACGAATGAGCAGATCGAGGGACATTTCCGCACCAATCTGCTCGGACCCTATGCACTGCTGCGCGCCGTTTGGCCCATCATGCAGCGACAACGCTACGGTCGCGTGCTGCACACGAGTTCGAATGCGGCAATGGGAATTGGCGCGAACGCGCCGTATGCGACGACCAAAGCGGGTCTCATAGGTCTGACGTGTGACACTGCGATCGAAGGTCGCGAACACGGTATTTATGTGAACGCGATCATGC
>Ga0207667_10001799_pt1 | contig 27007 bp, 30 predicted proteins | sample KBSCornC52_FD_184301 | JGI IMG/M metagenome (GOLD analysis project Ga0207667, IMG submission 184301) | Corn rhizosphere microbial communities from Kellogg Biological Station, Michigan, USA - KBS Corn C5-2 (SPAdes) (version 2) | ecosystem: Host-associated > Plants > Roots > Rhizosphere > Soil ...
TGAACGTGCTGCCCGTCTACAAGATGGTGGACACCTGCGCCGGAGAGTTTGAGAGCTATACGCCGTATCTCTATAGCTGCTACGACGAAGAAGATGAGGCACCGCCCACGACGCGCAAGAAGATCCTGATTCTGGGCAGCGGGCCTAACCGGATCGGGCAGGGAATCGAGTTCGATTACTGCTGCTGCCATGCCGCGTTCGCGCTGCGCGAAGATGGCTACGAGACGATCATGGTTAACTGCAATCCCGAGACCGTCTCGACCGACTACGACACCAGCGACCGGTTGTACTTCGAGCCGCTGACGCTCGAAGACGTGCTTGCGGTCTATGAGCACGAGGCCTCGTCAGGTGCGGAGATCGGAATGATTGTGCAGTTCGGCGGACAGACTCCGCTGAACCTGAGTCTGCCGCTGAAGAAGGCAGGCGTGCCGATCATTGGCACATCGCCCGAGTCCATCGACCTGGCGGAAGACCGGAAGCGGTTTGGAAAATTGATCGAGGAGCTGCAGATTCCGCAACCTGAAGGCGCGATGGCGACCAGTGTGGCCGAGGCGGTTGCCGGAGCGAACCGTGTGGGATATCCGGTACTGGTGCGGCCTTCGTATGTTCTGGGCGGACGGGCCATGGTGATTGCCTATGACGACGAGGCAGTCGTTCGATACATGAGCACGGCCATCGAATTCTCGCACGAGCGGCCGGTGCTGATCGACCACTTCCTCGAAGATGCGACCGAGGTCGATGTCGATGCGCTGTGCGATGGCGACGACGTCGTGATTGCCGGGATCATGCAGCATATTGAGGAGGCTGGGATTCACTCCGGCGACTCGTCGTGCGTGCTTCCGTCAGTCGATTTGAGCGATGCCGTGCTGCGTACGATCCGCGAGTACACACGCAAGCTGGCGATCGCGCTCAACGTGACGGGGCTGGTAAATATTCAGTTCGCGATTCAGCGCGGCAAGGTCTTTGTGATTGAGGTGAACCCTCGGGCTTCGCGGACTGTGCCTTATGTCTCGAAGGCGACGGGCGTTCCTCTGGCGAAGGTTGCTTCGCGATTGATGGTAGGACGCAAGCTGAAAGAATTGCTGCCGGATGCAGTGGCGAGCGGTAAAGATCTCGGAACAGGCTCGCATTATTTTGTGAAGTCGCCGGTGTTTCCATGGGGCAAGTTCCCCGGAGTCGATACGGTGCTCGGGCCGGAGATGAAGTCGACCGGCGAGGTGATGGGCGTTGCAGACAACTTTGGCGAGGCGTTTGCCAAGGCGCAGATCGCCGCCGGACAGGTGCTCCCATTGGAGGGAACGATCTTCCTGAGTGTCAACGATCACGATAAGGATGGCGTCGTTTCGCTGGCGCGGCAGTTTGTGGAGATGGGCTTCCATCTGGTCGCTACCCATGGAACGGCGGCTGTGCTGGAGAAGGCAGGCTTGCAGCCGGAGCGCGTCTACAAGGTGAAGGAAGGGCGGCCCAATGTCGTCGACCTCATCAAGGGCGACCGGATCCATCTGATTGTGAATACGCCGCGCGGACAGGACACGTTCTTCGATGAACAGGCGATTCGTCGCGCTGCAGTGCTGGCACGGATTCCGACCATCACGACACTCGCGGCAGCGCGGGCAGCGGTCGAGGGCATCTCGGCGTTGCAACAGGGGACGCTGAGCGTGGTTGCGTTGCAAACGCTGCATGCAAGTCGGATTGAGGCGGCTGTCTGACCCTGTGTGGCTCGGCGTATGATTTTTCTGTTGTCTAAATAAGGAGAATGATTGATGCGTATTGGAATGTTGACCGGTGGTGGGGATTGTCCTGGGTTGAACGCTGTAATTCGTGCAGCCGTCCGCAAGGGAATCCAGCACCATGGCGATGAATTTATCGGCTTCATGGAAGGCTGGCGCGGGGTCATCGACGATGTAACCATGCCGCTCACGCTTGAAACGACCTCGGGGATTTTGCAGAAGGGTGGGACGATCCTGCGGTCTTCGCGCACCAATGTGAAGAAGGTCGAAGGCGGATTCGAGAAGTGCATCGAGACGATCAAGCGCAACAAGCTGGATGCCCTGATTGCGCTCGGCGGCGACGATACGCAGTCCATTACGCTGGCTCTGGGCGAACGCGGCGTGCACTGTGTCGGCGTTCCTAAGACGATCGACAATGACTTGAGCGGCACGGACGCCTGTTTCGGCTTTGACACGGCTGTGATGATCGCTACCGAGGCGGTTGACCGCCTGCACTCGACTGCCGAGTCGCACAACCGCGTGCTGGTGTGCGAGGTCATGGGCCGCGATGCCGGCTGGATCGCGATCACCTCTGGAATTGCGGGCGGCGCAGATGTTGTTCTGGTGCCCGAGGTGCCAATCGATATCGATGAGACCTGCCGGTTGATCAAGTATCGCCGCGAGCATGGGAAGAAGTTTTCGATTGTGGTCGTGGCCGAGGGCGCGAAGTTTCCCGAAGGGCCGCTGGCGACCCATGACACATCACTGGACTCATTCGGCCATCCGCGTCTGAGCGGCATCGGGCAGACGCTCGCCGAAGAGATCGAGAAGCGTACCGGCTATGAGACCCGCAGCGTCAACCTGGGTCATACGCAGCGGGGCGGCACGCCGACGGCATACGACCGGATGCTAGCGACCCGTTATGGCGTGGCGGCGATCGATCTGGTTCATGCCGGCAAGTTCGGCCGGCTGGTCGTATTGCGTGGAACCCAGATCTCGGATATCGCGATTGCGGACGCGATTGCCAAGACCCGGACGGTCGGGCAGGATCTGCTCGATGTCTTGAAGAGCTTGCAGCCTTTGAAAGATGCTGTTTAATGTATAGCTGTAAGTAACTGCATTAAAGCTTGTTATGTAAATTAATCGTGGACACCTCCACGTCTTCGCCAAAGGGATATGGGGGTGTTCATCGTTTAAGGAGAGCTACTTTGAATCGTTATCTTGATATCAAGCATCTATATTCCAAGACATGAGCGAATCGACAAAACACGATAGCAAGCCGGATGTCAGCGGCATCCATCTATGGCTGGTGCTTTGGAAGGCAGCGCGTTCGGTAGAAGCACATGCCCTGCGGAACATTCGCGGCTTCGGCATGGGTCAAAGCGACTTCGGTGTTCTGGAGGCGCTGCTTCATCGCGGGCCACTGAGCGTGAAGCAGATAGGAGCCAAGGTGTTGTTGACTAGCGGCTCCATGACAGCCGCGGTCGACAGACTGGAGGCACGCGGTCTGGTGACGCGGCAGGATGATGCAGAAGACCGCCGGTCGCGCATCATTCATCTGACGGAAGCAGGCAGGGAGTTGATCGAGAGGGTATTTGTTGAACACCGCGAGGCGATGGAGCAGGCGGTTGCCGGGTTTCCTGTTGAGCAGCGAGCGGCTTTGATCGTCTCGCTGCGCCGATTGGGACGGGCGGCAGAGGACAAGCTTTGAACTGGATGTTGGCGTTGAAGGACGACAGAAGGAGTGAATCATGACGGAACAGAAGACAGTACAGAAGAAGGTGTTGGGCACGTATGGCTCGGGATCGAACCACTGGGTTGGGGACGGTTTTCCGGTGAGGAACCTGTTTCCGTCGAATGGGCTGGAAGCGGAGGTTAACCCGTTCCTGATGCTCGATTACGCGGGACCGAACGAGTTCAAGCCGTCGGGAAAAACTCCGGGGGTAGGGCAGCACCCGCACCGTGGCTTCGAGACCGTGACGATTGCGTATCAGGGTTCAGTGGAGCATCGCGATTCGGCAGGGAACTCAGGCGTAATCTATCCGGGAGATGTGCAGTGGATGACGGCGGCCTCGGGCGTCGTGCATGAAGAGATGCATGAGAAAGAGTTCGCGCGGAAGGGCGGCGTCTTTGAGATGGTGCAGCTCTGGGTCAATCTGCCCAAAGCGGAGAAGATGTCGAAGCCCCGCTATCAGGCAATCACAAAGGAGCAGATTCCGGTTGTGAAGTTCGCGACAGGCGGACATGCGCGTGTCATCGCCGGTGAGTGGAATGGAACGAAGGGCGCCGCACGCACGGTTACGCCGATCAACATCTTCGACCTGGTGCTCAAGGCAGGAGAAAAGATCGAGATTCCCTTGCCGGAGGGCCACAACGCCGCAGTCGTGTTAAGGATGGGAGATGTCTCCATTGGCGGGCCGCACTCGCTGATGGGGGAAGCCCGGATTGCGACGTTGAGTCCATCAGGAAGTGGAGTCGTCGTCGAGGCGAAAGAGGATTCCACACTGCTGGTGCTGAGCGGAGAACCGATCGCCGAACCGGTGGCCAGCTATGGGCCGTTCGTGATGAACACCCGCGAAGAACTGGTGCAGGCCATGGAGGACTACAAGGCTGGCAGGATGGGGTGGCTTGCATAAAGCAGCCCCTTCACCGGGATGCAACAAGCGGAACGTAGAACAGGCAACAGGAGCTTTTAATTCAAACAAGGAGAAATACCGATGAAGACTGTTTATGAGATTGACCCCGTCCACTCGAGTGCGCAATTTACCATTCGCCATCTAATGATTTCGAATGTGCGCGGCCACTTCAACAGCGTGAAAGGCACGGTCGTCTATGATCCGGAGAACGTTGCGGACACCAGCATTCAGGCGGAGATCGATGTCAACTCACTGGACACGCGCGACGAAACTCGCGATACCCATGTGAAGAGCGCGGATTTCTTTAATGCCGAGAAGTATCCATCGATCACGTTCAAGAGCAGCAAGGTGGAGTCGGCAGGCGATGGTGAACTGAAGATCACCGGCGGCCTTACGATCCTGGATGTGACGAAAGAGGTCGTACTCAAGGTAGAGGGGCCTTCAGGAGAAGCCAAAGACCCTTGGGGCAATTTGAGGATTGGCGCTTCGGGTTCGACAAAGATCAAGCGCAGCGACTTCGGGCTGACCTGGAATGCGGCGCTCGAGACGGGTGGCGTAATGCTGGGCGACGATGTGAAGATCGAACTTGACCTTGAGTTAATCAAAGGGAAGACCGCTTAAGCGGGTCTTCAAAATGCCAGCACAATGCCGAAGACGTTGCCCTGGAAGGAGTAGGTGCGGCAGAATTTTGTGCCGAACTTGCCTTCCAGTCCAGCGAGTCCTTCGCGCGTAACGGCGGGGACGGAGATAAGGCACCCCGCCTGCGGGTGCTCGAGCTTGCTCTTCCATCCGCCGGCGATCATGTTGCACAGCTCGCCGATGGCGTCGTCGACCATCGGGTCGCAGGGTTCAGACGATGCCGTTCCGAGCAGGGCTTCCGCAGTGATGGCGGCGGTGGCGGGGCTGGCGTAGAGGATGCACTCGCCGGAGACGGCGCCGGTGAATTGAATGCGGGCGACGATCCTGCCGTCGACGATGTTGACATCTCCGTCCATCGGGTCGCAGCTTCGCTCGAGCATCATCTCGAAGACCTCGGAGACGGCGGTATCCAGGCGGTTGACCATATCGTTCTGCGGGGTGGGGCTTTCGGTTGCCAGCATGTGTCCTCTTTAGGATTTAGAAATTGTTCGACGGCAGTACCCTGACGCTAGGCCGCCGGCAGCAATGGCACGACGCGCGCTTTGACCTGTTCGGAGGTGAAGGGCTTGCAGATGTAGCCCTGCGCCCCGGCGGAGATGGCGCGCAGTACCAGCGGCTCGCTGCCCTCGGTTGTAATCATGACGACGGGGACGCCGGGAGCGAGTTTCTCGTCGCGGCGCTGCTCCAGAAATTGAAGGCCGTCCATGACCGGCATATTAATGTCGCTGAGAATCAGGGCGAGCGAGTTAGGTTTACCGCTCTCGTCGCGCAGCGCCTGTAGCGCCTCTTCGCCGTTCGAGGCCTGCAAGACTTCGGTAAGTTCGAGGCCGGCCTGGCGGAGCGCCCGTTCAATCACCTTTCTCATCACCGCGGAATCATCAATAATTAGTGCTCGCAACCCACCCTCCGGGAGTACATCTCGATCTGTACTCTGTATCGGCGGATGGGGCTGGAAGCATGAGGGCCCGATCCCCTTCTTAATTTCTTCTAACCCTCGCCTCTTCTACTTCGGCCCTTAACCTGCACCAGCACGGGCATGGATAGCGGCTTATATGCGGCATACACGGGGTTGCTGGCGCGAACGCAGGCGCTCGACACCGCGGCCAACAATCTGGCGAACGCTGGAACGACGGGCTTTCGCGCGGCGCGAGACTACTTCAGCGGTGTGCTGGCGGGAGGGATCGACCAGAACACATCCCCCGATGCCTCGCAGGTCGGCCAGTCCGTCAACGGCTTTGGAATTCTGGGCGGTAACCTGCTGGACATGGGGCAGGGACAACTGACGGCCACCGGCGATCCGCTGAACTTCGCATTGCAGGGGCAGGGATTTTTCGCGATCAAGACTGCGAATGGCATTCGCTACACGCGCGATGGTTCGTTTACGCGGTCGGCTGCCGGGGTGCTTGAGACCAGCGAGGGAGAGCCTGTCCTCGATATTAACCAGAAGAGCATCACGATTCCGAGCGGCACCGTACATGTGGGGCCGGATGGAAACATCTCGGTCGCGACTGCGGGCGGCAGCGCCATTGTCGCGCAGGTAGGGATCTTCGATTTCAGCGACCGGTCGGCGCTCACGGCCGAGGGAACCAATCGTTTCTCGGCGGATGGCGTGAAGCCGGTTGCTGGCAGTGCTTCTGTGATTCAAGGCTCGATTGAGGGGTCGAATGAGGATGCCATCCACGGCACGATGCAGATGGTGCTGGTGCAGCGACAGGCAGAGATGATGCAGAAGGCGTTGAGCGTCTTCGACAACAGTTTCGATAAGGTTGCGGCGGAAGATCTGCCGCGGGTCTGACATCATGGCCGGGCGCTCGCACGGGCTCGATCAACTTGAGTGAATGGAGCGGCAGATGATTCGAGCGTTATATACAGCGGCGAGCGGCATGAGTGCGCAACAGGCAAATCTGGATACGGTGGCGAACAATCTCGCCAACTCGGCGACGGCCGGCTTTCGGGAACGACGGTTGCAGTTTCAGGACATGATCTACCAGAACGTCATTGTGCCCGGATCGGCGGAGAGTCCGCAGACGGATTCGGCCGGCCTGCAGATTGGATTGGGAACGAAGTCGGCTGCGAGCGAGATCATCATGACCCAGGGAGACTTCAACGCGACCGGTAATCCGATGGACCTGGCGATTCAGGGCAGCGGCTTCTTTCAGGTATCGCGGCCGGATGGAACGATCGCCTATACGCGCGCCGGAAGCTTCCACAGAAATAATCAGGGAACCATGGTGACCTCCGATGGAGACACCGTGCTGCCTGCGATTACGATTCCATCGAATGCGACCAACGTCACAATCTCTCCTTACGGGATTGTGACAGCAACGATTCCCGGACAGACGGTGGCGGCGCAACTGGGGACGATCCAGTTGGCGACGTTCGTAAACCCCGGCGGATTGAACTCCATTGGCGGAAATCTGCTGACGCCGACCGACTCCTCCGGCAATGCAATTACCGACGTGCCGGGCGGGACGAGCGGCATGGGAACGCTACAGCAGGGCGGCCTTGAAAACTCCAACGTCGATGTGGTCGCGGAGTTTGTGCAGATGATCCTGGCGCAGCGCGCGTATGAGAGCAACTCGAAGGTCGTGCATGTGGCCGACGATATGTACTCGCAAATCAACGGCATGATCCGGTAAGGGGTGCCATGGAGAACGAATTCTGTTTGTGTAAAAAGATCTTTCTGGGCTGGATTGCATTGCTGGGCCTGCTGGGGCTGGCGTCAGTTGCCAGGGCTGCGGATTGCGCGGCAACGCCTGCGGCTGCGGCCAAATCGGCGGCTGCGATCTCTTCTTTCTCCTCGCCGCCGTCAGAGGGTCGGGGTTATCGTGTGGCGAGCGTTCGCTGGGACCCGGTCTTGCGTCAAAGCTGGGCGACGATCGTGAGTTGCGACCATCCGGAGTGGCCGGGAATTTCACTTCGCACTGGCGAGGCCAATCATACGGCTCATGCAGTGAGCGCGCCGGTCCGAGAGGAGCGCTCGCCGGTGGTTCGCGCGGGCGACATCGTTGAGCTTTGGCGGCAGGAAGAGATGCTGCGGATCGAAGTCACCGGCGTTGCGGAACAGAGCGGCAGCGTGGGCGAGACGATTCGCGTGCGCCTGTTGCGGCGGCCGGGAAGCAATCAGTCGGTGGAAGAACAGTTCAGCGGTATCGTCCGCGGACGGGCGGATGTGGAGATGCAGCCATGATTAATTTTGCGTGCGTGGGGCCGGACGTAAAGACGAATCAGTGGCCTGGCGCTGCGACGGCGCCTGTCGTCGCAACCACCGCAACCCCGCGACAGCCGCGAAACGGCGGCAAGGGGCCTTTTGTTGCCGGGGTGATCGGTTCGCTACTTTTACTACTGGCTGTTTCGTCGTTGCATGCGCAGGTCCATGCAATCAAGAAGGCGATCGAGTCGAAGCCCAATGTTGCCGAAACGTCGCTGGACTCCTATCTCGAAAGAGTGCGGGCTGCGAACTCCAATGTGCAGCCTGTTCCGGGATCGATCTGGACGGACAGCGGACGGCTTACGCGCATGAATACGGATGTTCGCGCCATGCGGCCTCACGATCTGATCTCGGTGGTGGTGGAGGAAAACCTTGCCGCTTCGACCGATGGAACGGTGAAAAACTCTCGCGCATCGAATGCGAACTCCAGCATCTCGGGGCTGATGGGTCAGCTTCACGCGGGGAATGCTCTTCAAAATCTAATCACTCAGCAATCAGGGGCGGGTCTCAATGCGCAGGGAGCGAGCGCGACCAATTCGAGCTTGAGAACGGTGTTCGGCGGACAGGTGATGGCTGTGCTTCCGAACGGCATTCTAGTGATCGAAGCGGCCCGACAGGTCGAGTTCAGCCAGCAGACGCAGACGATTATTCTTCATGGGCTGGTGCGACCGGAGGACATCTCTCAACAGAATCAAGTGCTCTCGACCGCTATCTCAAGCCTCGAGCTTGAGGTGCGCGGCAAGGGAATCATCAACGACTATACCCACCGCCAGAATGTGCTCGTCCGGCTTCTGCAACAGATCTTGATCTTCTAATGGACACAAAATGCTCGCAGAAATAAGTGGGATAGGCAGAGTGAAAGCGCGGCCGATGGGCATGAGGCAGTTTCTTCGTAATGGATTGGCACTGGTTGGCTTATCGGCACTGGTGCTGCCCGGATTTGCCGTCGATACGGTAGCACCACCACCACAGCGAGAGGCGCGGGTGAAGGACATCGCCTCGATCGAGGGCATCCGCGACAATCAACTGGTTGGCTATGGCATCGTGGTCGGGTTGCAGGGAACAGGCGATAGCCAGCAGACGACGTTCCCGACGCAGACGCTGGCGGCGACGTTGTTACGTATGGGCGTGAGCGTGCCGGCGGCATCGATCCGGGTGCAGAATCTCGCAGCGGTATTTGTGGCGGCTACGCTGCCGCCATTTGCGCGGCCCGGCACGAAGCTGGATGTGACGGTCTCGTCGGCTGGCGATGCGAGAAGTCTCGAAGGCGGTCTGCTTCTGATGACGCCGCTGTACGGGGCCGATGGCAAGATCTATGCGCAGGCCCAGGGGCCGCTGGTTGTAGGCGGCTACTCGGTCAGCGTGAATGGAAATACGAAACAATACAACCATCCGAATACGGCGCGAGTTCCATTTGGTGCGATGGTGGAGCGCGGCGTGCCGCTGGAGTTGGAGGGAAGAAGCAAGTTCTCGCTGCTGCTGAACGATGCCGATTTCCGAACGGCAGAGGCGGTTTCGCAGGCGGTCAACCATGAGTTGGGCAGGACGGCAGCACACGCGCTCGACAGCCGTGACATCGAGCTTTCGGTTGTGCCTGGAGAGGACATTCCTGAGTTCCTTTCGCAGGTCGAATCAGTAGAGGTGCCGGTCTTTCCACGGGCAAAGGTCGTGGTCAACGAGCGAACGGGAACGGTCGTGATCGGCGGAACCGTCGTGCTGCAGCCGGTGTCGATCCTGCATGGCGGTCTGGCGATCAACGTGGTGAGTCAGTTCGAGGTATCGCAGCCGGGGCCGTTTTCTTCAGGCGGTACGACCCAGGTCGTGCAGCAGACACAGGTCAATGCACGAGACAAGCCGGTCAGCCGGATCGAGTTGAAGCAGGGAGCAACGGTTGACGATCTCGTCCGCAGCTTGCAGACGATTGGCGCTTCGGCGCGTGACGTGATCTCGATCCTTCAGGCGATGAAGTCGGCGGGTGCTTTGGAAGCGGAGATTGAGGTGTTATGAGGATTGAATCTGTCATTGCCGGCAGTCCTTCGGCTTCGGCTGCGACCACTGGAGCGGCGAATCCTAAGCTGGTCAACGCAGCCCAGCAGTTTGAATCGATGATGCTGCAGGAGTTGTTGAAGCCGATGCGCTCGGGAGAAGATAGCTGGGGCGGCGACGCGGACAAGAGCAGCGACAGCTCGATGGACACGATCAGCAGCTTCGGAACCGAGGCCGTTGCGACGGCGATCGCGAAGGGCGGAGGCTTTGGAATCGCCCGGAAGGTGATTCAACAGGTCACCGAAGAGCACCGTCGGGATGTGAAAGATGCGTCGCACAGTACTAAAGTTCAGTGAGACGACGCCGATAGATTCAGGTAGACGGAGGAACACATGAGTTACACCAACGGGATCGGAAATTTGCAGCAAGTGCTTAGCTCGCTGACGCCTGCAGCGACAACGCCGGCATCGCAGGCGGGAGAAGCGGCGAAGGCCCCGAAGGCTCATCATGCAGCGTCGGCTCCAGCGCAGCAGGCTGACCAGACGAATCTGAGTTCGACGAGCGGCGTGATCGCTCACGCGCTCGAGGGCTCCGACGTGCGGATGGAGAAGGTTGCTTCCTTGCAGCAGGCCATCGCTTCGGGAAGCTATAGCGTCTCTTCGTCGGACGTGGCCGGTAAGATGATCGATTCTCTCCTGAAGTAGGTATGGCGATCGAACAGGCGATAACGGATGTTCTGGATGAGACCATTCGTGCGCTTGCTCATCTGGATTTAGACGCTCTGAAGGCCGTGGAAGAGCGAGTGACGGTTCTGTCGCAATCGATGCTGATTGCGGATGAAGCCTGTATCGCTTCCATCCTGCGGAAGAAGCATGTGCTCGAACTTGTCCTGCATCACAGTGAATCGAATCTGAATGCGCTTCAACGCCTGTACGGAAGAAATACGAGAGACCGATGGGAACACTGAGCTCGCTGATGGATCTTTCCAGTCAGGCCTTGCTGGCTGACCAGAATGCTTTGAATATAACCGCGAATAACGTGGCCAACCAGAACACGCCGGGTTATACGCGCGAGGTGGTGAACTGGCAGCCGATGGACGCCGTGACCTTGAGCGGGACCAGCTACAGCCTCGGGATCACATCGACCGCGGTGTCGCAGCGCGACCGCATTCTTGAGCAGCGGGTGCAGCAGCAGACACAGACCCAGGCACAGAGTGGAGCGCTCGAATCCGCGTTGCAGCAGGTGCAGAACATCTTTGGACTGAGTTCGACGAGCACATCGGCGAGTTCGACCGCGCTTGGCTCGGCGGTCGATGGCTTCTTCAACTCCCTTTCAACGCTTGAGGCAAGACCGTCCGATGCATCGACGCGGCAGAGCGTGCTGACGGCAGCAAACAACCTTGCCTCGGTGTTCAACTCCGCCGCGAACCAGCTTACGCAGGTGGGCGCGGGCCTCGATCAACAGGTTGGCACGGTCGTTGGCCAGATCAATTCTCTATCCAAGACGATTGCGTCGCTCAACCAGCAGATTGCGAGCACGAGTCCGAACGGAGATGCCGGGGCGCTTGAAGACCAGCGGCAGTTGGCGATCACGCAGCTATCTCAATATGTCGGTCTCAACCAGATGACGACCGAGTCGAACGGCATTACGCTGACGACCGCGAACGGCGCGGTGTTGGTCAGTGGAAGTAAGTCCTTCGCGCTGAGCACGACGCTGGTTGCGGGAAAAACTGAAGTCATTGCCGGAGGACAGGATGTGACTTCGGGCCTGAGCGGCGGACAGCTTGGCGGCGTTCTCGAAGCGCGGGACCAGCAACTGCCAGCGTATGCCGGTGCGCTCGACAATCTCGCATACGGCATTGGGTCGGCGGTGAACGCGCAGAATGCGTTGGGCGTCGATGGCAGTGGCAACCCTGGCGCGGCGATCTTCAGCCTTCCGGCGAGCGCTGCCGGAGCGGCGGCTTCGATTCAGGTGGCGACCAGCAATCCACAGGCAGTTGCAGCGGCGGCTGCTGGAGAAGGATCTTCGGGCAGCGGGAATGCAATTGCGATGGCGGACCTGGCGACGGCGAACGTTGTCGGAGCCCAGACTGCGTCGGGTTTTCTGGCTTCCTTCCTTGGACAGATCGGCAACGATACGGCCGGCGCGACGACGAACAATGCCGCGCAGCAGGCTACATTGACGCAACTGACGAGTCAGCGGAATTCACTCTCCGGCGTTTCGCTCGATGAAGAGGCGTCGAACCTGACGCAATATCAGCGGTCCTACGAGGCGGCGGCGAAGGTGTTTTCGATCGTCAATACGATCATGGCCAGCGCACTCAATCTGGGCGTGGAGAGTACGGTCAGCTAAAGCTTCGGATTTCTATTTTGCGTCTTCTGCTTCCTATTCTTTATTTTTGCCGGCTTCATATTTTTTTATCAGGAGGACCGCATGAGGGTCGATCCGAGTTATGTCAGCAATCTTGCAGGATCGCTGAACCAGTCGAGCAGTCTTGAAGCTTCGCTTACGAATGAGCTTTCGAGCGGTTTACGGGTTACCTCCTTACAGGATGATCCGGCGGCGGTGGCCGAGAGTACGTTGATGGCCAGCGCGATCTCGAAGACTGACACCTTTGTGCAGACGGCTTCGGGAGCGCAGTCGATGATGCAGGTCTCGGACTCGACGTTGGGCGAGGTGGTCAGCCAACTGACTTCGGCGGTGTCGCTGGCGATCTCAGGGAGCAACGGGACGCTCAATGCAGCCAATCTCGCCAGCATCAAACAGCAGCTTACCGGCATTCGCGATCAGGTTTTGTCACTTGCCAACACCAGTTACCTGGGGCAGTCGCTTTTTGCCGGCAGCCAGGGATCGGTGAAGCCGTTCGTGCTGGATACGACGACGACTCCGGCCACGACCAGTTATGCGGGCGATACCAATTTGAACTATGTTGAGACCCCCAGCGGCCAGAAGATCCAGACGAACCTTGCGGGTTCGGACATCTTCGGTTCGGGCGGCTCGGGCGTCTTTGGGGCGCTGAACCAGTTGATTGCTGACTTCTCGGGTGCGTCCGCCAGCGCCAGCGCTACCACCGATACAGGAACCTTGTCGGCGGCGCTCGGCCAGGTGTCGGCGCAGCGCAGCCTGCTCGACAGCTCGCTGAGCCGGTTGGAGGCGACCAGCACCTACGCGCAGACGAATGAGAGCCAGATGAAGGTGCAGCAGGGAAGCCTGGTCTCGGCCGATCCGGCTTCGGTGGCGACCCGGTTGAGTGCCGCCGAGGTGCAGAACCAGGCTTTGATGAGCGTTATGACGGCGTTGAGGAAGACGAATCTGTTTGATTACATTCAGTAGGAGGTGGTTTTTTGAGGTACCCCTCCCCCCTTACTGTTTGTCTAAAGTCTTGGAAACAAAAGCTTTATTTATCAAAGTCTTGAAACGATAGAACTTAGCTGTAATGTATTCATTTTGAATGACTTGCTACTGTGCTTCGGTCTAGAGCGTTCCCGGTGGATGCACTCCATGCAGAATGCAAAAGCAGATTCCTCCACTTCGCTGCGGAATGACAAACAAAATGGACCTGATTTAAGTGTAGCGAATCGAGTGAAACTCATTTGCAAATTGGGATGGTTTATTTTTTGCTTGGAAGTGACTGGGAATGGGGCAGTTGCGAGTTGCTCGTCAGGTTTGGGGAGGCTGGCAGGGGTTGACAGCAATTTTTCCCCTTAGCGGAATCACCCTGCGTATTCCGAGGTGCAAACGCAGATCCTCCGCTTCTTTGATCCCACTCTAGTTGCTACCGGCGTGGTCTTCCATGGCGGGCTCCATGGGGTTTTGCATGATGCCCATCTCGATGTAGATGGGACGCATGATGCGGCGGATCGACTTGAGGCGGGTGGAGAACCAGAGCGCGCCGGCGAGGCAGAAGCTGCCCGTGATCATGATGGCGTGAGGCGCGCCGAAGCGATGGGCGAGGGCTCCGGCGAGCAGGCTGCCGAAGGGCGCCATGCCGACGAAGGACATGGTGTAGAAGCTCATGACGCGGCCGCGCTTGTCTTCAGGCACAAGGGTTTGAATGACGGTGTTGCTGGCGGCCATGCCCTGCATCATGCCGAAGCCGACGACCGCCATGAGCAGAAGCGAGAGCACGAGATTGCTGGAGAGGCCGAAGAGGACGAGTCCCGCGCCGAAGACGGCGGCAGAGATCTGGATCATGGTGGTGAGGCCGCGGACGGTCTTGCGCAGGGCGAGCGAAAGCGCGGAGACGAGCGCTCCTACGCCGGAGGCGCCCATGAGAAAGCCGAGGGTGTGCGGGCCGCCGTGGAGCACCTCGGAGGCGAAGATGGGCATGAGGATGACGAAGGGCATTCCCATGAGGCTGAGCAGAGCGAAGAGGGTGAGGATGGTGCGGATGGGGCTGAAGGTGGTGACGTAGGCCCAGCCTTCTTTAAGCTGCTCGAACATGGGGGCCGCGGCGTGCCGGACGGGGGCGAGTGGGATGTTCATCATCAGCAGCGAGGCGACGACGGCGATGTAGCTGAAGCCGTCGATGGCGAAACAGTATCCTTCGCCGACCGCCGCGATGACGATCCCTGCGAGCGCGGGGCCGATGAGGCGGGCCAGGTTGACCATGGAGGAGTTGAGAGCAATGGCGTTGCCGAGGTCCTGCGTATCGGGATTGCCCTCACCCTCCGAGACCATCTGGACGAGAAAGGCCTGGCGGCCGGGCATGTCGAAGGCATTGATGAGGCCCTGAAAGGCACTGAGGGCAATGATCTCGTGGATGGTAATGACTTTGGCAAGGGTAAGGCTTGCCATGGCGAGAGATTGGACACCTGCCAGCACCTGCGTCCAGACCAGAAGGTTACGGCGGTTGAGACGATCGACGAGGACGCCGGCGAAGGGCGCGAGCAGGAAGGTAGGGATCTGTCCGGCGAAACCGACGACGCCGAGCAAAAGCGCCGATCCGGTGAGCCGGTAGACCAGCCAGGCGGTGGCGATGCGCGTCATCCAGGTGCCGATGAGCGAGACGCTCTGGCCGGTGAAGAAGAGACGGAAGTTGCGATGGCGCAGCGCTCGCCATGCGTGGGCGTAGCGGCCGGCGGGCTTCTTTGCCTGGATGCTTTTCAGACTCGGCTCCGCGGTTGATTCGATGCGATGGCGAGCGATTTTTGGCGGAAGATATTCATGGAGTCGCACATCATTTTTACCGAGGCGTGCGCCGGGCGAAGCGTGTGGTGCTCTCGATGAGGATGAGGGCGAGTCCGGCGAAGAGGATGACTCCGATGGCAGCGGGAGAAAGAGTCAGATGAGAGGTGGCCCAGCGCATGAAGCTTAGCCAGATGAGGATGGCGAGGGCGAAGGCGCCGTCGTCGACGAAGAGGCCGAAGATCTCGCGGAAGATATTTTTGATCCACTTCATTCTGGTCTCCTATGGGTTCGATGTGACGGCTTGCGATCGGCTGCGGCAGAGAGGCACCATGACCAGCGCGATGGCCAGATAAGCGGCGATGAGAGCGAGGATCGACCAGTCGGCCGCGGGCCATGCGAGGTGCATTCCTTCGCCGACCCAGAAGGTTCCGAAGGCGGAGAGCATAACGCCGACGATGAACTTGAAGGTGTTCTCCGGAACGCGCGCGAGCGGGCGATGAAGGATAAAACCAAGAGCGATGACAACGAGCAGTGCACCTACCGCGCCAAGACTTGCCGGGAAGAGAGTGCCGGTGCGGCCCGCTCCGATGGCGATGACGATGAAGACGACCTCAGTGCCTTCGAGCATGGTGATGTGGAAGGTGGCGGCGAAGGCAATCTTGTCCCACGCGGTGTGGCCATTGCCGAAGTGGCGCATCGACTCGGCGTTTTTTGCGAAGGCAGCCTGTTCGTCATGGAGAGGGATGAGCCCGGCGGATCGCAGGATGGCTTTGCGCAGCCAGCGAAGGCCGAACAGCAGCAGCAGCGTGCCGATAACCAACTGGATGCTGCGTAACGGGATGTGGGTCAGCACGGTTCCTAGCGCCGCGACGATGACGAGCAGTACACCGATGGCGGTGGCGCTTCCGATTAGGGCGGATCGCCAGCCGCGCACGCTGCCTACAGCGAGGACGACCGTGAGGGCTTCGACGCACTCGACCAGCGAGGCGAGGAAGGATGCGACGACGGAGGTTCCTGTGTGTGCCCAGCCGATGATCATGGTTCTCCTGCACTCAATGGAATGCGATGCGTTAGTGGACGGTCTTCATGCGGCGGGACATGAAGTCCATGAGGAGATAGTTGCCGAGGGTTTCGGGTGTGGTGAAGTAGGCCTTGCCGCGGCACATGGCTGAGACCTGCTGGACGAACTGGACGAGAGTAAAGTCGCTGGCCAGCATGAAGGTGTTGATCATGATGTTGCTGCGCTTGCAGCGGCTGACCTCCTGCAAGGTCTCTTCGATGACGAGAGGGTCGAGGCCGAACGCGTTCTTGTAGATGCGGCCGTCGGCGAGAGTGAGCGCGCTGGGCTTGCCGTCGGTGATCATGACGATCTGTTTCATGTCCTTGTTCTGTCGCGCGAGGATGCGTTGGGCGAGGCGCAGGCCCTCGCGGGTGTTTGTGTAATGCGGGCCGACCTTGACGCGGGAGAGCTGCGAGATGGGAATCTCTTCGGCGCTGTCGTGGAAGAGCACAACGTTGAGCGTGTCGCCGGGGAACTGGGTACGGATGAGATGGGCGAGCGCCATGGCTACTCTTTTTGCAGGCGTAAAGCGATCTTCGCCGTAGAGGATCATGGAGTGTGAGCAATCGAGCAGGACGACGGTGGCGCAGCTTGAGGTGTAGTCGGCCTGCTGAACGTGAAGATCGCTGTACTCGATGTTGAGCGGCGCATTCTCTTCGCCTTCGACGGCGGTGCGGATGCCTTCGCGGGCGAAGACGCTGGAGAGGGTTGCGGTGAGGTCGAGGTTGAGGGTGTCGCCGAACTCGTAGAGCTTGCTGCTGCCATTGGTCTCTACGCCGGAGGCCTCGTGGCGGGTGTCGTGGCGGCCGAGGTTGGATTTGCCGAGTGGGCCGAGGAGTTCGCGGAGAGCTTTGTAGCCGAGGAAGTCCATGCCTTTGTCGGTGACCTCGAAGCGGGCCTCGGTGTTGCCTTCGCCTTGCTCGCCCAGGCCTTGTTCGGGCATCTCGGCGTTGATGAAATTCTGCTCCTGCATCTTCTGGATGATCTGATCGACTAACTCTTCGACCTGATCGGCGTTAAGCTGGTCGAACTTTTCCTGTGCCTCTTCGTCGAAGAGTTCGCCGGATTCGAGTGCCTGCTTGATGGCATCGCGCAGGTTGTCGAGGGTCTGGTCGTTGAACTCCTGAAACTGCGAGTAAGGATCGGTGAAGCCGGAGTCGAGCAGGAAGTCGGAGAGGGCCTGCATGAGGTCTTCGAGCCCGAAGCTGGAGGAGAGGTCGCCGGTGAACTTGGTATAGCGAATGCGCTTCATAGGGCTGCCTTCTAGTTTAGACGCGACAGAGGTTAGACGCGACGGAGCGGGCCGCGGTCGCGGAATTCGCAGCTGCGGCCCTGCTTTATAAGTGCGTCCCGGCCATGACGGCGAAGCGGTTGTCTTTGAACCAGCAATCGGCGTCGGCAAAGCCTGCTTCGCGGAGCCAGAGGAGCTGGTCGGCGACGGAGGCGCAGCGGTCCTCCTGCTGGCGGTAGAGGGAGGCTTCGATCTGCTGTTCAGTCGCTCCGGCGGCGCGGACCTGTTCGAGCCAGAGAGTCTTGTAGCGGGCTTCGAGCGCGGGTGTGGGGCCTGCTACCTGTTCGGCGTTGACGAAGACGCCGTTGGGTTTGAGCGAGGCATGGGCCTTCTTGAACACAGCGCGCTTGTCGGCGTCGTCGAGGTGATGGATGGAGAGCGAAGAGACGACGGCGCAGAGATTTTCCGGCAGCGGCTCGGTGGCGTAGTCGAGCTGATACCAGGTGATGTTGCGATCGCTGCCCATGCGAGTCCTGGCGAGATCGAGCATGGGTGCGGAGAAGTCGATCACGTAGAGGTGCGCTGTGGGGAAGCGGTCGCGGAGCAGGCGCGTCATCAGGCCGGAGCCTGCGCCGAGTTCGCAGATGGTCCTGGCGCGGGGCGGGATGAGGTCGATGGCCCAGCGGTAGAAGTTGTCGCAGCCGGGGATGAGGCGGGAGCGGTCGGCGTCGTAGGTAGAGGCGGTGGCGTCGAAGACAGCTTTGGTGTGGTTGATCATCATCGTCGTATGCTCCTTGTAAAGAAGCATAAGCGTTGCAAATGATATTTTTAATTTATATAAAAATTATGAATACCGATATTTGTACTTCACGGCAGACATCGACTTCACGCATGGAGGATGTGCGCGTGCGGAACTAGTGGGCGAGACCAGCGAGGACGGTGGTGCTGCCGCCGATGCGGGTGGCAAAGGTGAGCTCTTCAAGGCCTTTCACGATGGCGGTCGGCATGTGTGCGGGGTGGGCATCATGCGAGTAGAACTCTGCGAAGGCGAAAAAGTCCGGGCCGTCGTTAAGCAGTTGTGTGTCGGGGGTGTAGGCCTTGAGGATCGTGGGATCTGCCAGGGCGTTGCCCAGGAAATCTACGGCGTCGTGGATGGTGCGGCCAGTGGGCGAGCGGTATTGGTAGAGAGGGACGTGCTGCCGTTCGGCAAATGATGCGAGTGGGGTAAGGGGTTGCAGAGCGAAGGACTGGTAGTGAATGGCGCGCTCGTGGCGGGCCATCTCCTTCGGAAAAGCGCCGCGCTGGTCGAGCTCGTCGATGGCCTGCTTGTAGACGCCGACGCCCCAGTCGAAGAGGCTGTCATCGGATGAGATGACGCCGGTCGATACGGCTGCGAGGCCGCGCCAGTAGTGGTGATTGTTTGTCTGCGTACCGGCCTTGTCGAAGTCGATGGTGCGGTGCGCCACTTTGTTCATCCACTGGATGTCGCGCTTCACCATTGCCGGGTCGAGCGACGGCTCGTTGACGAGCACGGACTCGCTGGTGGCAATGGCGCTGAGCGTCCACTCGACCTGGTACCACGCCTGCGAGCTTTCCTTGGGTGTGTAATCGAGCAGCGCGCCAGCCTGTGCCCATGCGTCGATCTGCTGCTGCGCGCACTGTGCTTCGTTTTTGTCGGAGGTGACCAGCCACTGATTCATGCCGGCGGTGACGCGCTTCTCAAAGCTGCCGTAGATGCGTGTAACCGGGGCTTCTGCGGGGTTGATAGGTCCATGCCCTCCGCTGAGATAGTGGTGCGGGATAATCATGCGGCCTGTGGGAGCAGGCACTTCAGGAAGTTTGGTGCAGAAGCCGAGAGAGGCGATGGCTTTTGCGATGCGGGGATCGGTATTGTGCGCCAACTGTGTGTGGCGTTGCTGCACGTCGATGTAAGAGGCTTTGGGGTTGGTGACGTGGTCTGCGGCGAGCATTGCGGTACACACAAGCGGGAGAGAAAAGGCGGCACACATTCTTACAAGTTTCGTGGACATGAGGTTCCTAAACTGATTGAAGATGCGGGCTTATTCGTCAGAGTTAGTTGAATCCGCGGCGTGTGCGGTTTTTAGACACGAAGTCAAGATCCTGTTCGCGCTCCCGCATCTTTTCGGCGTAGTTGGCGGCCTGGTCGTTGCGGGACTTCTTTTCGGCGGCGGAGAAGACGCGCTCTTCGGCGCGGCTGATGCGCTTGTGCGCGTACATGCCTTCAAGGAGGAATTCGGCGGCGCTGACAGCGATTTCGGGTTGGCTCTTTCCGTTGATATCAAGGGGTGAGAGCCTTTCGAAGAGACCTTGAATCTGCTGGAGCTCGGCGAGGGAACCGGCGGCAGGTTGAGCATCGTTAAGCTGCACCGTCCCGCCGAGGTTGAACCATTCCTCGATCTGCTGGGTATTGGTGTCGGCAAAGTACTGGTCGAAGATGCCGGCTACGCTGGTGCGGATGATCTCGCGGATGACGGCATCGGCTCCGCGCATCTCGCCCTCGTATTCGAGCTCGATCTTGCCGCTGATGCCGGGCAAAGCGGCGTAGATATCGCCTACACGGGGGACGGCAATTGTTTCGTCGTGAAGCAGGGCGCGGCGTTCGGCGTTCGAGACGACGAGCTCCATAGTGCTGATGGGCAGGCGCTGTGAGACGCCGCTGCGTTTATCCACCTTTTTATCTTCGCGGGCGGCGAAGGCGATCTGTTCGACGATCTGACGGATGTAGTGGGGAATCTCGATGTTGCTCTCAGAACGTTGCGACCATGCTTCCTGCGTGGTGATGGTGATGGCTTCTTCAACCGACTCGGGATAGTGGGTGCGGATCTCGCTGCCGATGCGGTCTTTGAGCGGGGTGACGATCTTTCCGCGGGCGGTGTAGTCCTCGGGGTTGGCGCTGAAGACGATAGCTACGTCGAGCGGCAGGCGGACAGGGTAGCCCTTAATCTGCACGTCGCCCTCCTGCATGATGTTGAAGAGCGCGACCTGGATCTTTCCGGCGAGGTCGGGGACTTCGTTGATGGCGAAGATGCCCCGGTTGGCGCGGGGCAGGAGGCCGTAGTGCATCGTGAGTTCGGAGCCCAGGTCCTGATTGCTGCGGGCAGCCTTGATGGGGTCGATGTCGCCCACGAGGTCGGCCACGGTGACGTCGGGAGTGGCCAGCTTTTCGACGAAACGGTCATTGGGCGTAAGCCACGCGATGGGAGTTTCGTTGCCGAGTCGGGCGATAAGGTCGCGGGCAAACTTCGAGATGGGCGCGTAGGGGTTGTCGCGGGTCTCGGCACCGGCGACGTAGGGGCAGGCCGGATCGAGCAGGGTGGTAAGCGATCGCAGGATGCGGGACTTGGCCTGTCCGCGAAGGCCGAGCAGGATGAAGTTGTGTTTGCTGAGGACGGCGTTAACGATCTGTGGGACGACGGTGTCCTCGTAGCCGACGATGCCCGGGAAGAGGCGTTCTTTGCTCCGGAGCCTGGCGATCAGGTTCTCGCGGAGCTCGTCCTTGACCCCGCGGGCGAGGCGTTCGGGGGTAAATTCTGATTTGCGGAGTTGGCCGAGTGTTGTAGGGAGTGCAGTCGCCATGTCTAAGTATAGATGTTTGACGGTCACGGAAGGATTTTTGGATTTTCTAGTGCCACCGGTTCGATGGGCTTTGGTCAGGAGATCTCGTCGCGCATCGCCTCCATCTCGGCGAGAGCGTGGGAGTTGTGGGTGCGATTGGCGGCGGCGATGCCTTCGTGAAGACGCGCGGCGGCCTCTTCGGTGCGGCCGAGTTTGATGAGAGTTTGGGCGGACATCTGGTAGGCGGGAACGTAGTCAGGGTTGTGACCGATGAGGGTGTTGAACTCGATGAGGGCTGCGTCGGTGTTGCCTTCGGCGGCGTAGGCCATGGCCAGGCCGTAGCGGGTGAAGGCGTCGGTGGGGTTCTGCTCAAGGATCTGGGTGAAGAGAGCGATCTTGTCCATAGCTGTATGGTGCGGTGTCCGGGCTGGGCTTGGCAAATGGATGCCGACTGAAGTCAGAGCAGCACGAGGCTAAGACATTTAGACTTATAGCTAATGAGCGATACGGTTTTAGAGCGGACAGTCGAGGAGTCGCAGTCGGAACGAAGCGAGATTATCTTTCCGGCGGATGCGAATGCGCTGGGGAATCTGTTTGGCGGACGTCTGATGCAATACATTGACCTGGTGGGAGCGATGGCGGCGAGCCGTCATTCAAGGGCGATCACGGTCACGGCGTCGATGGACCATCTGGATTTCGTGGCTCCAGTGCGGGTTGGCGATCTGCTGATCTTGAAGGCTAGCGTAAACCGGGTTTACAAGACCAGCATGGAAGTTGGCGTGCGAGCCATGGTGGAGGATGTTCGAGAGCAGCGGTTGCGCCATGTTTCTTCCGCATATCTGACCTATGTGGCGGTGGACCGGGATGGAAAGGGAATCCCCGTTCCGAAGGTGGTGCCGGTTACGGAGCACCAGAAGCGACGATTTGAGGATGCAGGAAGACGGCGCGAGATGCGCGGAGAAGAGACGGCGCGGAAGCGCGAGATGCGGACGGCGCTCGGTGAAGGCTGGCATCTTTAAAGCAGGGACTAGAAAACGGGAGATATATATGGGACATACAGGAGCAGGAGCACCGCAGGGGCCGCAGCCTCTGCCGGGAGTGGAATACGTGATCGCCGTTGGCAGTGGCAAGGGCGGGGTAGGCAAGACGACGGTTGCGGTGAACCTGGCGGTTTCGCTGGGCAAGCTGGGGTACAAGGTCGGGCTGCTCGACGCCGATATCTATGGGCCGAATGTGCCAATGATGCTGGGCGTGACCCGGCAGCCGAATGTCGTCGGCGAGAACCGGATTGAGCCGATCCTGTCGCATGGCGTGAAGTTTATCTCCGTGGGGCTGATCTCGCCGGGCGATAAACCGATGGTGATGCGCGGGCCGATGCTGCACCAGATCATCCGGCAGTTCCTGCAGCAGGTGGAGTGGGGCGAGCTGGATTTCCTGATCGTCGATCTGCCTCCGGGAACGGGCGATGTAGTGATCTCACTGGTGCAGACGGTGCCGCTGACTGGAGCGATCGTGGTTTCAACCGGTTCGGGCGTGGCGTTGCAGGATGCGCGGAAGGCGCTGGAGATGTTTCACCAGGTGAAGGTCGAAGTGATGGGACTGGTCGAGAACATGTCGCAGATGACGCTGCCTAGTGGAGAGATCATCGACGTCTTCGGCGCGGGCGGCACGGAGCGGACGGCGGCGCAGTTTGGGCTGACATTTCTTGGAGCGGTCGAGCTTGATCCGGCAATTCGTGAGGGCGGTGACAATGGGCTGCCGGTGACGCTGGCCGGGCCTGATTCGACGAAGGCTAAGGCCTTCTATGACGTTGCAAAGAAGGTCGCTGCGAAGGCGGAAGAGATCGCCGATAACAGCGAGGATGTGCTCGAGATCAGTTAGTTGACTCGCAGCGTAGACTTAAAGGCAGTGGAGGTCGTGGGGATGGCGGATGCGGAGCGAGTGACGGCGCGGCAGCGAGCCATTCTGACGGCTGTGGTCGAGAGCTATATCGAGACAGGCGAGCCGGTGGGCTCGGGCACGATTGCGCGATTGCAGATGAGCGATGTTTCGGGAATGAGCTCGGCGACGATCCGCAATGAGATGGCGGAGCTGGCCGATGCGGGGTTGCTGGAGCAGCCGCACACCTCGGCGGGCCGGATTCCCACGGCGCGGGCGTTTCGGATGTATGTGGAGCAGTTGAGCGGCGGGGCAAACCCACGCGTCAATCCGAGGATCGATGCGGCCCGGATGCCGGCGCGGTCGCGGCGTCAGATCGATTCGAGCTTCGTTGGGCTGGCCGGGATGCAGGCGGTGCTGGAGCGGACCTCGCATGTACTGGCGACCTTGTCGAGCGGCGTTGGCGTTGCGCTTGCCGCGGCGACCGAAGGCGACATGCTGGAGCATGTACATTTTTCGCGGCTGGCTGCGGCGCGGGTGCTGGCTGTTGTGGTGACGCGTAGCGGCATGGTGCGCGACCGCGTGCTGGCGCTGGACCGGGATTTGACGCTTGGTGAATTGGAGACGGCGGCTAATTTTTTGAATGAGAACTTTCGCGGATGGAGCGTCGAACGGGTTCGCTCCGAGATTGCGCGGATGTTGGAGCAGGAACGCAGTGAGTATCAACGGCTGCTGAACTCCGTACAGCAGCTCTGGGTCAAGGCGGTTCCGGAGAGCGATGTGACGGTACAGACCGTCTATGTCGATGGCGTGGCCAACTTGCTGGGCAGCCAGGGAATGGGCAGCTATGAAGACCGGGAGCGGTTGCGCGAGGTTTTGGCCGCGTTGGAGGCAAAGCAGCGGCTGGTTGAGCTGCTGAACGCCTATATCGATACGCGGCAGGAGAGTGTGCGCGTGGTCTTCGATCTCGAGGAGCAGGCACCGGAGATGGCGGGACTGGTGCTGATTGCGGCCCCAGCGCGGATGGGCGGCGAGAGCCGGGGGACGGTCGGCGTCATCGGGCCGAAGCGGATGCACTATGAGAACACGATGAATGCGGTGGGCTATATTGCACAGGTGTTTGACCGCATGCTGCATCCAATGGAGTGAGCATGCTCGGCGGTGGGGTGGACGATGATGGTGGATCGGCAGTGGGATCGACTCGCGCGATGGGCCCGGATGGGCAACAATAGAAGAGGTAACGATATGAGGAGACATCAACAGATGCAGGATGAGATGACCGGACAGGAAGTACGCGAGCCGGAGGTCGAGACAGGCACGGCGGCTGAGCCGATTGAGACAAACACGTCTCAGGCAGAGCTGGAGCAGGTGAAGGGCGAGCGCGACCAGTTGATTGACCGGCTGGCACGGTTGCAGGCTGAGTTTGAGAATGCGCGCAAGCGCGAGGCAAAAGAGCGCGCCGATGCGCGGGATTACGTGGTGTCAAACACCGTGGAACCATTTCTGGGCGTGATGGACAACTTCCAACTGGCGCTCAGGTCCGATGGAACGGTGGAGCAGTTGCGGAGCGGCGTGGGCCTGATTCTAAAGCAGATGGAAGACGCTCTGCGGGGAATGAACGTGGTTCCGGTGGAGACCGTGGGGACGCAGTTTGACCCGCGAATCCACGAGGCTTTGGGCAGCATCGAAACCAAAGAGTTTCCCGATCATCAGGTATTGGAAGAGATCCGGCGCGGGTACAAGATCCGCGAGAAGCTGCTGCGGCCCGCGCTGGTGCGGATCGCTGCGAATGCGGACCAAGTGACTGATTAGGCGCGTGATTGAAACGCGGCCCGGTGCAAAGTTTTTAGAAGAGAGACTGTGGAATGAGTGCGACGGCAAACGTGACGAAGATCGATTTTTATGAAGTGTTGAGTGTTTCGCGGGATGCGAGCGACCAGGAGCTCAAGACGGCTTACCGCAAGCTGGCGATGCAATATCATCCCGACCGCAATCCGGACGATCCAACGGCGGAGGAGAAGTTCAAGGAGTGCAGCGAGGCTTACCAGGTCTTGAGCGACCCGGAGAAGCGCGCGGCCTATGACCGTTACGGACATGCGGCATTCAATGGCGGCGCTGGCGGCGGAAACCCCTTCAGCGGCGGATTCGGCGGCGCGCAGGACCTGGGCGACATCTTCGGCGACCTGTTCGGGGAAATGTTCAACATGGGCGGCGGTGGCGGCCGCAAGGCCTCGCGGGTACAACGTGGGCGCGATCTGCGCTACGACCTCACGCTCGAGTTTGAGGAGGCGGTCTTCGGCAAGGAGAAGGAGATCACCATCCGCCGGATGGAGACCTGCGTGGATTGCAAGGGCTCGGGCGCGAGCAAGGGCAAGGCTCCCGTGACTTGTACGCAGTGCGGCGGCCGCGGGCAACAGCGGTTTCAGCAGGGATTCTTTTCTGTGGCGCGGACCTGCTCGGTCTGCGGCGGCACAGGAACGCTGATCGTCGATCCATGCCAGACCTGCCGTGGTGAGACGAGGGTGCAGACGGAGCACAGCATTCTGGTCAAGGTTCCGGCCGGTGTGGAACAGGACACGCGGATTCGCTATCAGGGCGAGGGTGAGGCCGGGAAGTTTGCCGGGCCTGCGGGCGATCTCTACGTTGTGCTGAATGTGAAGGCGCACAAGTTCTTCGAGCGCGATGGCGACGACCTGCATTGCGTCATGCCGATCTCGTTTCCTCAGGCAGCGCTGGGGACGGAGTTGGAGATTCAGACGCTCGAAGGTCCAGCCACGATCAAGGTCCCTGAAGGAACGCAGAGCGGCAAGGAGTTCAAACTGCGCGGTAAAGGCGTGCCTCACCTGAACTCGCATGGCAAGGGCGATCTGATCGTCGAGATTCGCGTGCAGACGCCGGGCAAATTGAACAAGCAGCAGAAAGAGTTGCTGCGCCAGTTGAGCGAGACGATGATTGTGGAGAATACGCCGACGTCGCGTGGGCTCTTCGACAAGGTGAAGGAGATGTTTAGTTAGACATCTTGGATATCGGCATCTACTATCGAGCGCGGATTCCTCTGGACTCCGCGCTCGATTTATTTTGTGGGCTCAGGTCAGGTAAGAGGAGACGATGGCGATGGCGGCGATGGCTGCGGTTTCGGCGCGGAGGATGCGTGGGCCGAGAGTTACTGGTGTCCAGTCGTGCGCGGTGAAGAGGGCCATCTCCTCGGGTGTCCAGCCGCCCTCCGGGCCTATGGCTAGAGCGACGGACTCATAACCCGTAGGTCGGCTCGAGGCGAGAGCTGCGGCGAGAGCGGTGGCTTGCTCGGTCTCGGAGAGGAGGATGCGGGTAGTGCTCTTCTCTTCTTCGAGGGCAGCTTTCAGGGTGGCGGGGGCGGCGATCTCGGGGATGTCGGTGCGGCGGGATTGTTTGGAGGCTTCGAGGGCGATGCGCCGCCAGCGCTCGGCGCGCTTCGGTGCTGCGAGTGCGAGATGTTTTTCGGTCCTCCGCGCAAGCACAGGAGTGATACGCGCAACACCCAGCTCGGTCGCCTTTTCGATGGCCCATTCCATGTGATCGAACTTGAAGACGGCCAGTAGAAGATGAAGAGGAAGCGCGGCGTCGGCTTCGAGCTCTTCGTGGAGTGTGAATAGGACTTCGGCTTCAGAGACGCGGGTGACCTCGGCGCGATGGAGAAAACCTCCTGCGACGACATCGAAGATCTGGCCGGGTTCGGCGCGGAGGACGCGGGCGAGATGGGCGGCCTGATCTCCGGTGAGCGAGGCAGTAGTTGCGGTCCATGTGTCTGCGATCCAGCGGCGGCGGGTCATTGCTGATTATTATCGCTGATTGCTTCCACAGACCTGGAACCGATTGCCTTGTTGGTTACTGGCCGAAGTTGGTGGAGATCTTCTTGCTGTTGAGCGGGATGGTGATGGGGAAGGCGCCGATGTGATAAAGGTCCACGTTGAG